>Ga0302114_10000051_pt1 | contig 82612 bp, 42 predicted proteins | sample AG5_Surface_MG_FD_203107 | JGI IMG/M metagenome (GOLD analysis project Ga0302114, IMG submission 203107) | Marine microbial communities from Western Arctic Ocean, Canada - AG5_Surface | ecosystem: Environmental > Aquatic > Marine > Oceanic | place: Canada: Western Arctic Ocean | collected... | reverse complement strand
ATCTTCTCCATAGCCTCGCGCGTCTCAGCCTTGCGCACCCTGGCACCCAGCGCGATGACGACCACGCCGGTCGCGATCGCCTGTGCGCGACGCTTCGGTTCCCGCATCGCCTCCTTGACGCTGTCCCTCATCGCGCAAAGTTTCGCCTTGGCCGTTCCGGGCGCGGCTTTGACGAATTCACGAAATTTGTTTCCGGATTCCGCCAGATCCTCCAGAGTCTCCATCGGGGTCTCCCAGTTGAAGAAGCCGTGGTGTTTTTCGTGGTGAGTCCGGTCCCACCACGCCTTGCCCTCCTCCACGACGACTGGGACCTGCCGCTGGACCTTGAGCCACCGCGCGCGCGCCGCCTTGGACGCGGAGGCTCGTTTATTTCGAAGCTGCCGCCTGCGCAAACCCGCGAAGACGCCGTACGTCTTCGCCTCTTCGCTGTCCGCCCTGGCCGCAGCCTGCTTCACGACGTCCACGTAGATACCGCTGGAGTATTCCTTGCGCATCTTCTTGGTGTTTCGCTGGAACCAAGGGTCGTCGAGACGCCTGCGAAGGACGTCTAGAAGGCCGGAGAGCGCGACGGAGACTCGCATCAAGCGGACCCTCGCGGCTAAAACTTCCCGGCCCTCGCTCGCCGTGAGCTGCCGCTGCCTGCGCGCCTGCAGGCTGCCGTACCTGTGCATCTGCAGGTGCAGGGGTACCATCCAGCGCACCCACGGGTCGTTGGTGTCCTCATCCTTGGCGAGCGCGGCTTCCAGCTTCAGCACGTACTCGGTGTAGAGAAGCTCGCCGCTCCCGCTCGACCCCAACGTATCGAATACATCGCCGTTACCACCCGCCTTGCCATCCTGGAGCTGGCCGGATGTCCTCGCGAGGTCCGCGCCGCCCCTGCGGTGTCGCCTGCGATCGTCAAACACTTCCGCGATGGCCACCTGCGTGTCCTTGAACAGTCGGAGAGGGTATCGACCGATCCTCAGCCCGGGCTCGTCAGACGCGTGCCTGGCGTCCTCCTCCGTCTCGGCGACGTGCGCGATCTTCTCCCTGAGCTCCTCGACGACGTGCGAGATGGAGTTGGCGCGTCGTAGCCCCGCCGCGGACTTGAACTTGTCGATGGCCTCCCTGTTGGGGCTATCGCGACCGTTCGCGTGCCCGTCGGATTCAACCCCCGTTTTGGATTCACCCCCATTCGTCTTCTTCCTCGCGCCCGGTGACTTTGGGGACTTGTCGAACGCGTCCATCGCGGATTTCTTTGACCCTTGCCGGTAAAGCCCCTTGGGCGCGGGGCTCGGTTGGGACCCTGGTTCGGGGCTACCACCGTGTGCGTCTGTCGAGTCGAGGTCGTCGATCTTTGCGAATCTTCTCGCCAACGCCTCCGCGGCGTCCTCCGCGTCCAGGAGCTCCTTGTTGCCCACGGCGCGTTTCCTGGCGGCGTCGATGACCTCGTACAGTCGCTCGCGTGGCTTGGTGGCGTCCACGGCTCGGTCGGTGGACGCGAGCGCCTCGCGCACCCGTTCCAGCTGCACGTCCACGGCGATCTGCCAGGTGTCGTCGAGGGTGACCTCGCCGGTGTGGATGCCGCGCTCGAGCTGCTCGACCCAGAAGAGGTATCGGCAGAGGCGGTAGAGCGTGGTGTTGATTGACTCATCCGGGTCCTCGAGGTAGTGGCTGGCGAAGTACCCTCCGCGCTGGTTGCCTCTGTCGTCCTTCGGTGGCGGGGGCTGCAAGATTTCGCGGATACGAGAGTCCAAATCGCGAGCCGCCGCTCGAAGGGGACCCGCGAGCTTCCGGCGCATCAGTGCGAGCCGCTCCTTCCGCTCCATCTGCTGACGCTGCACCTCCTTGCGGGACTCCGCCAGCACGCTCTCTCGGCTGCTGATGACCTTGTACATGGTCAGCAGCACGAGGACGCCGGAAACCCCGCCCGTAATCGCCGTCTTGGCGCGTTCAGTCAATTGCTCCATCATCTTCTTTTGCATACCCTTCATGCCGGCGAAGCCGCCCTTCTTCACGGGCTTGACCTCCTTCTCCCATGGCAGCCGGAACTTCTTCTTGGGCTCCTCCTTCTCCCCCTCGAACAGCGCCTTGATCCTGTCCATCGTGTCCTCGAGAGGAGCCCACGAGGAGTGATTATGGTGCGGTTGTAAAACGTGTGTTTCGTAGCGCTGAGCTGGCACATTTCGTGATTGGGCCTTGACGCAAATGTGCAAATGTGCAAATCCAAATAAACTAACACCGTCTCACAGCCCCAGCGCGCATCGAATCGCGCCGCGCACCTCCTCGCTCGCATCCTCCGGCACCAACCCCATCACGATCTTCCTCTCAGCCTCCGACAGCTGCTGCTCCAGACCGAACGCCACCAGGTCGAGGTACTCACCAGCCGACGCCTTGAACGTCGCGAGCGTCCGAGCCAATCTTATCAGATCCGCCCGGGCTCCGTCGGCGTCGCCTGAACGAACAAACGCACCCGCCTGAAGCAACCCGGCCGCGCTCTTCCTCGCCGTCGCGTTGGTCACCAGCGTCCCCGCACGTTCAGGTCTCACGCCGAGGTCCCTAGCCAAATCTGACAGAAAAACCGCGGGTTCATACCCGCCCAGAGACGACCAATTTGATTTGGACCCCTCGGATTCGATCGCCGACGTCGCCGCGGACACCCCAGCCCTGAACGCGGTGTCCTTCTTGCCCCCGATGAGCCGGTCGCTGCCGCGGATGGATGCGTTCCCGTGCGCCGCGCATGATTTTCTGAGCGCGACGACGTGATGGCCCTGGACACCCGCGGACGATACCCGGGCTCGGTCGACTTCGAGCAGAGCCTCTCGCGGCGTCGGCACAGCCGCGGGCTCTTCGTCTCCGGCTTTGGTCTCCGAGGGCGGTTGCCACCACGCGGGCTCGTCGTTGGCCGCGATGGTGGCTGTGTCCTCCTCGACGGTCGGTGCATCTTCTGAGGATGCCGGGGCGTCGTCGGGTGTGAGCCGCAGCATCCGCTCCAGCGACGTTATTTCCAAAGCGGCAAACTCCTTCTCGAGGGAGTCGCCCGCGAATCTCTCCGCGACCGAATCTGACGCGTCGTCCTTTCCCATCGACGCGGGGCGTGAGCTGACGGGCGCCGTGCTGAACTCCTGGAACGATGCTCTCTCCGTGGGTGTGAGAGTGTCGGCGGCGAGTGCCTGAGCGGCATCCACGGGCTCATCGTCGGTCGCGTTCTCCATGACGATGATCGCGGTTTCCAACTTGCTCGCGAGCTCGGCGAGAACCTCAGCCCTCGCCGTGGTGAGATCCAAGGTATCCTTCACCTTCTTACGCTCGACGAGCAGCCCGCGCGCCTCCTCCTCCTTGTTCATCTCGTTGCCGAGCATCACCCGCTCCGCCGCAGCCTTGAGCTGGACGCCCCTCTCGACCAGGCGGTCTCCTTTCGCCAGCAATCGTCGACTGCGCGTCCTCACACCGTCGAGTTCTTCGCGAAGAGCCTTGGCCTTCTCCATGCGCATGTTCCGCGCGAAATCTGGGCCTTCATCCGCCGCGCGGAACACCACATGACGACGGGAAGAAGATGCACCCCGCCTCGTTTTTACGAGGCGGGGTTGGAACGCCGTGGCGTTCAGCCTACTCGCGAGCGACATCAGTGAGCTGTGACGAAGGCAACCGAAGATCAAATCTTCTCGGCTGACAGGATGAAATGAAATTTATCGGCGCCAGTTGTCGGTTGAACTCCGAGACGGGTAACGGGGGGCGAGGCGAGGACGCCGTGTTGATGCACATGTGTTGTATGTATAATGCTAAGGCATGTTTAAGGTTGCACGGCTCCAATGTGTAGCGCCGGCGACTCTCACTTTGCATGCGCGCGTTTAATATCCGCCGTACTGCATCCCGCCGTTCATGCCGGGCGCCATGCCTGGTTGCGCGTACATCCCTGGATTATTCATTCCTCCGGTGGTCTCCATACCGGGCGCGGGGAGCGCCGCGGGGAGCAGCTGCGCGTACATGTTCTGGTTCATCTGCTGCTCCACCGCCTCCTTCTCCTGCGCCGCCTTCTCGTGGTTGCGGTCCTTCTTGTCCTCCACCAGCACGTCAACCTTGTTGGTGTAGTCCTTCATGACCTGGATCATGTAGGGCATCGTGTACTCCATGAGGCCCTTCATCCACGCAATCTCGAGCACCTCGTCGGGCTTGAGCAGGTCGTAGCAGTTGTACAGCATCGCGGCGAAGCACTCCTTGTTCTCCTGCTCGATGAAGAACTGCAGCAGCTCACCGGCGATGTCCTTGTCGCCGGACATGGAGGCGGCTTCCATGGCATCCTTGAAGAGGCCATCCTTCTTGGACAGCTCCACGGATTTGGTCCACTTATGGTTCTTCTGGTAGAGGAAGCCGGCGATGCGGCGGAACTCGAGGAGCTCGTGCTTCTCGCACTTGTTCGCGAGCGACATCTGGTCAAAGTTGTCGTAGGTGTCGATGGAGGTGCGGAGCGAGTCGAAGTCCTCCTCCTCGAGGCACAGCTCGTTCACGGCGTCGTTGACGGCGACTAGGTTGGTGTTCTGCACAGCCTGCAGGTAGGGCTTGATCAGGGGCAGGTGGTTGGCCTGGCGCATGAGCGCGACGACCCGCGAGTGGTCGATGCGCGGGGTGAGCACCGTGAGCAGGTCGTTGAGCTGCGTGGGGTGGTCCTCGAGGTAGAAATCGAGCGCCTTGTAGTAAATCTCCAGGTTGGCAACCTTGACGCAGACGTCCTTGAAGCCCATGTGCTCCCACGCGTCGGGGTGCGCCATCATCACCCCCGCGGCGTTGTCGTACTCGTCGTACGCGATGTAGAGGAAGGAGAGCTCCTTCCAGGCCTGCATCTCCTCGCAAGCGCGGATGAGCTTGGGGATGTTGATGCGGGTGCTGAAGAGCTTGAGGTGCTCCATGAGCTTCTCGGGCTTGAACTTGGCGTAGAGGATGCCGAGCTCGGTGAAGATGCCCATGTGCGCCTTCTCCAAGCCGACGCCAGCCTCCATCAGCGACAGGAGCTCCTCGTACCTGCCCCGCACCTGGTAGTACTCCGAGAGCTCCTCCAGCTCGTCCGCGTTGACGATGATGTTCAACGCGCACAGCTGTGCCAGCCTGAACTCGCCCTCCTCCACGCACGCGAAGCAAATCTCCTTCCAGGTGCGCGTGTGGTTCGCCTTGCGAGCCGCGTCGACAGCCTCGGAGTACTTGTGCAGCTTGACCAGGGTGCTCGCCAGCTTGCCCCAGTTGGAGCACGTGCTGAACAGAACTTTGGCAGCCTCGTACAGGCCCTCGTCGAAGCACCGGTCACCGACGCCGTCCAGCTTTGCGGCGTTGGGCTGGGTGATGAACTCCTCTAGCTCCGCCAGCGCGTTTGTCTTTGCGTACGCGTAGCACAGCTCAGAGTCAACCTTGGCCTCCTTGACCTTCTTGCGCACCATCACCAGGTACTTGACCATGCTGTCGAAATCGTTCGCCTTGTTCGCCACGTCGATCACCGCGAGGTGGTCGGAGGTATCCTGAGCCTTGATGTAGGCGGCAACCGCGGCGGAGACCATGTCCTGGGACAGGTACGCCTTGGCGAGCTGGGACCAAACCTCGGGGAGGTCAACCTTGTTGGCGTACTCCTCTCCGCGCTCGAGGTTCTCCAGGTTCTCCAGTAAAACCTTCATGGCGTCGACGTGGAGGTCGAACTTCTTGAAGATGGCGAAGGCTTCCTCGTAGAGCTCGTTGCCGACGGCGATCTCGCCAACCTCGGGGCCGTTGAAGGCGTCGAGGCGGTTGATGTAGTCCATCACGCGGGTGGTGTCCGCCTTGATCGCGGTGAGGATGAGCAGGTTCTGGAGGTTGGGGTTGTTGCTGAAGGCGCTGTTCTGGATGACGATCTTCTCCAGGAGTTCGATGAGCTCCTGGGGCATCTCCGCGGTCATAAACGCCTTGACGGTGACGGACACCTGCTCCGGGTTCTTGGACTCGGGCAGCGCCGTGGACACAACCTGGTCGATGAGCTGCCTGCGGTTGGGGTTATCTTCCGCGAGCACGTGCTCCCACAGGTCCGCGTCCATGCGCTCGACGACGTACCTGGACTGGAGCTTGAACAGGGAGTTCTTGTTGGTGACCTCGACGAGCTCGAGGTCGCAGTTGCCGCGCTTGTAAGCGACGCACGCGAGGTTGGGGTCCCTCTTCTCGCAGTACTTGCCGACAACCTTGGAGTCGTAGTACTCGTTGGTGGTGAGGAAGTGCTCGGGGTTGGTGTTGGAGTCGATGAGGATCATACCGAGGGCGTTGTGCACGTCCGAATTGGTGGATCCCTCGGCGACGAGGTTCTCGAGGAAAGGGGTGAGCATCTTGAGCCTGTTGCGCTTGGACACCTCCTCGACGAGCGGGCCGATGGGGAGGAGCGAGCGCACGGAGAGGATGAGGTTCTGCACGAAGTCATCGTCGCACTCGAGGTCCAGGAGGGCGCCGACGACCTGTGGGGAGTTGGACGGGTTCACCTTCTGCACGTATCCCTCAATGTACCGAAGCATCTTGTTCTGGTACAGGAAGGTGGTGAGGTCGCCCACCATGTCGAAGCGATCGCACACGTTGATCAGCGGGCGGGCGTCCGGGAGCTTGGCCTCCATGAGGAACACCTTGGCCTTCTCCGGGTCGTAGTGCTCGGATTCGCGGGTGATGCGCTCAACCTCCTTGATCTGGCCCGTCTTGGCGGCTGCCTCGATGTACTTCTGGTGGTGGTCGGGCTCGGTGCTGGTGGCGACGAGCGCGCCGAGGTAGAAGAACATACCCTCGGAGGAGTTGTGATCCTCGAGGAGCTTGAGGATGGAGTCGGCACCGATCTGCTCGGTGTACTCCTTGCACACGTTGACGATGATCTGGAGGTTCTGCCGCGGGTTGGACACGAGCAGCTCCTTGATGCAATCGAGCGCCCACTCCCTACTGAGGGTGCCGAACCACTCGAGGAGCGCCTGAGGGTCGATGGAGTGCGTGTTGACGCAGCATCGCTTGAGGTCGGACACATCGGTGTAGTGCTCGAGCGCGCGCATGTACAGGCCAGCCTTCTCGCAGAGCTGCGCGATGCGGGGCCTGTCGTAGTGGGTGAGCTTGCCTTGGCCGAGGATGGCGTCGGCGACGTTGGGAAAGGTGACGAGGTTGATCTCGAGCACCTTGGTCTGCATCGCCGCCTGGTCCTCCCTGTCCTCCTTGAGCACGTCGAGGAGGAAGCTGGTGGCCTCCCTGATCATGTTGCGCTGGAGGAAGAGATCTGCGACGGTGTTGAAATCCAGCGGGGGCGGCTCCATCTTGCTCACCTGCAGCGCGATGGTCACCGCGCCCTGAGGGTTGGACATGAGCGTGGACTGGAGGAGGTAGGAGTAGTCGGGCTTGTAATCCGCCATCTCGCAGTACTTGCCCATCTTCTCGAACTCCCCGCGCGCGGCGAGCGCGGCGACAACCTTGGTGTTGGCCTTCGCCTTGATGTACACGCGGAGCGCCATGTCGGCGTCGACGGATTGGAGAAGGTCGCCGAGCTCCTCGGAGCACTCGATCTTGTCCTCGGCCATCCACGTGTCGAGAAGCTGCTTCTTGTTCTGCGCGAGCACCAGTCTGGCGAGCTCGACGCCCTCCACCTTGTTGAGGACGCCGCGCTGCAGGCAGATGCCGAAATACTGCAGGAGCGGCGGCGCGGCTCCCGGCTGCTGGGGGATCGCCTTGAACCTCGCGATCGTCTCGGGGTTACGGAGGATACCCTTGGGGGAGTCGGCGGCGCACTCAGCGGCACCCTTGATGTCCCCGGCGGCGAAGAGCTGCTCAAACTTGGGCTTGACGAGGGACTCGGCGCCTGGGAGGCCGCCGCGGACCGCCACCTGGAGCGCGAGGCTCACGTTGTTGAGCTGCCCGGAGATGAACGGCACGACCGCGGGCTCGTTGAGGTTCAGCAGCAGCACCTGACCGCGGCGGTTCACCGCGTAGACACCGCCCGTGGAAGGGGAGTCGCACGCGAGGAAGACCGGGTCGTTGCTCACCTTGTTGCGGTAGATGGCCGTCGCCGTCTCCAAGTCGTAGACGAAGAGGAGGCCCATCTTGGTGACGACGTAGATGACGCCGTACTTCTCCGAGATGGACATGTTCACCGGGAAGTCGTCGATGAACTCCGGGGGGAAGAAAAGCTCCGCCTGGCGCTTCTGGAACGGCGTCTGGCCAGCCTGGGCGCCGAGCTCGATGACGTGGAGCTTGGACGCGACGCTCCCGTCGGGCATCACCGTCTTCTGCGCAAAGGCAATCACCTGGGACTTGGCGGCGTTGCCCGTCACCTGGTGCGTGCTGAACGCACAGGCGTGCGCGTCGAGCTCCTGGGACCTGCCGAGCTCCTTGGAGTACAGCTGCATCTTGCCCTTGACCAGACCCGGGCGGGAGGGATCGCCCGCCGCGATGCCGACGACGCTGAACCACTTACCGTCCTGGCTGGCGCGGTAGGCGATGATCTGGCAGCCGTTGAGGTTACCCGTCCTGTCGAACATCTTCGTGGGCTCGGAATCGCCCTGTACAGATGGGAAGATGGTGGGATCGGGACGGACGGAAGGTCAGCGGTCGGGTCGCGTCGGAGTCGAAATGTTAAAATGGGCATGCGAGGGTACGAAAATCGTGAGGGCGGACGGGATTAATCGTCGGGAGGCGGGAGGTGATGGGGCGCGACGGCGGCGGATCCGGCGGAGAATCGGGCGGATTCCGCGCCCGAATGCCTCGTACGCCGTCTCCGACGCGTTCGTCGCGCGCCTCGCTCGCGCCCGCCGACTGCACGACGCGGGAGTCTCTAGATTGTACCCACCTCCATGCTCCAGTGGTAGACAGCCGTGTTTGTCACGATGCCCATCAGGGATGGGGAGATCCACCTCCAGTACACGACGCTCTCGGGCATCTGGTGCGACTTCATCTTGGACTTTGTGTCGATGTTGAAGATCTGAAGGTGATCCTGCGTGGTTCCCGCCACGGTAGCCTTGAGCGCGATCACCTTCGCGGCCGGGTTCATGAGCGCCGAGTCCGCGGTGATGGGCCGCTTCATGGGCGTCATTGGCTGGGCCATGTCGACGATGACGACGGAGTTCGCCGCACCGGTCTCGCGCACGCAGATGAACTTCTCCGACTCCATCGTGAGGTTGGTGAAGGAGATGTTTTGCGGATTGATGCCGGAGGAGGTGAGCTGTTCGTGGGGGAAAGGGGGGGCGGGGCGAGGTCAGGATCGAGCGGACGAGGAAGATCTAGGACTGGGAATCCTGCCAAGCGACGCGCGACGTCTAATGCCGGCGCGGTACTCACCGAGACCACCTCCTTCACGGTGACGGGCGGAGCCGCCATGGTGCGCGTGTCTGGGAGAACCTAAACGTGAAGTTTCTCCTGTCCTCGCAGTCTATGCACCCTCGCGGCCTTCCCGCTCGGTGCGCGCGTTCACTTTGGATCCTGACCCAGTTTTGAGACACCCTCAAAGGAATCGCCGCACCTAAATGAATCCGGCCTCTGACTGTTTACCTGTGCTCGGATGGTATACGGGCGTTGGGAACCCCAAAACGAGGGTTTATGCCGTTGGCGTGTGCCCATTTTTGAAATCGAGATCTCAAACTCCAGCTGTCCGTCGTTGAGAGGTGCAGGCGGGCACGAGTGAGATCTGGTCCGTCACACACAACGATGGCGCAACCTCAACCCCCGCCCCTGATCTTGTTCTTGGCCGGCGCAGCGGCTGGCGCGCTGATCGCCGCGAACGGCGTGCTCAGCGCCGTCCGCAAGCGCACGGCCAGGTCCAGGTCGCGCGATGACGGCAGGCGCGTTCGAGTCGGCCTGGAGGTTGCGAGGGACGACAACTGGAAAATCTTCCGAGGCAAGAAGGTGGGCGTCGTGAGCAACCCCACCGGCGTGCTCCCGTCCACGCTGGAGCACGCGGTGGACGTCATGCACGCATCGAACGGCGCCGTGGACATCCGGGCCGTCTTCGGCCCCGAGCAGGGCTTCAGGGGCGTCGGCCAGAACTCAAACCCGTACGGCAGCTACGACTCCGACAAGGAGAACGGATCCGACGGCGTCTTCACCGACCAGCGCACGGGCCTCCCCGTCTACGACACGTACCTCAAGAAGGGACCCGAGCTCACAGCCGTGCTCGAGCGCTCCGGCGTGGACGTCGTCGCCTTCGACATCCAGGACGTGGGCGCCAGGTACTACGCCTACGTGTGGACCCTCTACGACGTGATGGTCGCCGCCGCCGCCGCGAAACGGCCGATATCCGTCGTGGTCCTCGACCGACCCAACCCCTTGGGCGGTGAAGTCCTGGAGGGACCGGTGGACATCGAGCCCGGGTGCGACAGCCTCGTGGGACGCAAGCCACTGCCGGTGCGGCACGGCATGACGGTGGGAGAGCTGGCGTGGTTCCTCAACAAAAAATACGTCGCCGCCGATCCCGACAACCGCTCAAACAAGTCCGTCAAGCTGAGCGTCGTGGCCATGCGAGGATACAGGCGACGCATGACATGGGAGGATACCGGCCTGCCGTGGGTGCCGCCGTCGGCCAACATGCCGACGCCGCGAACGGCGCTGGCGTACATCGGGGGAGCGCTGCTCGAGGGGACCAACGCGTGCGAGGGGAAAGGGACCACGGCGCCGTTCGAGATGGTGGGCGCGACGTGGGCGGACGGGCGACTCGCGGATGCTCTCATGCGACGTACCAAGCCACCGCCGGAGTCCTCGAAGCCGGAGTCTCCGAACGAGTCCCCGCCGCCGACTCGGTCCGAGGAGGAGAGGGAACGGGAAGGGTCCAAGCGGGGCGGGAGCTCGGCGAAGCGGGGACTCAACTACAGGCCCAACTACGCCGAGTCCTCCCCGGGGAACAGCCCGAAGAAGGCCGTACGGCCCTCGCCCGGAACCCCGCGCGGCGGCGTGAGCAAGAAACCCAGAGGCGGCAGCCGCACCAAGGGGAAAGGGGGGAGGAAGGGGACTCATAAGAGCAGGCTCAGCCGGCCGGCGTCCAAGCAAACGTTGCCGATCCGCGAGGGCGCCCCCGACGAAGGACCCGCGGCTAAGTACCGCGAGGCGTACTTCACTCCATCCTCGGGACCGCTGCAGGGGCGCATCGTATCCGGCGTGCAGGTGTACCCGCGCGGGATCGAGCACGCGTTGTTCGGAGAGGGTGTGCGAATTCTGTCGGCGCTGCGGAAGACTTACCCGAATGATTTCGCGTGGCGGGAGCAAAGTCAGCCGACGGCTCGGACCCGGGTTGAGAACGCGAGGTGGCGCGCCGAACACTCGGCGGTGTTGCGCTCACCCGCCAAATCCATGCACTCCAACTACTCCAGGAAGGGTGTGGGCGGGTACGGCGGTACGTACGGCGGGCGTTGGTCCGACGAAGGGGATAGCTCGGAGGATGAGCGTGGATGGCGGGGGGACGACGGGGAGGTGCCGTGGTCACCGGAGAGCCGCGGCGGCGGGCGAAGGTCTTCGTTCCCCCCGCGCTCACCGCTGCCCCCGGCGTCCCCGGCGCCCGTGGCGTGGATCCCGAAGAAGACGCCGTTCATCGATATGCTCACCGGCGGCTCCGCGTTGAGGGAGGCTGTGGATGCGGCGGATGACGAGAAGATTGAAAGCGTTCTCGCGGAGTGGGAGTGCCAGCTGGAGCGATTCGCGGATATCAGGCGCGGGTTCCTGCTTTACGATTGAGGCGGAGGGTGGTGACGTGAGTGCGCGCGAGAGAGAGCGCGCGATATTAATTGGAAAGACTTATTACGATCGTTACAACATGTATGCGTCTAAGAGTAGCTAGCCTCCAAAGTTTTCACCGTAGTCTCCAAAAGCGATCCACGGTAGTCCCGATAATATTCCACGATTGTTAAGGTTAACGGAGCTCTGGTCGCGACTCGCCCACTTCACCGGGCGTCGCGGCGGCGAGGACGTATCGGCGTCGCGCCCCGTGACTCTCAACTAATCGATTCGCATGGACCGCGCCGCCGCGTGAAGGTGGCCCTCGCCTTTGGCATCGCGACGCGAAGAAAGCCCCCGTGTGCCGAACGAAAACTAACCTCGTCGCTTAATTTTCGGCGGCGGGCGCGATGTCGGGCCGGCAGGTCCAGCTAAACCAGGAGCTGGCCCGCAAGACCCTCGCCGCCGATGTCCTCGCGATCGTGAGGGACTCCGTGGATGAGTTCAACCTCGTGAACTGCGGCACCGCGCTCCAGAGGCTCGCCAAGTGCCCCGACACCCACCGCCATCTATCGCCCACAGCATCCACCCTACCCGGCGTTCCGAGGGTTCTCCAGGAACAGTTCGCGCGATTGCTCGACGCCGCCGCCGCGCTCGTCCGCAAAGACCCGCGGCACGTGGAGTCCAGGCAACTGGCGAGCATGCTGTGGGCGTGCGGCAAGCTCGAGCTCGGCAACCGCGCCGCCGACCTCGTCAAGGGCATCGAGGCTGCATCAATGATGCACGCGTCCAAGTTCAACCCGCAAGAACTCGCCAACGCCGTCTGGGGCGCCGCGAAACTCGGGCTGGACCCGTCGCGATCCGAGCTCGTCCACGCCATCGCCGACGCCATCGCGGTGTCCTTGCCCAAAGCCCCGGCGGCGCCCAGCGGCCCGCGGCGTGATCCCAAGGGTGGGGGACCGGGCGGCTGGCGCGGCGTTAGGGTGGAGTGGACGTCGCAAGGGGTCAGCAACGTCGCCATGTCCCTCGCCAAGCTCGACGCGGACGTCACGCACGGCGAGGGCGTGTCCACCACGGGCGACGGGTTCAAATACGGGAAGGTGTTCGGTGAGGTGTGCTCAGCCGTGACTGCGCGAGCCGACGACTTCAACCCCCAGGAAGTGGCTAACATTCTCCACGCGCTCGCTAAGCTCACCGCGGGCGACGGCGAAGGGGACGGCGGCGGGCGGACGGTGCCCGGGCCCGTCGAGAGGACCGCGCGAGAGGCTGCGGAAGCGCTGGCGTCGAGAATCACGATTCGGTGGATCGAGGCGCAACGGCTCGAGCCCCAACACGTGGCGAATATGTCGTGGGCGTGCGCCAAGATGGGCGCCGCGGGGGGCGACGACCTGGCGGGCGCGCTCGCCAAGGCGGCCGCGAACCTGGCGCCGCGCATGAACACGCAGGAGCTGTCCATGGTGGCGTGGTCCGCGGCGGCGTTTGGGAGCGGGCGTTGGCCCGCGGACTGCGCGGAGACAGTCGCGAGAGCCTTTGGCGATAGGGCGACCGACGCGACGCCGCGACAGCTGGCGAAGGCTTCGATGGCGTACGCGAAGCTCGGCACGCTCCACCCGAAACTCATGGACGCGGTCGCCGACGCGGTGCTCGCGCTGGAGCAGCCCTTCGCGGCGTCGCTCAACCCCCAGGATGTCGCCAACCTCGCGTGGTCGTTTTCAAAGCTGGGGTGTAAGAAGAAGCGGCTCTTCGACGCGCTCTCCGCCGCGTTCGTCGCCCACCTGCGCGATGACGACGACAGCTTTTCCTCGCAACAGCTCACCATGATCGTGTGCGCCTTTGGTTTGCTGGGATTTAAAGACGAGGGCGTGCTGAACGCGGCGATGGGCGCCATGAGTAAAGAGCGGGTGGCGGAGTTTAACCCGCGAGATTTGACAAACACGGCTTGGGCGTTGGCGGCGTTGGGCGTGAACGCCGAGGCTAAGCCCAAACTCGTGGAGCGGATCGGCCGGACCGCGCGGAAACGCCTGGATGACTTCAACTCGCAGGAGCTGCTCAAGTTTCTCGGCGCGTTCGAGAGGCTGGGAGGGAGCGACGTGAGGCTCGCTCGGGCGGTGTCGAAGCAGAGGATTCTCTCGTACGAATTTCCCGCGTTGTCGACTCACGTTCCCTCGAGTTCGTCCGTGAAGCTCAGCTCCAAGACCCCGACGAGTTACCAGGGCACCGATCGCGTGCGCGTGGACGACAGCTGCGGGGGCTGGGGCCGGGGTAACACGGGAGTGGCGCTGTGGGAAGGCAGCTTTGTGCTGGCGGAGTGGCTGTCCCGGCAGGGCACGCCGACGGGATCACCCGAGATGGCCGAGGTCATGCGCGGCGCGTGGGGACCGAACGAGAGCGGGGGATGGCGAGGTATGACCGGCGTGGAGCTCGGAGCGGGACTCGGGCTTCCCTCGATCGTCGCGTCTAAGCTCGGGCTGGAGATGGTGGCCACGGACGGTGCGTTAACTTTACCCTCGCTTTGCTCCGCTCTTGTTTTTTCTCGCGGTTTCGGCTTTTCGGATGTCGCCCTTCGTTAATCCCTCTACTGGACCGTCGATGTCCTTGGAGTTTCAAATAGGGCGTACATGAGATCTTGGAAGTTTCGCTGACAACAATCGCCGTTCTTGGGCCATGATTGCTCTCTGATAGTACCTTCCAGACACTACCCCGTCCGCTTTCTTCTCGACTAAAATCTGACGCGCGCGATCATCTCCCTTTTCCCGACAGGCGACGACGAAGTCCTCGAGCTCCTCTCACAGAACATAGGGAATAACACTTCCCCTGATACCGGCGCGAGGGTATCCCGTTTAGTGTGGGGTTGCGACGAGCCCCTGGAATACCTCGGCCTCTCCGAGCCGCCGAAGCTCATCCTCGCGTCCGACGTCGTCTATGGAAACGATCCAAAGAAATGGAAGCTGCTGGTCAAGACCATGTGCGACCTGAGCGGACCGTCCACGCTGGTCGTCATAGGCAACGTGCAGAGGTACCCGGTGCATCATCCGATGGCGGAGACCAAGTTTTTCAGCGAGGCGACGGCGGTGGACTTTGAACGGACGGAGGTGCCGGTGACGAGTTTGCACCCGGACTTTAGGCGAACCGGCGGCGGCGCTTGCGTCGTTCATCTCTTCAGACGACGGCCAGAGTCGCTGAAGCGCGCGCGGTCGGAAAGCGACCTCGGCGAACGGAAGGTTAAGAAGGCCAAGAAGGAGAAGAAAGCGAAGAAGGCCAAGAAGAAGGATTCCAAGAAGGATTCGCGTAGCTAGAGCACTAGGATAAAATAGCAAATCCAAAACTAGTCTATGAGATACGAAACGCGTCTGACCTGATGCGGCGGACTCTCTCCACCGCTCGGGTACGCATACATCGGCGGGGCGTCGATGGGAAACATCGGAATGTCGCCGTCGTCCTCGGCGACGACGCTCGGCATGAACGCCGCTCCCGTCAAGATGGCGGCGACGGCGTCCCTCTCCGCCCGCTCCGCCGCTTCCAGCGCTGCAACCCTTTGGTCCTCCTCCCGGATCTCCTCCTCCCGCACCGCGCACAGGAACGCGCGCCAACCTTCCTGCGCGAGATCGCGGTGAGACGATTCGCACGTATTCGATGATTCGCAGACGTTCGATGATTCGCACGCACCCGCACACGCGCACGTGTCCCGATCTTCTTCGGCGCCGACACCGACCAACACCCCGGGTCGCGAAGTCGAGGTGGACATCCCGAGCGAGCCGGCGAGCTCCGCCAGCGCGCCGGCCGATACGCCCGCGCACTCGGAGAGATCCAGCAGCTCCACGTCGCGGCCGAGCGTCTTGAGATGCACCAGCCCGGCGTCGCTCACGCGCGTGCGCCTCAAACGAAGATCCGTCGCGGTGCACCCGTCGTCGTCGCCCGAGGGAGTCTCGACACCTCCGCGCTCGCGTCGCCACATCGTCAGTCTGCCCCGGTACGTCAGGTAGTCTAAGATCAGGTTACCGACGCCGCAGCCCGAGAGGTTCAGCGATCGCAGCGATCGTGGGAGACGCGCGAGGTGCGGGCCCGCGGCGTCGTCGACCGCGGCGCAATCCGAGAGGTCCAGCGCGACGAGCCTCGGGGGATCATTGTAAACTTTGCGTCCTCCTTTGTTTCCTCCCCGTCGACCCCGGCCGCCGCGTCTTCGTCCCGTGTGCGCATCGTCATGGGCATCGTCCGCACACGGACACGCCAACGCCGCCAATGATTCAGACCTCAGCCCGATGCACCCGCGCAGCGATAGGCATCGCAGTTGTGGAAGCTCTTGTACAAAGTCCAGACTGTCGAGCCAACCGCATCTGTTGATGTCCAGGTGGACGAGCGAGTGCGACGCGAGGTTGAGGTAGAGAAACGCCCCGCGCGACAGGGTCATCGCCGCGTCGGAGAGGAGCAGCGACGTGGGCGACAGCGCGTCGGACTCGGCGAGTGCCCTCAGCGCGGGGATGTGGTTCGATGAGGTGGGGAGCGGAAGCGCGTTGTTGCTCGCTTCACCCTCACTTTTTTCCCTGCGCGTCAGCTTAAATTTGAAGTATGAAAGGGCGACGAGCTCGACGAGCTCGCGAGGGAGATCGCCGACGTCGGCGACGACGTGTGGGTCGCCACGAGCGAGCGCCGCCGCGCAGGCATCCGCGCTCACCTGCAAGAGCGTGCCCATCGCACTGGGCCCCGCACCGCTTGTTTTCAGATGTCGCCTCACCGAGTCACAGTCAGCACGAGTCAAGTCAGCACGCGCTGCTGTGAGGCCGACTCTTTTTGATTTTGGAGCGCATAACCCTAGGACGCGACCACCGGGTCGCGACCTTAACATGGCGGGTAATCGAGGCGGACGCGGTCGAGGCGGCCGAGGAGGTGGTGGCGGCGGCGGCCGAGGCTACAACAACAACTACGGCGGCGACGGCAACTCCTACGGCGCGCTCAACAACAACCAAGGGGGCTACGGCGGGAACCAAGGCGGCGGGTTCGGAGGAGGCGGAGGAGGCTGGGGTAACCAGGGCGGCGGCGGCTACAACAACAATCAGGGCTTCGGAGGCGGTAGAGGAGGAGGAAGGCAAACCGCCGGGCGCGGCGGAGGCCGCGGCGGGCGGGCCGTCGATACCAAGAACCCGAAGGATGTGCTACGGGAAGATCTCATGACCGATCGGCCCGGAATGTGGCCGCTCTCTTGCTACGGCAAGGGCGACGAGCCGTGCCTGCTGGGCGGCGACACGTGCTTCGAGGAGCTACGGTGGGTCACGGGCGCGGCGGCGTCCCGGGGTATCGATCCCAACCAAGTCTTCGCCAAGACCCACGAGTTCATCCAAGGCAAGGAGACCGACATAAGGGCAATCTTAAACTTCCCGATGCAGCAGCTGAAGCAGGTGCTGGACAACGCGCGGGAGGGGCGGATGGCGCCCGCGGGTGCCGCGCGGATCATCGATCACGCCATGCTGAGCGGTGTGCCCCAGCAGCCCATGGGGCAGCAGCCGGGTATGCCGGGAACGCAACCGGGCATGCCGGGAATGATGGGGCAGCAGCAGCCCGGGTCTCCGTACGGAGCAGCGCTCTCTCCGCAGCAGCCTCAAGGAGCGTACGGAGGAGCGCCGCAGCAACCCCAAGGAGCGTTCGGCGGCGGACTGGGCGGCGCGCAGCAGAACCCTTACGGTCAGCCGCAGCAGCAGCAGCAGCAGGCTGGGTTCGGGGGTGGCGCCTTTGGAGGCATGGGCGCGGCGGGGGGAGCGTTCGGCGGTGCGCCCCCCGCCGCGGTGGCCCAGCAGCCGAACATCTACGGCGGCGCCCCGACGCAGGCCCAACCCGGTCAGCCCGGGATGGATCCGAATCAAATATGGCAACAGCAGCAGTGGCAGATGGGGCAGATTCCCGATAACCCTCCGCCGCAGCATTTCGTTCAGCGATGATATCGCTTATTAAAGTGTTACGAACATAGCTGCACTACATAGCTGAAACTCAGCCTTTTTCCTAATACTACATAGCGGTTTGGTCTCGTTTCACCACCTCGCTGCTCGCCCTCGGTCGTGCAAACGCCGCCGAGTCCGCCACGACGCCGCCGCCCGCCTCGCTCTTCTCCCTATCCGCCCTCGCCTGCAGACGCTGCGCCTTCACGAGCGCGCGTCTGCGCTCGAGCAACGCCTTGGAGAACTCGGCGCTGAGCCTGTAGTCGTCCGCGACCGCCCAGCCCATGTCCTCCCTGTTGAAAACCAGCGCCCGAACCTCCGTCTTGGCCACGACGGTGAGCGTGTTTCGCGGCGGCGCCTTGCCGTCTTTATCGGCAATTTCCCCCACCAAGTTCCCCTTCCGCCTCGCCCCGATGCGCCTATCACCCGCGGCCAACGCGCCGACGGGTGCGCCGAACGCGTCGCACTCCCCCGCCGTGATCACGAACACCTCATCGCTCGTCTTGCCCCGCGCGCAGAGCCGTTGGCCGGGCTTGAAACGTCGCTCGGGGTGCTGCCTGCTCGAACCCACCAGAGCGTCGAGCCTCGCGTGCACGTGATGCAGCCGCTCGCTCGTGTTGTTCCGTTGGCCGGTGAACCACGCGTGCTCCAGCGCCTGCGCCGCCCCGAGCCTTCGCTTCGGGTTCGGTTCCAGCAGACCGCGGAGTAGGTCTTTGGCCTGGGACGATATGCACTCCCATTCCTCGCCAGAGTCGAAATTTAAGTCGCACTCGACGATTTGGTCGATGAGTTCGTCCTCGTCGTCGTCGTCGAAGGGCCACGCGCCGGTTAACAGCACGTGCATGGCGACTCCCAGCGCCCACACGTCCACGCCCTGGCCGTACACCCCGGCGACGAGCGCCTCGGGCGCCACGTACGCGAGGGTCCCGCAGACGTTCTCCTCCTTTTCCCGCGCGGTGAGCGCCTTGGCGAGGCCAAAGTCGAGTAGCGTGACCGAGTCGAGGTCATCCGGCTTTGCGAGGCACAGGTTCTCGAGCTTGAGATCCCTGTGCACCACGCCCCTCGCGTGCATGAAGGCGATGGCGTCGAGCATGTTGGACATGACCACCTGCGATTGGCCCTCGTCGTACGCGCCGACGTCGGTGATGGCGTCGACGAGCTCCTGGCCCTCGAGGAGTTCCATCACCACGTGGACTATGCCGTCCTCCTCGAGGAGTTCGGCGCCGAGCGCGGGTGTCGGCGCGATGCGGTCGTAGTCGGCGCCGCCCTCGGTGAAGAACTCCTTGATGGTGATGATCGCGGGGTGCTCCGAGAGCTGCTGCATCATGATCAGCTCGTTCATGACCTCGTTCAGGGACATAGACGCCAGCTTGCGGGGCTTCGACTCACCGTCGGAATCCGAGTCGGAATCCGAGTCCGAGTCCGAGTCCGAGTCTGAGTCTGAGTCATCATCAGAAGACGAACCGTCCCCACCGCCGCCCCCGGGCTTCACCCTCAAGGTCTTGACCGCGTAGGTCACGCCAGTCGCCCTGTGCACAGCCTTGCGCACCACCGCGAAACCCCCGGTGCCGATGGCGTCGCCGAGGTCGTACTCCTCAGTAAACGGCCTGTGCTTGTGTACGTACCCGATTGCCGCGATGTGCTCGCTGTTGTCCAGGTGGAGCAACCCACCGGGCATGGACCGGACCCGCCGTAAACCCCGGATCTTTCGCAAGCTCGCGTCGGATTTGAAGGACCCGCACTGCTCGCCGAGCACGCGGAGCGGCGCGGGTTGGAACTTGGCGCGCCAAGCGCTCTTTCCCACGGCGGGAGCGCGGGCGTGGGCCATGGCGTAGGCTAAACCGTGTTGCGAGTTTTTCTTATCCGGGGCGATCGAGCTTCCAGGCCTGTCGCCGCCGCCGCCGCCTTGCCCGAGTAACGAAGGGAGCCTGCTCCGGTGTCTGCGGCGCCACGCGGCGTCGGAGTCGGAGCCGCTGTCGGTTCCCCGGCGGAGGCGAGCCGCGCGGGGCGCTCGAAGGCCGGACCAGCCCAGGTTGACCTGCGAGGCGCTCTTCTTCATCTGCTTCACCGGGGATTTATCCACGAGTGACGCCGCGCTGTCCTTCATCTGCTTCACCGGGGATTGTACCCGCACCGGGCTGTTCTGACCGCTGTCGTCGTCGACGGCGCCGAGCCGCGTTTTTCTGTCATCCGTCGCTGGAAGCTTCCCCCACGGACCGTCCTTCGTGTTCCGTGCCGCCGCATTGGCGGTGAGCCGCGGCTGCGCGATCGCGGGTTGCTTGTTCTTGTGTTCGGACATCGACTCCGCGAGCTTGATGAGGTCGGGCGCGGAGTCAAGGCGGAGGAGGTGCCCGCGCAATCCGCCGTTGCGCCTCATACCCGGGCCGGCGCCTCCGCGTGTTCCACCACCTTCCCCTTCCCACGGCAACGAACTCGCCGCGCTCAAGTGCGATCCAGCGCTTCCCGCGCCCCGTATACTGGCCCACGCGCTGAGACCCTTGGGGAGTAGCCCGCGTTCCCGGGCGGCGGTCACGAGCCCCTCGAACTGCGCCTGCGCGTCCGGCACGTCCAACGAAATTTCCCTGAGCTCCGTGGCGATTCTCGCGAAACCCTTCGCAAACTGCGTCCCGTTGACCAACCCGGTATCCCCGAGGTACCCGAGCAGTTGCATGACCCGCCGCGGTACCTGCGGGTTCACGTGGCTCTGATCCATGGACATCGCGAGCGCCCGCCTCACAAACTCGTGGTGGTAAAACGGCACCGCCAGATCCTGCAGCCGCCGGCTCGCCTCCCTCGCGTCCCTGCTGTTGACGTACTCCTCGAGCAAATCGCTCATCTCCCGCCGCGATGACGCCGCGGTGGTCCCCTCAGGCCCGCCCCAGTGCCGCGCGACGTGTTTCGCTCCACCCGGTGAACGAAGCGCGCCCCTGGCCTGCACCGCGCATCGCCGCGGAATCTCGTCCAGCCCCGAAGCCTCGGCGCATTCGTCGAGGAACTCTTTGGACACCACGCCGTCGACGACGGCGCGCGCGAGGAAGACGCCGATCTCGTCGGGCGCGTTCGGCACGTCGATGGCGAGGGACTCCGCGTCCTGAAGGATGAGATCGAAGCCCTCTTCGCACTGATGCGTCGTGAGGATCTCTTTGGACGCGAGCGAGCGGATGAGCTGGGCGACCATCTCGCGTTCGCGCGGCCCGCGGTCCAGGGCTGCGGCGACCGCGCGCTTGACCACGGTGGGTTTGAGCGCGTTCGAGCCGATGAGGTTCATGGCGGGTAGGTGGCGCTTCGGCGGGGACTTGGCGGTCGTCGCCTGGGAGAGCGACGGCCAGCTGGTGGTCTCCACCGCGGGGGACTCGTCGATCGCGCCGAGCCGGGTCGGGGCCGCGTGGACGGGGCGGACCAGGAGCTCCCGTAAGGAGTCCTCGACGTCATCGAGGACACCGTGCGTGAAGAACTCGCGGATGAGGCCCTCGCAGTCGCGCTTGAAGTCGCCCTTTGTGAACCCGAACCCGAACGCGGAGGCCATGGAGCAACAACGATCTCGAACCTGCAGGAAATATCTTCTCGGATACGGCGGATGCCTTCGCGTACGTCCGGTGACCGGTGCGCGGGCGTGTGTGGTCCAGAAGAGTTGTGTTTATCAGCACGCGCGACCCTTCAGCGCGCGTTTTAGACCGCCATCTTGTCTCCGGTCGCTCCGCGCGTCGAAGACTGAAAGCGCCAGATGCCAGCTGTGTGTCAAAAAGGGCAGGCGCTGAGTCACCGTCGAGGAGCTCTCGCGAGAATCATCAAATCACTTCGCTCGACGCCTGTCGGCGACGCAGCGATGGGCATCTTCGACGATGTATTCGGGAAGAAGATCGAGGGCGATGGCAACGGCCTGTTCAGCTCAAAGTACAAGGCTGAACACGACGTCCTTCACGATCCCTTACCCGCCACCGCGTACGCCGACACCCTGAAGAAGGAGCGCGAGATCATGGAGCAAGCCGTGAAGACCGGCAAGGGCCACTGGGCGAGGGAGGAGGAGAGCGACCACGACAACGAATCCGACGGGTATTCGGACAAGGACTCCGACTCGGACAGCGACTCCGACAGCGAGCGCAAGTCGAAGAAGCCGAAGAGGCAGGAACGGAGCAAGTTCGAGGAGATGGACGACGCATTCGCCGAGGCGAACGCGGTGATGGCCGAGGGCGCTCCCGACAGGAAGCGCAAGAAATCGGCGGCGGCGGCGGCGGAGGACACGAGCGACGACGACTCCGGCTCCGACGACGACTCCGGTTCCGATTCCGATGACGACGTGGACAAAGACTCCGATGACGACGCGGGCGCGGACTCCGACAGCGATTCCCTCACCGACGTCGAGGCTGAGCGCGCCGCGCGGAAGGCGGCCAAGGAGGAGGCCAAGGCGAAAAAGTCCGCCGCGAAGCAAACCAAAGATGCGGCGGCGCCCGGAGAGGAACACAGGCCAAAGGATGAAAACTTACCCAGAACCGTCTTCGTGGGCAACCTCCCGGTGACGATCAAGCCCAAGCAGCTCAAGACGCTGTTCACGGAGTATGGCACCGTGGACAGCGTGAGGCTGCGCAACGTCCCGGTTGACCCCGAGGGTAAGATGCCGCGGGGCGGCAAGGTGATCACCGGTAAGTTCGTCGAGAACCGCAAGTCCACCAACGCCTACGTCGTCTTCAAGGAGGAGAAGGCGGTGGACGCCGCGTGCAAGGGCATGAACATGCGGGAGGTGGACGGTCGCCACGTCCGCGTCGACCGCGCCGCCGCGCCCTCCGCCAAAGCCAACGAGGCGGTTGCGAAGGAAAAAGGAGCCAACGCGGGGGGCGAGGTGGCGTACGACCACACGCGCTCGCTCTTCCTCGGTAACCTCCCGTACGACGTCGACGAGGAGGACGTCATACGGCTGTTCCACAGGAGTAAGGAATACCCCGAGCTCAACGGCTCGGTGGAGGCTGTGCGCGTGGTGCGGGACCGGAAAACGAACCTCGGCAAGGGTATCGCGTTTGTGCTCTTTCGCAAGGGTTCAGACGCTCGGACCGGGTTGCTCTTGGACGGGGTCAAGATGGGCGACGGGCGGGAGGTGCGCGTGACCCGCGCGTCGAAGAACAGGGAGGCGCTCAAGGCCCAGGCGGAGAAGAACAAGAAGAAAAGGGAGGAGAAGGAGGCCAAGAAGGAGCCAATCGGCGCCGCGCGAAGGCTGGGGCTGGAGAAGACGCCGGGGGCGGATGCGCGGGGGGGATCCGCCGCGGCTTGGGAGGGTTCCAGGTCGAGGCCCGGCGGGAAGAGGCAAAAGATTGCCTTTGGCGGATACGACGCCGCCATCGAGCGCGGGAAGGATGGGAAGAAGGGCGCGGGGGGTAGAGGCGGCGGTGGGCCCGCGGCGAAGGGTGCGAGGACGGGTAAGCGACCCGCCGTCGCGGCGAGGAAGGCAAAGGCGAAGGCGTCGGCGGGTGGCGGCGGCGGCGGCAAAAAGAAATAGACGGCGTCGAGTACACTTGGTAAAAACATCGCAGGACCTACGCCTTACTCGGACTTCTTCTCTCCGTCCTCGATCTGCTTGGGGGGCTCCTCCTCGCCCTCCTTCTCCGACTTGAGTTCATCCGAGAACTCCTGCGAAACGAAAGTTTGGTGAGTCAGATTTTTTTCAGGATAGGGAAAAGGTAGGGTTGTCGCGATTGGGCGTCGGGTGCGGGGGACTCACGCTCGCCGCCGCCTGGAAGCTCTTCACCGTCTTGCCGAGGCTCTTGCCGAGCTCCGGGAGCTTGGAGGGCCCGAAGAGCACCGCCGCCACGCCGCCGATGACCACCAGCTCGGGGAGACCGAGGCCGAAGAGACCCATCGTGGCCACGCTGCGGGTGCCCGCACCGGATCGGCCCGCGACGATGCCGGCGGACAGCTGCGCGGGCTTAGCGCCGAGGAACGCGGGCGCCGGGGCGCTCACGCCGGACATGGCCGCGGACTTGGGCGCGGCGGACCCGGCCGGGGACCTGGCGCGGGTCCTCACGGCGTGCGTGGGGCGAACCACGAGGGAAGCGGTGGTTGCGGCCATTCTTGATTCTGGATCTACGACGTTACGGGGAACGACGGGGGAACCGGCGAGATCTACGCTCGGTGTTGAAGCTGTGACGTCTCGCTGGCTGGCGAAGACGACGACGGAACGACGGCTGGTGTTGCCGAGGTCACGCGCTGCTTGTTGTGTGGCCTCTTCCCTGTCGATTGACCCGGGAATGAATGAATGTTCCGCGACACGTCGCGGGGCGCAATTTTTCGTCAACCAATCACATTTTGTTGCATTTTGCAGCCGCTGTCGCCACCTTGCTAGCGTCGCTCAGTCGTCCTCGGCGGACTTCTTCCTAAAGTTACGCGCGCGCTTCCCACCCCCGCCGAACCCCGAACGATTCCCAACCTCCCCACCGCCGTCCTCGTCCTCGTCGCCGTGCGCAAAGTCAATCCTCACGCCGCCGCCGCCGCCGCCGCCACCGCCGGTGACCTTCTTGTCACCCCGCCTGGCGTCCCGCCTCGCGGCGGCTGCCGCGGATAGCTGAAACACGGGCTTCTCAATCGGCGCCGCGGGTAACGACCGCTCGGACGCGGCCGGGCCTTTCGACGCGGCGGCCGCGGAGGCTGCGCGGCGGGCAGCCTCCATCTCGTTAACCCCGCCCCCGCCCCCGACCCCGCCGCCGACCACGAGGGGCTCGTCCAGGACGTAACACTTATACTTGTGCGGGTTCTTGACGTGATCCGGGACACCCCGGCCCCGGCCCCGGCCCCGGCCACCGCCCCGGCCCCTACCCCTTCCCCCATCGCCGTACCGTGGCCTGGTCACCTCGGGCACGGACGCGTCCCAGGCGACGCCCCGGGCCGGAGCCGCGCCGGGCGTTCCTTTCGCCCGTTTGCTCGGCGGCACGTAAGCCCCGGCGAAGCCGCCTCGCTTACCCCGGCTCCCATCCGCCGTCTTTTCTGGGACGACGTCCTCTGTCTCGTCCACGTCGTCGGGCGCGGACTTGCCCTCCCGGGCCAGTATCCGTCGTTCGTACGCGTTCGAGGGCAGCACCTCGGTGTGGACCTCGTTTATTTCATCCGTGGGAAGGAAGTCGTCGTGGCCGTCGACGAGCCTCTGTATCCTCGCCACGTCGATCCCGCCCTCGCCGTTGCCGTCGAGCGGTTGCGCTCGGTTCATGCCGGTCATCGCGAGGGTGTCGTAGTAGTCGAACTCCTCCTCGTCGTTCAGTGCGCTGCACCGGCCGACGCTGCGGCCGAGCTTGGCCATCTTTTTTTGGTCGTCGTCGTCGTCTTCGTCGCTCTCCAGGCAGTCGAGGTCGTCGGCCCATCGCGCTTTCTGCCGCTGACGGCGGACCTCGCTGACCTCCGCGTTGGACGCGGTGTGGTCGAACGTGGGCCGGTCGTCTTCGTCCTCGTCCTCGGAGGAATCGCCGCTTCGGGAGCCGCGATCGTCGTCGCCGGAGGAATCGTCGTTCCTGTTTCGTTTGGTGCCCCGCCCGATGCGCTCGTCGTCGTCGTCGTCGTCGTCGTCGTCGTCGCTGTAGTCGTCCCTGGCGCCTCTTCGCGTCACGCTGGTATTCGTGGGCATCCAAACGGCTCCCTGCCCGGGTGACTGCGACGTCGCCTTGGCGTCGGTACCGGGCGTCGGTTCCGAGCCGCATCCGGCGAGCCCCGGTCCCAGGTTGGCGAACACATCGGCGACCCTGCCGTGAAAGGCTGCGTAATGGGTCGTCTGCGTGGCGGACGGCGTGGCGTCGCCCTCGTCCGCCGGGGATGCCGCCGCGGCCTGCTCCGTGGCGTCAGGCGCGGTGAAGCGACTCGGCTTCAGTATACCCTTCGACTCGACGTCCATGTCTGTCGACGCGCGGGTCTCGAGTGGCAGACCTAACAAACGAATCGGCACCTCGGTCACCGAACAAGTGACGTCGCCTTATCGGATACCCCGATCTGACACTCATTCACGCGCGGAACCGCGACCATGGCTCCCGCGCCGGTTCCCCAACGGGAACCCCAGGTCATCAAGCACATCGTAGATGACCGAACAGTGCGTGGACCGCCCCGATATCCCACCCACGGCCTTCACATCCACCCGGATACACGCGCATCACGCGCGCGACGTCACGCCTTTTCTCGGCTCCACTCGCGCCTCCTCGTCTGACCGCCGCGATGCCCGCCTCCCATCCTCGCGTGTCCAGAGAGCCATACAGAAACCCAGCAGCGATATGATCACCGCGCATCAGACGGACCCCACGGAGGACCTCAGGCGCGAGCGAAGCCAGGCATCCTTCCCGTCACGCGAGCTCGCGGCGCTCATGGCTGGTGGCGAGGCGCAGCTGAAGCTTCGCGAACGGATCGCCGACGCGGTGCGCGCGGACCCTGTGTTCAGCAAGAAGGGCAAGTACTTCATGGAGCGCGCGGACCTGTACCGCACCACGCTGGAGAAGTACCTCGCGCTGCCCAGGGTCGCCGTCGCCATCGACCCGAACGATCCCATCACCGTCGGCAAGATCATCCGAGAGCTCATCGACGAACCCGGCGGCCTGGACCTCCACCTCGGCATGTTCATACCCACGATCCAAGGCCAAGGCGACGACGAGCAGAAAAAACACTGGCTACCCATGTGCATCAAGCTGCAAATCATCGGTACCTACGCGCAGACGGAGCTCGGGCACGGGACGTACATCCGCGGCTTGGAGACGACGGCGACGTACGACGCCGAAAAGGAACAATTCGTGATCCATTCCCCGACGCTCACCGCCACCAAGTGGTGGCCGGGCGGCATGGGCAAGACGTCCACGCACGCGGTGGTGATGGCGCGGCTGATCACCCACGGCGTCGACCGCGGGCCCCACGCGTTCGTGGTGCAGATCAGGCGGAACGAGGACCACCAAGCGATGCCCGGGGTTGTCGCCGGGGATATCGGACCGAAGATGGGGTACAACGCCGTGGACAACGGGTTCCTCCGTTTCGATCACGTCCGGGTCCCACGGCGCGCGATGCTCATGCGGCACAGCAAGGTGGACGCTGACGGGACCTTCCACCCGCCGCCGGTCGCCAAGGCGAGCTACGGGACGATGGTGTTTGTCCGCAGCGACATCGTGATGAACGCGGCGCTCTACATGAAAAAGGCTGTGACGATTGCGGTGCGGTACAACCTGGTGCGAAGGCAGTCCAACCCGGGGGGCGAGAAAGCCAGCGGGGGCTCCGGACAGAAAGGCATGGAGCTGCAGGTGATCGACTACCAGCACTCGCAGCGCTCGCTGTTTCCCATCCTGGCCAGGGCGTTCGCGTTCCACTGCACGTCCGACTTTATGCGCCGCATGTACTTTAGGTACGAAAAGGTGAGCACGAAGAAAGGGGATTTCAGCGCCCTCCCCGAGCTTCACGCCACGTCGTCGGGGCTCAAGGCGTACTGCTCGTGGGCCACCAAGGACGCGATCGAGCTGTGCAGGCTGTGCTGCGGCGGTCACGGGTTCATGCAGATCGCGGGGTTCGGGACCACCTTTGGAAACTACGCCCCGAACGCTACGTACGAAGGCGACAACAACGTGCTGTGCCTCCAGACGGCGAGGTTCCTCCTCAAGGTGGCGAGAGCCGCCGCGAAGGCTGCCGCGCGGGGCACGGACGTTCCCGCCGAGGAAGGCGCGCAAGGTACGAGCGGGTACATCCTCGAGGGCGGCGGGGGTCTGGAGCCCGGGTGCCAGCTGGGTAGGTCCGTCGGTCTCCGCGACGCCGAGGCGCTACTCAAAGCGTTCGCGCACGCGGCTCGAAGAATGATCATCGCCGCGGCGACCCGAGCCGGGACGCTCACCGCCGACCAGGCCATGTCCCGTGACATGGTGGCGTGGATCAAGGCTGCCAAGGCGCACTGCGCGTACGTCGTGCTGCTGAACTTCGTGGACGCGGTGGATGAGGCCAAGCCGCGAGTTTCTGTGGCGACGGCGGGTGTCATGGATCGGCTCGTGGCGCTTCACGCGTTGGCGACGATGGACGATTCCATGGGTGACTTTTTGGAGGATGGCCACGTGTCCGCGGACCAGGCGGCTGCGATCCGCGCGGAGGTGGCGGTGCTCCTCGCGGAGCTGAGGCCGGACGCGGCGGCGCTCGTGGATTCCTTCGCGCTGGACGATTACTTCCTCAACTCGGCTCTCGGTTCTCACGACGGCGACGTGTACCGAAGGATGTACGACGAGGTTCAATCCGCTCCGTTCAACGCGTCGCACGTGCCGCCGGGGTACGCGGACTTGCTGCACGCTAAGCTGATCAAAGGGGCGGGGCGAAGCAAGCTGTGAGCTCTAGTTTCCCACGACAACGTCTATTGAACGATACGCCACTCATTGATCAGTACTCCACCTTATAGACGCGCCACTCTCGGTCGGCTCCCCAGATTCCGCCCAATGGTTCCCTCATCAGGTAGACGGCGACGTCCTGCTCCGGCCGCTGCTTCGCCTGCGCCGGCCGCGGGACGGTCTCGCCGTGATCGTACCCGGGCACCTTCCCGTACTGGCCCTGGTACCGGCACACCAGCAGCTCACACTTCGCACACCAGGCGTCCTCCTTGCTCCCACTACCGGGCCTTTCGTCGTCGTCGGGCTCGGACTCGCCGAGGAATCGGTACGTGACCTTGTACTTGCGCCACTGCTCCCTGCCTTGGTCGTAGTTGGTGAGGCCGAAGCTGCCGATGGTCCGCGGCGCCCGCGTTGCGTGTGAGCAGCAGGACAGGTACGTGTCGCAGTCGTTCGTCTCGATCGCCTTGAACAGCTGTACGGAGACACGGGGCGGGGAGGAGAGGTGAGCGTCACGAAGGGGGGAAGGTGAAAAATGCCAAATCGAGATTCGCGGGAGCGCGGGACGACGGGGCCGGGGACGCACCAGCTCGCAGACCTCCTGGGCCTCCAGGCCCTTTGGGACGATGTCCAGGGTCCTCTTCGGATTGGAAGGCGGCAACTCGATGGGGTCCCAGCCGGTCATGGTGCTCAGCCGCGTGCTCCCTACTGTGCGCCGAGCCCAGCCCGAGCGAGTCGATTTATTTGGAAACGGAAACTGGCTCGGGCGGAATGTGTTGAAGGCACCCGTCGACAGGGGCACAACGAGCCGCGCCTGACGGGCGACTGAGGCGCGCCGGCGACGATGGCGCGGCACACGCAGCTAGAGATGGCCGATATCGACCTCAGGGAGGTCGACGGGGTGTTCAGCGACGGTGAGTACACGCGAGCGCGCCCCCTTTCCCCGGCCCGAAACGACGCGACGCGACGACTGACGAGCTTCACCCGTGCTGTCCCGTGCAGGCGGTCTGGTCCGCGCTGAGATGGCCGCGCGCGAGGGAGGCATGCGGCGGCGTATGAGGGAGTGCCTCGGGCTGCGTCGCGCGGACGGATCCCGCGCGGTGCACGTCGTCGCAGCCTCCGTGGTCCTCAACCTCATCCTCCTCGTGGCGATCATCGCCGTCGCATCCTCCCCGAGGGAAACCGCGCCCAGTTCGCCACCACAAGCCCCACGATCCACCGCCGAGGAGCACGTGTCCACCACGCTGGGCGCGGTCGCCGCGGACGAGCCTCGGTGCAGCGCGATCGGCGCGCAGGTCCTCGACGACGGGGGGCACGCGGTGGACGCCGCCGTCGCGACGGCGCTATGCCTCGGGGTGACGCATCCGCACTCGAGCGGCATAGGCGGCGGCGCGTTCATGGTGATACGCCTCGCGAACGGAACACGCGAGGCGATAGAGTTCCGGGAAGCGGCGCCCGCAGCGGCGTACAGGGACATGTACATCGACGGCAGCGGCGTGAACGGGGTGAACCGGTCGAGTACGTTTGGCGGCGCCGCCGTCGCCGTCCCGGCGGAACTCTCCGGTTTACACCTCGCGTGGGAACGGCACGGACGGCTGCCGTGGCGGCGTCTGGTGGAACCCGCGGCGACACTCGCGGATGGCTTCGCGGTGGGGAAGGATCTCGCTCGGGAGATTGCGGACATGGCGAACGATCTCGCGAAGTTTCCCGTCACCGCCGAAGTTTTTTTGAAGCCCGACGGGTCTCCCTTGTCGGAGGGTGAGACGTGCGCCAACACACGCCTTGCCGCCACGTTACGTCGCGTCGCGAACGAAGGACCGAATGTGCTCCGAACCGGTGACTTGGCGGAGGCGCTGGCGAAGGACGTACGGGACGCGGGTGGCGTGATGGAGGCGTCCGACCTCGCGGCGTATCGACCGAGGATATTCGAGCCGATTGTCGCGAGCGCCGTGGGGGTGGATCTCATCGGTATGCCCCCGCCCAGCTCGGGGGGGGCGGCCGTGGCGCAGATCGTCGAGTTTCTGGGTGGGTATGACCTACCGTTGGCGTCGGCGGGCACGCTCGGGACGCACAGAACGGCGGAGGCGTTCAAGCACGCGTTTGCCATGCGGATGAATTTGGGTGACCCTGTCGCGAGCACGCCGGATATGACGGACGCTCTGAACGACATGCTGTCACCGACGTTCAACGCGCAGCTACGGGCGATGACCAAGGACGATCGCACGCTGGACGTGACCGCGTATGGGGCTAAGTATAACCAGCTGGACGATTCGGGAACCACGCACGTGAGCGTGGTTGATGAAGATCGCAACGCGGTGGCGCTGACGTCGACGATCAACACCGAGTTTGGGAGCAAGCTGGTGTCGCCGTCGACCGGGATCGTGCTCAACAACGAGATGGACGACTTCTCCAGCCCCGGGGAGGTGAACCACTACGGCCTGGCGCCCTTCGAGGCCAACTTCATCGCCGCGGGGAAGCGGCCGCTCAGTTCGATGTCGCCGACGATTGTGACCCGCGACGGGAAGTTGTACGCCATCGCGGGCGCATCCGGTGGACCGAGGATCATCACCGCCACGGCGCAGGTGATTTTAAACGTGGTCGCGCGGGGGATGTCGCCTCTGAATGCGGTGAACGCCCCGAGGCTGCATCATCAGCTGATGCCGCCCGTGTGCTTCGCGGAAAATCAGAAATGTTTGGGGGATGGGCCCGAGAGGAAGCTCTCCGACGCCGACGTGGAAGCGCTGCGGTCCAGGGGGCACGAGGTTGAGTACACGGACTCGAAGACGGCCACGACGCAGCTGGTCGTGATAGATATGGATACGGGGGAGGTGCACGCGGTGAGCGACGCGAGGAAGGGTGGCAAGCCCGCCGCGCAAACGAAGAGTCGTCGATAGCGTAAAGGAAAACTCAGTCATGATTATTCAAACGGCGGCACCTCGCCACCTATTATGGTCAGGTTATCATCAGGGTACTTGTAAGATTACGTAGTTTGCGAAGCTGCTCGTGTCACTGCAACATCGCGAGGACGGCCGCGACGACGAGCGCAATCACGGCGCCGAGACCCGCGTCGTTAGCCGCTGATACCGGCGCCATGTAGGCGACTCCCAGCTTCGGAACGTCGTACTTTGCTTGCTTCATGTCGCACACGTCGCCGCCGGTGCCCTCGCACTCGTACGCGAGCACCAGGTTCTTACCGCTCTGCGCCGCCGCGAGGAGCCTGCGCCCGACGCCGTAGCTGGCGTCCTGCGCCTGCGCCGCGGTAAACTCCAATTTCAGCTTGCACCCGGAGCCGTCCGCGGCGGGGCAGCACAGGTTGCTCTGCGCGACGACCTTCTTGGAAGCCTCGGTGGTGTTTTCTGGGTCCATGGCGAAGGTTCCTCCGACATCGTTGAGAAAGCCACCCGCGGCGGAGTCGGGGTCTGACTCGTACAGGCTGAGACGGACGCACGCGGGGTTGGTGGAGTTGTAACCCGCCGACGTCGACCCTTTCGAGGCGCCGTAGCCGGAAGATGAACCGGCGCTGGAGTCCGGAGCTTTGACAACTTCCTTGGTGGAAGACCTGTTCGCGGCGAGGGAGGCGTCGATCTCGATGTCCATGCCGCCGCTCAGCTCCGCGGGAGTGAAGACGTCGAAGGAGACGTAGGACGGTATCGTTCGCGTGGCGTCCTCGGTGGGGAATTTGTTCGTGGAGGCATCCCTGTCTCGGTAGTACATGAAGGAGTAAAACTTGCAGAGGTCCGTAGTGTCGGACGCGGTTTCCGAGCAGGACGCCCAGTGCCCGTGCGAGTCATCCGAGCGCTCGCACTCCGAGTTGCCCGTGGCGCACATCTCGATAGTCTCCGTGATTGTCTTCGCGGTGTTGCCGATGCCGCTGTACCGTCCCAGGCCGTCAGAGCCAAATTTATTGGTGAAGTACTTCTCGCGGAGGATGCGGCACTTGCCGTGTACAATCTGAAACGCGGCGCATTGGTAGCCGTCGGTATCGGCGTCCGGTAGCCATAGGTTGTTCACGCACGCCTCGCAGCATCCTTCGGTATCGCTGATGGTGTTGTACCTAGCCGCGATGTCGCACTTGGCCTTGTCATATTCCGCGTGAGCGGAATTGTGGCACATGTTAACGGCGCTGTTGGGCATCTCAGGTCCGGGCTGGGGTATCCGGCCCATCGGGAGGAAACTGTCGGTGTTCGTGACCTTCGTGAAGCCAAATCTCGCCGCGCACGACCCGGCGGAGCCGAGGGACGCGCCGTCGGCTCCGCCCGCGGCGTGCCTCCAGTAAAACCTGTCGCCATCGTCGCCGCAGGGTACTAAATAATTCATGCTGAGCCCCGAGGAGGTGTCCAGGTTGCTCCGCATCATGATCTCTCGGTCGATCCTGCACACGTTGTTCTTCACGTCGAATCGAATAGCTTTGCCGCCCTTTTCCATCGGGGTTCCCTCGTACTCCATGGCCTTGACGCAGCAATCGACCACGTCGCTGATGCCGTTAATCGTCACGCTGCCAAAGTCCTCTAGGAGCAAATCGTCATTCGGGTACCCATCGGGTGCGATGCCTTGGTAGGTTGCGGCCCAGCCGCAGCGAAGGTGACCGTCTCCCATGTGCCAGCCGAGGGAGGTGGGCTTCCAGCCTCCGGCGGGAGCGCCGGACGCGGAGCCGGTGTTTTGGAGGGTGAGCGAGGTGATGTCCTGGCATGCGGCGCGGACCTTGTCGGCGTTCTTGAGGTTGTTGTACGGGGCGTCGCCGGCGAGGCCGGTCTGATCTGCGACGGTCTTCCCCACGGTGTTGTCGTTCCACTGTACGCATGGGTTCCAGTCGTCCCTGCAGTTGTAGGCGGGCATGCACACAGCGCCTTCTTTCGCGCGCTGGGAGTTGGACCCTCGGCCGTTACCCCAGGTTTGGCAGACGAGGAGGTTGGTCGCGTCGGCGCCGCCGGCGTAGCTGCCGCACCTGGCGGGGCACATAGCCGTGGAGCCCTTATTGAGCATAGCTCCCGATGCGGCGACGGAGGCGGCATCGTTGGTGTCCGTCATCTGAGCGTCGACGAGTCCACAGCACATGCTGACGAAAAACGCGGCAAGCAAGATGTTGAATCTTTTGTTGACATCGCAGCCGTGAGTTTTGACCGAAAGTTGGGCCATGGTAGAAGCTCGGGATGAGATGTCCAACGCTGTGGGGGATGAAAAGATACGATAGAAGGTCCGATATGCAGCCTTTCGGCACAGAGAGCCTCGCGCCCGCTGTTGTGGCCCCTGACTGAGCGGTCAACGGGCAAAACGCGATTGGGGGGAAAGGTGCCACGTGCTGAGCAAGAAATTTTAGACGACACTTTCAAAGTTTTTTCGCGACCCTTCAAATTCTAAGTCTCTAAAGGTCCCTGAGCTTGATGAACATCTTCTTGATCATGCGCGCCTCCGTGGTGAGCGTCCGCCCTTGCCCGTCGTCCCCGAGCTGCGTCACGATCTCCTTCCCGTGCCTCTCCGCCTCGTCCAGGAACGCCATCACCTCGTCCAGAGTGGAGTCCGGCACGGTTATCATGTGCTTGCAGAGCAGGTCGAGCAGCGCGACGACGCAACGCTTGGCGTAGAACCACGTGTCCGTCTCCAGCTTCTTATCGTACGGCTCCAGCGACTTGATCACCCTCGAGATTCCAAACTCGTAGTTACCCTTGGTGCAGTAGAGCGTGCCGATGACCAGGTTCACGATGCACAGGTGGAAGCACTGCCTGTTGGGGTCGTGATACTGCACCTCCTCCTCCGCGCGTTCAATCGCGCGCATGAGCTCCTCCGCCTCCTCGTTCTGCGACGTCATGATGTACGCGACGCACAGGTTCGCCAGCACGATCGCGGTCACGTTCAAAACCCCCATGCCGCTCTCATCCTCCAGCTTCTCCCGGACGATGGGCTCGTAGTACGCAATCGCGTCGACGTATTTTTCATCGTTGCTCAGCGCCTGCATGAAGCACGTGTGCGCGATGTTCGTCTTGTACGCCTCGTTATCCGCGCAGTAGTCCGCACCCTGCCGCAGGATCTTCTCCACCTGCTGGTAGTTCTCGTTGTCCCAGTAGATCTTCGCCTGGGCCATCAGCGCGGGGACGTACGCGTCCAAGGTCTCGTCGTACTCGGCCAAAGTTTTCTTGAGAGCCTTGTCGTCCCGCCCCTCCCGAAACTCCTGAATCTTCCGCGTCAGCCTTCGGAGCTTGTCCGCGTTCCGCTGCACGAGCTCCTCGAACTTTCGGTACGCCTCCTCGGGCGCCGTCTGCGCCAGGATGGTCGCGTCCAAAAACTGGTGCGTCTCCGCCGGTAAGTGCTTCGCGACGAGCTGCGGGTTTTCCGCCATGACATCCGCGGCGAGGTCGTAAAACCCGTGCTCGGGTTTGCAGTACAGCAGTAAAAGGTTCCCGAACGTCTCCGGCGGGCTCACCGGCGACTGCAGCAGAAAGTTGAGCTTGTGGAACCCGTCCGTCGGGTCGTTCTCCATGTTCATGAGCGCGACGTTGTGAAGCGTCACCGGGTCGAGTTCCTCCTCCGTCCTCGGCGGCATGTCCGTGAGCGCCTCCCTCATCCCCTCGGCGTTCCCCATGCTGTACTCGATCGCCGCCTTCAGGTTGAACGCCTCGACGAGCGCGGTCTCCTTCAGCGCGGGCGTGTTCCCCACGCTCTTGATCTCCTCGCCCGTCGCCGTCGCATCCGTCGCCGCGCCCACGTTTAGTTCTGGATGCTCCCTCATCCCCCTCTCTATGATCTCTGCCAGGTGCTTCAGCGCCGGGGCGAACTGCTTGGTGCGGTAGTAGCACAGCGCGATGTTGTACGCGATGTCCGCCTGGAACCCCAGCGCCTGCTGCGCGTCGAGGAACCGGGTCCTGGCCTCCTCGAAGCGCCCCTCCTTGAGCATGCAACACGCGAGGTTGACGACGACGTCCGGGTCGTCGCTCGGGCACTCCTCCAGCCGCGCCCTGCACCCGGCGAGGTCGTCCTCCTCGTACGCGATGAGCGCCTGCAGCTGGGAGACCGTCTGGCGGATCGCCGGGTCCTTGCTGTCCATGGCCCTGGACGCGCGTAAGGCTTCGGGGTACATCGAAGCCTTGTAGAGGCTCTGGACGTGATGGACCGCGTACTGCTCGTTCTCCGGGAACAGCCTGGCGAGCGTGCCGTACATCTCCGCGGCGCGCTCGAAGTTGCCGAGGTAGTAGTAGCAGTACCCCAGCAGCGAGAGCGCGGGCCTGGACTCGGGCGCGTTGGCGAGCTGGACCTCCAGCAGCATGGCGCACTCGTCGTGCTTCCCGTCCCTGATCAGGCCGTAGACCGTCTCCGTGGCCCGGCCCTCGGGGATGCCCCTCACGGCGCCCGCCATGGTACCCGAGGAATGCGTCCTAACGTGAACGAAACCCCCCCCTCGTGGTCCCCCGCGTGCGGTCCCACACTCGAGTGGTGGTCCCTTGGGTGCGCACGGGTCAACTTTGAGATTTGAAACCCAAAAATCTCGCCCAAACGTCAAAAAAATCGGGCGCTAAATTGCCAAATACCAGCTTTATTATGCGGGATCGCGCAGCGCAAACAGTTAGGTATTTTATGGATTGGCGGCTCATGAACTTTTCTTGTCGAATGAGCAAACAGACAGGTTGGGAACTTTGGAAAATCCAGTCAGCACAGCCACGCTGGCCGCACAGTCAGAAAAATCCGAAAAAGCTGCGCGGTGGACAAATGCCGCGCCAAACTGCCGAACCACTTTTCCATTTGGCAAAAACCATTCCGAGAAGACGAGAGGACACGCGGTTGTTCTTAGGTCTTGCTTGCTCACTGATACAATATGAGGCTAAATAAAGGTGGTACAATCCCTCGAGGACAGCCTCCGGTTAAGCCGGCGGCGCGCCTCTCTCGAGGGGTATTACAGGTAACGAAGGGCTGGCTAATAACGCGCCCAATCTTCAAACAATCAAATCATCCCCCGCCTCCGGCGCCGATGGACGCGAGGGTGACGTAACACTCCGTGTCGCTCAGGCCGTCGCTGCTCGACATGTGCCCGGTGCTCATGGACCGGCACATGCTTCCGATGATAGACGCGTCGTCCTTGGACATCCACGTCGGGATAGCCGTTGGATTGGATAGCATTCCTTTGAGCATTCCGTTGAGCTCGCCGTCGGAGCGCACTCGCCGCATGTTCTCCTTCCCTCGCGCATCCTCCTCCGATCCGTTGGACGACGTGCTCTTCCGCGCCCTGATCCTCCCGGGCGACGAAGACTTCTTCTGTGCGTGTGTTGAGTCCTCTTCAATAGGAACGACGGGTGGCGCGGTCCGTGCGAACACGTCGTTCGTGTCAGCCTTGGACGGCGTGCCGGGCTCCGATGTCATCAGCGACGTCTGCGATCCTCGTCTGGCTCGGTGAAACGATTCACCCATGCGCGACTCCGACCCGTGCCCGTCCACCTGCACGACGCCGTCGTCCCCGTCCGCGTCTTCATCCCACCGCGCGGTCCACGTGCCGGTGACCGTGCCGAACTTGGCGAGGTCCTCGACGCTGTGCCTTCGCCGTTCGCGCTTGAGCCTGCTCGGCGCGGGCGGCGAGGTGTTTTCACTCCGCTCTGGATATCCCCCGTCCATCGACGGCAGGTCGTCCATGCTCTGCGAGAACAGGGACCCGGCCTGCCCGAACAGGCTACCGAACCCCGCCGCGGGTTGCCCGATCACATTACCGTGGTCCATCAGGTCGGCGAACGGCGACGGCCCCGCGCTCAGCACGGACGCGGTCTCGTCCATCTCCATGAGCGCTCGCTCCGCGAATTTATCCCGGGCGTACTTGTGCGGGTTAATGTGCCGGTTGCCGTGGACGTAGCTGCCGGCGGGGATCTTGCTCATCTCGCCCAGGGTGCTGAGCTTGATGGCGGCGGACCCGCTCCCGCCCGGGTGCGCGATGAACACCCCGCCGCCCTTCGATCGCGCCTTGTACAACGGGATGGACGCGTGTCTGTCCACCGCGGCGAATACGGATGCCGAGACGGCGTCGACGATGACAAAGGCGAAGAAGCCCCGGAGCTGGTCCAGGAACGCCGCGCCGCAGTCGTTGTACAGGTGGAAGACGAGCTCCGCGCACGAGATACCGGTGGGCACGTCGCACCGCCGCGCGAGGTCGGCTTTGTTGTCCAGGTCGCCGACGAAGAGCGCGGATATCGTCTCCGCGTGGAAAGCCTGGACTCCGCATGATTCGTGCGCGACCGATCCCCTGGTGCTGACGGCGCGAACCTCGGTGCAGTCGAGCTCCGCGGCGATGGCGTTCATGGCGAGGTTGGTCGCCCTGCTCGTGAAGGACGAGGATCCGTACCGCGGCGCCAGGTGCGCGATGAAGCTGCCCCCCACCGCGTCGAAGCCGGAGAGGTTCGAGTTGCACGAGAAACGCGGTTCGCGGGCATTTTCCTCGAAGCTTCTCCGCGAGTTTCTCGGCTGTCGCTCGCCCATGTCCACGGTCCGGTGATAGCGGTCCGCGGCGTGGTCGATCGACTCCCGCCTGATGTCGTCCCGTACTTCGTCCGTGTTCCATATCCCGCTGTCCATCATGCGAGCCACGTTCTCGTAACCGTGATCCTGCGACGCCAGCTGCGCCAGCGCCTCCGCGGTTAAAGGCACCGGGGTGAACTCATCGTACTCTGTTTTTCCCATCGCAACCAATGCGTCTTCCCGCGCGCGCTCCTACCTCTCTCCTTTGCTCGATACCGACGAACGCCCGACGTGCTGATCGTTCACGCGCACATCGCTCACGCTCCGTGACAGTATCGAGAAATCGATGGTCGAGCGCACCGCTCGCGTCGCAATGCCGGAGGTTCGGGCTCCCGCCGGTTTAGTCCCTCGCTTGCCACGTAATCCCAATCTTTTCGTTTTCGCTGCGGACGAATGCGAGAGAGCCGCGGAAAGCGAATCGCAAAAGTCGGTGCGAGGGAAAAAAATGCCGCAGATTTGCACAAAAAAGCATAAAAGAGCACAGGCAAAAGAGCACAGGCGCGGTCGACAATTGCTTGGCCGATTCAGACTGACTGGCTGGTAACGAATCGTCGTGAGACGCGACGCTTCGTGTGAGATGCGGCGGCACCGCGAGTTAACAGCAGTCTCTGGGGCGCCCCCCCACGCCGGACCGAACGAAGGGCTTGCTTGGCCATGGACGACATGGAGCGGTTCGCCACGACGGCGCTGCTGTTGCTCGTCATCGTCAGGCTGGTGAAGGAGGTCAAGGGCGTGCTCGAGCCCCTGCCGCGGTGGCCGGCGGGCGCGGACCCGGCGTCGATCGTCGCCCGGAAAGGTAAAGATGGCTCGGACTCAACTGACTGGCTCACCCCGGAGGAGGAGTTCGAGCGGTGGGCCAAGGGCGGGGCGAAACCCGGGCGCAAGCGGCTGCTCGTGAGCGTCAGCCAGGCGGTCCTCGCGCTCCTCGCGGTGCCCGTGTGGTGGCACACCACCGCGATCGTCCGCGCGCCGGTCCCAGTTCGCGCCATCGCGACGGAGACCGCCACGCCCCCCCTCGCCTTCGCGGCCCCCGTCGTGCACGTCACCTTACCCCGGGACGAGTCCCCGAGCCTGGTCAGCGCGGTGCTCAAGGGCGCGGCGAGGTGTACCGCGGCGGACGTGCGCGTCACGGCGCACCCGGGGATCCACGCGGACTGGCTCAGGGAGCTCGCGGGATCATCGGATCTCGACGTGGACCAGTGGGCCAACTCCCGCGGCGACGACGACGACGAATACGACTACCGCCTGATGTTCCTGCCGAGCGAGGACGACGAGTACGTCGGTCCCGGGACGACGCTGGTGATGGGAACGGGCCGCGCCGCGTGGGCGAGGCTCCGAGCGGGCGCGGACGATGCGACGACGGCGGCAGCGGCGGACGCGTCGGTGTGCCTCGCCGCCGAGTGCTTCGTCCTCGGCCGGTGCGGACCCGATCCCGATGCATCGCATTCGAATCCCGTCGTCTCCACCGACCCCCTCTCGCCGCTCACCCCGGACGGCAGGGCGCTCCTCTCGTTCACCCTGGCGAACGCGTCGCCGGATCGCGAACGCGGGCACGTGTACAGCTGGCGGTTTGGCCCCGACATCGAGCACCGGTTCCTTGCACACGCGTCCTTCGCGCTGAAACGACTGGGCCGGTTCGATGTCGAGGGGCAGGTGCTGTACCACGCCAAGAGCGCGGGGGAACGACCGCGATGGGACGAGGCCCGGAACGCGTTCGTGACGCCAGCGCGTGAGCTCCCGTTCTTCGTGGACAGCGAGTGGAGTCTGGACACGAGCGCGGGTGAACTCGGGGCGAAGCCGCTTCATTTCGTGGTGTACGCGCCCCCCGCCGACGAGTGCCCGCTGCTGGTGCTGAGAGAGGATGACACGCCGTCGCCGGCTAACGGGTTCGTGGTGCCGGGATGGGGCGGCGTGGTGGTGTGGAACCCGCCCACGTGCGGAGGCGAAGGGAGGAACGTGAGCGACGCGGGGCGCGATACGTCGTACCTCGCCGGGACAGATTTGGAGCGAGTGATGGAAGCAGCCGTCGGTCAGCTGCGTCAGCTCCTCGGCCTCTCCCCGTCCCCGCCCCGCGCTGACATCACGGACGTCGAGCAGCTCGCGGTACGGTCCGTCCCGGCGTCGCCCGCGGGGTTCGCCACGTGGGAGGTGGACGCGCTCGTCCGTCGAAGGGCGGCCGCGGGACACCGAGCGGCGATGGATTCGTTGGACTCGCTCGCCGCGGTGGTCAAGGCTATGCCGGAGATGGACGTGCCCAAGGCGCTGGCGGAGGCTGTCGGGGAGTCGCTGGTGGAGTCGAAGCGTGCGAGGGAGGCTGCGGAGGGCGGTATGCTCGAAGATGCGGCGCATCACGCGCGAAACGCCCACGCCAAGGCGGAGTCTGCGTTTTTCCACCCGCAGATCATTTCGCTGCTGTATTTTCCGGCCGAGTACAAGCTCGCGGTGTACATCCCTCTGTTCCTGCCGACGCTGTTTCCGCTGTTCACGGGGCTCATGTGGGACGTGAAGTTTTACGTGCGGAGGATGAGGTGCGCGGCGGAGCACCGGCGGCGCGCCGGCAAGGCGGATTGACGAGTAGACTCGGACCTCTAACCCTAAACGCGGCTGTATCAAAATAAAATATTATAGCGACTCGGCTCGGCTGGGGGCTGCGCGGGGCTTCGTGACGACGAGCCAACGCGGACCAGACCCCGTGACTTCCCCTCCCTTTCTTCCCCGTGAATAAGTTCACGCGCGTCATCATCCAATCACCGTTTCTTCATCAGCTGCGGCTTGAGAGACGATAGCTCCTTCTGGTAGAACACCGCGCACTCGGACACGCACTTGTCGAACTTGCCCGTGTCCTGCGAGGTGGCCTGCTTGTCCTGGCACTGCTGCACGCACCTCTGCACCCTGTGTTGGAACTCCTGGAGCTCCCCCATGACCGCCGCCTCGTGCCGCTGGATGGGCTCACCGCACTTCGCCAGGCACGCGTGCATCTCCTCCTGGGGTCCCCGCAGATCGGTGCACTTGATGCTGCACTGGAAGGCAGCCTTCTGCTGGGGGCGGAACACCTTGTGATCCAGTTCCTCCATGACCTTAGCGAGCTGCGACTGCAGGTCCTGGACCGCCTTGAGCTGAACTCCGCCGCTCATGGTGACTTCTACGTGTGTGCCGTGTCTATCGACGCGTGCGCCGTCGAAAGTGCCGATCGGATTTATGCTTTCGGAGATTTTTCACCATTTGGCGATTCAGATTGACTCAAGAAATGACTCAAGAAATCACCACTGACGGAGGGGAACGTGAAGTTCGAACGAGCTGTTGTCTCTCGGAAGTCGTGAAGAACACGGGGGAACCATTGCGCGCGACACGCGACGCTCGCGGAGAGCTGCTACGATGAGCAGCCTGGTGAGCCAGCTGACGGCCAAGACCCCCGCCACGGGGAGACGCTCGTCGAGGTGAGTAACCCTCTCCCGCTCGCGCCACGAACCGCCCCGTCGGCCCCTCCGATGGATGTGTGCACCCCTTCCCCCCGATACGCGCCCACCTTTCCGGCATCTGACGTGAGCCCCGCCCCCCCCCCATCGCCATCAGGCGTAAGCTCGGCGGGACCGTCTCCATCGTCGGAACGGACGTCAACGAGGAGGTCGTATCGCGCGCGCTTCCCGCGATCACTCCCGGTACCAAGGCCAAGCCCCTGCGCAAGCCCCTCGGCGAGCGCACCAACGGCGCCACGACCGCGAATCAGAAGACCCGCGGTCTCGACGACGACGCCGTGACCGGCCTGACCGACGCGCTCAAGACCGCGGCCAAGGCGGCCAAGATGAAGGCCGATACGAATGACATCACGTCCAAGGAGAACGTCTCGGATGCCTCCAACCCGCTCGCCGATCTCCCCGCCGACCCGCTCGAGCGCGGAATGGCACTCGTGCGCATGGGCGTGGACGCGATGCGGAAAGGCGGCGTCGACCCCAAGGATGCACTGCTCAAGCTCGCCAAGAAGCCGAACTCGGGTGCCAACGTTCGTGAGGCGGCGTCCACCGTGGTGAACCGACTTATCGATACCCTCGAGACGCGCGCGGTGGACGAGGGGTCCGACACGTCCCGCGAGCTCGACTACTCCGACGCGGGTGAGAAGGACTCTGATGAAAAGGAATCCGAGGATGAGGACGTCGACGCCGAGGACGAGGAGGACGACTCCGAGGATGTCTTCGCGACCGCGACCAACTCCCCGGTGAAGTCCACCAGCGGCACGAGCGACGACGGCGGCGCGGGTATCGCCGCGGATGACCTCTCCGCCGCGTTGCAGGGCATGACGGTGACGGTCGAGGAAGGGGTCATGGGCTGCGGCGACGAGACGTGCGGCTCGGGCGCCGACGGAGGGTGCGACCCGTTGGAGTGCATGAGGCGCGCGGGCGGACCTTTCAAGATGCCCGCGAAGCTCGTCAGGCAGCCCTCGACGGTGTCCACGGCGCGCTCGACCCCTCCCGAGGATGTGAAGGAGAACGTCGTGGAGGATGGCGAGGAGGATGAGGAGGACGAGGAGGATGGCGAGGAGGAGGAAGAGTCCGAGTCTGTCATCGCGACTGACGACGAGGACGAGGACGGTGCCGAAGAGGAAGAGGAGGACGATGACGATGACGAGTCCGTCGCCGATACCGTGTCCGTCGCGGGCACTGACACCCAGGAAGAGAGCTCCATGGCCGACGTCGTCGCCGTGGAGGCTGCGGAGGAGGCTGAGTTGGCGGAGGGATCCCCCGTCATGTCCCCCGGCCCCGAGGTCGTCGACGTATCCGACCTCCCCGAGGGTACGCCCATCGCGGAACCCATCCCCGACGCGCCCATCGTCATCGACGCCGACACCGACGACGAGTGCGACGACGAGGTGACCAGCAAGGTGACCCCGACGAGCGCGATGAACGCAACCGTCCGCGAGAAGATGAACGCCTCCGCGTCTTCCGACGCCGAGGAAACCGGCTACAAATCGGACGACGACGAGGCGCCGGTGAGCGCCAGGCGCACGCCCGGCCGCAGATCCCGCGCCATCGTGGACAGCGACGACAGCGACGACGACGCGGACGACGTCAAGGCATCCGAGGAGGAGGGATCGGGCGAGTCCCCGGCGGTCGGTACGCCCCCCGCCGCCACCACCCCGCCCGCGCGACCCGCCTTTAACCTCGCGCCGCCGACCACGGGGAAGAAGTCCATCCTGCGGAGGATCGCGTCCAACAGGAAGATGCGGGCCGAGCGCGAGGAGCAGGAGCGCGAGGCGACGATCATCGCCGCGCCCAACTTTGACGACGCCGCGGAAGCCGGACAGCCCTCGGAGCGCTCCGCCGCGGCCGGCGCCCGCGCACCCCTCGCGTCGGCGCAGCCCAAGGCGTTTCCCAAATCCGCGCTCAAAAAGTCCTCGAGGTACGCCGCGGCCCCGGCTTCCGAGCCCGAGCCCTCCGAGGAGGCGTCCGGCACGTCCACCGCGATCACCCCGGGGGTCGGACGACGCAGGCCCCAACGCAAGGCTGTCATGGAGTCCGCGAAGAAGAAGGCGTTGGCGTGGATCGACGACGAGGCGAGCGACGCGGATGGCGGCGACTCGGGTGCCGAATCCGACGACGAGGCGTGCTCCGCGGATGACGATTTTGTCTGCGACGACGACGACGTGGAGTACGACTCCGACGCGTCGTCCAACGCCATCGCCGAGGACATGCACGTGCGCAGCGGCGGGATCATGCCCAACGTGACGCCGTCACCGGAGCGGGGTCCCAAGAGCGTCGCGCGCGGGGGTCCCAAGAGCATTCTCAAGGGTCGGACCCCAGGGAAAACCCCGGGACGGGGCGGGCGGCTCACCTTCGGCTCCGACGACGTTAAGCACATGACCGACTCCGAGGGCGAGGGAAGCTCGCCGGAAGCCGACGAGAACAGAGCCCCGCGGACGATGGTCGCCAAGGGAACCGCGCAGGATCCCTTCGGCCTGGACGACCTCAAGACGCCCACGCCGCCGAGGCCCCTCGCCGAGGTTCTCGCCGACGCCGCCGCCAAGACCCCGAACTGGGCCAAGACGCCCAACACCGCGGGACGGAAGACGGTCGGGTTCGGCGCTTCGTTCGGGAACGAGCCCCCGCCGACGCACAGCAAGGCGCTCGCCGCCGCGCTCGCGTCCGCGGCCAAGCCCGGGAAGACTTTGAACTACTCCAAGCACAAGGAGACAATCGCGAAGGCGCTCTACAACGAGTTCAACAACGACGCCTTCGACGGGAAACTGCCCGCCAAGTTTGACATCTCCTGGAACGCGAAGCTGCTCACCACCGCGGGGTTGACCCACTACAAGAAGGTGACGAGGAGCACGGGCCTGAGCGAGTACAGCGCGCGGATCGAGCTGTCCACGAAGGTGCTGGATTGCGCCGAGAAGCTGGAGGCTACGCTGCTTCACGAGATGTGCCACGCCGCGGCTTGGCTGCTGGACCACCAGGCCAAGCCCCCGCACGGCGCGACGTTCAAGAAGTGGGCGAATCAGGCGATGCGAACCTACCCCGACGTTTCCGTCGACACCTGCCACTCGTACGAAATCTTCCAGCCGTACCGGTACAGGTGCACGCAGCAGTGGTGCAACACCGAGTACGGCCGGCACTCGAAATCCATCGACGTCGAGGCCAAGGCTTGCGGCGTGTGCAACGGGCGGCTGGAGTACCTCGGCAAGTTCAACCCCGACGGCACAAAGGCGGAGGAGAAGGCTCCCACCGCGTTCAGCCTCTTTGTCAAGGAGCACTTCGCGGCGACGAAGGAGAGGTTGCCCGCGGGGACGCCGCACAAGAACATCATGAAGGAGCTCAGCGGGTTGTGGAAGAGCGGCGGGAACACCACGGGGAAGAAGACCCGGGGCGGGGACGACGGTACCTTCGAGCCGGATGCGCTGGGCGAGAGCATGCGCACGCTCAAGCTGTGAGAGGCGACGATACGACGCTAAGCGAAGGGGGGGAACGGGGATTGATTTCTGGAACTGTACCAACGTGTGCAGAAAAGACTAAAAGAACTAAAAACTTCAGCCGACGAATTGTCAATGATGAGAGTACGCAGTACGTAATCACGCCGCCTCACGAGCGCACCGGCGAAGCAACGCGGCGACGTGAGCGCCGTCGCTCGGTTCCGTGGCGACGGTATGCCTCGCGCGGCTCATCAGCTTGACGTCGATCGCGCGCGCCCTCTTCGCGAAGCACTCGTCGGTTTTCTCACCCTTCAACGCCAGCCCCCCCCGCACCCGGTTGACGACGCTCGCGCACGGTAAACCTTCGGTCCTCGCCGCGCGGGATATCTTCTCCGCCACGTGTGCGTTCTCCCCCACGATGACGCACGTCCATCCCCCGTCACTACTCCCGTGTGAGTGGTGAGACTCAGCCTCGTCCTCGGCGGAGAGGAGCAACCTACGAGCCGCCGTCGCGGGCCTCACCTCGCCGGCTTGGTGCTTCTTGAGCCAGGCGCGGAAATCGCGCTCCTCCGCGCTCTCGCGTCGCCTTATCCAGCCGCTGAACATCTTGAACAGCCCGCTGTTGGAAGTCTCCTCTGGACCCTCGCCGAGACCCGCGTTGTTCGAGTCCTTCTTTGATGACTTTTTCTTCGAAGAACCCGGCGCCGACTCGCCGCGATGAATCTCGTGGATGGGATGCGGCGGCGCAGCGGGAGCCGGGGGCGTCGTCCGGTTCGTCATCGGCCTCGGCGGCTCGTCACCGTCGCCCGGCAGGGGAAGCTCCTGCTCCTTCTTCCCCTCGTGCGCGGAGCCGCTCTCGTCAGCCGCGTGGTGATGATTCCCTTTTTTCCTCCCTTTACCAAGGGTAACCGCGTCGTCGTCGCGCGTCATCATCTCCGCCGCTTTGACCATCGCGGATGGCTCGAACTTGGACCCGGCGTGGAACACCACGACCCTATCATCGTCCCCGCCGAGTGTTTTCATGGCGGCGTCTACGTCGTCGTCGACGCCTTCCCATCTAAAGCGCGTGGCGGCTTCGCACGCGGCGTGGATCGACTGTTTGCGGGCAAATGCGGATGCGACTCGCGCGGCAGCCTCCTCGACGCTCGCGAGCTCGCACCCGACGCTGGTCATCTTCGTCCGTTGCTGTTGCGTTTGGCGGTGCGTGTGGTGGCTGTGGGGAGTGATGAAGGCGAGCCGGGCGGATTGCGAGTCGGCGGATTGCGAGTCGAAGGATGAGACGCGTCTGGCCCACGCCGTCGCCGCGGCGGTGGCGCCCGCTCGCGCGTCGGCGGGCGCGAAGATCGCCAGCGCGCACACCGCGACCATCATCACGAGTGCGACGCCGGTCGCGAGCGCGGCGCACGAGGGGAACGCGTTCCCGGATGACGAGTCGGGCCCGCGGGACCTTCCGCGGCTCCTCGAGTGATGCATCGGCAGATCGTCCGCGGCGTCCCAATCGATCGGAGCCTCGGTGGCGCCGTACCCGTTCGCTTTGCGCCGGTCCGACCGCGCCTTGCGCCGGTCGTTTTTCCTCGCGATGGGCTCGCCCGCGACGAGCGCCCGGCTCAGGCCCTTGGGTTTCCCCGCCACGGGTTCGGTGACGGAGACCTGCCACCCCGACGTGGGAAGTCCGCGGTCCGAAGCGACGGTCCCATCCTCGGCGCCACGGCCGACCCGCGCTGATTTGCCGAGCGTCTCTTTCACGACGAAGTCCACGCGCAGGCGCTTCGCCGCGGACAGCATCTCCGCCTTTTTCCGCCGATACTCGCTGAAGCCGCCCATCTTGGCGCGTCCTCCCGAGTGCTGAGCTCCGCGGGACGGCACCGAATCAGTGCCTGTAACTCCAACACCCTCTTAGACGACAGAAAAATTAAGAGACGACACGTGTTTTCTACCTCGGGATTTTCCCACGTGCTGGGGATTGACTCAACATTCGACGAGTCACAGCTGTCCGTATCTCGCGAAAAAGGGAAAAATTCAATTGGTCCAACTCGACAAAATGCTGACGCAACTCTCGGGAATTTTATTTCGTGTCGGGTAATTTAGGGAAAACGAACAACGCGGCGCGCGGATCGCCACTCGTGCGCGCACGCGAACACGTTCTAACCACCCAAGACAACATGCAGGCCATCACCTCTACGTTCACCGTCAAGCCGGTCACCCGCCGGCTCAAGACCGCCAAGAGGGGCTCCCTCCAGGTTGTCGCCCACGGAGGTGTGGGCGGATCTGGCGGGCCCCAGTACGCCGGAAAAGATCCTGCGCACGGCTCCGACCAGGCGGCCTGGAAGAAGAAGCTCGTCCTCCACGACGACGACCAGGCGGACCCCGACGCCAACCAGCGCAGCGGCGCGCGCTGGACCCCGCCCCCGCCCGCGCAGGAATCCTTCGCGGCCGCCGCGCCCGCGCAGTCCACCTCCTCCTGGGACACCCCCTCCTCGGGCGGGGGCGGATCGGGAGCTTCCAACTCCTACAGCTGGGACTCCGGCGGCTCCAGGTCCGCCGCGGCCAAGCCCTCGCGTGTGGTCCGCGCGTCGGACGGCGTGACTTACGACCCGGACCAGTACGACCCCGACGCCAACCAGCGCCGCGGCGGCGGCGGCGGCGGCGGCGGCGGCTACTCTGCCCCCGCCGCGCCCGCTCCCAGCTACGGGGGATCCAGCTTCGGCGGGTCCACCGCGGCCAAGCCCCAGCGTGTGGTCCGTGCGCCGGACGGCGTGACTTACGACCCGGACCAGTACGACCCGGACGCTAACCAGAGGTCCAGGTAGGCGTTTGTGGCGATTCAGGGGTCGCGGTACAAGTAAGCCCCGGGGACTGCTTCGTAGCAAACGAGGTCAACAAGTAGCAGCCCTTATTATCCCTTTTTATTATCCGAGTGTGTCATAGTTCTTTGTTATTCCGCGGTTCGCGAACCCAAGATTTGTATGAGCAATTCACCTAAAAACACGTGAATTGGTCGGCACCACGTGTTTTCGGGCGAAAAAGTTTTGGCAAGCCAGAGTTCTCGAGAGTCGTCGACCAACACCCGCACTCGCCGCGGCGGGATCCGCCGTTTGGCGCCATGGGGGACGTGGTCGGTGACTACGGATCGGTTCAAGACCGCAACGCCGAGCGGTACGATCCCAAACAACGCCGGTCAGAACCGCACTCGTTAGTTCGCCCGTATGTTACGCGTCGTCCTCGTGAACATCATCATCTGACTCTCGTCTCCGACCGTCCCCGGATCCCTCGACGCGCAGCTCTCGGTTCCACGCGGACCTGGCCGATGCTCAGTGGCGCGCGCTCGATGACCTACTCGAAAGCAAAGCGCTCATCTCCAACGCCAGGTCCATGCGTGACGCGGTGAAAGCCTTCGTCGCGAGACACGGCAAGGCGGTCGGATCCGCGCCCTTCCTCCTGGGCCTCCGCGCGTTCCTGGAGGCGCAGAGGGGCAACGAAACGGTCGTGGCGTGGATCGTATCCCCCGCGGTGTTCACGCAGTCCGGCGGGGTGGACTGGATGAGGGACGCGGTGCACGCGATCGCGTCGGGGGCGGACCGAAGGGTGGACCTCGAGGGCGATCCCGTGGGAAAGTCCGTCCCGCTCTCAGACGCCGGGAAGAGACTCGCGTGGTCCTTGCCGCTCGAATCGCGCGACGGGGACATCGACGAGATGCTGTCGCAGATCCCCACGAAGGCACGGCTGGAGGCTGTTGGGTGTGGGCCCACCGGGACGGTCGTGAGCGACGGCGCGCACCCGCCGGGAGCGCCCCCGAGGAAGACGGGAACCGGAAAGCGGCGGGGGTGCCGGAGCCGGTGCTGCTTCCTGCCGTTCCTGTTCGTCGTCGCCACGCTTTGCTGCGTCGTCGTGCTGGTTCATTAGCGACACCCATCCGCGGTGGGTCTTAGACGTGATTATATCCTAGCTAGCCGCGGTAACTAACGCTCAACTAACAACACTAGTGCTAGACGACAACCTCCGGGCACGGCACGTCCTCGCCCTCCCCGACGACCCCGCACGGAAGCGAAGAGAACACGCGAACCGTCCGCTGCGGCGACACGACGGCGTCGTCCTCGTACTCGTGACACGGCGCCGTCGCGCCGTCCGGGTGCACCAGCCTCGAGTACCAGTTACAGCACGGCAGTATCACGGCGGCGCACTCTCCGGTGTTGGTCTTCACCGACGCTAAAACGTCCTTCAACGAAATATGAGCGTGGATCATGACGATGACGGCTCGGTCGCATTCCACCACCATCTCCTGCATCTTCCGCCTGTGCACCTGCAGCCGCCGAACCCCGCCCCACCCGTGTACATCCTCCTCCGTCTCCCCGTTCTCGTGGTTATCGTCGCACGAGCTCCAACTCGCGTCCTGGATCCCGTGCCTCCGCCGCCAGTCGCGCCAAGGCACCATCTCGGGGTCGACGGCTACGCACTGCCACCTGGTCAGGAACGCGCACAGCGCCGCGCTCCGTGGCGTGTTCCCGTCGCCCACCGCGATGACGCACACGCGCTCATCGTCGGGTTCGTAACGGCGTCGCAGGTGCGTTCGTATCGCGTTGGACGCGGCGAAAGCCTCGGTGAGCTCCTTCGCGTCCGGGAAGACTCGGAGCCGGACGAGCTCGGCTCCGCACGCGAGCTTGAGCATCTCGGTCACGTACCTCGCGCAGGTGGTACCGGTAGCCTCCTTGTCTTTGTTCTGGAGGTGGGCGGGTCGAGACCGCGCCGGGTCCTTCGGGCCGTGCTTCTTCATCTTCTCAGCCTTCTTGTTCGCCATCCTCGGCGGCCAGTTCTCGCGAGTCGCGGGGAGAGCTTCGCACGTGACGCTGAGCTTTCCGACGCGTCGCGTGAGCGTCGCCGGCGCGAGGACCCTGCGCAGGGTCTTGCCGGCCATGCTGCTGAACGTGACGAGGTCCGGGGGATCGCCGTTTGGGTGAACGTCGCGAACGTAGAGGTCGTAGAGCGCCTCCACCTCGACGAAGTGCTTGGGCTCGCTGACCGCGATGCGGAGGTCCGCGATCCAAGCCTCGAGGCCCGTGCCGAGGTCGACGCTCCACGCGGCGCGGCCGCCGGATCCCTTCTCGCCACCATCACCGCGGCTCGATGACGCGCCCGATGCGGTCCTCGCCGGTTTGTCAGCCGGGTCATCACGCGGCGTCGGGTCGGCTGCTCCGAGGCTTTGGTCGGCGGCGCTGCCGTCGGCGGCATGCCCGGTCATCGCCTTCCGCGCCCTGATGCCGGCGAAGGCGACGTCTACTTTGGGCTGATTGTCTTTCCACTTCTCAGCCATACTCACGAACGTGATGCGCGGCGCGAACGAGCGCGCGGGGGGATCGGCGCCGCCCATATCGTGCGCGTGGTGCGTGTGTCGGGAACAGAGAGAAGCATTTGTGCCGTATTTTTTGTTATTCAACGAATGACGCGCGGCGCGAGAGACGACTCACACGAGCCTGAGCCTCTCCTCCGTCTTCCGCTCGCACTCCATCGCGTGCTTCCAGTGCTTCACCGTCAGCTCCGTCTCCCCCGAGCTCAGCGCGCAGAGCCTGGCGATGGTCAGCCACCTGTGAAACTCCAACTCCGTCGCCTTCCGTTCACCCTGCCGAGCGGCGACCATCGCGGATTCAATCTCCGAACTCGCCTCGTCGCCGATGGAGTGGTCGCTGCCCCACGCCCTGGCCACGAACGCCCGCATCGTCTTCGCCAACACCGGATCCAGCGGGTCGGCGGCGCGCGTGTCCTTGACCATGCGCAGCGGCACCCTGCAGTCACAGCCCTGGACCACGGAATCCCCGTGCTTGGCGGATGACGTCACGACGCTCGGGAGATCCGCGGGCATCCGCATCTGGTGATACTGGAAGTCGTATTCCAACTCCTGCAGCTGCACGAGCTGCTTGAGCGCGTGCACGTTCCGCACGCCCGTCTCCTTGAGCTGCCCCGAGGTGAGCGCGGTCTCGTCGAGGACGCATATCGTTCCGGGCGCCAGCTGGAGGGGCCCGGAACGAAGCCGGTTAACTCCGTAATCCTTCTTGGGCGTCCACGACCGAGCGTTGAGACCCGCGATGGACAGCGGTAAGTGCGCGACGCACGGCGCGATGTCCGCGATGGCCGCCGCGAGGTTACGCGGTAAGTCGCCGCCCTCCGGGACGCCCATCAGCGTCAACGACAGTTTACCGAGCGCCAACGAGTCGGTCCTGGTGTGAACGCGGCTGACGACGACGGCGAGGACGTACTCGGCGGCTAAGACGTCGCCGCCCAACGGCCCCGATAGGTGCCGGATGAGCGCAGCCTGGATCCCGGCTGGGTCCTCGATCGCGGGTCCCGGGTCCACGTGCGTGGGGCGCGGGTCAGGCCGCGCGGGGAGGACCGCGAACGTCCGCGCGCTCGTTTGCCTCGCCATCATGCAGTGGAAGCGGGGTACCACGGACGTCGGAGGGTTGTGCGCTCGATCCTCGTCCATCATGAAGTCGGCGAAGGCCGCCGCGAGACCGGCCGCGCCGCCCGTCGCCTGCGCGCCGCCGTTGGCCGCGGCGGCCGCCGCCGCGATCGCCGCCTGCTGCTGATCGCTGTTCGCGACGTCGATCTCGGGCTCGATCTGCAGAACGCCGACGAGCTCGAGGACGTCGTTGAGCTTCACCGGCGCGGATTCCTCGTTCTCGTAAAACTTGACGATGGCGGGGCACGCGCGCGGGAGCCCGTCGGACGTATCCGCGGCGCCTAACGGGAGGTTAAGGGACTCGTCCATGCTCTCGGAAGCCTCCGAGACGACGGACACCGGGGCGCCGGCGCCGCTCACGGCCGCCGCGTCTTCGGCCCTCGGTTGCTTCGCCGCGGGGTTGGAAGCGGGGTTGGACTCGGTGTTGGCGTTGGACTCGGCGTTGGACTTGGACTCGGTGTTGGACTTGGGCGTCCCTGCTGCTTTGTTCTCCCCCGCGGCGGCGAGGATTTTGGCGACGGTGTCCTCGTCGTCCTTGGCGACCTCCTCGTCGTCGTAGCCGTCGAGAGCGATCGCCGACGAGGGCTCGGAGTTTTCGGGTTGGTCATTCTCCGATCGGGGTCGTTTGGTGGAGGTGCCGGTGGGTCCCTCGTGGCTCTTGACTGGGGTGGGCGGGGGCGCGCTGGCGACCGCGCCGTCGAGTCGGCGGACCCATGAGCTCTCGCCCGGGATCGGCACGCAGTAGAGCACGCGTCGTTCCCAGATCTTGCGCTCGGCGGAGTCGTCGGGCTCGGCGCCCGCGCCGATCTTCTCGGTGAACTTGGTGGTCCTCCACCTGCCGCCCGTGCTCTTGTCCTTGTACGCGCCGACGTAGTACTCCGGGTTGTACATGTCCTGCACCATGCACCGGAAGCGGACCAGCTGACCCGGGCGCACGTTGTCGACGCCCACCGCGTTGATCTCGGGTATCGCCTCCATCACCTCGGGCTGATCGAGGGCATCCTGGAGCGTCGCCTTGACCCCCCAGTCGCCGTCGTGCTCGGGAACGGCGTCGCCGGAGCCGAACGCGGCGTCGAACGCGGACGCCACGGCGCCCAGAGGGTCGGTCACGCAGCTCGGAAGGGTCGATCCAGACATGGTCCAGTGCGATCAGATGGTGAGGCGCGATCTGTCCAGTCTGTCGCTTGGTTTTTTGGTTTTGGTTTCGAACGAATTTTTCGCCTTGTTAGTGGCCCCCGCACCGTTCGAGGGGTCAGACGAACCTCCGAACTCGTACCGCGCGATGCCGAAGCCGAGGTCCCGATCGTCCTCCGATGCGCGGCGGCGACCGTCGGTTCCTCGGGACTCGACCACGGTGGTGAAACGGATGACCACCTTCCCGACCCACGCGTGCTGGTCGGAGATACTGAAGCGCGCGGACGGCAAGGATCGGGTCGTCGGTCTGCTGCAGTACGTGGCGATGGTCATCTCCGGAGGGCGCCCGGGCAGCGTGCTCACGTCCATCGGATTCGCCCTGAACGATGCGCGGCGACCGTTCAGGCTGTACACGCCGGTCGCGGTGCTCATCGACACCTTCCTGACCAAAGGTGCGCGCGCCAGGCCTCCCGCGACCCGAATCCATAATCCCTTTTCCCGCGGTAACTTTATCCAATCCAGGGCTGACCATCCCCGCGTTCGCCCATCGACCCCGCAGGTAAACCTAAGGCGACCGGCGCGATGCGAACGCTGGAGTACATCAAGGCCATCAGCACGGCGGTGTACGTCACGTGCGACCACGTGGTCTGGGCGGGCGGCGCGGGGGCGGTGGACAAGCGATCGACCCTCTACAAGGTGTGCGACAAACTGTCGCTGGCGGGGTGGGCCGCCGGGTCGGCGTGCTTCGCCGCGGGGCACATGCCCAACCTGCTCGCGTACACGAAGCAGCTACGCGACGATGACCTCGCGCCGCAGAGCGACAAGCGGGACGACGATGAAGACGAGTGGGAGGCGAGGGAGAGGCTCGAGGAGAAAACTGTGGCGTCCGCGCTGGACGTGGCGTCGGGGTTGACGCAGGCGCTCTTCGCGCTGTCGCTGCTGGGCGCCGTGCCGCTCAAGGGACGGAAGATGCAGTGCGTGGGTCTGGCGATGGGGATCGTGGGTGTGATGCGGCAGCTCGTGTCGGTGCCGCTGCCGGCGGATACGAAGGGGAGGTGGATCGGGGGGAGGCTGCCTTTATCGCCCTCGATGCCAATGCTCCGATAGAACGTTTATCCAATCGTCACCCGCGTGTGTACTATCAGTGTACTATCCGTCACAAGTCGTTCGCTAAGTCGTCGTCGCGATCACCATCTCCTGTCGCAGTAGGGCGTCTGCCAGCAGAGCGACCCCACGACCAAGATGGTCGCAAGGGAAAACGCGGATCCGAGCCCGAACCCGCCAAACGCCCTATCCGGCTCGCCCCCCTTCATCGCCCGCTCCCCCCGCTTCCTCGCCACCGGCAGCACCAACTTGACCGCCGCCGCCGCTAACATCGACCCCGCGAACGCCTCGAACCCCGCACTGACGAAAGGGTCCAGGAACGCCACGCCGCTGCCGCCGGTACCGTCCTGAACGTCACCGAAGAAAGCCGCTGCGAACATCGCGACGGGCTCGAGCGCGGCGGCGGCAAAGACCGACCACGCCACCGACCACCTTCCCTGGCCCGACGCGGCCGCGGTGCACGCCGCGCTCATCGCGCGTGGTGCCCCGCGGATGGCCGCTGGGAGCGCCACGTGGCCACCCAGCGCCGACGTGGCAGCCGCCAGCGCCTGGCCCTCGGCGGCGGCGAATACGGCGAGCGCGACGATGAGCACGCCGGCGGCGGCGCGAACCGTGTCGTCTGAACCCGGGTCTGAACCGAGCCCGTGCCCGTGGCCGTTACCGTTGAGCACGCGAAGGTCCTCGTCGCGGTGCCCGTCGGCGTCGTCTATAGCGGTGGAGTTGGACTCCGGTCCTTCGGCCCAACCGTTTTGCCTTTCCCGCCGTTTCCTATCCTCTCTCCCCCGTCTCCCGCCCGATCGCTTACCCTGGACGGCGATGAATTTGTCAGCCGCGAGGACGTACGCGAGGTACCCGAGTACCGCGCCGACGATCGCGGGCATCCACGGAGCCTGCCCCTGGCGGCACCTGCGAACCACCCCCGCGAGTCGACCGGTGGCTGACATGGCGGCGGAACCCGCGGCCACCGCCATGAGCTCGGCGACGTCCAGCACCGACGAATCCCTCCCGTTGTCCAGCAGCCCGCCGTTTAGTCCACCGCTGGTTCCGCCCGCTCCGCCGCGGCCGTACCGCCGTCGGTGACGGGGCGTGAACGCGCCGGGGCCGAAGATTTTCGGCAGGAGAAACGCGGCGAGGAGGACGACCACGGGCACAGCCATGCACGCGAGCGCCGCGCCGAACAGCGCATCCGCGTTGGACCCGGCGACGGCCACGGCGTCGATGGGCACCGCCGGTAACGGGCTCGGGCTCGCGTCAACCAACCCGGGCGACGGGACCCCGGTGTCCACAACCGTCGGGGTGCCGAGCGCGGATCCCTCGGCGAGGAGCGTAGCGGCCACGTTGGTGGGGTCGAGCGCCACGTCCGGCTCGTTGGCTGGCGCGATGGGCTTGAACGGCGAGTTGAAGCTCCCGTCATCGTTCTCCAGGTAGGACATGAACATCCTGAAGCCCTCCAGGGAGGCGGCCGCGACGGTCGCCCAGGTGGCCACCTCGCCGCCCCCCGCGTGCTCCAAGGCGTCTGGCAACAACTCCGCGAGGGTGATCCACACCATGCACCCGGCGGCGAAGCCCATCGCGAAAGGGAGGAGCGCCTGGAAGGTCTCCACGAAGATGAAGGCGGGGACGGCGACGAGGGGCTGGGGCATGGACGTCAGCACGGACCACGCCGCGCACTTCCACGCGGGCACGCCCCTCGCCGCGAGCACCGTCGCCACCGCCATGCCCTCCGGGATGTTGTGGACGCCGATGGCCAGGGTGATGAGCTGACCCTGCGCCCATCCCTTGGCGCCGCTGAACGATACCCCGACCCCGGACCCCTCGCCCAGCGCGTGTGCGGCCATGATTCCGACCATGAGTAAGGTCTTGCGAGCGTCCGCGCCGCGGAGCATCTCGAACTTGACATCCTCGTAGCGGTGCAGCCGACCCTGCATGAACGAGATGAACGCCGCCCCCGCGCACACCCCGCACACGACGTAGAATCCGCCGTAGGGTTCGCCCTCATGGATCATGTCGAAGCTCGCGGCGAGCATGACCCCGCAGGCCACCGCGTTGCCCAGCGACGCGATCCGCGGCGAGAGGCGACCGACGAAGAAGAACGGGATCGCCCCGATGCCGCTCATGGCTGCCATGATCGTGGTGAGCAGGAAGACCGCACCCACGCTCACCCCGGCGCCATCCGGGGGCGCCATCTCAGCCATGACTCGTCTACGACCCCGCGCAGACCGCCCGAGCCGACTTTCTCCCCAAAAGTCGCCGCCGCCTACCGCGACCTCTGCGGGTTCGATGTGACGCGGAATCTGGCTTTGCCCGCGGCCTCAATCTGTCGAAAAGTGCATTTTTCACCGCGCGTGACCGCGTGCGGGTGTGGGGTTGACAGATCGGGATCGCGGTGGTCTGTGGAGCCATGGGTTCGTCCCCGGACTACAGCCATACGCTGGCCGTGAGGTACGCGGAGTGCGATCAGCAAGGAGTGGTATTCAACGCCCACTACCAGGCCTTGTGCGACTGCGTCATGGACCAGTGGTTGCGAGACCGGATGGGCACCGCCTGGTGCCGGCGGGTGGTCATCGAGGGAGGCGGCTTCACCATGGTGGTGGCGAGCGAGTTCAAGTACATCTCGCCCGCGAAATTCCTCGACGACCTCACGATCTCGGGCGAGATCAAACGGTGGGGAACCACGAGCTTCGAGGTGCTCTACGTGGGCGAGGTGGAGCGCCGAAGAGTGTTTGAGGGAAAGCTCACTTATGTGGCGGTGGACGCGGACGGGCGGCCGACGCCCGTGCCGGAGGAGTTTAAGCTGCAGATGACGTCGACGCGATCTAGGCTGTGACGTTTACGTACTGTACGTCCATTAGGTTACATTAGCAGGCTTAAATGAATAGAGGAAAGCGGGCTCACCCGAGCGTCATACACGCCGAGAACGCCTGGTTGCCGTACTTGATGAAGCACTCGAAGGTTATGAACGCGTCGCCCCTCCTGCTGCTGCTGGGTATGGCGCCGCCTGTATGCCCTTCCCTGTACAGGCGCCATACAGCCGGGCTCCCGCGCTGACCCTTGTTCGTCAGCATCTCCCACGCGCTATCGAGCTGTTCCCGCGGCACGTTCCTGTGCCCGCGTCGCATCTGGTTGAGATCCGCGAGGAGCTCCTCGAGTTCCTGCTCGTCGAGGACGCCGTTGTGGTCGGCGTCGTATCGTTGCCACAGCCCCCTTAAGACGTCCGGCGGGACCACCTCCGTGACCCGCGCTTGCTCCAGGAGCCACGCGCCGCTCTTGGGGCGCCACGGAGCCTCCACGTATTCCTGTGTCGACATCTCAGCCAGGCGGGACGCGGCGCGATCCCACGCAAACTCCTCGTCGCTGACCCCTTTGCTCTCGGCGGCTTCAAAGAGCGTGGCCGGGGACGTCGGCGCGCACGCCAGCAGCTTCACCTTGTGCTCGTACATGACGTCGATGAAGGTGATGAACCGGCGCATCAGGTCCACGCGTTCGATGGTCATCCGAGGGACCCGGGATAGCCCCACGGTGTGAAACGTGGAGGCGACGGCGGTGTAATCCCCCGCGCCCATGGCGCTCGCGCAGAGCTCCTCGAAACGGAACAAAGCGACGCCGCCGCCCGCCCGTGGGACCTGGATCCGCCGTCCCCCCATGGCAACCTCCACCCCGATGAACTTCTCCTCGTTGGCGAGCCGACGAAGCCGCCGCTCGAGCCACGCCTCACCCTCCTCGTGCGACTCGCCCTCCAAACGAACCCGCCACGTCCCTTTGAATCCCCCGCCGCCGCTCGATCCATCCGTGCTATCCTCCCCTCCGATGCCCCGCCCGGTCAGCCTGTAGTCCCTGACGCTCTCCATCGGGTGCACCACGCACCTCGCCTTGATGGCCTCGATGCACGGAACGAACTGCACGCGATTGAGCCCGTTTTTATACAGCTCGTCGGGTTCCCGGTTGGACGTGGTCACCACGGTGACGCCCCTCTCCCACAGCTGGTCCATCAGACGGCGGATGATCATGGCGTCCGCGACGTCCGTGACCTGGAACTCGTCCAGGCACAACACCCTGGTCTTCGCCGCGAGCCGCTGCGCGTATATCGCCACGGTGTCCTCGGTGTGCCCGGCTTTCCCGAGCTTGTGGAGGGTCTGGTGCGTGTGAAGCATGAAGGAATGGAAGTGCTCGCGGCGTTTCTCTTTGCCGTCCGTGCCGGGCAGGGAGGCGTAGAAGAGGTCCATGCAGAAGGTTTTGCCGCAGCCGGGGCCCCCGAAGAGGTAGACGCCGCCGTGGGATGTGTACGCGGCCGCCTCGTCCTCTTCCCTCGCGGTGAACAAGTCGGAGAACCAGCTCCCTTCCTTCTTGGGCGCCTCGGATTTCCTCTTCGCCTCGGCGGCGCCCCCGTCCATGTCCCCGACCAGCTTGGCGTGAAGCGTATTCAGGGTCTCCAGCGCTCTGTGTTGTGCCTCGTCCCATCGCAGCACGCCCTGCTTGGACAGCCGTTCGTACGCGACCAAGGGCGAGTCACCGGCGTCGACGAGCTCGGAGAAGATGAGGGTGACCGGGCCGATGTCCTCGTCCGTCGCATCCTCCGCCGGTTGGGGGCTCGCGGCGAACGAGCGCGTGAACGAAGGGTGCGTCAACGACGATGACCCTTGGGTCCATCTGCGGTCATCTCGACATGTCGCGGGCCCCGTGCGCGTCCGCCCCGGACGCAATTGGCACCGGTCGTGGCCGATCCGCGTCGACCAACGACCCCCTTCGTTCCAGTCCCTGATCGCACCCGAGGGCGCGGCCGCCGAGGAGGACGAGGTGGAGGCGGCCGCCGAGGAGGATGTGCGCGCGAGTGCATGCGCGGCGCGCACGGAATTCCTCGTCGCTCGCCACCCCATGCCGCCCCGGCGAGTGAGGAGACCAAGGGTTAACACTTTTAGGGAATTGGTTCGAGGTCCAGGGATCGAACCTCGTATTTCAGTATCATCCCTGACTGTTTGCTCACTGTGTAATCTTAGTCTATACCATTAACTGAAAACTGTTCCTATGAGTATACATCTAGACGAATGATTTCCAGTCTGTGGCGGAATATCGGTGGCGGTTACTTTTCTCGGACGAAGTGGCGCGGCTTGCGGAGCACTCGACGACGCGCCCTCGACCACACACCGAGATGTTCAAGCGCGACGACCCCGAGACCGAGAGGCTCTTGGCCTCCAACCCGCGCCAGAAGCTCACGGTGCACCGCGGCCAGCTGTACTTCAACGATCCCCGCGTCGCCCAGGGCGCGGCCCCCGCGTCCTCATCGGGCCAATCGCAGTCGGCGCGCATCGCCGAGAAGTACGGCGCGCGGCGCTACTTCGGAGGCGGATTCAGCGACAACACCCTCGTGGACCTCAACCAGAGCTCCAGCGAGGGCGACGTCACCTCCGGCACCGAGTACAGCGACTACGACTACGTCACCGACGAGCGCGCGCACGCCATGGAACGCGGGATGCGGGGCGCGTCCGTCCCCGCGGGCATCCAGACCCGCACCGCCGCATCCAACAGGGGGCGCGGACGCGCATCCGGATCGTCCTGGTCAAACACCATGAGCGCGTCCACCGCGATGATCGCGCTCGTCGTCTGCGCCCTCCTCGTCGCACTCGGCCTCGTCGCCACCGGCGCGGTGTCCACCGACGCCGTCTCGCAGATGTTCTCCGTCGAACGAGAAGCGGTCAGCCCGCACCCGGACGTCTCAGACGCCGACCACAACACCCACTACTCTTCGAAAACACACCGCGTCAGCCACAGACAGACGGACGACTACGACGATGCAGAGGAGACGGAGGCGAAGGTGCAACCCGTCGAGGTGGGCTCCGACGCCGACGCCATCGGACCGAGAGCCGCCGCGAAGATGGCGGAGGAGGCGGCTAAGAAACGAGCGGCGGCGCGAGCCAGGGCGTCCGCGAAGCTCGGGACGGACGACGACGTTCACAAGGATGCGTCTGAACGTTCTTCTTCGAAGCGCCGGGGGGTGAAGCTGGGCGACGCGGTTCAGTCGGGAAAGGAGGAGCCCGAGGCGAGGGAGAGGAGGAGTCACGGTCACGTGAAGTCCCGCGGGGGTGACGCGAAGCTGGGTGACTTTCAGGCGGCGGAGGAGGCGGCGGCTCGCATGAGAGATAAGGGGTTCACGAGCCCCGAGGAACCCACACGCGAGGAGCCCGCCGCGGAGACTGAGGAAGAGTCTCGGCGTAGAATGTAAATACTCAGCCAAACGTGTGATGAAATTCGTGACGTGCTATGCTACTAAGGCGCCGAGAGGTCAGCGAGCAGCAGCCCGGCCCAGAGCCCCGCGACGACCGCGCACGTTCCCAGGGTCGCCACAGCTCCGCGCGCCGCCGCCCTCATCCGCCTCGCTCCCCGCCTCGCATCCGCGACGATTCCCGCGACGGACGCGACCACATTGACGACTCCGAGGGCCAAATACACCCGAGCCGTGTTCCACTGCGACGGCAGGTAGCACAGCGACACCTTCGCCGCCGCCTCGCCGTGTATACCGCCCGTTCCCGCCGGGCACGTGTGCCCCGGATCGAACCCCGCACTCGAATCCCCGCACCCGCGCTCGCTCACCAAACTCACCATCGCGAAAGTCGGCCGGGGGTTACCCATCAGGAACGAAAACGACCCGATCGTGTGCTCCGTCGCTGACCTAGGTACCCCGGGTGTACCGCACACGTGGCGGCGCTCCCTCGCGTCCATCGCGAACACGTCGTGCGTGCCCACGCACTGGTCGTGGTCGTGCCCGGAGAGCACCAGCGTCGGCCTGACCGCGTCCAGGACTCGCCGCGACGTCTCCGGGCGAAGGTAATCCTGATACCGGCACCCGAGCCCGTCGTGCCTCGGGATCTCCCGCCTTCGTCCAGCCACCGTGACGTTCATGTGCGTCTTGTCGCGAATCACAGGCGAGCCTCGCTGGTCCCCGCAGCTCCCCGGCTCGTACGACCGCTTGGACAGAGGGACGTGGGTGACCAGTACCCTCGGCCGAGGCGGCTCCCCGACGCACCGCCCCTCGACCCCATCACCCTCCTCGACCCCAACACGCTCCTCGACCCCATCAAGGCTCTCCACGAACCCCCACGTCTCCTTGGTCTCGACGGACTGGGCCCCTAAGTCCTCAGCGCCGTCCAGCGCCATGGCCCCGACCCCCACCACATCCACGCCGCCCACCCTGCGTACGAAGTTCGTCAACCCGAAGTGCTGCTCGTGTCGCGCGTGTACAGCCCCGTACCGCGCCGCGAAGCGCGAGTACCCGACGTCGTGGTTGCCGTGCACCGAGAGATAGGACATGCGCCGCGATGTACCCCGGGCATCGTCGACGCCGGCGCCGTCGTCTTTGTCGCCCGACGGATCGTTCCTGGGCCATCTAAAGATGCGGTCGAACCGTCGCCGGGCTTCGTGCCACTCCGCCGGGTCCGCGATGTTCTCGCCTTGGTCGATCAGGTCCCCGAGGAAGAGCACGTGATCCGGGTCGTTCGTGAGCACGGCTTTACGGAACGCGCGGGACATGTACGCGTCCGAGATGGCTTCCACCGCCGTGAGCCCCGGGGTGCCCCGCCCCAGCTCGCGGTAGGAGAGGTGCGTGGTGATCTGCGGGTCCGCGACGACGGCGATACGAACGGGCGGAAGAGGATCACCGGTGCTCTGCGCTTCGTCGCCCCCGTCGAGCGAAGGCCACTGGCAAGACGCCCCCGCGAGGCTGAACGCCAACCGCTCGCGATAGAAGATCGCGGGCGCCCAAATCAGGAGGACGAGCCATGCCTGGACACGACCCTGGACGCTGCGCGGCTTTCCACCGGGAGACGTCGCCTTTACTTTCTTCGGGGCCATCGCGTGGAACGGCGGCTGGGGCGGATCCAGGTGACGCGACGCCCCCGCGCGGGGCAGAGAGTGAACTACTTTTGTGTTGCGTTGAATACAACCACTTTGTTTTTGGCTTTTTTCTAAAAGTTATTTGTGTCGCCCGACCACCGGGCGGAGACTCGCGGCTTTACGTGGCGCATCGCCACCACCTTCCGAGTCCCTGCCCGGTCGTCAGGCATGTCCCCGTCCCCATCTTCTTTACGTCACCAGCCTGGGCGCGACCGCCATGGACATGAGCTCCTGGAAGAGGAGCTTGCACGCGTAGGGCAACATCACCTGCACAACCTTGGTCCGCTCGCTCGGGTTCTTGCAGCACTCAAACGTCTGGTTCTTGAGGTTGGCCACCGCGATGAGCCCGCAGGTCTCGCACACGTGGATGCGATAGGCGTCGGACTGGTCCATGAGACGCTCCTTGAGGAACGCCGCGGCGCCGTGGGAGATGATGCAATCGCGCTCCATCTCTCCGAAGCGCAAACCGCCGTCCCGCGACCTACCCTCCATCGGCTGGCGGGTCAAGATCTGCACCGGGCCGCGGCCGCGCGAGTGGATCTTATCGTCCACCATGTGCTTAAGCCTCTGGTAGTACGTGGGCCCGAGGAAGATCTTAGCCTCGAGCTTTCGTCCCGTGTGGCCGTTGTACATGACCTCGTTGCCCCTCTTCTGGTAACCGCACTGGTGGAGCATGTCGGAGATGCTCTCGACGGTGACTGGGGTGAAGGGGGTGGCGTCGCCCTCCTTGCCCATCATCGACGCAACCTTACCCATGAGACACTCGACGAGCTGCCCGATGGTCATGCGCGACGGGATGGCGTGGGGGTTGACGATGATGTCCGGCACGATACCCTCGCACGTGAACGGCATGTCCTCCTGGGTGTAGGTCATGCCGATGGTACCCTTCTGCCCGTGCCTGGACGAAAACTTGTCGCCAACCTGCGGGGTTCGGCAGGATCGCACGCGGATCTTGACGAACCTCAGGCCCTGGTCGTTCGTGGTGAGCAGCACCTGGTCGATGATGCCAGTCTCGGAGTTTTTCATGCCCGTGGAGCAGTCGCGTTTGGTGAAGCGCTTGGCAGCCGCGGAGGGGTCATCCTCGGGGAGCGGGCTCGTCTTTCCGATGATGATATCCTCGCCGCTGACCCGGGTTCCCGGGCAGATCAGACCGTCGTCGTCGAGTTTATCGTACGTCCCGTGGCGCATGCCGAGCGTGGTATCCCTGCTGGGCCTCTCCAGCTCCTCCTTGGTGAGCGAACCCTGCTTCTTCTCCTCATCCTTGAAGGACCGGTAAAAAATCGAGCGGAAGAGTCCGCGGTCGATGGACGACTGGTTCATAATCACGCTATCCTCCTGGTTGTAACCCGTGTAGCACATGATACCGACGATGACGTTGACACCCGCGGGTAACTCGCGGAAGTGAAGGTGCTCCATCGCTCGGGTGGTCACCAGCGGCTTCTGCGGGTAGAAGAGGACGTACGCCAGCGTGTCCATGCGAATCTGAAAGTTAGTCACGTACATGCCCATCGCCTGCTTACCCATCGCGCTCTGGTAGGTGTTACGCGGGGACTGGTTGTGGTCCGGGAAGGGGATGATCGAGGCGCAGATGCCGAGGATCATGGAAGGGTGGATCTCGCAGTGGGTGTACATGTGCCGAACTCCGCCCGCCGTCGAGTTCATTCGCTGGCCGACGAGCTCGTCGATGGTCATGGCAATCATCGTCGTCTCCTCCTCCTCGGTGTCCACGTACTCGATGCACCCGGTCGCCACCAAGTCGTTCCAGGTGTAGCCCGTGATGTCCTTCTCGTACAGCATCTGAATATCCTTCTTCTTGATCACCAGGTGGTTATCCTCCACGATGAACAGCGGCCTGATGCACCTTCCGTAATCCGTGTACAGACGAAGCTCCCGGAGCGCGATGTCGTGAACGACGCCAACCTCGATGGTGATGTCGAGCTTGCGCCTGAGGGACCGGAGGGTCCGCACCAGGTCCGCCGGGTCCCTGTGCACGCCGACCCACACGCCGTTGACGAAAATCTTCGTCGCGTTGACGATGACGCTCGGCGAGATCTCCTCCAGGTTTTCCATCACCCACTCCTCCAAAAACTCGAGCAGCGGCGCGCTGGGCGAGCCGACGGAGACGAGGCACATGAGCGAGAGGTTCTTGACGAGCCCGACCGCCTGCCCTTCGGGTGTCTCCGCGGGGCACACCATACCCCAGTGGCTGTTGTGCAGCTGCCTCGGCTTGGCGAGCTTGCCCTCGCGGCCGATGGGCGAGTTGAGCCTTCGAAGGTGGCTCAGCGTGGACGAAAACGAGAGTCGATTGAGCACCTGCGAGACGCCCGCGCGGATATCCGCCGCACCCTGCGCGCCCCAGTTGCCCGTCGCGAGCGAGTACTTCAGGCCCGAGGTGATGGTCTTGGCCTTGACCGCCAGTGTGAGCTGGATGTCCTTGCCGGAGTCGATGCACCTCTGGCTGTACAGCCTGACGTCCTTGGTCACCTTGCGGAAGAGCTGGCGGAAGAGCATGGCGATGAGGGGACCGGACAGGTCCATCCGTTTGTTGCCGAAGTGATCGCGGTCGTCCTCCTTCTTGCGACCGAGCGCGCACAGCAGCAGCCTGTGCACGATGTAACCCAAAAAGTACGCCTTCTTCGTCTCGCAGTCCTCGTTGACGCCGACGTGGGGGAGGAGCTCCTTCTGGAGAATCTCCTTGGCGTACTGGATGCGCTTGGGCCTGGTCACCCCCACCGCGCTACCACGCTTGCCGATGAAGTCCAGCGCCACCTCCTGCGACTGAATCACCTGAGCCTCCTCGATGGAGTTGCGGAGCAGCTGCATCATCTCGTGATCCTCGAAATCGTACACGAGGTGCTCCAAGATGTCCTTGTCCGCGACGAACCCGAGCGCCCTGAACACCACGAAGAGGGGAATCTCTGCTCGGATGTAAGGGATGGTGACGCTGATGACACCCGGCTCGTCCTTGGTGCCCGGCGCGTGGCAGAGCCTGGCCATGCACGAGCTCGCCGCCCTCGCGCCGCTCTCCGGGGAGGATCTGCACTCGGCGACCCACATGTACTTGGACGGCTGCCTCTTCTCAAAGACGTAGACGTGGTTGGTGCTCATCTTCTCCTGCGCGATGAGCACCTTCTCGGAGCCGTTGATGATGAAGTAGCCGCCCTCATCGTACGGGCACTCGCCGAGCTCGGTGAGCTCCTTGTCCGTGTGGTCGTGGAGGGAGCAGTACTGCGACCGGAGCATGATGGGCACCTTGCCGAAGAACACCTTGGGGTACTCCTCCGTCACGATCTGCTCCGTCTCGATATCCTTGCCAGTCACCGGGTCCTTCTCGCCCGTGAACGTGGTGGTGATGATCGACTTCGCCATGTCGATGTACAGCGGCGCGGAGTACGTCAGGTTGCGAAGCCTCCCCTCCTTGGGAAAGAGCGTTGAGGTCATGCCATCCGCCTCGGTCACCATGGGCTTGGACAGGTAAATCTGCCGAAACTCAACCTTGTACTTCTTCTTCTCCTTCATCTCCGCCTCTTCTCCCGGCATGTGCTGCTGCTCCGGCTCGATCGTGAAGTCGGCCATCTCGTCTGTTGGAGAGATTGGGGCGGGGGAGGGCGGTCAGACGGTCGCGATCGCGCGAATTGCCAAAAAAAACCCTAAGAATTGGGCGCGAGGGGAGGTGTGCACGCACCGACGATCTCCTGCATGGTGTGCTGGATGAACTCGTTGAACGAGTCGAGCTGCTGGCGCGCCAGGCCCTTCTCCTCGAAGAACGAGGAGATGACGGTCCACGCATCCTCCTGACCGATCTCCTCCTCCTCGTCCTCCTTCACCTCCACGTTGTCGAGCTCCATACCGTCGGCCATACTGCCCTGCTGGATTCCTCCCGCGGTGGCGCCTGGCCGACGTCGACGGTGCTGTGTCGAGCGCCGGACGTTTCCGAACCGATGCGAATCGACGCCGAGGCTTACCGAAACTGGCTTGCCGGTGGCTTGGACTTTTCGTGAACCCCGCGAGGCGTGGAACACGAGAGTGGCGCCGGGCGCGAAGCGATCATCCTTGAAGATCAAGAAAAACGGAACGAAAACCACTCGAGATGGTGGATTTTCGATTCTTTCACAGGCGAATAGTCGGGTTGGCTAATGCCATTCTGGTATTTCGCATGTCTGACTATCAGCCATACGCGTGTCAAATCGGCGGGAAACGCCCGGTGACGTCGATTTTGTCCCCGATTGTTTGCCATCTTGTCCCATACCTCCCCGCGAGTGGATGAACCCGGCGCTTCTTCGCAAGCCTGCCATCCGAGCCACCATGCCCGCTGCGAGGCGCACCACCCGAGGGGTCGCCGCGGCCGCCGCCACGGAGACCCCGACCGCCAAGCGCGCGAAAACCTCCGTCAAGATCAAGACGGAGCCCGGCATCGATGCGAACGACGACGCATCTGCAGCGTGGGTGACGGTCAAGGCTGAGAAGATCGACCCGGCCTCCCCGACCGTCCGGCTCCCGCCGCAGTCCAATAAAGGTACCCCCAAGACCCCGAAGACCGAGTCCAAGGCGCTCGTCGTCGCGAACGCCGGCGAGGGCACCGTCGGCAGCCCCTTCCCCAACCTCGCGAGGCCCACGGAGATGGAGTGCTGGGCCGCGAGGGACGCCCTGGCGCAGCTCCACAGCGCCTTCTTCCAGCAGTTCGAGACGCAGCAGGCGGCCGGCGGCGACGCGATCGGCCCGGGATCCCTCCCGGCGCTCCCCGCGCCACGCACCCCCGACGGCGAGGCCCCTTTGGTGCCGAGGAAGACCGTGCTGGACTCCCTCGTCGGCACGATCCTCTCGCAGAACACCACCGACACCAACTCGCACCGCGCGTTCGCCATCCTCAAGCAACGGTTCCCCACGTGGGACGCCGTCCGAACGGCAAAGCCGACGAAGGTCGAGGACGCCATCCGGTGCGGCGGACTGGCCGAGATCAAGGTGAGTCGCATCCAGGTCATTCTGAACACTTTGGTGGAAGAACGCGGCGAGTGCTCGATGGAGTACCTCCGCGACATGCCCGACGACGAGGTCAAGGCTGAGCTCTCGCGGTTCAAGGGTGTGGGGCCCAAGACGGTGTCCTGCGTCCTCATGTTCTGCCTGAAGCGCGCGGACTTCCCGGTGGACACGCACGTGTGGAAGATCGCGAAGGACCTCGGGTGGATTCCCAAAGGGGCCGGCCGCGAGGAAGCTTACGAGCACCTCAACCGCCGGGTCCCCGACGACTGCAAGTTCGACCTCCACGTCCTTCTCGTGGAGCACGGCAAAGTGTACAGGAACGACGTCAAGTGGCTGCGCGGGGCGGTCAAGGGGCAGCTGGAGACGGGGGATCTGAAGTGGATTCAGGATGCGCAAGGCGAGATGAAGCAACTCGCGGATACCCACTTCGTCGCCAAATCCAGCGCCGGGGGCGTCTGCGGGTGAACGCCGAACTATTCTTTGATTCTTTGATTGATCATCTCTCTCTGTACTTTCACGCGTGCTGGTCGTCGTAGTCTCTCCCGCTGCCCCACTTCCACGCCTCGACCTTCCGTCGCAGCATGAACTTTTGCCGCTTGTCCAACACGGCAAAATCCCAGGCGAAATCCGCCTCCGCCCCCGCCGCCTCCCCGTTCCTGGCCTTCTCGATGAGCTCCCGGCTGGGCGCGGTACCCATGAGCGCCTTGCACAAGGGCGCAGCGACGGGGGACTCCGACATCCCCGCGGCGACGTCGTACGCTCCCAACGCGATGAAGTGCCGGAGCCAATCGAGAATCGGGCCGGGACCCGCCTGGATCAGAATCTGCGGCACGAACATCGGCTCCCTCGTGGTCATCGTCACCAAGGTCTTACCGAGGGACCCGAACTTCACCACGTCCTGCAGGAACGGCCGCATGACCTCGTCACCGAGCGAGGACATCACCCCGAAGTTGACCCGCATCAGCCTGTTTATGAACCCGACGGGGGGCGACGTCCCGGGCGACACCGACATGCACTTCTGAAACAGCCACGACGCCGACAGCGCCGGCTGGTACTGGTTCATGGCCGCGAGGCACTCCCTGTCTAAAAGGTCGCTGAGCAGCGCGTCCTCCATGGCGTCGGTGAGCCGTGGAATATGTCGCAGAAGAGCGGCCAAGCCGCCAAACGATAGCGGCGACTGCATCCCGCTCGCGTCCCCTATTTGCGTTATCCTGTCCCACCTCGCGGGGAACGGGGAGTCCCTGTACGTGGGGAAGTATCCGAACAGCACCCTTAGTAACTCCACGTCGTCGATGGAATCGAGGCCCTGGTACTTTGGCATGAGATCCCAGTAATCGTCGAGAAGCTCCGCGAGGGAAGGTCGGCTCGGGTCCGCGTCTACGTACGTGAACATGTACGTCGTCCGATCCTTCGGGCCGCTCCCCGCCGGGAACGCCTCCCAGAAGTACTGCCCCTTCGAATCGTCGATCGCGGTTATGTCCGTGGTGGTGTAGATTAGATCTGCGGCGTCGTTCGCGGACTCGTCGAACCCGCGGGCGCAAGCGCCGACTACTAAGCACACGCCGTCGGGTTTCTGGCCCCACCTCGCCTGCCTCACGATCGGTGACGCGAAGCCCATGCAGTCCACGACGAGCCTCGATGTGATCGCGCTAGGTCCGTCTCCCTCTTCGTTCGCGCCCAGGGGTGACGTGTCCAGCTGTGTACCGTTCGGCCGGACGGAGATGCCGGATATCGCGGTTTTTTCCAGCACGACTCCGCCCTTCGCTTCAAAGTTGCCTCGGACGGCGTCCAACAGTAGGCTGGGCTTGACCCCGGTGTTGAGGATATCCTTGGTGACGATCGCGGGCTCGATGGAACTCGCGTCCCCTGACGGTGCCCCGGACTCGCCGTCGTAGAACCCGCATCGGATGGGGTTGAACTCTTTGGTTATCACCTCGTCGCACTGGTCCTGGGTGAGGACGCCGAGGGGCACGAGGGACTCCAGCTCGGGGCGCGAGATGTTCCACTCCTGGTCGCGTCCGCGAAGGGGCCCGCGCTCGATTACCACGACGCGCTGGCCCCTGGACTGAAGCGCGGTGGCCACGAGGATCCCGAGCGTCCCACCGCATACGGCCACGTCGTAGTCGCATCTCGTGGTATCGAGCCGATCGGACGACTCGGTGACGAACACGGGCGCCGGTCCGGCAGCCTCCCCTTCCGGCATGTTCCTGATGGTACGCCACACACCATCGACGCGCTTGAGCGCCTCCAGCGTGGTCCCGCCGCCTGCACCGCCAGCCTGGGGCTTCCCATCGGTCCCCTCGGACGGCCCGATCTTACAACAGCCCTCCAAGAGTCGGATAGTGCGCTCCGAAACGCCGTGATCCTCGGCGGACGCGCTCGCTCTGGTCCGCGTGATGGACCGAACCGAGCCTCGTTTAGCAGCTCTACGGACCCCTTGGATGGGTGCCGGGGGGTGACGAGCACCGATAGACACGCTGGATGTCGCCATGGTGCCTGTCCGTGTGACGTCGTCGGATCCGCTAAGATAGCCTCGAAAGTGCCGAAATTCCTGTAGAGTTGCCAGAATTTCCACGAGACCGCCGATTGTGCCGCCGCCACTCGCTCGCGCGCACGGGCTAACACTTATTCCACGCGAACGACTGAATCGAGCCTGAGTCATCGACGAGTACAGTCTTATTAATCCCTCCGCCGCGTCTTCAACGCATCGGCCGCGATACACGCACCGTAGGCGCGACCCCCGACGCGCCGTCGACAACCGAAAACCAACAAATCTCAAACAAATGTCGACCGAGTACACGGGCCCCGACGGCGAACCGTGGGTCCCGCCCACCGCCGATGAGCTCATCGCGAAGGGTTCCGCCGCGGTGAAGACCGAATTCCTCCGCCCGGTCCCTCCCCTCGAGGACAAGGCCGCGGTGGTGGACGACGACAAGGCGGAGGCCGGCAAGCGCGGCGACGGAGGCGTCGACAAAAAGAGGACCGGGAAATCCAGGCGTGCGCTCGCGAAGGAGAAGAAGGCGGCGCGCGAGTCCGGGGCGGACCTCTGCAGCGCGTTCAGCAAGGGCGCGTGCACCTTCGGCGATAAGTGCAGGTACTCACACAACGTGGACTCCTACCTCCGCACCAAGCAGCCGGATCTCCCCGGCACCTGCCCCTTCATCGCAGCTGGAAAAGACAGGTGCCCGCACGGCATCATGTGCCGGTACCTCGGCACCCACCCGCCGACCCCCGACACCGAGGAGAACAAGCTCCTCCCCGCGCTCACGCCCGAGGCTGCTCAAGAGCTCGAGGCGCGTAACGCCACGCCGGGTGTCAACGACGGGGTCCTCGAGCTCCCGGTGCCGAGCACCCCGGGCGATCCTTTCGGCCCCGACGACGAGGTCAACCAATTCTGCGGCTGGCTCAAGGTGAAACTTCGCAAGGGCCAGGTGCGATTCGATAAATCCGACGCGGTGCTCAAGACGCTCGGGGTGAAGTCCTCGTGGAGATACGGCAAGGAAGGGGACGATAAGCTCAAGGCAAAGTACGGTGAGAAGAAGGACGGCGGCAAAGCCCCCGAGGCTGCCGGGGAGGAGAAGAAAGAAGAAGACCAGACCGCCAAGGAGGCGACTCGCGACGACGACGACGAGGGCGGAGGCAAGAGGTCCAAGATCGATCCCGATGCCGGCGCCGAGGGCGTGGATATCAAGCCACGACCGGCGGAGAAGAAGACCATCGACTTCAGCGGCAAGCTCTACCTCGCCCCGCTGACCACCACCGGCAACCTCCCGTTCCGCCGAGTCTGCAAGCGGTACGGCGTCGACATCACCTGCGGAGAGATGGCCATGGCCACGAACTTGCTCCAGGGCCACCCCGCGGAGTGGGCGCTGCTCCGGCGACACCCGAGCGAGGACATCTTCGGCGCCCAGGTCTGCGGCGGGTACTCCGACAGCATGTCCAGATGCATGCAGCTGCTCGAGGACGAGGTCGTGAGCAAGGGCGGGCTCGACTTCATCGACGTCAACATGGGCTGCCCCATCGACCTGGTCTGCAACAAGGGCGCGGGGTCCATGCTGCTCGAGAAACCCTCACGCATGGAGCAGTTAGTCCGCGCGTCCGCGCCGCTGCTCTCCTGCCCGCTGACTCTGAAGACTCGCATGGGATACTTTGACAACAAGCGGGTGGCGCACGAGATCATCCCGAAGATGGCGGATTGGGGCCTCGCCGGCATGACCCTGCACGGTAGGTCCCGGCAGCAGCGGTACAGCCGACTCGCGGACTGGGATTACATCAACCAGTGCGCCAGGGCGTCCCCAATACCCGTCATCGGCAACGGCGACGTGTTCAATTACCACGACTACGTCAAAAACGTGGAGGGTCAGGGCGTGGCGACGTGCATGATTGCTCGCGGCGCTCTGATCAAACCCTGGATCTTCACCGAGATCAAGGAGCGGAGGGACTGGGACATCAGCGCTACCGAGCGCTTGGACATGCTCAAGGACTACGCCGCGTTCGGGCTCGAGCACTGGGGTGCCGACGCGAGGGGCGTGGCCAACACCAGACGGTTTCTCCTCGAGTGGCTCTCCTTTCTGCACCGGTACGTCCCGGTTGGGTTGCTGGAGCGGCTTCCCGTCGGGATCCATCAGCGCCCGCCAAACTACGTGGGCAGGAGCGACCTGGAGACGCTGCTGAGCTCTCCAAACTCGGACGACTGGGTGAAAATCACCACCATGCTACTCGGGCCAACCCCGGATAACTTTTCGTTCCAGCCCAAGCACAAGTCGAACGCGTACTCGAAGGACTCGAAGGACGTCGACCAGGTCCAGGGCTGAAGAGTAACTCTTAGAATTAAAAACACCGACTCGGGATGGTAATCAAACTCATAATCAGTTCATCACAAACTCAGCGCCGCCTCACGAAGCATGCGCCGCACTCGATGTGTCGCGTGTACGGGAAATGGTCGAACACCGCGAACCGCACCAAGTCATGGGTCTTGGCCAGCCCGGTCCACCCCTTGAGCTCACCTTCAAACTCCCCGCCATCCAAAGCTTTTGCCGCCTCGGGCCCAACCGCGTTTTCCAGCAGGCCCTTCCGCGGGTCGCAGCTTATGTACAGGACAACCTCGAAGCGTGACACGAGGTCAAGGGTATCCGCATCCAGCCCTGCCCTCGGTGGGTCCACGAGGACGACGTCGTACGCGTCTACGTCAAAGTCAATCGCCCCCGACGTCGACCCCCCGTCGTCGCCGGATCCCCCAGCCGCCGCCGCCATCGCCGCCTTCCCCGCGCGCCCTTCCTCGTGCCTCTTCTTCCGCCTGAGCATTCCCCTCGCCACGGACTCGCTCGGGGAGTGCAGCACCTTCGCGTTGTCAACGCCGTTCCGCGCCAGGTTCTCCCGGGCAGCCTCGCACAGAACTCCGCTGAGCTCCACCGCGGCGACTCGGTCGAAATATTTAGCGAGCGCCACGGTGTGATTGCCGTTCCCGCTGTACATCTCCAGCAAACTAGGGGCACCGGCGTCGCTGTTTTCACCGGTCGAACTGCCGAGGACGTCACGGACCGTGGTGGCGGCGCAGTCGCATAGCCAATCCAGGGTAGACTCCGCCACGAACGAGTTTGGATTGCTGAACGCGCCTTCCGATTGTCGATAGGTCAACGTTCGGCCGTCCCTCAGCGTGAGCCGCTCGAACACGTGGCACGCGTCCCCGACCACGATCTGGGTTCCCCTGCTTCGACCCAGGATGTTCAACGAGGTCGCCTCGAACTCGTCGTCGTCGTCGCCCCGGGCTCCGGCGGCGGCGTCTGTCCCGCTGCGGTCTCCCGCGGCGTAAACCTCGGCGCGGATGTCCTCCATGACGGACTTGAGCCTCGCCCGGGGGCCTTCCGCGGCGATCTTCCACCCCTCGTCGATCGGCCTATCGTACACCATGGTCACCAGCATGCCGCCCCGCGCGCCCCGGGACGCGAGGAAGTGAATCGCCTGGAGCCCGTCTCCGAGCTCTGGTTGCGCCTCGGCTTCCCTGAGCACCGCCGGCATGAGCGTCTCGATGACCCTGAGCGCCATGGGGAACTCGTCGATTGACACCGTCGGCTCGCCTTTGTTCCACATGCGATAGCTGAGCCTGCGCCCCGGCGTGGCGGTCTCCCTAGGGGAGGTCCCAATGGACTCGGCGGTCACCGTGGCGTCATCCCACATGACCTGGAAACGGCACCGCGATCTGAAGTGGAGCGGCGGCGAGGAAAACACCTCGGGTCGGACCGCCACGCCCCGGTCGATTCCCTCGGCGTTCAGGATGGGAACGGAGGCCTGCTGGAGGAGCGGGGAAAAGAGCCGCTCGAGTTCCCCAACCTTGGCGTCCAGCGCCGAGACGTACGTGCTCGCGTCGACCGGATCGTGGTAACTCGGATTCTCGTGGTGGCTAGTAATCTCGACGCCCCCGTCGCTATCGCTCATCGTGACGACGCGAGACTACGCGGGGGGATCCGCTGAATGGTCTATCGAAAGCCTCTACTCGCCGCACGGGTGATTCGCGAGGGTCCCTCGCGTCGTGCCCGTGCTCCTACGAGTGAGTCGGCTACGAGTGAGTCGGAAAGCGTTTCCCTATAAAAATCATTTCTGTAATTTTAACCGGCGGGTCTGGTCACCGGGAGACACGCCGCCGGGGGAGGCTCACCCGACCCCAACGCGTTCGCCCTGCACAGCGGACACGCCGTGCTGTGCCTCAACCACGGCACCAAACACGAACGCGCGTGAAACACGTGCCCGCACGGCAACGGAGCCGGCCAATCCCCGTCGACGTCCCCGACGCCCAACTCCAACTCACCGCGGCACACCGAACACTCCAACGTCGGGTTACCCCGCTCGCTCCACCCAAACCCACCGCCGTCCGCGGACCCGCCCGCAACCTTACCCACCAAACCCACGTTACTCTGGTCCACCCTGGGTAACGAACCGATCGCGTCCGCCTCCATCTCCTCGTACGCGTCCTGGAACCTTCGAGCGGACGGCGCGGCTCCGCCTCCGCACCGATCCGATTCCAACCTCGCCGACGACTCCGGGTCCCTCGGCGTACCCAGCGCTCCCATGGCCAACACCAGCCGCGACTCGATGACGCGTTCGGGTGCTGACTGAGATGGCTCGTTTGGGTCCGACTGCGGGTCCGTATCGCCCTCTTCGAGGTACACCCACGCGTGTCCGTCTGCGAGCCCGGCGAAGAGCAAATCGCCGAGGTCCGAGAACGACACAGACTCCACGGTACACCTCGCGCCCACCAACACGCACAGGCAACTCCCTTTTTGCATGTCCCACAGCCGCACGGTCCTGTCCTCGGACGCGGACGCGACGGTTTTGGCGTTTGGACGGAGTAACAACGCCGCGCGGGCGGCGCCGCTCGCGTGGACCCGGCCCTCGAACACCGCACTCGTCTTCACCTTCACCTCGACCCCGTCGTCGTCATAGATTGCGACGTCGTGGACCGACAGGATACCCCCGTCGCACCCTGCGGCGAGCCTCAAAGCCCGCACACCACCGTCGTCCCTCCTCGCGTCTAACCCTAAACTCCAACCGCGGTCCTCCCCGCGGCACAGCGCCAGCGAGGTCACCGCGCCGCCGTGCCCGGCCAAGACAACCTCGCACGCCGCTCGCCCCGCGTGGGCGTGGGTGAATACCCGTAGCGTCCCGTCCTCGCCGCCCGTCATGGAGAGCACCGCATTGGGTTCGTGACTCGAGGGTGGGGGTAAGGACGCGTCGATGGATCGAACCGCGTTCCCAGGGCGGATCAAAGCCACCGGCGCGGACGTGGACTCGGAACCGGAGTCGCAGTCCCAAACGCATATGCGACCGTCGGCCCCTCCCGTCACGAGCGTGCGCGCGTCGGGGCCGAACGATACGCACAGGACGTAGTCACCGTGTCCACTCGCGAGCGGCGGGATGGGAGGCGCGGCGCGTGAGGCGTGCCACAGTCGCGCGGTGCGGTCGTACGAACCCGTCGCGGCTAACACGTCGGGTGCCGTTCGTGCCGACCCTGGCGACGACGTCGCGTCGTCGCGTCTCCTTCCGGGGCGGCGTGGGGGCGGCATGGCGACCGCTCGGACCCCCGCGGTGTGGTCGTTGAACGCCGCGGCGCACCTGAACCCGCTGGAGCTCGCGGCGTCGAGCGTCCACACGCGCGCCTGGCCGTCCATGCCCGCGGTGGCGAACCCATCTATGAACGACGCCTCCTCGCCCCCGTCCATCCATCCCGACTCGCCGGGGTGCCCGGGGCTGGGCCATCGTCCGCCGGCCACGGACTTGACGCTGGCGCGGTGCGCGTGTATCGCCGCGACCCGACGGCACCGGGACCAGTTCGGCGCCGTCATAGCCCACGCCGCGGACGCGCCCCGGATGGCCGCTCCAATGGATCTGGCGTAACGGACGGAATCAGCTTTGGCAGTTTGGCCTTTTTGGTTTTTGGTTTTTGGTTTTGGCTAAAACTTACTCGGACTAACACCGCGCACTACGCATGAGACACTCGCTCACCGCCCCCCGGTGAGGGTGCAGGTCGGGAGGAAGTACTTGTCTCCCCACCAGTACCGCCGCTTCACCCCGCGCCAAATCTCCGGGTCCTTCGTGTCGATGTCCACGACGTCGAACCTCGTATGGAAACCCAGGCTCGCGAGCTCCGCCTGCGCCAGCCTGCAGTACACCGTGTGGAAGAAGATGTTATCCGGCGCCAGGCCGTTGAAGTACGTGTACACACCACCGCGACGCATGATCTTCGGGAGGAGCTCGTGGAACTCCCGGAGGTCGTCGTAGTCCTCGCCGTAGGTGTCGAAGTTGACTCCGTCGAAGAGCCGCTTCTTTGCATCCGGAAGGTTCTCGTTCTCTTCTACGATCCGTTGCAGCACCGTCTGCCACCGCCCAAACTCCACGATCACCCCTTTCTTCGCGTCCCAACCCTGACGACGCATGTGCGCGTGGACGTCGGGGTGCGCCTCGATGATGGTGTGCGACCTGGTTTGGTTTTCGTTCACCACGAACCCGTCTATGATGCCCATGCCGAACCCGACGTTGAGAGTGTCTCCCTTGCCCTCGCACATGACCCTCGCGTGGATTCGCATCAGCGGCGCCTCCCAGTCCATCATCACCGCGTCGTTCTCGGTGTCCAGGAGCTTATCGTCGCCGTCGTACCGCACCGGCTGGGAGAGGTACGTCAGGTCGGGGGTTCGGTTCCGGCGCCCGACGGCGCCCAGGACCATCTCCGCCTGCACGGCGTGGTCGATGAGGGCGTTGGTGAGGTCCGGGTGGCCGCCCGCGCTGGCGTACTCCCCCGCGCAGTGCCCATCGTTGTCCAACTCGTTCCTGATATTCGGTGGGGAGGTTCGCGGTCAGATGGGGTCGTGGTCGAGGGGAAGGGCGGGGCGGCGGCGGCGGTGGTTTGCGAAAAGCGCGATGGTTGCGGGTCTCGGACATCTGGGGGCGGGACTCACCACGGCGCTCCCGCGGCCAGGAGGCTCCGGACGACGTCCACGTGTCCGTGCTCGCACGCCAGCATCAACGGCGTGGTCCCTTTGCGGTCCTGTGCGGTGGGTAGGAGGAGACGCGGGTGAGCGGCGGTTGGGATGATCAGCGGATTGTGGGAGGTGTTCGACGGTGCGGGTGATGCTCATCGTGACCGGTCCTTTGGTGGGTGGGACTCGTACCTGGAAACCCGGGTCCGCGCTCTCGCGGATGAGCGTATCGACCGCATCGACGTCGCCGCTCGAGGCCGCTCGAAGAAGCCGACGCGACGCCATGAGCGCTGTCCACTCAACACGGGTCGAGTGGGCACGCAAATGTGGTCTCTCGCCAACCTGAAATGCACTTTTTGATCTCTGTCTCATCCTCTGTGCGAGCGGATTTCCGGGTTCGTGATTGGTCGAAAATGGCGAGTTCACACCCACAACGCATAGCGAACCTCGTTCGTCTCTTCGTCACCCCTCGTTTCAGAGCCAAACTGGTATTCGCCAGCTTCGGCGCCGTCTCCGTTCTCAGTCCCGCACGCGCGCCCAAGGGCGACGGACGAGACCACAGACTCGGGGCTTCGGACGCACGGCGACCGACCTCACGAAAGAGCCGCTCAACCGCGCCCTTAACCCACCCGCGACGGCGGCGACCGGCGCGTGAAGGGCGTCGACTCAATCCGTGCCTTCTTGCCCGTGAGCCCAAAGTCGGAGCTGCACGGGTTAAGATGGACTACGACGCGTACGTGCCGGACTCCAGCCGGTGGGCCAAGACCGGCCTCGCGTACAGGGTGCTCGGCCACGATGCCGCCACCTACTACCAGTACGCCATCTACGTGAGTGACCACCACCGTCCCCCATATCGTCCGTGAATGAAGCGAAACCCGCGTCGAGCCCGATCGACATCAGCCGCCTTGGTGGTGTCCGAGGCGCGGATACACGTTGGCGATGGCGCGGCGGCCGTCGCGGTGGCGCGGGTCCTGCCCTCCAGCGATCCGGGGTCGGACCCGCCCGATCGCCTCGTTGATGTCCTCGGAATACTCGGGAGACGGTCGATGCGCGCCCGCGGTTCGATCGCGATCACGCGATCGGCGGCGCCGCCGCGCGACGCCGTCGGCAATCGCCCTCACCCACGTGGCTGCGCACCCGGGCGTTTCCGTTCTCGCCCCGCACCCATCTCTGACCGCCCCGCTGACCGTCCCGGATACCCCTATTAATCCCCCCGCAGGTCGCTGAGGGTCTGGGCAAAAACTCGTTCAATGCCCTGAGAGGCATCAAGGACTGGAGGACGGGTACGTGTAGCACCGCGCCCCCACCGCGCGCCCCCACCGCGCGGGGCGCGCCCGGACCGTTGTTGAAATCTTGCTAACCTTTTTCAAAAAAATATCTGACCGGGGGCGACGCCGGTCCCGACCCAGCCCGCCCGATCGATCCCACCCACCCCGCCCGCTGACCCCGATCCCCTCCACGTCCCACCTTCATTCAACAGACGATCAGAACGGCGAGCAGAACGATCTCCCGGCGCTGAGCAAGGGCAAGCTCAAGGATTTCTTCTACATTCGCAACCTGTACGGCAACATCGAGGACGTCTTCAACCGGCCGGTGTACTCATCCCCGGAGGACTGGATCGACGTCGGGATCCGCGAGCCGGAGTCGGAGCGCGGGTACTTCAGCAAGCTCGTCACCACCCCGCAGTCCAGGCGATGCCTCAACCTCGGGTCGTACAACTACCTCGGATTCGGCGGTCTCAACACGCACTGCACGCCGCTCGTGGCCAAATCCGTGATGGATTACCCCGTCACCTCCGCCGGGTCCGCCGCGGAGCTGGGCTACAACCCGCTCATCAAGGAGGTCGAGGACGTGACGGCAAAGTACGTGGGCAAGGAGGCGGCGGTGGTCGTGGGCATGGGCTTCGCGACAAACTCCACGGTGATCCCGGCCATCGCGGGTAAGGGGGACTTGATCGTCTCCGACGCGCTGAACCACAACTCCATCGTGGAGGGCGCGAGGTTGAGCGGCGCCAAGGTGAAGGCGTTCAAGCACAACTGCGTCGGGGACCTGGAGCTCATCTTCCAGGATGCCGTCGCCGGTAAGCAGAGGTACAACAAGATTTTGGTCATCATCGAGGGCATCTACTCGATGGAGGGCGAACTGTGCTGCCTCCCGGAGATTGTCGAGGTTTGCAAGCTCTACGGCGCGTACGTGTGGCTCGACGAGGCGCACTCCATCGGTGCCATCGGTAAAACCGGGCGGGGCGTGTGCGAGGAGCTCGGCGTGGATCCCAAGGATGTCGACATCATGATGGGAACGTTTACCAAATCGTTTGGCGCGGCGGGTGGGTACGTAGCGGGAGACTACGAGACCGTCGCTCGAGTTCGCCAGTTCGCCGCGGGTTGCACCGACGCGTGCTCCATGCCCCCGGCGGTGTGCACCCAGATCCTCTCCTCCCTCCGCGTCATCTCCGGCGAGGATGGAACCGACATCGGCGCCAAGAAGCTCAGGCAGCTCCGCGATAATTCCAAGTTTTTCCGCGAAGGTCTGGAGGCGCTCGGGCTGGAGGTGCTGGGGCACCACCCGTCGCCCGTCATGCCGGTGATGCTCTACCAGCCGTACAAGATTGGCGACTTCTCGAGGCTGGCGTTCAACCGCAAGCTCGCGGTCGTCGTCGTCGGCGCGCCCGCCACCCCCGTCAACTACCCTCGCATACGTTTCTGCGTCTCGGCGGCGCACTCGAGGGAGGACCTCGCCGACGCGCTCGCCGCGATTAGCGACATCGCGGATGAACTCTCGATCAAGTTCAAGGTTGCCCCGCCCAACGCGTGGTGCCCGGGCAGCATCCACGACAAGGAGGAGAAGGAGAAGCAGGTCAGCATCAAGCGCGTGGCCAAGGCGAGAGCCGCGAGGTCCGCCGCGCTGGATTCCGCGTCCAAGCTGGCGTCTGGCACCAACCGAGCCCGGTTCGCGCCGTTGCACTCCCGAGGCGAACGCCTCGGCGACGACATCGGCCCACGGGCTTCGTCATCCGGCCCCATCGACGGGTACAAGCTCTCGGGAGTCACCGAGAAGCACCCGAAGTGGGACCAGTACAAGATTATGCTCTCGTCCACTGACATACTGGCGCTCACCAACGACCCGGTGATGAAGGAGGCTTGCGCCGCCACCGTCGAGGAGCTCGGCCTCGGGTCATGCTCCCCGCGCGGGTTCTACGGAACCTTCCCCCCGCACATGGACGTGGAGCGCACCATCGCGGACTTTCTCGGGGTCCAGGAGGCTGTCCTGTACTCGTACGGCGCGTGCACGGTGTCCTCGGTGATACCCGCGCTGGGGTACAAGGCGGATGTAGCCGTCGTCGACCGCGGCGTCGGCTACGGCATCCTCGCCGGCCTGCGCCTGTCCAAGATGGACGTGCGCTGGTACAACCACTGCGACGCCGAAGACTGCGCCAGGGTGTTCGCCCAGCTGGAGACGGAGGATGGCGTCCACTCCGCGCGGCTCGCTCGGCCCGGCCGCCGCCGCTGGCTCATCACCGAGGGTTGCTTCCAGGGCACCGGCCGCCTCGCGCCGCTCCCGGACCTCGTCGCGCTCAAGGACAAGCACCACGCGCGCATGATCATGGACGAGTCCATCTCATTCGGCGCGATGGGCGCATCCGGCCGCGGTCTCACCGAGCACTTCGGCGTCAACCCCAAGTCCATCGACGTCATCTCGGCGTCGCTCGAAAACGCGGGTGCCTCGGTTGGTGGATTTTGCGCCGGCGACACGGGCGTGGTGGCGTACCAGCGGCTCATGGGCGCCGGCTACGTGTTCAGCGCGTCACTGCCGCCGTACCTGGCCACCGCCGCGGCTCACGCCATCCGCCGCGTCTCCGCCGAGCCCAGGCTCGTGGAGAGGGCGCAGGCGTCCGCCGCTGCGCTTCGCGACGCGGCGCTCTCAGGCAGAGTCCCCGGTTTCACCACCGACGCCGACGCCTGTTCCCCGATCGTTCCCCTGCGTCTGGCGGTGGGCGCGTCCGTCGCGGATGAGAACGCGTTGCTCGCGGACGTCGCCGCGCGCGCCAGGCGCCGCGGCATCGGCGTGTGCGTCGCGCGCGTCAATCCGCTGGTTCCCCCCGACCGCCGACCCCCGCGGGCGCTTCGATGCTTCGCGTCCGCCGCGCACACGAGGGAGGATCTCGCCACCGCGTTCCAGGTGCTCGCGGAGGAATCCGCGAAGGTTTTGCCGTCGCACGCGCTCAGCGCAGCCGTGGACGCGTCACCGGGCGCCAAGAAGAGGCTCGGCGCGGACCCGGGGTCCATGGTGATGAACCCCCCGGGGCAGCAGCCGCCGAAAGCCGGCGGGTACGGGTTGCCGAAAAACGCCCCCGGCGCCAAGGTCAACCTCGACGGCACAATCTCCCTCAACAACGACTCCGTCAAGCGCGATCTCTTCGCCAACGGGAGCAACGGCGTCGGGGAGGTCAAGGCGAGCCCCAGCAAGCAAAAGGGTGCGCACAACAGGTCCGCGAGCTGGTCCGTCAACTCGATGAACGGCGGTGCCGATAACGCCCCCGAGATGTTTGAAGCGCTCTCCCCCGTGAAGGAGAGCCCGATCGCGAACGGGTCCGCCAGCACCGGCAGCGCTCCGAGGCGCATGTTCAGCGACCAGGATTCGCCCCAGTCGCTGTCCGTGCCGCTGCTCGTGGTGCTCCTGTACTGGCACAACATCTTCCGCCGGTACATCCTCAACCAGATTGACATCACCACGCACATGGTACCCAAGTGGCTGGCGAGGATCGGTTTGCACCCGACGGAGTCCCGCGGACCCGTGCGTTTCTTCTACTGCGCCGCGGGGTACTTTGGGTCGCGAAACTTTCACTCCATGGCCCTTCCGCTGATGGTGTGGACCTACGACTGCGGTTTCACCAGGCTGGTCATGGTGTTTTACTGCATGACCTCCGGCGTCGGGTGCCTCCTCAAGGGTGCCCTCGCGACGAACACCAGCTCTTCCAGGCCGGCCAACTCGTCCCTCGGTTCGCTCATGCCACACCGCGTGCACGCGTGGCCCTCCGTCGCCGGATGCAACGCCACCGCGCTGCCTTTCCTCATCCTCCGGTGGAGGCACGGCGACGTCTGGCTCTGGGACATGGCGAATCAAGAGGCGGTGGTGCGCGAATACGCGGCGGCTTTCGCGTACATGTTTGCGATTTCACTGGCGCGCATGGGCAACGGCGATTCGCCCGCGAACGTCCAGGGAGGCGTCGTGGTCGGCGCCATCATGCTCAGGGTGCTGCTGCCGCACATCGACTGGTGCATCGCGGGTCTCGAGGCGAGCACCGTGTTCACCGCTCAGGGTTTCACAATCGTCGGGATGGTCCTCGCGGCTATTCTCCTCTTTCCCATGCCTCTCAACAGCCGCGGCGAGATCCTGTACGCGTCGAGCACGTGCTACAGGCGCATGTGGAGGACCTTCTTCTACATGCTGTTCTTCGCCGCGGGATCGGTGTGGCGCGAGGGGCCCGCGGCGCAGGCGATTGAGCTGCCGACGACGCCAGCCGGGTGGGCCGGTGTCCTCGCGGCGAAATTTTTCGTCGGTCACGTCATCTCGCAGTTTAGCGTTTGGGCGATTTCTTACGTATCGCAGCTTTTCGTGGAGTGCTGGCTCAGGGCGTACGTCAAGTACTTCAAGCCGTGGTCCGTGGGTGAGCACAGGCGGGGTAAGGGTGGTGAGGAGGATGGGGAGTCGAAGACGTACGGTACCACGCACATGCGTTTGGTGGCCATCACGGTTGTTGAGCTGGCGCAGGACATCACGGGTGCGCTGGTGACGGCGCACGGTGTGCCGAGGCTGTTTGATACCCTGCGACCGTATACGTCGCTGCGAATCTGATACGAGAGATTAACACTAGCATCCCCTCCGTTGTGGAGGGTTTAATAACACGATAGGAGCGTTCCTGTTGTTCTCGTGTTCTGATGAGATCTCAGATTCGAATTTTCGACCACGACTTTTGAGGGGCGTTTTGAGGGGGGCTTTTTCACAGTACCACGACACACGACTCGCGCGACACCCGTTACCCCATCCGCTCGTATCGCGTCGAGATGCCGCCTAAGGATAAGCGTGTCGTTATCAAGCCGCTAGATGCCGCAAAGATGCCGCGGAACCCCGCGGAGGACGCCCTGTCACGTCTGACGCTCGCAGGCGACAACCTTTTCAAAGACCAAGTGCTCGCCAGGCTCGACCCCACCGACCGTGGCATGCTCAGGCTGGTCAACAGGGACCTCAGGTTGATGGTGCAGCTTTCGGGTCTCGATCGAGAACTCGAGGCGTCTCGCATCCTCGGGTCCATGGAGGGCTTTGAGTGGGCCTTGAAGAACAGGATACTCGTTGCAGCAGAGCTCTACCCCACCAGCGCATACACAAAAAATTTAGTCGTGGAAGCTATCATGAAGGCCGGCAACTTGGACATGCTGAAGCGTGCAGAGCTTGTTTTAAAGCATGATTCACCAAAAGCCTGGAGGCCTCGCGTCATCACACGCGTTGAGATTGATGTAGCCATGCAGTTCTGTCAGATGGACATTATCCAGTGGCTTGTCGAACACCCCCGTGATGAGTTCTATGCGTATAGGATGAAATCCTTCGCCTTTGGGGCAGCACAGCATGGACGCCTTGATGTCCTCAAGCTGGTCAAAGCTCGCTACGACAGAGAACCACCAACACCCAGAGAATGGACATTATTTTGGGACGCTGCACGTACTCATGCATGGCTTTACGGACACGTGGAGGTGCTTGAGTGGGTGCTTGCCCACGGAAACTTCACCGCAACCCTGGAGGACATCTGCAACGAGAGCTCCGTGAGTCATCTTGTGGATCGTGGGCACTTCGAAATGTTGAAGTGGTGGTTTGATAAATTCGAGGCGGACACGAATCGTATGGATGCGGCGAGGACGAGGAAAATGTTCGCTGCAAAGGCCGCAGCTAGGGGTCATCTCGAAATACTCAAGTGGTTGGTGGAGAGAGGATTTTTGTTTGACGGAGTCGGAATCAACAACGGAATCAACAATGCCGCCGGCTCTGGTCATCTGGAATGCCTCGTGTATCTGAAACAGAGAGGGTGCAACGTGACTCCTACGACCGTTAAAAATGCTCTTGAATCCGCTAATCTGCATGTGCTGCGATGGCTAATCGAAAATGGGTCCAAGTGGGAACCGCAGTTGACCTTGGATCAGTTGGAAAACTTGGAAAACATTGACGATCCGCAAGCTTGTTCCGCCGGATATGTCCACCATAGGAAGGTACAAAAGTGCACTGTCCACGAGAACTTCGGCGAGGACCTCCAGTGGATCATCCAGCGCGCGCACCAGAAGATC
>Ga0302114_10000049_pt1 | contig 85469 bp, 54 predicted proteins | sample AG5_Surface_MG_FD_203107 | JGI IMG/M metagenome (GOLD analysis project Ga0302114, IMG submission 203107) | Marine microbial communities from Western Arctic Ocean, Canada - AG5_Surface | ecosystem: Environmental > Aquatic > Marine > Oceanic | place: Canada: Western Arctic Ocean | collected... | reverse complement strand
TAAACCCTAAACCCTAAACCCTAAACCCTAAACCCTAAACCCTAAACCCTAAACCCTAAACCCTAAACCCTAAACCCTAAACCCTAAACCCTAAACCCTAAACCCTAAACCCTAAACCCTAAATTCTAGAACCTAGCCCTAGGCATACCCGCAAGGGTACACTGAACCTCATACAGCAACCCTAAGGCATACCCCGAGCACCACCAGAGAACCCTCGACAACCGGCTGGAACGCATCAGAACGGGACATGCATATCCCGCCGGGAGGCCCTCGGTTCAGGGAGCATGCGCGTCACGAGATAAGCCGAACACGCCTGCAGCGGGGCGGCTTTAGTTGCGCGTACACGTGCGTCGATGTACCCCAGAACAACTCTAGCTAGTGCGTTCGCGGAGCCGTCGTTCACATGTTACAAGCTACTATCGCGCATACAAGAGTCATTTCTATTCGTCAACCTTCACGCCGTCATCCAGACGCACGAGGCAGCCCGCCGCTCTGAGCTCGCGTATCGCAGCCGGCATGCTCGTCAGCTGATTGCGGTCGAGGTACAACACCCTCAGCGAGATGAGCTGCCCGATCTCCGCTGGCAGGCTCGTCAGCTGATTGTCGTTGAGGTACAACCACTCCAGCGAGGTGAGCTGCCCGATCTCCGCCGGCATGCTCGTCAGCTGATTGCCGGGGAGGCTCAACCTCCTTAACGCACTCAAGCGCCCAATCTCAGCCGGCACGCTCGTCAGTTGATTGCCGCGGAGGTACAACTCCGTCAGCGACCTGAGCTGCCAGATCTCCGCCGGCAGACTCGTCAGCTGATTGTTGCAGAGGTCCAACTCCGACAGCGCCGTAAGCTGCCCGATCTCCGCCGGCAAGCTCGTCAGCTGATTGTTGCAGAGGTCCAACCCCCACAGCGAGGTGAGCTGCCAGATCTCCGCCGGCAAGCTTGTCAGCTGATTTTCGCTGAGGTTCAACTTCCGCAGCGACGTGAGCTGCCCGATCTCCGCCGGCACGCTCGTCAGCTGATTGTTGCCGAGCCACAACTCCCTCAGCGAGATGAGCTGCCCGATCTCCGCCGGCAAGCTCGTCAGATGATTGCCGGCGAGGTGCAACTCCCTCAGAGAGGTGAGCCGCCCGATCTCCGCCGGCAGGCTCGTCAGCTGATTGCCGTGGAGGTTCAACAACCTCAGCGACGTGAGCTGCCCAAGCTCAGCAGGCACAGCTCCGGTCAGGCCAAACTCATGCAGCGAGAGCTGCACCACCCGGCCGTTTTCCATCGTCACCCCTTCCCAATCCTCCGGTCGCGCAGCCTCCGGCCATCTCTCCTGCAGCTCAGGGCACATCGCACGCCATGTCCGGAGTACACCCTCATCGTCGAATGTTCCGTCATCCTTCGACGGCTCCAGAAGCTCGCGACTGTCCCACCCATCCGGCGTCACGCCCGGGTGCTTGTCCAGCCAATCCTGAACCACGTTTCGCATCGCCCAGTTCGTCGTCACCTTCGTGCTGCTCAGGGCGCGACGCGTGAGCGGGTCCTTGGCCCCGTTGCGCTCAAAGTGCGCCAAGATGGCGCTCCTCTCGTACGTGTGCCCCGAATCGACCACAAACACCGGGTCGCGGAACATGGTTCGCGTGATGGGGCACATGAGCACCTCGGGCTCGGCGTCGAGATCTGCGTCGGGGGCGTCGGGCAGGTCGCCCCGTGCGCTCGCGGAACGCCGGGTTCGCACACCGGAGCTCGCGTTTCCGGATGCCGGCTGCGACACGGCGGACGTCTTGCGCCGCTTTGAGGGCGCCATCGAACGAATGCCCGGGGTCGCCGCGAGCCCCGCGCTCGGCACTCTGATAAGATCTGTCGAGTTGGCGCGTTTCGTGGAAGAGACAGTGTACATGGCAAAAATTGGCTATCTACTTCTTGAGGCTGCCGAGCACGGTGCGGTGCCTCGGGTCCGTGTCCTCGGTGTGAACGTGCTCGAATCCGCACTCCCTCAACATACCCTCGATGTCGATGGTGTAGTACTCGTTAGAGTGCGGCTCGGTGGACTTCATCAGCGTGAACAGCGCCGGGGGCAGGTTCTGAATCACTGTCGACTTTGGGTTGTTGTCCGTCATCACGAAAACGCCGCCGGGCTTGAGGATCCTCGCCGCCTCCGTCATCAGCGCCCTCGTCGCGTACTCCGGGCACTCGTGGATCACGAACGCCAATGACACGATATCCACGGAGTTGTCCGCCATCTTCGTGTCCTCCCCTTTTCCGTGCACCCAACTCCTGCGCTCGCTGCCCGGCTCGCCCGCATCCCTGTGCTTCGCCACCGCGAGCATGTACGGGGAGAGGTCGAGGCCGACCATCTTGGACTTTTGGAACGCGTCCGAGATGTACCGGGTGCTGATACCAACCGAGCACCCGACGTCCACGATCGTCTCCGGCTCCTTGCCGTAGTGCTCATCCACGTGCGCCCTGAGAGCGTCGGTGTATGAGTCCCTCAGCCTTTTCTGCGCGGCATCCGCTGTGATCCGATCCTTTGGGTACACCCTCAAGGCCATGGAGTACGTCGCCGGCTCAGCCTCGACAGCCGCCTGCCAGCACAGGTTACCCTCCGAGTACGCGTGGAAGGGTTGGAGGTAGTACTCCGGGTAGTCCACGCTCTTGTCCTCGATCTCGGCGAACGCCTTCTTCACCCCGGGTTCGTTGCCGAGCTCATCGGCGATGTCCCTCCACGCCACGCCGTTCTTCTCCGCGGTGTTGATGAGCGTGCGCCTGGCCATCGGCTTCATGAGACCCTCGTACAAGATCTTGTTGGAGATGGCGGCATCCACAACCTTGGAAAGGAGGTCGTCGCCGGCCCAGTCGGGCTTCACCTTGTCGTCCGCGGTGCCAGCACTTCCTCCGCCAATCACCGAACGGCGGGCGACGCGTCGCCCGCTCCGGCGAGACGCGGCGACGTCAGCGCCGAGCGCTGACCTCGTCGAGGTTGCGAGGGACATGACGGTGGTCATCGTCACGGGTCACGAGGATGTCCGTGGGCGTCCTCGCGCGTTGCGCAATGCCAACGATATCTGCTTCGAACAAGTGGAGACGAACGAAGTTGAGATCTCCCTCTCGACCAATCACGTGCGAGCAGGGTTCACGACCGCCCGAGCCACCGAGAAGGCACTTCGAAAGCCAACAACGAATTGGAAGTGAATTCAGCAGAACCGGTGGCGCGGGAAGGGTTCAGAACTCGGTGAGCGCGAGTGAGCGCCGGTCCGGGGTTCAGGATGGCGGACAAAGACCACGAGGCTGCACTCGCGGAGCTCCTCGGTGAAGTGGGCCCTTTGGAGGATAAGAACGCGGGGGCCAATCGATCCGCGAATGGGGCTGAAGGGGTTCAGGTTCACACCGGCGAGGACGATGATGATGTGTCCGTCGAGCGCGAGCTGAACCTTGGTCCGCTGGACATCACCTCCGCGAGGGTTAACGACGTGTTCGCGGCGCTGGAGGAAGGCGGGCTTGACCTAGATCTGGTCAAGTACGCCGACCACGACGTGGTTCGGTCGGTGATGGAGAACCGCGACGCGACGGATCTGAAACAAAGGGCGAAGGCTGTGGAAGAGAAGCTGCAGTCGGTGGAGATGGAGTCCATCAAGGACTACGTGGCGGAGTCGGATAACCTGCTGGAGCTCCACGCGCAGATTCAGGGTTGCGATGGCATCCTGGGAGACATGGAGTCGCTGCTTAGCGGGTTCAAGACGGAGCTGGGCAAGATCAGCACCGAGATCCGTAGCCTGCAGGATCAGAGCCAGTCCATGGGCATCAAGCTGAAGAACAGGAAGGCTGCCGAGCGGGGTTTGAGCGCGTTCGTGGACTCGATCACCCTACCGCCGGACCTGGTGCGCGCCATCGCCGAGGAGGACGTGTCTGAGCGATACTTGTCCAGCCTCGCCGACCTCGACCGGAGATTGAAATCGGTCGAAGCCAACCCGAGCGCGAGGGCGTCAAAGGCGGCGGAGGATGTCGTCCCGGAGCTGGAACGGCTGAAGGCGTCGGCGTGCGCAAAGTCCAGGGAGTTCCTCATGGCTCGGTTCTACAGCCTGAGGAAACCCAAGACGAATGTGCAGATTCTCCAGCAGAACTCCATCATGCCGTACAAGTACCTCGTGACGTTTTTGGCGAACCACGCCCCGGCGATTCTGACGGAGGTTCGCGCGTGCTACGTGGATACCATGTCCAAGGTGCTGCGTCAGGCTATACACGGGTACGTGACCTCCCTGCGGAGTCTTCAGCAGGAAATCGCGAGTAGGACCGACCTTCTGGGATCCGAAGAGGGCGCGGCGGGCGGCGGCGCCGGAAGCTTCTTTGCGCAGTTCGGCGGCGCCAAGAGCGCGGCGGCGTTGAAGAATCGTTCCTCCGTGTTCTCGCTCGGAGCGAGGGCGGCGGTCCTCGGTAACTTGGAGACCACGCCGCCACTGATTGTCCACCAGGTACAGTCTCAGGGACATAAGGTTCCGCACGAGGCGCTGTTCAGGAGCAGCCACAAGCTTCTGATGGACACGGCGACGTTCGAGTACCTGTTCTGCGTCGAGTTTTGGCAACAGGACCGGACCATCTTCAACGACGTGTTCGCGCCGACCATCGCGACGATGGAGGAAAACCTCCAGCTGGGGCTGGCGCATGGTGGCGCGAGTAACGTGTTTGGCGGCAACTTTGACGCCATCGGGCTGCTGCTCATGATCATGGTAAACAGGGAGCACCGGGTCGTGATGTCCAGGCGCAGGGTGCCGTGCTTGGACCATTACCTCGATGGGGTGAACATGACACTTTGGCCCAAGTTCAAGGAGGTTTTCGACGCGCACCTGCAGTCGGTTCTGGCCGCCAACGTCAACGCCATGTTCAAGGATGACGTCAGGGCGCATTACGTGGCGAGGAGGTACGCCGAGTTTGCGGCGTCCATGGTTGCGCTCGGCGGCGGAGGCTCGTTGTCCGGCGGGGAATCCGACGGGTTCATCGGCGACGGACAGCTGGACAGCAATTTGGAGCGACTGAGGCTCGCGGTGCACGCGCTGCTGCAGAAGCTGGCCAAGAAGTTCCCGGGGAAGAAGCGCGGCACGGTGTTCTTGTTCAACAACTTTGATACCATCTGCGCGGTCGTGAGGGAGGCGAGACCGATTTTCCTCAAGTACGACGAGAACGGCGGGGGGCAGACGTTCATCAACGAAACTTTCAAGTTCTTCGACGAACAGCTCGCGGCGCAGTCCGATGCTTTCGTCGAGGAAGAACTCGCCGATCACTTTGGGCCGCTCATCGAGTTTGTCAACAATGCGGAGAAGGGTTCCTCCGAGGGCGACGGAGGCGCGGCGGCGTCGCTTCAGCAGGCTACCCAGCTGATGCGCGATTTCGCCGAGCGATGGAAGGGAACCATCGAGCGGATACACGCCGAGGTGATCAAAAACTTTGGCAATTTGCAGCGGGGTATGGACGTGCTGCAGCGAACGCTCTCGCAGCTCCTGGTTTACTACACCAGGTTCACAGGGCCGGACGGCGTGCTGGCGAAGATGGGACCGGACGGCGCCGCGCTGTGTAAGGATGCCGTCACGAACCCTGCGTTCATGTACGAGATCAAGCGCCACTCGCAGTCGAGGATTAACTGATAGCGTAGATAGTTGATATAGGAGGCGACGGAGAAGCTGGATCCCGAGGTGGAGGAGCTCAACAAGTTCTTAGCGACGAACTTTTAAGGGACGCACGCCTCTCAAATTTCCACATGCCATCACGAGATTCATCGATACTCTCAACAAGTCTATGGGATAGGATCTACACTCGAGCGATCAGCTCAAGACCTCCCCGAGGTCCTCGTCTTCGTCAGCCTCCAAGTCCACGTAGTTGGATTGATCGAGCCGCTGTTTGACCATCTCGTACACGACGAACGAGATGCCAGCCTGCGGGATCATCTTGGTCGACGCCGGAAGCCAGCCGTTGAACAACCCTTTGTACCCATCCTTCGCGATCGTATACCGCATCAAGCTCACTAAGTTTTTCTTGCCCACCAATCCAGGCACTGCCGCGCCGGTCTGCAGCTTGACCGTGGCGCTGTAGAGTGGAAACGAAATGGTGGAGGCCAAGAAACCTGAGATGAATCCAATTCCGAGCGTTGGCAGAGGACCAGCGGAATCCACGCCAGCCAGTTTCCTGTACTGCGTGCTGAGGATATCGTAGCACCCGAAAGATATACCCGCATACGGCACCACACCCACCATGGCCGAACCCCAGCCGCAGTACAGACCGCGAATTCCCTCCTTCTTTACAATCTCCACCATCGCCTGAGCGATGCTCGTCGTCCCCTTCTTGGACATGTTCATGGTTACTCGGGTAGACACCACCTCCAGCGGATACAGGATGCTGTCCGAAGTCATACCCGCGAGCGATCCCGCGAGTAGACGTTCCAAGTTCGTGGGCTCGCGATCGTTCCCGGTGAGCAGACCCTTGTACGCCGCGTAGGCGAAGAAGTCAATCGCCTTGCCCGGTGCGCTGCTGATGCAGTTGGACAAGTTGCCCTTGAACAAACCCCCGATACCCTCCGCTCGCGCAATGTGCGACATCGTACTCCACATCTCGCGGGGCGACATGCGACTCGCACTCCCTTCACCGGCGATGGATCGAACCGCGACGACGTTGAGCGGCGAAGACACCGTCTTGGAAGCGATGCCGGCGATGCCGCCCGCTATCAAGTGTCCCAAAGGTTTGCCATCCTTGCGCCTATCAGGGATGGGCAGGCGCCTGGTGCCGATATCCAGGCCGACCTTCATGTAGTAAGGCGACACGGTCTGTAGCTGGTTCTCCGGGATGAGGATCATCAGGTCCCTGAAATCGCTGGCGTTCAGCACCTGCTCGTCCTCCACGTACTGAAGCATCTTCTCGATGCCTTTCCGTCGGATCTTCTTGCGGGAGTTGTATCGACCCGCGCGGATCTCCATGTTCCCGAGGTTTTTCTTCAGACGTGATCCACGAATCCTACCCTTTGCGTCTGGGTTGAGGGACTCGTACGCGTTTTGCAGCGAAATCTCTTTGGAACGCACGAACGCCGCGAACTCCTCGAACGTCATCTTGCCGTCGCCCGACTGGTCTCCTTCGTCCACGAAGTCGTGCACGAAAGCCTTCGGCATCCTCAGAGAGTGCGCGAAGTTGTTGAGGTCGTCCTGGCTGATGTACCCGTTCCCGAACGAGTCTATGCGGGTGAACAGCTCCCGCAGGCGATTCTCTCGCTCCTGCCATGGCTTGCCCCTGCCGCGCCGTTGGCACGTCGCCTTCATTCGCTGCTTGAGTAGTTCCCACTGCTCCTGCGGCACGGGCCCTTTGTCCGGCCCGCACACTACGAACCAGTTCTCGACGAACCCGTCCGTCCCCGCGTTCATGATGGCGTTCATGACGCAGATACCCATGGAGCTGAAGGCGCCGCCCATGTCCGCCATGAGGTTTTGGCGGTCCCACGTAATCAGGTTTACCTTGGTTAACCCCGTCTCAGGGTCGTCCAACACGGTGACCACCGTCTCTCCGATGATGCCCTGCTGCGAGTCGGGATCCCCTGGTGCCGGTTCCGTCGCTGTTCCATCGCTATTGGACGGAGTACCGACCCCGCTCATGGTCATGGACGCGAACGCCCCTCGGGTGGACCGGCACCTCCCACTGAGACGAAATGCGCCTCTTCGTCCCTTGAGAGGGTGTTTCCCGGTTGCTGACCCGTCCTCATCGCGGGCACCGGCATCCCCCTGGGCCGTTCGACCGCGGAAGAATCTACTAGTGACACCACCTTGGTTTCTGGCTTCCCAGGCTGACGCCATCGCCGATGCTGCCCGACGCGCGGCTTCCATGGGTGCAATGTTACCCAAAACGCGTGGAAAGAGTCGGCGGTCCGGTCCCTCCAAAAATTGCCCTGCTTGTTCAACCCACGCCGCCTGCCCCCGCGTGGACACCGTCAGGAAGGTTCGATCAGACCTCACCCATCGACGGGCGCTTAAAGCGCGATATCAAGGAGTCGAAAGGACGAGTGCCCTTCGGCGTCGGCGCGTTCGGCTGCGCCGGGTGCGCCGGAATGCAGTGCCCTCCGTCAAACGTGCTGAACTTTCAAAGGAGATCTCCGGCTCGATTCCATCTTCCATCTCTGCGATTCCAGGTCACGCGAGCAAGATTGGCGCGCCCACCGCCCGACTCCGCGTCGTGATTGGTTGGAGCAGCGAAAAGCGAATGTCTTGTTCGCATTTACCGAGGCGAACACAACGTGTGGCGCGCTCCTTCACGCAGCTTTCGGCGATGAACCTTTCCGTCACCATGCGCAGAGAGATATCGGGGTCAAGGGCGATGCTTCTGGCCGTGTTCGCGACGGCGATATTCGCCCTCGCGCCCACGGTCGGTGCGGTTCAGCCGCTGGTCGTGGCGCCCGCGAAAATAACTGTCGGGCAGTCCGTGGGTCTCCTCGTGAACGGCGCGGCCACGGCCGGGGGTTTGAAGGTGGACCTGGTAGACTCGACGGATTCGGTTCTCGCGTCGGTCACCGCGGCGTCGGCGGGCGGGGAAGCGCAGACGGTGCAGCTGGCTGTGCCCTCAAGCGCGTCGCCCGGGTCGCAGCAACGATTGAAGATCTTCAAAACGTCAGCCCCGACGACGGCACTCGCGACGCACACGGTGACGCTGGTGAAGGCTGAAGAGATGGACGCGTCCGCCCTCATCGTCGAGACTGACAAGCCCGTGTACAAGCCCGGTCAGACGGTGCAGCTGCGGGTGTTGTCGCTCACCTCCGCGTCGCTCAAGCCCAGGTCCGCGACGGTGACGCTGACGGTGAAGGATCCGAGCGAGTTCATCGTGTTCCGCCGGGAGCTCGACGCCGATGCGAACGGGGTGGTGACGGCGAGGATGCCCACCAGCACCGAGCCGCCGCTGGGAAAATACACAGTCGAGGCCAGTGCGGCGAACGGTGACGGAGATGGGACCGTGTCGGGATCTGGGACCGTCTCGGGATCTGGGTCGTTCACGCTGGACCGATACGTCCTCCCCGCGTTTGACGTCGAGATCGAGCCCGACTCAACCGCGGTGTTTCGAGGACAGGCAAAGATCGAGGGGGAGGTCAAGGCGAAGTATACGTACGGCGAGGAGATGTCCGGCACATACGATGTGATGGTGTGGCAGCGTGAGGGCGGCGGTGATATCGGATTCGGCGGTGGCATCATGGCGAGGAAGGAGCCCGGCGGCGGAGGCGGAGGTTCATCCGGCGCCGAGTATCGGCTCATCGCCGAGAAGACGGCGCAGCCCATCGCTGATGGATCCGCCCGGTTCACTTTGGACGTTTCCGACGCGAACATCGACTTCGGCTGGGGCTGGGGTTCGACCGCGCCAGAGCTGGTCGTCGAGGCCACCGTGAAGGATGCGGCGACTGGCCGAGCGCAGAACGGAAGCGCTACGCTCGCGCCCAAACGCAACGCGTACAACCTGAACCTTATTTCCTCGGGGATGAGCAGCGCGACGATCAAGCCGGGGCTGCCCATCGAGCTCACGCTCGAGGCGTCCACACACGATGGGAAACCGTTCGAGTCCACCTTTCCGATGAAGGTGACCACGCACAAGGTGGACTGGAGCGACAGGTCCACCGCTACGTACCAGGTGACGACCAAAAAGGCTGGCGACGGGAAGAAAGCTGTCGGGAAACTGACGGTGAACATCCCTGCACAGGACCCGAGTTGCTGCTGGGAGGACGATATATCCTCATACCGATCGGAATCGTGCTGCGTCACCTCGATCGAAGTGAGTAACGATGCCACAGCAACCTCATCAAAGTCTATGGCGGCGGCGGCGATTGCATTTGACACGGTGACATCGGTCGACAGCCTCGTCCCGAGTGTGTCGTGGTCTGGTCGAGTCGCCGCGACCACCTCTTTTGGCGACTACGTCACCACAACCGGTGTACCTTCCGAGTCGGTCTCGGTGGGTGAGGGTGTCAAATTTCGCATCGCGTCGACGTTCACACCGAGCTCGGGTAAGTTCTCTTGGGCGGTTCTCTCCGAGTCAAAGGGCGTGGTCGCGACTGGATCGGCGGCGCAGAATACCGACGTACTTTACCAGGTGACGGAGTCCATGAAGCCAAGGTCGACCCTGCTGGTGTATTCACCTTGGGACGGAACGGACGCTGACGATACAAACGTCGTGGCCTGCGCGAGGAGCTTTGAGGTGTCATCTCCGAGCGCGCTCGCTCTTCCGCAGAATCTCACCTTGTCGCTGAGTTCAGCTGAGGTTCGTCCGGGCGCGACGGTATCCTTGGAGGCACAGGCGACAGCGGCGGGGTCTAGGGTGTTCCTGCTCGCGTACGATACGGCTGTGGCGATACAGGCGGGAGGAATGGCGAGCGCACTCACGAAGGACCGCATCGTCGCCGCGACTTCACCGCCGGAATCCGACACCGCAAATGTTTTTGGTGGCTCCTCTTGCTATCCCCCCGCCGACATCGACTCGAGCTCGATCGCGATGGTGACCAAGATGAAGACGTCGAAATGCACAGCGACTGGTGGTGACATGATGCCTGAGATGATGCCTCGTGGTGGTGCCATGCCCATGTTCGCAATGGAGGATGCCATGGTTATGGATGCCGCCCCGGCGATCGCGTCGAAGGCTGGCAACGAAGGGGGTGGCATGATGACTGCCGTTACGCGCGTGCGCTCTTTCTTCCCGGAAACGTGGGTTTGGGTCGACGTCGACTCGGATGCAGGCACGGGTTTGGCGACACTGCCTGATTTGGTGGCGCCGGACAGCATCACGACCTGGCAGTTTGCGGCGTTTTCAACGCACCCGACGGGCGGTTTGGCCGTCGCGGACGAGTCTTCGCGGCTCAAGGTGTTCAAGCCCTTCTTCGTTTCTCCAAACCTGCCGTATTCCGCGATAAGGGGCGAGGAACTGGTCGTGCGCGTTGGGGTGTTCAACTACCTGGAGAGATCGCTCGACGTCACCGTGGAGATTGCGTCCAGCCCCGACTTTGGCGTCGTGTCCGCCGGTGGAGCCTCCTCCGTCGTCTCAGTCGCGGCGAAGGGCACGGGTACCGCGACATTCACCATCCGTCCGAAAAAGCTGGGTGACGTCGACGTTCAAGTCTCCGGCCGTACGTCCGCGGATGTGGGTCACGCGGATGCGGTGAAGCGCTCGGTGAGGATCGAACCCGAGGGCTTCCCTCGCGAGGCGACGGCAAACGCGGTTTTCAATCGAGCTTCAGGCGACGCCGCGGAAAGTGTCACCCTCTCATCGCCGCTACCCGCGCGAGGGGTGGTGGCAGGCAGCGTTAGGTCTACGTTTTCCGTGGTGGGAGACCTCATGGGTCCTTCGGTGAACGGTCTCGAGCGACTGGTTCAAGTTCCGTTTGGGTGCGGCGAGCAGAACATGATCACGATGGCGCCAAACGTCGCCGCCATCTCGTACCTCACCGCCGCTCGCAGGCTCACGTCTGACCTGAAGCAGCGCGCGGAAGACAACATCGCCATGGGGTACCAGCGACAACTGCAGTACAGGCACTCAAACGGAGCGTTCTCGGCGTTCGGAGAAGGCTCGGGCTCGGACGGATCGCTCTGGCTCACCGCGTTCGTGGTCCGGGTGTTTTCGCAAGCGGCTGAGGTGGGCAACCTCGCGGCGGATCCATCGGTTCTCACATCTGCGGCTCAGTTCATCGCGTCGAAGCAGAGCGTCGACGGTTCGTTCAAGGATCCGAGCCCGCCGGTGCACACGGAGATGTCGGGCGGTGCTGGCGAAGGCCCCGGGCTCGCGGCGTACTGCCTGTTGGCGATGGTCGAGGCTGGTCGATCAGCCGGAAACGTCGATAAAACCATCTCTTTCCTGGCGGGGTCCATCGATTCCGGGTTTGGTGGTTCTTCATACGTCGCCGCCATCTCCGCGCACGCCCTAACGACGGCGTGCGCTAAGATTGACAAAGGGTGCGATCACGCCGCGCGTGCGAGGACCAAGATGCTCCAGATGGCCACGGCGGATGAAGACGGCACGAAACACTGGGGTTCATCCGGCGCGGTCGTGTCTTCTACTGTCGCGGATGCTCGTGTGATTCCCTACGGCGCCGAGACCAGCACCGAGGTGGAGGCGACCGCATACGCCGTGCTTGCGTTGGTGGGCGCGGGTGACACCTCGGGAGCATACTCCGGAGCGAGGTGGCTGCTCATGAGAAGAAACGCCCGAGGCGGTTTCCAGTCGACGCAGGATACCGTCGTGGCGCTCGAGGCGCTGGGAGGGTACGCCGCGGCGACGTTCTCGGACGCCGCTTCCCTCTCGGTGACACCCGCGCCGGTTGGAAAATTCGCGCCCGGGACCGTCACCGTCGACGAGTCAACCTTCGACCTCATGCGGCGCTTTGACGCGTACGGCGCGACGGAGGTTCGCGCCACCGTCAACGGAAGTGGCGTCGCCTTGATGCAGCTCGAGGTCACCTACAACCTCGAGACGGATCCGAACCCGCCGGAGTATCGGCTCATCGTCCAGGCCAAGGCGACCGCAGTCACCGAGGCTGCGAAACGAAGGAGGCGACGGGGAAGGAGTTTGCTCGGCAACCTGTTTGGATCGAGCGGTGGCGGCGGTGACGGTGGAACCCCGACAGTCAGCGCCGACGACGCGAGGGCTACCGAGGTGAATGCCTGTGTCAAACGATTGGGGCGCGGTGTACCCCTCGGAATGGTACTCCTCGATGTCGGGCTCTTCACGGGATTCGTCCCGGATGAAGACTCGTTGCAGGATATACGCGTCGAGGGCAAAGGTTACGTCCAGAGGGTGGATGCGGACGACCGAAAGGTTGTCTTCTACCTCGAGAACACGGATTCATCGGAGGCGTGCGTCATCTTCCAGGCGTTGAGAACGCACGATGTTAAGAACCTGCGAGCCGCGACGTCGACTGTACAGGCGTACTACCACCCCGAGAAGAAAGGTACCGCCTCGACTGATGCGGGTGACATCGAGGACATCAGCGATTTGCCGCGGAGGAGAGGTCTCGTGCGAATCGACGGACGCTCCCCTTTCGAGGTTGTCACTTCGGACGGAGAAGTCACCGAGAGGGCGCGTGTGGGTTTCTTCACGTCCCTGCTCGCGTCGATCTTCTTCTGGGGGTTGGGATGATGAGACCGATGAGTGCGATGAGTGCGATGCGTGCGATGATGAGTAGACTACGATGATAAATTTCGATTGACTCAAGAAATAGACCGTGAAAATCCTCGTCTTCGCCACGTCAGATGCGACAAATATCTTGAAAAGTTCCGCCCGATGCACTTTTTTACTTTTTTTCAACGGGAGCCCGCCCCAGTTCGGCGCACCCCGCACAGCGCTCGGGACGCGGTACCTTGTCTCGGCGAGTCGCACGGAAGCACATAGGCACACGCCACGTACCGTTCGGTTTGTTTGACGGGAAACGCGCTGGTAATCCGCGGGGACATCCTTAGGGTCCCCGCTCCATTTCACGAATTTGGAACCTCTGCAGGGCGGCCGAACTGTGACTCGTAAGATCCGGCCGAACCCGATCGGCTACGCACGACGAGAACCATGCCGCCGAAGAGCAGCAAATTCCGCGGGGTGACGCTGTTCCGCCCGACGAAGAAGTGGCGCGCGCAGATCTCCGCGGGTGGCAAGACGACGAGCCTCGGGTGGGTCACGACTTCCCCTCCGCCCCTCACCTCACTCAATGCGTCAATTTTAACAACCAAACCGTGCCATCTTGAATTGTTCACTCACCGTGTCTCCATCCGCGCGCGCAGGGACCACGACACGGAGGAGGAGGCGGCTCGCGCGTTCGACAGGGCCGCGATCAACAAGGCGGGCCCGGCGGCAGCCACGAACTACCCCATAACTGATTACGCGAAGGAGATGGAATCGCTGCAGAAGGTGTCCGTCAGCGAGCTGGTGGCCACCCTGCGGGCGAAAGCCAGGAGACACGGTACCCAAACCTCCCAGTACAGGGGAGTCTCGCTTCTCAAGCAGACGGGTAAGTGGCACGGACAGATCAACGTGGGCGGCAAGCAGCTTCACCTGGGGTTCTTCGCCACGGAGGAGCTCGCCGCCCGCGCGTACGATCGCGCCGCGATTCACAAGGCGTCCACGGAGGGTGGAGTCATCGTGACCAACCTGGACATCTCCGAGTACGCGCGCGACATTGAAAAACTTCAGCGCATGACCCGCAAGGAGCTCCTCGCCATGATCGCGGACGAGAAGAAGCAGGCGCAAAACCGGGCCGACTCGGTGCAAAACGACGACAGCGATGGGAGCAACGGGGGTTCGGGGTCAGGTTCTGGCACCGACGCGCCCTCCGCCTCGAGGAGGTCCAACAAGACGTTTGGGCGGCAGAGCAACCGAAGCAGCGCGTCGCAGCTCACGCACGTCGGATCGCTGCCGAGCGTGAGGGACGGGAGCAACTCGCCGACGAACCAGGAAGGGGGTGGGAGCCACGAGGCGGCGGACACGTCATCGGGGGAGAAGAGTGGCTTCGAGACGGTCAAGCTGCCGCCGGCGCGGCTCGCGGCGCAGGAGGAGATGAGCAAAAAATCCCCGCAGCCGGCGGCGGTGGCAGCCGGGCTCGCGAGGATCCAGGGCAAGGCGGGCAACAAAAGGGCCATCGAGGAGGCGATCATGCCCCCGCCCTCCCCCAGGAGCAAGCACAGGCGGACCAAGATGGCGCCGTCGCGTGCGCCCGTCCTCGGGGCTTTCGCGGCGTGAGACTTCCCTCTCACGGTGTATCATGTACACAGTGTATCAGCGACGACTTCCGACGGTATTACGAGCGCGCCACACGGCGCGCCATGCAGGGGCGAGACGCTTCGAGTTTAGAACCCGAACGCTTCGAGCTCACGGTGTTGATTGTAACATAAGTTAAACACTGGTTGATCACCCCGCCTGACCGTCGCCATCGCCAGTGGTTTGCGCGCACGAGGCGAAAACCAACTTGGCACACTGCGCTGCCGACGAAACGCTGCGCTGCCACGTCTCAAATCTTGTTTGTCGGATCAGACTCGAGACGCGCGAGACGCGAGGAGACATGATGTCGGTGTCGTCCCCCGTGTCTAGGATCGGCATCCCTAGCCGACATCTCGTTCATCGCGACTCGACCCGACGCGTCCCTAAGCGCGTCGTCGCCGCGGCTGGCTCTTCGGGTGACGACAACGAGGGTGGAATATGGAACGTACTCGGCGGTGGAGACCGATCGGCATCCAAGTCGCAGGACGAGGCGCTCGAGCAGGACGGGTGGGTTTCGTACGACCCGGAGCCCGATCCTTCGAGCGACGGGGACTGGGAGACGGATTCTAGAGGCAAGGTGGTGTACTATGCGAGGGGGTTCTACTACGACGCGGTCAGGGAGAGTGACATCGGGGAGCGTGTCACCTGTGAGGTTGGCCTGGTGAGCAAGAGGGTGAAGCGGACGTTCTTCCTGAACAAGACCCTGGCCAACGGGGAATCCGACATCGTGGAGGTGACCATGGAACGACCCCTGGGTATCGTATTCGAGCCGGACACCGAGGGCAGGGTGAGGGTGGCGGACTTCGTGGAGGGATCGAGGGCGGGACGAGCGGCGGCGGTGGCTTCTTTGTCCCCGGTTGGCGCCCAGGCGGCGCGGCGGGGCGACGTGTTGAGGGCGTTCACCTCGTCGACGATATCATTCGGACCCAGGGCACAGCTCCTGGGTGATCTCTCGGGGAGCAAACGCGCGGTGGTGTTGTTCGGGGCGGACGGTCAGTCGTGGGTCAAGACGATATCGGCGCTCAAGTCGGGGCTGGTCGCGGACGGACCCGTGACTTTGTTGTTGGAAAGAGACAGGGACCCGGAGCGCGCGAAAGCGTGGACGCCGGAGGAACTCCCGAAGGAAGATCCGCGCGTGCCGGGAAAACCTCAGGGCGCGAAGGTGACCGGTGGTTCCCCCAAAACCTCAGGGAAAACCTCAGGGACGAGAAGAACGGTCGACGACGAGAGCAACGTGCCGGATGCGATCAACTACGCATTTCTAACCGCGGGGATAAGCTTTGTCCTGCTCATATTAGCCGGGTTCAATCCGTAGTTTCATGTTGAGGATATCTTTAGTTATTTATGACAGTGTGCTGGTTGTCTCCTCACGCGGCAGCCTTCTTCTTCTTCTTCTTTTCCTTGCCGTCCTTGTCCTTCTTCTTGTCCTTTTTGCCATCCTTGCCCTTCGCCTTCGCTTTCTCCGCCTTGGCCGCCTTGCGCGCCTTTCTCTCCGCGCGCTCCCTCTTCTCCGCCTCCTCCTTTTGTTTCTTTAATTCCTCGTCGCTCTCGTCCAAAATCTTGTTGAACGTCGCCTTCTGGATCTTCATCTCGTAATCCCTTCGCGGAGCCTTCATCTTGTCCCTGTTCCAGTGATAGTTCTCGAACATCGGGTGCGGCCCAAACTTGCGAACGTTGATCAAGGGCAGATAGAGCCAGCCCTTCGCGGCGCACTTTCTGCAGTCCTCCACGCCACTCCCCTGGCAGAAGTAGCACTTGTGGTTACCGTTGTCCTCCTTCTTGTCATCCAGCGTCACCTTCGTGGCGTCGAACTTCTTGAAGACTCTGCGATTCAACTCGCCCGTCCCGTCGCACTTCTGGCATCTCAGGATGCCGGTGCGGTGGCAGACGTCGCAGTCGTGCTTGAACAGGTGGGGCTTGACCTCTTTCACACAGTTGACCGCGTTAATCCAGAAACCAACCTGTCGAGAATCGGGGAGAGAGATGATGTCAGCGACGGAGTGATTGGCGCGGTTGGGTTCGAGGTCGACAGGGTTTAGGGTTGTGAACGTGACGGGCATCGCGCCGGGAAGAGGACCAGGACGGCCCTCCCCGGCACGCGATCGACGGCGCCGATATCGGCAGGTAGTATTCAGGCACTCACCCCGACACAGGCGGTCATGACCTGACCCACGCTGTCCATGGTTGGAGCGGTTGTATCGGCCTACGCCAGGAACTTCCTTATCCAGCGCGCTCCTGGAAGCGCTTTCCGCGAAGCGACTTTCGCGAGACTTCCACGACTCCCTCACGTGCAGGGCGTCGAAGCTGTGTCCGAATTCGATCGATGCCACGCCTCAGACGCGGTCAGATATCCTCGATCGGATCGCGGCGGTATTCGTACCGTGCCCCTCGTTGTGAGGGCTGGGCGCGGTAGGCACGGGTGCAGCAGACGAGAAAATCGCCGCCGCTCGGTCCCACGTGATGATTTTTGCGCGGTGAACACTGACTGAATTTTGCCAATTCCGGACCTCACACCTCGAAGCGCGTGCCCCACCAGGTCCGATGTCATCGGGTAACAGGCAGGTTAGGCAACCCTTCAGCCGCGGTATCTCGGCGGCTGGCGTCAAGAAGAAGTCCAAGGCTCCCAAGTACCCTCCCGCGCTCGACCGCCGGGTAGATCTGCGACTGGTCAAGTTCGATGTGCTGAAACCGTGGATCACCGACCGCGTCACCGAGCTCCTCGGCGTGGAGGATGAGGTGTTGGTCGCGATGATATTCAACTTCCTGGAGATGGACCAGATCCACAGCAACGGCGCGGGGATCCACTCGCAGCTCCTCACTTTTCTCGACGTCAACACGGACGCCTTCATGGTGGAGCTCTGGGACCTGCTGGTCTCAGCCATGCACAACGCGAGCGGCATACCGCAGAAGTTCATCGACGAGAAGGCGGCAGAGCTGAAGCGCCAGAAGGAGATGGCGGAAGAGCTCAAGAGGCGGCAGCAGGCGGTGGAGGGGAGGGTGAAGAAGGAGGACAGGAGGCCAAGGTGGGACGACGACGACGATGGACGGAGGGATCGGGACCGGGACGGGCGAAGAGACAGCAGGGATCGGGGCAGAGACCGGTCCAGGAGCAGGGATCGGAGGAAGCGATCGAGGAGTCGTAGTCGCAGCCGTAGCCGGTCGAGGAGCCCGGCTAAGCGTCAGGATCGCTACGAAAGGTACAAGTGAATATCCGTGGGAGTGTCTTTGTTGTACAATTTCATTGTCTCCAAAGTCAGCAAAGCGAGTCGCCGCGCGCACCCGGAGAAGGACGACCGTGATCATTTCTTCTTCTTCTTCTTATCGCCCTTCTTCTTGGCACCCGTCGCCTCCTCGATCAGCTCCTCGGCCTCGTCCTTGTCCGCCCCGCGCTTCTTCTTTCCCCCCTTCGCGGCGTTGATCATGCGCTCCGCGGCGGGAACGTCCAGCTTGGTGGTCGGGCCTCCCAGCTTCAGCGCCTTGTCAACCTTGCCCTTGTACAGGTCCACCCTCTCCAACTCCCGCGAGATGCCGTGATGGGCGGGATCCATACCCACGGTCTTGAGGTACACTGCGATTTGGGGTCAAACGGGCGGCGGAGGTCAGTTGGTGGAATCGTTCGGCGGGAAGGCGGGCGCACGATCTTCGGTTGAGTTTCGCCCCGGGAAGGGTCCTCGCGCGAAGACCCGGGGTTGGTTCCGTGGGCGGGTTTACTCACTCGCATAGAGCGTGCTGACTGAGTTGGCCAGTGCGATGTGAACCCTGGCGCGCTCGAGTGGATCGAGGGCCGCCTCCATCTCCTTGCGGTCCGCCGAGAGCAGAGGCTTGAGCCCCTTCTCCATCTCCTCCACCGCCGCCTCGAACTTCTCGAGCTGCTCCTTGACGTCCTCGGGGAGCTTCACCTCGCCCATGTCGCCGTCACCGTCGGTACCGGGTGTCCTGTGAGACTCACGAGCTAAGCCGCGAGTGCCTCCGGTCCCGCGTCGTGTCCGCGAGAGTGACGGGTCGCCCGTGAAGTCGGGTCGATCTCCCTCGCCGCCGCCCAGAACGAGAAAAATTTGTTTTCGCCGAGCTGCCGAGCCAAAAAGTTTCACAACCGGTCACGTCACACACCCGAGCGCGTGGACCCGAGGCGGCGATGGCTGAGAACTCAGCGCCCGCGAAGCGCCACAAGCTCGTCGGCGCGAAGAACTTCAAGCGCAATAACCCAAACTCCGACCGCTTCCCCCTGCATCGCTTCCATCACGTGGAGTTCTGGTGCGTTCACCGCCGTTCGCGCTTTATCCTCTCGCGATGTCCACGTCATTCGTTGGAACGACCCGCCTTACGCATGAACCAGTGCTGACCGAACGACTCCACCGCACCGTCCCTCTCAGGTGCCACGATGCGATCACGACCGCTTCTCGGTTCGCGGTCGCGCTGGGTATGCAGATGGTCGCCAAGAGCGACATGACCACGGGCAACTCCGTGTACGCCTCCTACGTGCTCCGATCGAACGATCTCGTGTTTGTGTTCAGCGCCCCGTACGGCGGCGGGAACGAAGACGAGACCGCCGAGGAGGTGGAGAAGAAGAGGTCGAACATACCGCACAGTGCCTACGACGGCGAGAGCATGATCAAATTCATCACCAAGCACGGGCTGGCGGTCAAGGCTGTCGGGGTAGTCGTGGACGACGCGCGGGATGCGCACCGAAAGTCATCGGCAAACGGCGCGAGACACGCGACGTACGGGGCGGGTGACGGGACGAAGCCGCCCGCGGAGGGAATATCCGAGGTGGAGCTGTACGGCGACGTGGTCATGCGCTTCGTGAGTGAGAGCGTCGCGGCGAACGGGGCGTTTTGCCTCCCGCGATACGAGGTCGTCCCGGTTGAGCCCGCGGGTTCCGAGCCGCTGTGCTACGGCTTGCGTCGACTGGACCACGCGGTTGGCAACGTGCACGACCTGCTGGAGACTGTGGATTACATCTCCAACGTTACGGGAATGCACGAGTTTGCCGAGTTCACCGCGGAGGACGTCGGTACCGTGGACAGCGGCCTCAACTCGATGGTGTTGGCGAACAACAGCGAATACATCCTGCTCCCCGTGAACGAGCCGACGTTTGGGACAAAGCGAAAGAGCCAGATCCAGACCTACCTCGAGCAGAACAAGGGTCCCGGTCTGCAGCACCTGGCGCTCAAGACGGATAACATCTTCGACACGGTACGAAAGATGCGCGCGCTCGGCGGTTTCCGCGGGGGATTCGAGTTCCAGAAGCCGGCGTCGGAGGGGTACTACCGGGACCTGCCGGGTAGGGTGGGCGCCGACGCTCTATCGCCGGAGCAGTTCAAGGAGGTTGAGGAGCTCGGTCTTCTGGTGGACAAGGATGACCAGGGCGTGTTGATTCAGGTGTTCACCAAGCCACTTGGAGATAGGCCGACGGTGTTCATCGAGATCATCCAGAGGATCGGCTGCATGAGGGAGGTTGGCGGCGAGGAAGCAGAGGAGAAAAAGTTGGAGCAGGCGGCTGGTTGCGGCGGCTTCGGGAAAGGGAACTTCTCCGAGCTGTTCAAGTCGATTGAGAACTTCGAGCGCACGCTCAAGATGGCGTAATACGAAATCGTCATCACATTCTTCACTATTATAGTCTATGCTTCAGAGATCTTCACTTCACATGCCAGCAAACGGATTGCTGGCATCGTACGCAGGCTTCTGTGCCGCAGGGGCCGGGGCGGACATTCCTGCGAACATGTTTGGCTGCTGTTGCTGCTGCGGAGGCGGCATCATACCTCCACCCATGCCCATTCCACCCATCTGAGGTGCGCCGCCCATTTGCTGCTGGGGCATGCCACCCATGCCGCCCATGCCACCCATTTGCTGCTGGGGCATGCCGCCCATTTGCTGCTGGGGCATGCCACCCATGCCGCCCATGCCACCCATTTGCTGCTGGGGCATGCCGCCCATTTGCTGCTGGGGCATGCCGCCCATGCCGCCCATGCCGCCCATGCCGCCCATGCCGCCGGCCATCATCCCGTTCATCTGGCCGTTCATTGGCTGAGGCGCAGGAGCAGGTGCGGGCTTAGGCTTGGGCTTGGGTGCCGAAATTCCAATCGATCCACCGAGGGCGGCGAAGGGGTCTGGTGCGTCGGGCGCGGCGCTCGCAGACGCGCCGAAGGGATCCGACGCGCCGACGGCGGGGGCGGACATGCCACCCATCTGGGGCATGCCCATCCCCGGCTGCATGCCCATACCTGGCTGCATACCCGTTCCAGGTTGCATCCCCATTCCAGGTTGCATCCCCATCCCCGGCTGCTGCATGCCCATCCCCGACTGCTGCATGCCCGTTCCAGGCTGCATGCCCATGCCCGGCTGCATGCCCATGCCCGGCTGCATGCCCATGCCCGGCTGCATGCCCATGCCCGGCTGCATGCCCATACCCGGCTGCATGCCCATACCGGGCTGCATGCCCATACCGGGCTGCATGCCCATGCCGGGCTGCATGCCCATACCAGGCTGCATGCCCATGCCGGGCTGCATGCCCATACCAGGCTGCATGCCCATCCCCATCTGCTGCTGGGGCATACCGCCCATCATGCCGCCCACGCCGCTGGCCATGCCGTTGGGAGCCGCGCCGCCCAGCCCGCCCATGACACCGGGGGTACCCATGCCGCCGTCGCTGAAGAGGTCATCTTCGATCATCTGGCGAGCTGCGGATTTCGGAGGCTCCGCGGGGGCAGCCGGAGCGGGCGCCGCCTGAGCGGGGGCGGCGGCGGGGACGGACATGCCCGCAAACATGCCACCCTCCGTGGCGGGTGCTGGAGCGGCGGCAGGCGCGGGCACTCCCGTTCCGAAGGCATCCCAGCCACCGGCAGCGGGAGCGGGAGCGGCGGGGGCGGCGGGAGCACCCGACCCGAACGCGTCCCATCCACCAGCCGCCGGAGCCGCCGCGGGTGGAGCGGGCATGGAGAACGCCGCCGTCGCGAGTGCTGTCGCTTGGGAGTGAGCTCCCATCATCCCGAAAGGATCAGACGGCGCCGCAGCCGATTGTACGGGAGCCGATGCCGCCGCGGGTGGAGCAGCTAAACCTCCAGGAGGTGGCGGCATAGAGAACGCCGCGGGGGCGGGGACGGGTGCGGGCGCCGGTGCGGGCACCGGTGCCGACCCGAAGGCGTCCCAACCACCCCCCGCGGGCGCGGGCGCGGGCGCGGGTGCGGGCGCCCCACCCAACCCGAAGGGATCCGAAGCCGCCTGCTGCGGCGGCTGCTGGGGTGCGGGTGGTGCCGCCGGCGAGTCAAAACCTCCGAGCCCGAACAGATCGTTAGCCGGCGCGGCGGGAGCCTGCACCTGCGGGGCCCTCTGCGGCATCTGGATCCCGGCGAACATACCTCCCATCTGCTGCTGGGGTTGCTGCTGCTGGGGTTGCTGCTGCTGCTGCTGCTGCTGCTGCTGATCCGCCTTGAACTTCTCCTCCACGAAGACGGTCCTGATGAACTTTCGCAGCGCGTTTTGGTTGGTGTTGGTGGGCAGGGGCAAGTTGTGCTCGTGCTCCGTGCCAAACCAGTTGGCGAGCCACCTGGCACGCGCGGCATCGTTACCCCCCTGCCGCATGATCTCCATCTCCTCCGGCTTGAACGTCGAGTTGGCCACGGACTTGATTCGGAACTGGTACTCGCGGTGGACCCCGCTGCACGCGTTGCACACGAAGGTCCCGAAGGGAAAGACGCAGTTGTTGGGCATGCGCTGCGTGCACGTCATGCACCGCTTGTTCCCTTCCTCCTTGAGTATCGCGCGCAGCTCCTTCTCATTCTTCTCATTCTGGCGAGCCACCGTGTTCATGGTGCGAGCTGTCTGACCTCGACCGAGATCTGATGCTGAAGGCGCGTGCCCAAAAAAAGTGGCGGGCCGCGAAACGTCGGCGGCTGACCGCAACCCCTCTGCCGCACAGTTCGTCCGTGCGCTCGAAGCCTTGCGCGCCGAGTAAGTCCTCTCCCGCCCTGGAGGGACGGGACAATCGACACGCGCGTCTGTCGAGTGCGAGTCGAACCTCGAACGATCCGCCCCAGATCCACGAAAAACGAAACGTTGACAGGATTATTCCTCTGCGCCGTTGGAGGTTGTTCCCCCGGCAGATTTGGTGGACGTGAGTCTGTTTGCTCGTAGGTCGTCGTAATTCAATTAGCAGGCGGACAAAGAAGGCACAGGCAAACAGTCTGGCGATGCTTTTTCCCGTGGCTTTCGCTAATCTTCGAAGATCTCTCGTCGTCCGAGTCAGGGGAAAGTACTTGGCAAGATGGCCGGGCCGTAAAGAGCCGCACGGGCGGTCGGGGGCGTGAGGTGTCGAAGTGAACCGTGATTTCAACGCGTGTGACCCTCTAGTCGAAGCCTCGATCGTGCGGTGCGGGAGAAGGTGGTCGAGGAAGGGGGAGAGGAGCGCCGCGCCGAACTGACGGACGGCACCCTTGCGAGGAAAGTTCCTCGACGGTGAGCCGATGGATGCGGACGCATACTTCGTGACATTCGGAGAGGCTGACGAGAATGATGACGCCTTCGAGAGCGCTCGGTTCAACGGCATCATCGGACGGCGGTCCCTGTTGAAGGTAGCCTCTTCCATCGATCTTGGGTCTGAAGCTGCCGTCGGGGAAGAGATCCATATCCCGCGTGCGGGCGACAACACGAGTGGTGAGAGAGGCGAGATCGCCCCGGCGGGAGCGTTCTCCACCGGTAAGAGCGGCGCCAACGGGAAGAACCCATTCGGGTCCGATCCGGGCGCGGCTGCTACCATGGCGGTCGCCAGACTGATAGCCGCGTCTGGGGGCAAGGGCCTCCCTCAGGGCCTGGTGCGGCTCATGTCACCGTATCAGGCGCATTACGATGAGATGGCATGCCTCGGGAAAGGAGGTTTCGGCAGCGTGGTCAGTGCGGTGGGTCGACTGGACGATCGCGCGGTCGCGGTGAAGAAGGTTCACTTCAAATCCGCGGTGCCACCCTGGGCCAAGAACGACGCCCTCGAGGGCCTCCACGAAGAGCTGCTCCGCGAGGCGAGGGCTTTGGCGCTCATGGAGAATCCAAACGTCGTCAAGTACCACACCGCGTGGATCGAGCCCAGGTGGTCGAAACTCGCGGCGGTTGGCGCCACGACGAATAGGAACGGTCGTCGCGTGGGTGCGGGTGCGAGCAAGGCCGCTCTGTCCCCGGGAGCACTCGCGAGGAGGGACTCTTTCATCGTCGCCGATGACGGAGGCTCCGACTCGGATTATTCAGACGAGTACTCGGAAGGCGCGTCGGACTACTCAGAGTCTGGATCGATCACGGGAGGCGGCTCGGCGCGTCTACTTCCGGGCGGTGGTCAGGATGAGAAGACCGGGATTGGCTACTCCGAGGTTTGGACGCCGGCGGCGGTGGCTGGCACGTTGCGATGGCCGTATACCCTACACATCGCCATGGAGCTGTGTCCCAGCTCCACGCTTAGGGACTGGATCAGGCTTCGACCGCGAGGGGAGGTTCAGATTGGCACGGCGTCTCACATCTTCCGCTGTGTCACGGAGGCGCTTAGGTACGTTCACGCACACGGAATCATTCACAGGGACATCAAACCGGCGAATGTGTTGGTGCATCGTGGTGTAAACGTGCTGGAGCCCACTGTGAAGCTCATGGATTTCGGACTGGCCGTGTTTTACGCTTTCAGCGCGGAGAAGAAGCCACAGGAGAGGAAGAAGAAAGGTGGTGCGACGGTGGTTCAGGTGTCTTTGGACGGTGAAGACAGGTCAAAGGGAGCATCCGAGAACGTGTTCTCGGTGGGAGTTGGTACAGCCAGCTATTGCGCCCCTGAGCAGAGGCGCGGCACCGGCTTGTACACATCAGCCGTGGATATGTACAGCCTGGGAGTGATACTTGTGGAGATTTGCACCGCCCTCGGGCAGGAGGCGACCGAATCAGAGCGACTTCACCTCATTGCCGATGCAAAGGGACTGAACATGCCGGAGGAGATGGTGGCAAAATTCCCAAAGCACGCGAGGCTCGCCGAAAGACTCCTCGCGGTTGATCCAAAAGAGAGACCGACCGCGGACGAGGTTCTCAAGCTGTGGCCGAGGGTGAATTTGCGCAAAGGTGAGCTCCCAAAGACCCAAATGCAGTTCAGATCACAGCACGATAGAACCCAAATGGGCGCCGCCGTCGCTGCCGCAGCAGCGGCGGGCGCGGCGGCGGCCCAATCGGGCACCCGCGCTGAAGTGAGCTCGGCGGCGGAGTCTGCTGCGGTTTCAGCGGCGCTTGATAAATTGTCGATCAAACGGTCGATGTCTCTCCCTGAGGCTGAGCTGGCTGCCATTGCTGATGCAGTGGATGCCGCGACGAATGCGGTCGCGGGATCGGGTTCGCCCAGAAGGTCACCACACAAGCACAGGCGCGCTCCTTCCTCTCTCATGTCGTCACTCGTTCTTGAGTCGGACGAGCTTGTCGAGGAGTCCGTCGGCGGCGGGACGAGTGACGAGTCAACATCCATCGACCTAGAAACGGCGTCACGGGTGGACATGGCGGCGGAGATTCGTCGGCTTCAGGAGCGGCTGGCTCAGCTTGAGGGGCACGCGGAGACGACGTGACATCTGAGTGCAATAAAATTGCTAGCTAATGTTAGCTGCTAGTTTTGATTCACATACTAGCGAGGAGGCTTTTGAGCTCCTTGGCGAATGCGAGCGGGTCTTGCTCCGTCTCTTGCTCCTTTGCCGGGTCTTTGTATTTTTCTATCAGTTTAAGGAGCGGGCTGTCCTTGTTGACCTTTGGCAGTTCTACTTTCCTGACCCGTTCCGCGGAGTCGTCGAGGAACGTAATTTTCTTCGCCGAGTCCATACCGACACGATCACCCCGATACTTCCGCGACAGCACGCTGGACGGAGGCGCAAGCTCGACGTGCTCTGCTGAGTCGCCAAGAAGGTGACCGGATGACTCATCGCTGGACGCACGGGGTGTCGCCGTCAGTAGACCCCAGTGAGGCTGCCTCGCCTTCGTCTTGGACCTTCGCCGAGAGGTCACCTCAGATGACCCCCTTCGTCGCTCGCGCACCTTCCCACTGGAGGTGTGCCCCATCAGGGGGATACCTCGTGGACCTAACACGAGCGGTGAGTCCATCGATGATGACGCCCCCGCTCCGTCCGAGGCTGACATACTCCTGAAAGTGTCATCCCCGGTGTCGCTCACGTCGGCGTCGCTTCCACCGGCGCGACGCTGAGCCAGCTGGGGCAGGAAGGACGGAACAGCCTCCACCACCGGGGGCGTCAACGGCGGAGTCACGGGAGCGGACTGATCCTGGACTTCTTCATGGACGTCTTCATGGACATCCTCCTCCACGTCCAGCTCCGCGAGTCTCAGACGAAGCCCCGAGAGGTCCTCCGCGGTGACCTCCGTTTCGTCGTCGCCCCCTATCCTCGACCTGGTCTTCACGGCGCGGCGGTGTGCTCGAGGCGGCGGGGCCTCGGGCATGCCTTCACCGCCGAACAAGACCCGAGCCATATGCGGAGGCGTGATGGCGTCGTCCTCGATTTCCTCCACAGCCCCTCGGTCACCGAGGCAAATTGGCGAAGGACCCGTGATGGGCGATATCCCCGCGAAGGACACGCCGTCCTCATCCTCGCCGGCGGCATCCTCCTCGTCGGTCTTCCACGGGTTCAGACCCGGCGACGCCGGCACACCTTCCTGTTCATCATCCTCCGCGTCCGCACTCTTGCAGAACAGCTCGTAAAGCCCGTTCTTGACGGACTCGAACGACGAGTTGTGCACCGAGAGTGGCGAGCACGGCGGGTTCATTTTCTTGGACAGTGACTGGGTGCCGAGGGGCGACGGCTCCATCGAGAACGGCCCGGGGCTGTCTCCCTCGCCCTCTATGATCGACATCGGCGTGGATAGGACGGGATCTCTGCCCCCGCTCTCGGCCTTGTCGTCGAAGTACTTCTGGCACTCCTGCTCGTCCGCCTCGTCTGGTCCTTTGCGCGTCTGAATCTCAAGGCGGAGTCGGCTCGAAGGCGTGAGGATGTCCACCGGGAAAGTGTTGGAGAGCACCTCCACCGCTGACTCCGCGAGGTCTCTCGCTCGAACCTCCTCTACATCTAGCGAAGCGAGGGCGAGGCGACGTCCGCGGACCACCGGCCACGTCTCGGGCGAGGCGAACCGACCGGGCGGTTTCTCCTCCGTCCGGCACGGGTTTACATTTTCCTTCTCGCCGTCGAATTCTTCGCCGAGTTCGTCCTCCAAGGGGAGCACGTCGCGCACGTCCGGGAAGTTTATCTTGTCTGCCCGGACATCTCGGTCGAAGGGACACGGCACAGCGTCCGGCGCATCCTCCATGAGCACCATCACCTCCGCGCTGGCGCCTCCGAAAGTGGACCGCGGGATGGATTTTCTGTCGCTCCAACGTTCAAATGTGGCTCGGCCGATGACTCACCGCGATGAGCAGTCACGTGGATGTCAACCGGAATCGTGTTCAGAGCTCGGAGCGCGCCCGGGCGCACGTAGACGAGATGCTCACCCTATCAGAGATCGGGATCCAGCCTCGCGGGGGTGTTGCCCCCGCCGCGTCTCTCGAACCAGGGTTCAAGCCCGTGCCCGGCGATGCCCTGCTGGTCATCGACGTCCAGAACGATTTTATCCCTGGCGGGGCTCTCGAGGTTGCCGAGGGACACGAGGTGGTGCCCGTGTGCAACGCCCTGATGGAGCGGTTCGACGTCGTGGTGTTCTCACAGGACTGGCACTGCCCCGGACACGAATCCTTCGCGTCGTCGCACCAGGGAAAGAGCCCGTACGATTCGATCCAGATGCCCTACGGCGACCAGACCCTGTGGCCCGACCACTGCGTTCAGGACACCTCGGGGTCTGAGTTCCACGCGGACCTGTCCATCCCGGACCGAGTCCGCGTCACGCGCAAGGGCTTCAGGAAGACGATCGACTCCTACAGCGCCTTCTTCGAGAACGATCAGACCACGGCGACGGGCCTGGAGGGGTACCTCAAGGACATCGGGGTGAGAAGGGTGTTTGTGTGCGGGCTGGCGTACGACTTTTGCGTCAGGTTCACGGCGGTGGATGCCAAGGTCAAGTGCGGGTTCGATGAGGTCGTCGTCGTGAAGGACGCGACGAGGAGCGTGGGCCTCCCGGGAACCGTGGAGGCCGCGGATGAGGGGATGAAGGAGGCTGGAGTGAAGGTGGTGGACTCCGGTAGCCTAGTAGCGGCGTTAGCCTGACTGTACAAATTGTTCATTCTGCTCTTCGTGATCTTTCCCCGATCTGTCACTTCACACCGCACCCTTCCTAACCCACGACCCCAAAACAGATGGGAGGAACTGCCGGCCAGCGCCGCGCCGAGAAGCTCGAGCGTGAAAACTCCAAGGCTGCCTCGGCTGCATCGAGTAAGGCAAATGCCGAGGACGACGCCTACTGGCAAGCGGCGGGCGATGGCGCGAAATCCAAGGCGGCGGCCAGAAGGGAGCAGGCTGATGCAGCCGCCGACGAGGCTGCCGCTAAGCGGGCGGAGGCGAAGCGCCTGGCCAAGCTCGAGGATGAGGAGATGGCCAACATGGGCAAGCCCAAGAACGCGGCTCCCAAGAAGATGACGAGGGCTGAGCTCGAGGCCTACAAGAACCTGAGCGCGAAGGAGCGTCTGAAGCTGAAAATGCAGCAGAAGAAGGAGCAGGCGAGGACTGTCGAGGAGGATGACTACAACAACATGGTCGACGTCAAGAACGATAACAGGGAGGACAATGTTGATGCGAGCGGTATCGACTCGGCGGTGGATGCCATGGGTGCGCTGGGTGTGGGAGGCGCCGCCCCCGTTCTCACCACCAACGTCAAAGCGGCGTTCAAGGCGTTTGAAGAACGGGAACTCCCGAAGCTCAAGGAGGAAAACCCCCGACTGAAGATGTCACAGTACAACGAGATGCTCGGCAAGATGTGGAAGAAGGATCCGACCAACCCGGCGAACTTCGCGCCACCGGGGAAGTAAAAGGGACGTGCGAGGGGCGGCGACTACTTGTAGCATAGTCTAGCCAAATAGGTGCAACCCCGGAGACGCGCAGACAGAAGAGATGAAATATATTTGACGAAGTTTGGTCACATGTCTTCTGCCTTTTACTTCTTGTCGCCGCCTCCCATCCCCGCGAAAGGGTTCGGGATGGAGTCCTTGGCCTTGTCGGCTAGACCCTTGAACACCCCGATACCCTTGTTGACCGGCGACTGCGCAGCCGCCGCGTTGTACAGGGCCGACTCGAGGTCCTCCTGCTCCGGCCTCCGCTGCATAGCGCCAACCTGCTGGTACGCCCCTTTGTCGTCCTTGACCAGGATCCTCCACGGGGATCCTTCGGGAGCTCCCCCGCGCACGCACTTGAACACGGCTCCTTCCTGCGTCGCCCCCATGAGCCCCTGGATGGCCAGAGGCAGGTACGAGTACACCACGGAGAACGAGTTCGCGAAGACCTCATCCGCGGTCACCGTCTCCCCGTCGTCGCCGCGGGAGTTCTTGAACGTCACGCCCCCGTCCCCCGCGTGCTCCCACTCCACGTTGACCGCGACGATGGGTCGTGCCCCGGAGAGCTCGGCGATCCTCCTGGCGGATCCGATCTGATCCTCCGCATTGACGCCCACCAGCGCCACCGCCCCGTCGCCCCGCGCCAAGTCGCAGCCATCCGAGATGAGCGCCTGATCGATGGAGACGTGCTCAACCTTACCGTCGGACTTTGACGCGGCGTAGGCGGCCACCTCGGCGTCCCCGTAGACCGCCGTCCCCACGATGCCACCGCCGCAAGCGCCGTTCACCATCGCGGCGACGGCGACCGACGTGTCCGCCGCGAGGGGCAGCTCGACCGCGACGCGGAGCTGTGCGAGAGCTTTGCCCGAGGACTTGCGCACCTTCTTCCCAGCCTTCTTGGCCCGCTTGGCGCACACCGACCCGATAGCCTCCCTCGCCTGTTCGAACGAGTCTTCACGGCTGATGGGCGGTACGATGTCCATCTCGCCGGCGCCGGACGGGGTCGCCCCCGGCACGGTCGCGGAGTCACGCCCGCGAATGGGTTTGCCGAGAGTTGTTCGGATCGGTCGGACCGGACGCGCGCGTGGGCCGGGGGCGACCGCGGCGACCGCGGGGGCGGGGCTCGCGAGTGACGACATCGTCTTCGCGTGGTTCAGGACGCGACGCGATGAGCCTGCGAGTCGCGAAGGACGCGCGGGCTAATGTGTCCTTAAGCTTGAGTGATGACGCGATCGGAAAAGAACCAACGAACTCACTGCAGGGCTGGACAGTTGGAGAAACTTTCAGACTCGACTGTTCGTTACCACGCGCCCCTGTGCTATACTACTGCGCCATCCGGGGATCCGGTGCCCTGCCGTACGCCTCCTCCACGGCCAGTGACGCGTGTCCGTACTCACCGAGGCACACGGTGGGCACGAAGCACCTGACCGTGGAACCACCCGCCGCGTACACCCGGACACTAGGACCGTCCTGATATTCCCAGCCCCGGGGGTCCGACACGCACCCGACGTCCACGTGCACCGCGTTGAACGAACTCCCGGAACCCCGCGGCACCTCACGACTATACTGCCACACGGGCGGTCCGCCGACGCGCACGTCCCACAGCCCCACGCCCTCGATGTCACGGCCGGACCTCGGGTGCCCCGGCCGCGGGGGCTCCACCCGGCCGCAGTCGGCGCCGACGAACAACTCCCGCGCGTCCACCCCGCACCGGCGGTTTATGTCGAAGATGTTCCCGGAAGACCCTTCACGGTAGATCACCACGGGGGTTCGTAGGCTACGTACGTCCCATCGGCTCAGGCCCCCGTCCGCGGTGGACACGACGACGTGCCCGGGGGCCGTTCGCATGGCGTGTAGGTGGGTGACGTAGGAGGACGCCTTGGCAAACGGTTGCCGCACCATCCGGGTCTCCCTGGTGTCAAATAGTGTCATCCCTCCGTTTCGCATCCCCAGCATGAACGTCTCCGGGCGATTACCCACGATACCCGACGATTCGCTCCACCAGTCCACGTCCGCGGCGACGGCGGTGATGTCGGACCGCCCCTTCACGCTCAACCGCGCCGCCGGCGCCTCCCCTCGGGTAAAGTAAGTCTCGTCGAACACCACCCTTGCCCCCGCGTCCGTCGCGGCGATGACCCGTCCCGTATGCGGGGATACCGCAAAGTCAAACATGCTCGCCTCTTCTACCCGTGGCATCACCGAGTCGGGGAAGAACCCCCAAGTCTCCATGTTCCAAGCCTCCATGGTTCTGTAGCTGTTCATGAAAAACTCGGGGCCCTGCATGTATCCAAACAAAAAAACCGTGGGTCTCAGCTGGTCGTCTCCGCCCAGAGCCTCAGCTCGACGCTGATGCCACCACCTGGCGAGATATTCTGGTGCCACCGCGGCGTTCACGGTCGGGTTCGAGGCAGCGTCTCCATTCACAAGGTTTCCAGTCGCCACGGAGGACATCCGCAGTGTCGTGTCCGACGCGGCCCAGCCCTGGTGGCGCCCGACCCCGATCCCCCGTCTCACCGTCACGATTCGCGCCCTGTCCAGCGTGTCTCCTCCCATCGTGCCGTTGCCATTGGTCCCAACCATCAGAAACTGCTCCGAACCCTTGTGCACGGGTGGATTATCGGTGTCCCCATTGAAGCTCTCGTCCACGCGAACGAAGGAGGCCACCCTGTCAAACCCGGTGCAGCGCGCGACGTCAATCGTCCCGAGGAGGGTCAAGGTCCGTGCGTGACATCGCAGCGATTCAGCCAGGATCTCACTCGAAGCACCGCCTCTCGCGACACGGTCCCCGCCCCGACATCGTACCGGTAGCCCGCACTCCCTCGCTCGCACCACCGCCCGCACGCCCCCTCCCCCGTGGTGGGGTGGCTTCTGTGACGAGACCGGTCCTCCCCCGCGTGGGTCCCGACCCGGTGGGGCATGAGCGGCTGACTCCGGTGTGGGTTCACCCTCTATTCGCTGCTTGGACTTGACCTTCTTACGGAGCTTCAGCCGGTCATCGCCGCGTCGCTTTCTTTCGCCACGGTTCCCTTGGTCGCCCCCTCCCGACGAGCCCCCTCCACGCGATGGGTCGGCACCGCCGCCGTTCCTTCCCGAGGAGCCAGCCTCCCCGCCGCGGTTCCGCCCGCGACCGCCCCTGCCGCCGCGACGATTATCCCGCCTGCCGCCGCCTGCATGTCTATTCTCCGGCGCGTGAGACCCGAGATGAGGCCTGATGAGAGGGTGATGGGAAGGGAAGGGCGAGTCAGGCGATGTCGGGTTTTCGTGGAGCGCCGGATTCGACGGAGCGCGGGGGACGGGGGGCGGCGGGGCGGGTCAGGTTTGGCGGTTGGGGCGCGATACTCACTGCTGCAGACTACGTGCTACGGGTTCCGACTGCAGAGCGAAGTATCGTTGTCGCTCCTCGTCCCATACGAAGCCGGGGAGGTCGCGCATCGTATCCTGTCGTCCCAAAGACCACCGAAGCCAAAAATAAGTAACATCGGACCTGTACTCAGTGGCTGGGGGCGCGCCCTCGAGAGGTTTGGAACCATGATCGAGCAGCTGCTCTCTGCCGCGAGACAAGGAGATGGCGACGCCATACGCAGTTTGGTCCCCACGGTTGATCCCCTCGACTTTCGCTGTCCACTCCCTTGCCCGCCTCCCTCCCAAATCCAGATCTCCCGAGCCCCCAGCCCTCGGCCTTTCCATGGCCTCACCGTCGCATCCTGTTCGTCTCCCTACCCCAGGACCGAGCGAAAGACCTTATCAATTTGGCGAAGGACCGGATGACCGGCGCGGGGCCGCTTCATCTCGCCGCGGAGAGCGGATCCGTGGAGGCGATCGAAGCGTTGACGTCCCTCGGATGGCGTGTCTCAGCCCGCGATGCCGAGTTGTCTACCGCCCTCCACTACGCCGCCGCGAGGGGCCACGCGGCGGCTGTCGCGTCTCTGTGTGCCCTCGGCGCTGATATCGCCGCGCGAGACGAGCGCGACTGCGTCCCGCTGCACTACTGTTCCGGTGCGGGCAAGTGGGACGCGGCGAGGGAGCTCCTGATCCGAAACGCCGACCCGAGTGCGCCGGATACGGATGACAGGACGCCGCTGCATTACGCCGCGAGGTTGGGGTGTTCCAAGACTACCGGGCTCCTGGTCAACGGCGGCTGGGGCACGAACGTGGACGCGACGAGCGTGCATGGATCCACGGCGCTGAGCGAGGCGGTTCAATACAAACGCCGGGCCGTCGCCGAGGTGTTGGTCGAGGGCGGCGCGACCATCCGAGCGGAGGACAAGGAGGGCCTCGCCTTACTGCTGAACGATGGCACGGCGGATAATGGGACTCGAGCAGGGACTACAGCGGGCAGCGTGAGCGGGGTGGCAGGGACGCTCAGGCCGGTACCGCCGCGGGTGCCGCAGTCCCCGGGCGGCGGTTTCGCTCGAGGTTCGACTCGAGGTACCGGTCGATCCGTCGGCGATCCGTTCACGTCATCCTCGCTGTCGTCCTCCGGGAGGTCGTCTCCGGCGTCGGTGTACAGCCCTAATAGCAGCAGACCGTCCAGCGCGAGTGACTTCGAGGGTCACGGGGGTCGGCGCGGCGGGACGGCGCTCGAGCCCTTGGACTACGAGCCGTCGCTCCGGCTGGACTCCGACCCATCGCTCCCAGGCGGCGGGCCCGGGGGAGTGGGAAGGGACCCCGCGCTGCACATGGCACCCAGGCGGGCGGGAGATACTAAGCAGTCGTTCCTGTCGAGGTATGGCCTGGCGAACAAGGCGGGGCTGTTCAGGCTAGACGAGTGACGGGAGGGGAGGGCTAGTAGCTAGACGATAAAGCGCATCGATCGCTAAAAATCTTGATCCACGTAAGATTTGGCGCCGCCCAGCTGGGATCTTTTTACCAAAAAGTGCTCCGTCGAACCGTCGGTTCCGTCACTAATCCAACACGCGCCGTTCCGACCTCCACACGGTTCGAACCGACTCGAGTACATTCACTCGACTCATACACGCATTCAAACAGCCTTCCTCCACCAAGCATGTTCACTGCTCTCAACTTCACCTCCGCGGTCGCGCCCACGAAACTTTCCGCGAAGATCTCCCAACCTTCGTCACGAAAAGCCGTAACCCACATCGTTGCGGTGAGTCATCCCCTATCCATCCTCGAACCCTTTTCGCGTCTTTTCCGGGAAGTAACGATATCGAAGTACCCGTCATCGGCGGAAACGCGCGTCGCTCGTACCATCCGCCCGCTCTCTACCCCGCCCCGGCTCCCTATTCGGCGCACGATTGCGAGATCTACTCAGCAAGGGGCTAAAACGATACTTTCGCTTTTTCGCAGGGCACCGGCAAGGGCTTCGGTAGGCACACGCACAAAGCCAAGAATTCTGGCGCCGACAACCACCTTCTCAACTTCGAGAAACTGGTCCCGGGATACGCCGACATGAGCCGCCCCCAGAAGTACCGCGCCCGCAAGCACCTCAAGGAGGTGAGATCCATGACACACAAATCCCCCTTCTCAGAACCCGTCTTTCCCCGTCAGCACCTTTTCCTACGTCAGCACTTTTTCCACTTTTCACAACCGCCATCCGCCCACTGACACCCAATCATCACTCCCAATGACAGATCATGAACCAGAGGGCAAACGACCGCGCTCAAGTCATGGCCGTCAAGAACACCTCCGACGTCGCCAAGAAGGTCTACGCCCAGTTCCAGGCGTGCGTCGACGCTTGCGAGGGCCCCGAGTGCGTTCAGGAGTGCGAAGTCACTTGGAACGTGTAAATATCCCGGGCAAATATCCCGAGTCCGTACCAGTTCGGAGGCCACGCGCTCCGTGTCTGTTTCATCATCTGTTGTGTCGTGCCCTCACATGGGCGTGAGAGATTGTTTCCTGAGAGATTGTTTTCATCGATGTACGAATGTATCGACTAGTCAGTGGTAAGAGTTAGCTAGTTTCTAGAGACTACTAATGGACCAACCCAGAGTTCCACGAATGTTTCACTCCTCCGAAGGCGAAGGGGACGGGGCGTCGAAGTACGCATCCTCGGCGTCCTGCGCAGCCTCTTTCCTCCACGTGTCGTCCAATGATTCATCAGCGTCCATCGCGGCGTAGTCCACGTGCGCGGCGTCCTCACCGCTCAGGAACCTTTCCCGCATCACCCGGCCAAACTCCACTAGCCGGGCGTCGCGCTCCGGATCAGTCTCGACTCCCACAGCCTCGTGCCCGCCCTCGTTCTCCACCGCGTTCTCTTCTTGCATCTCTTCTTGTATCTCCCCGTCGTCCCCGCCTTCTCTAACCGGTCCTCCGCCCCACCCCTCCAGCCTGGCGCGGCTGAGCTCCTCGGCGCTTGCCCTGCCTCCGTCGGCCCTCCGCCGCCCGGGTCCTCGGGCGGGCACCACCCCCGACGCCCCGGCGGACCCACCGAGCGCTGGTCCATCGTCGCAGGAGTCATCGTCCACCACCGTCACCTCGAGTTCCTTTCGCTGTGTCTCCAGCCGCTCCGCCGTGGCCCTCTCGTCCTCCTTCTCCAGCATGCGCATGGACACCGCGTGGCTGACCCCGCTCGCGAGGCACGCCATCCCGTCCCCATCTTCACCCGCGTCCCCATCTTCACCCGCGTCCCCGCACCTCACGGGTTCAACCGGTGGCGCCCCGACGTACGTCTCGTAAAGAAGAGGCTCCCTCCGTCGCATGTTGTCCTCGTGGAAGTAGCCTTGGGTCTCCAGCCTTTGCATCTGGGCGAGCCTGCGATTCACCGCCTTCGCCTGATTCGCCGACTGCTGCGCCGGGGACGGGCAAACGTTCGCCGTCAGGCGCTCGAGGTGAAAATTGACCTCGTAGTCACCCCGCATGTGATGAAACAGGGCGAGATGCTCGGCCCGGAGGTGGTGTCCGTGCCTCTCGAGGAAGAGCGACGGGTCCCGACGGACCAAACCTTCGAGGTATTTCCGCCTGCCGTCCTCGTCCATCTCTCCACCGCCCATCTCTCGGGTCACGCTGGGTGGCATCCGCAGGTCATCCAGGCGGGATAGGGTGGTCATCAGGCTCTCGATACTCACTCGAGACGGTCCATCCACGGAACCCTCTCGAATCGCGCCCCGCATGGTCCGTGAGCCCCACACTACTGTGGCCCATTTCTTAAAGAGTTACGGGGAAGACGGCACCGTTAATTTCGTGCCACGAGAATTCGCCATTCGGCTGGGCGCCAAGCATGGTGCTTGTGCCGCAGTCGCGGCTCGAGGGCCTCGGTGATGCCGTCGAGCTCGCCGACCTGCTCGTTGAGACCGCACAGACCATGAAACAATCGCTCAGGGACGTCAGGCTCGGTGGACCCGCGGGAGTCGCCGCAGCTTCCGAGGCTTGCATCGCGGCCAACGCATTGGCGAAGCTGTCCAAGACGGCGAACGAGGTGATGCGAGCGCACAGGCAGAGGTGGCACACGACCGGCAAGGGGCCGGCGGTGGGCGCGGGGACGCTCGAAGCCTCCAAGGGCACCGCACGGCGCCCGAACTCCGCGCGTGCCGCCCCGACCCGGTCGTCAAGGCCCCGTTCCGCGGCGTCCGCTGCGCCCGCTCGGCCCAAGACGCCCACGACGTCGCGGGCAGCCCCAGCGCCGGCGTCTCCCATGACAGTCCGCGGGGAGAGCGCGGCGATGGGTGGACCCCTCGGGTCACTGGCATCACCCATGGCGCCCGCGATGGTCGCCAAGGTGGCCGAGACCCTCGTCGTGGGGAGCCCATCCCCAGGCCGTGGCATCGCGGCAAAAGCCACCAAGTCTCCGACGCGCCCGAGCACCGCGGGTACCCTCCGTTCTCCCGGACAGTCCCCAGCGAAGACCGTCGCGCCCCCTCGAGCAGCCTCCGCGAGACGAGCGACCGGCGACCCGAAGCCGCCCGCTGCGAAGGGCTCCAAGACGGTCAGCCGCGTCCTCTCCCGCGACAACACGCCGCGTACCGAGACTCTCATGGTCCGGCGCGAGGGCGGCAGCGTCGCCAACGTCAAGCCGGTTCCGGTGACGCACCGCCGCGTGGTCGGTGCACCCGCGACCAAGGCGGCCGAGGAGGTGAGCGAGCTGCTCGGTGCGGTGGGGCGCAAGCTCGGCGTCGGTGTACCCATCGTCGCACTCGTCGACGTGGAGACGGAGACGGAGCTCTCCTTTGAGCGGTACATGAACCCGATCGACGGGCGCGTGTTCCCGTACGGGAAGGTGTTCGTCGCGCTGACCCAGGAGGAGGTAGCCGCGCGGCGCAAGGGTGTCTTCAAGGCTTCGTCCCCGAGCGCATCGCCGCTCAAGGCCAAACCCAAGCCCAGGAAGAAGCCGAAGGGGCAGAAGACCGATTCGGTGGAGCCGCTGGTGGAGCGCCTGTCCAAGCCGAACAAGGCGGCTGTTTCCTTCCAGGTGACCCGCGCCGGCGGGAGGGATGCATCGTCCTCCGTCCCAGTCACCGTGCCAGTCAGCGTCGAGACCATCGGGGAGGTACTTCGTGTGGTGAGCACCGCGCTGGAGGTCAGGGCTGTGGCGTTCACGCCGTGCCTGTCGCTCTACCACCAGCCGGATCCCGTCACCCTCAAAGCCGCCGAGGTGGCGACTCCCTCGGAGCTCGTCAACGGTGGCGTCTACCACTTCAGGTGCGCGGGTGACCTCGCACCGGGTATGGTAAACAACACGGCGGCGCTGCGACAGAAGGAACTCCTTCGCCAGATCGCCGCACCCAAGGCGGAGAAGGTGGACTCGTTCATCGTCGGGGTGGCGCACCTGGCGGACCCGTACGGAGCCGCCGTCGCCATGAGGCTGCCCGGCGCCAAGGCTCTCCAGCACCTCACCTTCGACGACCTCTGCCGCAGGGTTCGCATCGCGGTGGGGCTGTCGGCGGAGACACCCGTGCGGGGTCTGTTCCGGGCCGACGGGACGAGGCTCGGGTCCCCAGCGGACCTGGAGAGGGGGATGCGTCTGCTGTTCACGGTGGAGCCGGCCGCGGAGGCTGGCGACGCGCTCGCCGCGGCTGCGGTGTACCTTCCCGCGGCGGCGACGGCGTTGGCGGAGAGGCGGGAGTTCGAGATAGATCCCGAAGAGGAGGAGGCTGAGTACTACGCGTACGCCGGGGGCGAGGGAATGGAACACGAGGAGGAGGAAGATACCGACGACGAGGATTTCCCGGTGCCGTCCCCGACAAAGCTGAGTCCGGTCAAGTCGCCAAAACCGGTGAGCCCGTCCAAACTGGCGAGCCCGTCCAAGCGTGGGAGCCCGAAGAACGCCGGGAACGAGATCAAGACCATCCCGGGCTTTGAACTCTCCCCGTCGAAGGGTGGAAGCCCGCTGAAACCGCCGCCTTCACATCTGAAATCCCCGCCGAGACCTGGAACGTCGAGGGGATCACCGGGACGGAACCTGTCGTCGCCGGTGGAGTCCCCGATCGCATCACCCGGGGTCTTCTCGCCCGGAAAGCTCGCGTCCAACAGCGTGCTGTCGGCGTCATCGCCAAAGATCCGCCCGGCGTCGCCCAAGGCTGGTGATAACCCCTCACCCAAGGCGTTCGCGTCGCCGCTTCAGCCGGTGGTGGACGATGACTCCTCGGATGACGATGATGGTCCGCCAATGATGGTCTCGCCCGGGAGGCTCAGGCCTCTGCCGAAGGATCACCCGGCTCGAGGACCGTATCGAACCACTGGATAGAATGTGACTACATGAGCTTGAATAGAGTGGATGTACAGATGATCGCGTGTGCATATCGTTTCTGCGTTACAATCGTGTGTGCTACTTTTCGTCGGTGCCGCCGTGCCGCTTCGTTTTTTGTTTCGTCGTTCACTCCTCGATTTCCTCCGCGAACGGCGTCAGGTCAAAGGTGAGCACCCTGGAGCAGGCCTGATCGATGTCCCTGCTCACACCCACGAGGGAGTCAGCCTTGTCGAAGAAGTAATCCTTGAGGGAGATGACGATGGACTGGCACGGCTTGCCCTCCGACCCCGGGTGGGTGCCGTGGCTCCTGTTGCGGATGAACTGCGCCATTCTTTCCACGTTGACCTTGTCCAGCGCCGCGTCGACCTCGTCCAGGATGAAGAAGGGGGAGGACCTGTAGGAGTGGATGGCGAAGAGCAGCGCCAGCGCCGCCATGGTCTTCTCACCGCCGCTGAGCTGCTCCATGTCCCTGAACCGCTTCGTCGGGGGCATGGCGCTGAACCTCACCCCCGAGTTGTACGGCTCCTGGCTGTCCTCCAGGTTGAGGTACGCGGTGCCTCCCATGGGGTGAATGTTGGACGAGGTGAGCTCCTTGTACACCCTGTCGATCGCCCCCTGGATGTGTTCGAAGGCGGCCATGAACGTGCTCTCCCTCTCGTGCATGATGCGCTCAAAGGCGTCAGCCGCGTCCTTGGTCTTTTTGCGCGACTCGTCCAGCGCCTCGACGTGCTCAGCCTCCTTCTCCTTGAGACCCTCGTACTGCTCGATCGCCTTCATGTTGGGCTCGAGCCGTGCGAGATCCGCTGCCTTCTCCTCCGTGGCGTCCCTGAGCTCGTGGTCCAGTCGCTCCCTGTCGCTGGGCCTCGGGGCGTTCTTGAGACGGTCGGGGAGATCCTCGTAGTTGAGCTTGACCCTGAACGCCGCCGCGCGCCAACCGCCGGTGGTCTCGGCGTCAACCTCCATGGCCTCAGCCTCCTCGGCCTCCTCCTCGTTACCGTCACCCAGGGTGGGGACCGGCGCGGGGAGCGCGAGGATGTCCTCGTCCTCCTCGTCGTCGTCCGCGCGGGGCAGCTTGAGTCGCTCCATCCTGGCCGCCGCGATGATATCCGCTCGCGTCTCCCGGAGCGCCTCAACCTGGGACGACTTGTTGGACACGACGCGCTGCAGCTTAGCCTCGTCGGTGTTGGCACCCTTGTTCCGCGACCTGAGCTCGTTGATCTCAGCCTCCACCGCGCGCATCTCCTCCTTCGCCGCCGTGGCGTCGTTCTCCAACCCCTCGGTCTCCTTCCTGGCGGCGTCGGCTTCAGCCTTGGCCTTCTCCGCCTCGGACGACAGCCGCGTGAGGTCCTCCCTGTGCCTGGAGATGTCGGACTCAGCCTTGGCGCGGGGCCCGGCGACGTCGCGGGACCGCTCGTAGTTGAGCTGCTCCGTGAGCTTCGCCTTCTGCTGCGCAAACTTGGCCCGCTCCTCGGCGCCTCTCTGCAGGGTCGCGAGGTTGTTCTCCTCGTACTCGCGGATGTTCTTGACCCCGACGGATTTGGAAAACTCGGCGTAGACCTCATCCTCGATGGCGTGGATCTTCTTCTCGAGGACCCTCGCAGCCTTGACCGATGTCTCCAGCGCGGTGGTGGCCTTCTCCAGCTCGGGCTCGGTGGACGCCACCTCGCGCCCCATCACCTCGGCGTCCTTGGAGAGCTTGTCAATCTTATCCGCGCACATCTTGATGTCAGCGGCGGCGTACTGGAGGTCCCTCTCCAGGCGGGTCATCCTCGCCTGGGCCTCCTGCTCCTCCATGGCGAACGTGGCGACGGGCTTGAGCTTGGTGAGGGACTCTTCGGCAGCCTGGCGGTCGGCGCGAAGGGTGGCAACCTCCTCGGCGTCAAAGCGGGAAGCCTTCGCCTCCAGAGAGCCGCTGGTACCGCCGGTCATCTCACCGCTCTTCCTGATCATGGTACCGTCAAGGGAGACAACCTTGAACCTGCGCTCGCCGCCGAAGGTGAGACGCTTGGCCTCCTCGTGGGTATCGCAGACGATGGTGTCGCTGCCCAGGGCGTAGATCATGGCAATCTTGAACTTGGCGTCAAAGTTGCACACGTCCACGGCAAGCTTGGCGGAGCCGCCGAGGTGCCTGAGACCCTCGTCGGGCTCGTTAACCTTGACACCGTTGAGGGGCAGGAAGGTCATGGGGGCGACTCGCTGCTCCTTGAGGTACTGCACGCACTCCTTGGCGACGGCGGCGTCATCGACGACGATGGCATCCGCGTCCCTGCCGAGGACGGTGATCACCGCGAGGTTGTACTTGCGCTGGGTCACCTTCAGCAGGTCGGTGACCCTGCCGTGGACGCCCGGGAGGAGCCTGCGCATGGCGACGACCGCCTCCTGCGCGCGAACCTCGCGCTCCGACTCCTTGCGATCAGCCTTGGCCTCGCGGAGTTTCCCGCTGAGCTCCTCGATCTTGTTGCTGAGGTGCTCCTGCTTGGCCCGGGACTTGCGCTTCTCGTCCGCCAGGCCCTTGTCCTTGGTCCTGGCCTCGTTGAGCTCAGCCTTGGCCTCGTCGCGGCCCTTCTCCAGGTCAGCCATCCGTCGCGCCTCCCCGTCCTTCTGCTCGTTGAGGAAGTTGAGGCGCTGGGTGAGCTCGTCCCGCTTGGCCTCGAGTCGCTTGCGAACGTCCTCGTCAGCCTGGGCCGCGGCGGCGAGACCGTCGCGCTCCTGCCTCAGCTTGAACGTCTTGGCGCCCGCCTCTTCCTTCTTCCTGTTGTACTCCTCCACCTGCGCGGCGCCCAGCTGCTTCCTGTCGCCCTTCTTGAGCTCCGCCTGGAAGTCGTTCTCGAAGATCTCCTCCGCGGCGGCGACGTTCCCGAGGTCCTTCTCGAGCCTGGCGATGTCAGCCTCGCTCTGCTCGGCGTCGGCGGAGTGCCTGTCGAGCATCTTCTGTGCCAGCTCGAGCTTCTTCTTAGCCCTCAGCGTCTCCTCGCGGTTCTTCACCGCGGCGGGGTTCCTCCGGTCGGCGTCCTCCTTGGCCTTTGCGATTTTCCTCTCGAGCATCATGACGCGCTTGGAGTGTTGGGCCTTTGACTGGCGCTTCTCCTCCTCCTCCTTCTTGAGGGCGTCGAGGCGGTCCTCGTGTTCCTTGAGGGCCTCCTTGGCCTCCTCGATCTCCTCCGTGTGCCTCTCGGCCTCGTGGTCGATGTGGTACAGTTTGAACATGACGTGCTCGGTCCTGAGCTTGGTGAGCTCCTCCTGCATGCGGAGGTGCTTCTCAGCCTCCTCCTTCTGCTCCTTCATCTGCTTGCGCAAAGTGGTGGTGGCCTTGCGCCTCTGCAGGCTCGCGAGCTGCTCCTCCTCGCACTCCTTGCGGAGCTTGAGCGCGTCCTCGTAGTCCTTCTTGAGATCCGCCGAGCCCGAGACCTGCTCGATGAGCGCGGTGAGATCCTTCGGGGACTTGCTCGCCACGCTCTCGATGTCGCCCTGGAACACCAAAAAGTTCCTAGCCTTGATCAAGATGCCGTGCTCCTTCAGGCGCTCCGAGTACGCCTCCGCGGTGCACGCCTTGCCGTCGATCTTGTACTGGCCGGTGCCGCTCGCGTCGATGTGCCTGGAGAAGCAGATCTCGGCGCCGTCCTCAGCCTCGTAGATCAACTTGACGAACGCGGTCCTGCTCTCCTCCCTGTCCGCCAGGTCGAAGGCGTACACCAGATCCCTGAGCACCGTGCCTCGAAGCTGCGCGGACTGGACACCGAGGACGAAGGAGATGGCGTCCATGAGGTTGGACTTGCCGCTCCCGTTGGGTCCGATGATGGACGTGAACTGCTTGAACGGGCCGATGACCTGGTGGCCCTTGTACGACTTGAAGTTGTCGCACTCGATGCGAGAGATCATGCCGCCGCGGACGGCGACCGCGGTGGACGGCGCCTCTTTGGACATGGACCTCGAGCGCGCCATCTTGCCCGAACGACGACGGGGTGCCCAGGCGGGCGGAAAAAAGAGGGCGGAGTGCCTAGACCTCGAGGCGCCGCTTGTGGGTCGCGTTCGCGCGCGGAAAGTCTCCCGCGCGACGGACGAGGTGACGATACGCCGAAAGAGCGGTTCTCGTCGCCGAACCCTGCTTCCGAGCGCGCGGAAGGTGCCGTAGGGCGCCCTTCACTTGTGTCGTTGCTTCGTGTTTCCGGGCGCGATGTGTTTTTTTTGAAATTCTTCGGTCGGACTTTTTAGGTCGGCTGACCGATGCTCGTTGACTGGGAGCACTAGACCAAGAATGACGAGTCACGGGTCAACGCACGATCAGCAAATCTGGTGGCTCACAAAAACTTCGGCCGATCAGGTCGTCGGCTCACAGACACGTGCGTGAACCGCCGGCCGCACACGAGCCATGGCGTCCAAATCTTCGGGGCTTAACCTCGGCCACATGGCCGGTAACCTCGATTCCAAGTGCGTCCACCACCCCGTTTGAACCACATTGCCTCCCGTGCGACGTGCGGGGAGCCTCCCCGCGTCCCGCGTTATCCCGAATTTGAAGTGAGCACGATGGCACCTGTCTCGCGCAGATCTCGCGCGACGATCCGACGACTGACCCGCGTTCGTTCCCGTTCTTTCTAATCTCAGGGAGACCGGCAAGGTCACCAAGGACTACGAGGATTACTTCAAGGAGGAGGACGACTCCAAGCGCACCGGTAACTACACCGACGTCGTGAACAAGTACTACGACCTCGCCACCTCCTTCTACGAGTACGGCTGGGGCGAATCCTTCCATTTCGCGCACAGGTACAAGTGGGAGAGCCTGCGCGAGTCCATCATCAGGCACGAGCACTTCCTCGCCTCCAAGCTCAACGTGGGCCCCGGCAAGAAGGTCCTCGACGTCGGGTGCGGCATCGGCGGTCCTCTCCGCGAGATCGCCGCCTTCACCGGCGCATCCGTCACCGGCCTCAACAACAACGCCTTTCAGATCAGCCGCGGCGAAGAGATGAACCGCAAGACCGGCCGCCACGACGACTGCGACTTCATCAAGGCTGACTTCATGAACATCCCCGTCCCCGACGCCACCTACGACGCCGTGTACCAGATCGAGGCCACCTGCCACGCCCCCGACGCCGTCGGGTGCTACTCTGAGATCTTCCGAGTGCTCAAGCCCGGCGGCGTTTTTGCGTCGTACGAGTGGTGCCTGACGGACGAGTACGACCCTAAGGACGAGGAACACCGCAAGATTCGCCAGGAGATTCTCATCGGCAACGGGCTTCCCACCGCGCGGCACACGTCGGAGGTGCTGGCGGCGCTCAAGAAGGCTGGGTTCGAGGTGACGGAGGAGGCGGATCTGGTCAAGACGGCGGATGTGCCCTGGTACGAGCCCATCGACCCGGACCGCTCGTGGAGGCCGTGGAGGGACTTCTGGTCGTTCAAGACCACCTCGTGGGGGCGCAACATCACCCACTACTTCGTGCTGTTGCTCGAGACCGTGGGGATCGCGCCCAAGGGGAGCATGGGCGTGAGCGGGTTCCTGAAGAAGGGTGCCGACGGGCTCGTGGCTGGAGGCAAGAAGGGAATCTACACCGTGATGTACTTCACCGCCGCCAAGAAGCCTGTGAAGTGAGCGTTCAACGCAGGATTCGAATGTGACCCATCCTAACCCCGCCGCCGATTGATTTGATTTGATTTGATTTGATCTAACCGCCGCAAACACCGTGCGTGACTCTTACCTTTGCCCGCCGCGTCGCAACCACCCCTGAGAAATCATCAGGCGTAAGCAATTTTTAGCCCGAGGAGCCGCACACTGACCGGCGCCGGAGGTTCGTGCCGCGGTCCGGGTCCGACGATCCAAATGGATAACTCGGACACATGGACTGACGGAATCTCGAATATCAAGCTACCGGACCCGACGTTTGTTCCGGGAACGCCAGCCCCGATGCTCGAGCTCGTAGACGTGTGGGTCGCGTCGATCGACAAGAAACAATGCAACGCCGTGCTCAAGGAGGTATCCGCCAAGGCCCCACTGAGTGCGCTGATGCACGTCAAGCGCGTGCAGAAACGCGAGGGCGACGATGCGTCACTGCGGGTGCTGCTGTGCGAGTGCTCCGACGTGGCCCCGGACGGAGCATGGCCGGCGCCGGTGAGAGACCTAGTGGACCGATACGCGATGACGCCGGAGCGGGCGGCGGTGCCGGGGCACGCGCCGCGGACCAGGGAGCAGTGGGAGGAGTGGAATGAAATTTGGCCCATCGTGTGGCAGAAACCGAACAGCCACCTGGCGGTGCCCCTGGAGGCGCCGTCGGCGGAGGAGATCGCGGAGATGAAGCGGTGGATGCGTCGGGTAATCACCACCGCGTACGGGGCGAGAACAGACAACGCCGCGCTCATCGTCGATCCCGCCGAGGGAACGGTCGTGGCGGGTGGGGGGGACCGTTCGACCAATTGGAGACGGAACGAGGGAGGTCGCTTACTGGTCGGCCATCCGCTGCATCACGCGGCGCTGGTGGCGATAAACTGCGCGGCGGAACTCGACGCGCGTACGTACCCGGCGGGGGAGGATGAGAAAAACATAGCCGCGGCGCCGTCAGAGCCGTCGGAGCCGTCAGAGCCCGAGGTTGGAGAGAAGCGACGCCGCGGGGAGACTCTGAGCGCGAGCGAGATGACGGAGACGCTCGGACGGCCGTACCTGTGCACGGGGTACGACGTCTACCTGGTGAGGGAGCCGTGCGTCATGTGCGCCATGGCGCTGACGCACTCGAGGGTTCGGAGGGTGGTGTTCGGCGCCAAGTCACCGGGGAACGGGGCTCTCGGGGGTGGTAAGCACTCGCTGCACGGGCAACGGACCTTGAACCACCACTATCAGGTGTATACGTTCGGGCTCAGCGGGGAGGAGATGGACGATCTAGCGAAGGGCGCAAAGTTGAAACTATAATGAGTTCGATTAACACCCTCTAAAATAACCGATCATTTGGGAACTAAGACGCTCAGAGGTCGGTGATGCAGCCCTGGGAGGCGGATCCGACGAGCTTGATGTACTTGTAGAGGGTGCCGGAGGTGGCCTCCAGGGGGGGCGCCTCCCATTTCTTCCTGCGCTCCGCGAAAATCTCCTCAGTCACCTCGATCGCGTTCATCGTCCTCTTCTCGGCGTCGATCTCGATGATGTCGCCATCCTCGATGAGGCCGATGGGTCCTCCAACCTGCGCCTCGGGGGTGACGTGGCCAATCACGAACCCGTGAGATCCACCGGAGAAGCGTCCGTCGGTGATGAGGGCGCAGTCGTTACCGAGACCCGCGCCCATGATGGCGGAGGTCGGGGTGAGCATCTCGGGCATGCCGGGGCCACCCTTGGGTCCCTCGTACTTGATGACAATGACGGAACCCTTGAAGGACTCGGGGTCCTCGGAGAGGGCGGCGAGCATGAGCTCCTCGGAGTCGTAGCACTTGGCGAAACCCTTGAAGTAGAGACCCTCCTTGCCGGTGATCTTGGCCACGGATCCCTCGGGGGCGATGTTGCCGTAGAGGGTCTGGAGGTGGCCGGTCTCCTTGATGGGCTTCTCGATGGGCATGATAACCTCCTGGCCCTCGGAGAGGTCGGGGCAGGACGCGAGGTTCTCAGCCATGGTCTTGCCGGTGCAGGTCATACAGCTGCCGTCGATGAGACCCTTGGACATGAGGTACTGTTGCGAAGGAATAAGAAGAGGGTCGTCGGTCAGCGAAAAGCTTCGGGGTGAAAAAGCAAAGAGAGAGCCGGGGAAACGGCGGGTCCGTCCGGCTTGTTCGCGAGGATCAGTTATTATTGGTACGTTAAGGATTGATCTGCAGTGGCGCAGCCCTCAAGAAGGGGAATCCATGAATATCTTCACTTCCTCAGCCGGACGGGGAACGATGCGTGATTGGGGACGGGGACGGGGTCGGGTCAGGGAGAGAGTCGGGAACGCCCGCGACTAACCTTGAGCACGCCGGGGGTACCGCCAATCTTGTGAACGTCCTCCATGACGTACTTGCCGGAGGGCTTGAGGTCGGCGATGAAGGGAACCTTGTCGGAGACGGCCTGCCAGTCGTCGAGGGTGAGCTCGATGCCGACGGAGTGGGCCATGGCGATGAGGTGGAGCACCGCGTTGGTGGAGCCGCCGAGCGCGATGACGATGGTCATGGCGTTTTCAAACGCGGCGCGGGTCATGATGTCGCGGGGCTTGAGGTCAATCTCGAGGAGGTGCTTGATCGCCTTGCCGGCCATGAAGCACTCGTCCATCTTGAGGGGATCCTCGGCGGGGATGGAGGAGGAGTACGGGAGGGACATACCCAGGGCCTCGATGGCGGAGGACATGGTGTTGGCGGTGTACATGCCGCCGCAGGCACCCGCGCCGGGGCAGGACTTGCGGACGATGTCGCAGCGGGTCTCCTCGTCGATGGCGCCGGTGACGTACTGGCCGTAGGACTGGAAAGCGGAGACGATATCGAGGGGTTCACCCTGGGCGGAGGTACCGGGCTTGATGGTACCGCCGTAGACCATGATGGCCGGGCGGTTGAGGCGGCCCATCGCGATGATGCACCCGGGCATGTTCTTGTCGCAGCCGGGGAGTGACACGTTGGCGTCGTACCACTGTCCGCCCATGACGGTCTCGATGGAGTCGGCGATGAGATCGCGGGACTGGAGGGAGAAGGACATACCGGGAGTACCCATGGAGATACCGTCGGACACGCCGATGGTGTTGAACCTGTAACCGACCATGTCCTCCGCCTGGATGCCCTCCTTGACCTTCGCGGCGAGGTCCATGAGGTGCATGTTGCAGGAGTTACCCTCCCACCACACGGAGGAGACGCCGATCTGGGGCTTGTTCATGTCCTCGGGCTGGAGACCGGTGGCGTAGAGCATCGCCTGTGGGATTGAAAGAGGATCGAACGGACGCGTCAGTCGGATGCGGGTCGGGTTTTGGTCGCGGCTGGCGGATCGGTCTTTTTCAGGGTTAGGGCCGATTGACGCTTTTTATCCGTCAACCGTCGGGGGATGAAGGATCCGAGTCGCGGGATGAAGGATGGAGGGTTGCGCTCACCTGGGACGCGCCCTGGGACTTGGGCTGAGTGATCTTGCGGGACCACTTGTTGAGGGCATCCTTGGGACCCTCGGGCATGTGGATGCCGGGGACGTACTTCTCCTGGGTGATGCCCTCGAGACCAGCGGCGTTCCCGGCGTCGTAGCCACCCATCCGGGGGCGGACCACGGACGCGCGGCGGACGGCGACGCGGGAGGTGGGCGCACGGACGCGCTGGCCCAGCGCGGGGTGCGCGGAAAGAGCACCGACAGAGGCCATCGTGTTGATAGGGTGAAGATAGAGTGTCGCAGGCGACGCTCACAATGCCGCCGCCGCATCGAAATCGGGAATTTAGGGACACGTGACGAGGCAAGCGGGGGCAGGCTGGGCTGGAGCGCTTTTTCATCCAAAAAAATGTTTCTAGCTCACAACGAGCTCGGCTCGTCGCGTCACAGCTTGCTCTTGAGCTTTTGCGCAGCCGCCCGACCCGCCGCCTCCCCGCTCATCCACGCAGCCTCCACACCCGGCCCCTGGATGAAGTCACCCGCCATGCCAAAGCCCGCGGCCATGTCGAAGAAGCACGCGCCGCCCAGAGTCCCTTCCCCGATGGCGCCCGACGGGTACGCGTTGCCCCACCTCTGGCACTTCATGTGAGCCGGGGCTGGGAAGTCCCCGTCGTCGTACCCGCACGCCACGCCCAGAACCCTCCTGGCCTCCTCCACGATCGTAGGTTCGATGGCGCTGAAGTACTCGGCGGTCTGGGGGTTGTACTGGCCGTCGACGGTGAGCGGAGCCTTCGCGATTGTCTTCTCCGCAAACTCGGTGGTGGTGATGGCCACCCACCGCTCCAAACCGTCCTTTCGCGTCAGTCTCCCGGGCTTGGAGGAGTCGCGGACCAGGAGACCGATCACGTCGGAGCCGGTGACCACGGCCGCGTCGAAGTCGGGCTTGGGAGCCGACTGGTCAAACGCGAGCATGCACGAAAATAAACCGACACGGGCGGGGTTGGTGGCAAAGGAGGGCCAGACCTGTTTGGCGTCGCACTTCTCGGGCAAACCGTTCACCTCACACGTCCCCGGGGTTCCCTTCCTCGCGGTCATCACGTCGCACACGACCACCGCCGCGTTACGACCGCCAAGTTTCTTCTCCTTGGACCCCGCCTGGCCCTCGTCCAGCGCCCTCTTGTCCACGCCGGATAAGGACCACGGGCTGTGGCCGGAGTCGTCGCGATCGAGGCTGGTGACGGTGGTGTGCCAGTGGGCGGTCACGTCGTCGCCCGCGAGTGCACGCAGACCCTCGCACACCGCCTGGTTCGTGGGTACGCCCACGAATACCTCATCCGCGGTGAGCAGTTTGAAGAAATCTTGTCTGGGCGGTCCCCCGACGGAGACCCGGCGCTTGGGAATGAAGACGCCGTCGAACGCGTTGAGGGTGCCGAAGACGCCGTCCCAGCGCGCGACGTACCCTTTAGCCTTGAGCTCCTCGCAAACAGCCTGTAGATCGGGGTGGAGGTGAAGTGGTGAGTCGGGGGTGGGCATCTCGAGTGGGCACCTCGGATCTGGATCTGCGACTCCTGAGGTTTTAGGGTTGCGGTGTTGAGTGGGAGCGGGCGCGCACCTTGAACTTTGCGTTCGTGGCGGTGAAGAACTGCGCTCCGTGGTCGAACACCATCGTCTCGCCGTTGATCTCCGCGGGCCTGGACGAGGAGGTCCTGCCACCGGGCCCGCGGGAACCCTGGTCGTAGATGTCCACTCGCTTCCCGAATCCGTGCGCGACGAGAGATTGCGCGCACGCGAGCCCCGCGACGCCACCGCCAACGATCGCCACGCGGGTATCATCTCCACCGGGAGCCATGCTGGCGTATACCCTCCTGCTGATGTCGACTCTGCTGGACGCGCGACGCACGAAAGGACGCGACAGCCCGACCACAGCGCGCGCCAACATTTAGTGAAGAGATTTTTCTGAGAGGGCATGATTTTCAATCTGCTCGAGCGTTACAGCAAGTCTAACCTTAATGATGCCTGGAGCCGCCCCGGCCACCGCGCCCACCCCTTTCAGGTCCTCCGCGTCCACCCCTGCCACCCCTTCCGGGTAGAGCTCCACCCCTGGAGTCGAACCCAGAATACTGCCCCCTCCCGCCACCGCCACCGCCACCGCGGCCACCACCACCGCGGCCACCGCCGCCGCCGCCGCCGCCTTCGATGTTCAGCCCGGGAACACCCTTCAGTCCCATCTTGCCAACCGTGCTCTTTTGCATGGGCGGGGGTTCGGGGCAGCCCATGAAGTCCACCGCGAACACGTTCGCCTCGTGCACCAGCTTCGCGGGGTTCCACCCCATCTTACGCAGCAGGCCCTTGCGGTACCCGAGCTCGGCGGCGTAGTGCTGATGTTTAGTCTTGATGTCAACCTTCCGCATAGCCGCGTTGACGGCGGTGACTTCAGCCTCGCCGTGGTTCGGTCGCACCTTGGTCAGGGGTAGGTCGTTGACTTCCTTGCTCGCGAAGTAGTCCTCCTCGGGCGCGAGCAGGATGATACCCTCGCCGCTCTTACCGGCGCGGGCGGTCCGTCCGAGCCTGTGGATGTACTGGGCCCTGTCCGACGGCGCTCCAATCTGCACGACGAGTGAGACGTCGGGGAAGTCGATACCTCGCGCGGTGACGTCCGAGGTCATCATCACCGCCTGCCTGGCCGTCCTGAACTGTTCCGTAGCCTTGGTGCGTCGGCTCTGGGAGAGCTTGCTGTGGATCTCGATCACGTCGGGGCGCATGTGTTGGAAGAGCTCAGCCGCGAGCTGCGTGGCCCTCGCGGTGGTGAAGAACACCATCACCTTGAAGTTTGGGGTGGACGCGCAGTGCGTGTCCAGGATGGACTTGAGCGCGGCGAACTGTTCCACCTGGGGAACCGAGAGGAGGCTTTGTTTCACCTGCAGGTTCGTCGCCGACTCTTCCTCGCCGACGCAGTCCACAAAGACGTGCCCTGGCCGAAGCGACTGCTTGGCCACCTGCTGGATCTCTTGGGAGACGGTGGCGGAGAAGAGCAAGGTCTGGCGGGCTGGCGGCACGTACCGTAGAATCTTTTCGATCGCGGGCTTGAACCCCATGTCCAGCAGCCGGTCCGCCTCGTCGAACACGAGGGTATCGCACGATTTGAGGCGTGCGCTCACGTCGCCGTTTTCGAGGTGATCGATGAGCCGGCCCGGGGTTGCGACCAGGATGTCGCACCGCTCGTTCTTGAGGCGTGATATGTCGGTGCGGATGTTGGTACCTCCGAACACCACCTGCGCGTTGATGTCCCTCCTGAACGTGAGCAGCTCATGGCACTCCGCCTCGATCTGCGACGCCAGCTCGCGGGTCGGGGAGAGCACCAGCGCCGAGATGCCGCCGCGGCGCTCGGGCGGGGTCCGCTTGAGTTTCTCCAGCACGGGGAGGAGGAACGCGATGGTCTTCCCGGAGCCCGTCTTTGCACGCGCGAGGACGTCTTTGCCCGCCATGATGTGGGGCAGCACCTCGTCCTGAACCTCGGTGGCGTGGGTGTATCCCTTCACCTCGTGGAGCGCTCGGAGCGTCTCGTCGCAGAGATCCAGATCGGCGAACGCCACCGTCGTGGGCGCGTTGCCCGTGGATGGAACCTTGGGCTCGCCGGCGGGCTTGGGCGCGGTGGACACGGGCCGACGTTGTGAACCGGGCATGGGCGCGCCGCCCTCGTCGGGGCGGCCGCGACGGGGCCTCACGCGCGCGCCGGTGCCTCGTCCGCCTCGACCACCACCCGCCGCTCTCGCGATCGTGATGGGCGCGAGCGCCCAACGGTGTGCGTGGGGCATCGCGCCCATCTGCCGGACCCTGGCGACGTTCGAGAACGCGCTCGATACGATTGGATTGAATCCCAGCGCGCCGGGCATGGTCCAACGCGCCACGGCCGAGTGCGATGCAACCTTTCGCGTGGTCCGCGCCGCCGCCACGAACATTGGATGGGCCCCGCGGGGGGGTTTAACCGACCTGGTGTCGACCCTGTAGCAACTGGCGCTGGCGGTGAGCATGCGACGTCGAAAATAAAGTACTCGTTCTCGCGCGTGTGTCTGGGTGGTTGTCACCCGAGGACGCGCAGAGAAGAGTGACGCGTCGGAGTCGGGTCAGGCGGGTCATCACTTTTTACCGGATAACGCGCTTTTCGAGTGCGTTTCAATGACTTTTTGTCTACTCACGACCCCGGCACCACCCCTTTGCTCTCCTCCTCGGTCCAGGGGAACACCCTCGGGGAGTCCTCGTTCCTGCACGTCAAAATCTCAACCCCGTCCGCCGTCACCACCATCGTGTGCTCGTACTGCGCGCTACGCTGACCGTCCCTGGTCACCGCGGTCCACCCGTCCGGCCAGGTTTCGTCGCGCCAGTCCCCGGCGTTGATCATGGGCTCGATGGTGAACACGTGCCCTTCCTTCATGGCCCCGACGGCTTTGTTCTTGGCGTAGTGCGGGATGTTCGGGGCGCAGTGGAACAACGTGCCGATACCGTGGCCGCAGTAGCTCTTGACCACGGAGCAGTTCCGTCGGGTCGCGAGCTTGGTCACCTCCTCGCCGATGTCCCGGTACCGCGTCCCGGGTTTCACCGTCTCGATGCCTTTTTGCAGGCACTTGTACGCCGTCATGCACAGGTGCTTCGACGCATCGTCCACGTCCCCGATGAGCACAGTCTCGTTGAGGTCTCCGTGGTAGCCGTAGATGTAGGCGGTGACGTCCACGTTGAGGATATCCCCGCTCTCCAGGGGCCTCGCGTCGGGGACGCCGTGGCAGATGACTTCGTTGACGCTGGTGCAGCACGACTTTGGAAAGTTGTAGTAGTTGAGCGGCGACGGGTACCCCCCGTGCGCGGTGATGTAGGCGTGGCAGATCTTGTCGAGCTCCTCGGTGGTGACCCCGGGCCTGGCGGCGCGGATGGTGGCGTCCAGCGCGCCGCGGGCCACTTGGCAGCACCGTCGCAGGACGTCGATCTGCCCCGGCTTGTACTGCACCGTGCTGTTCTGTTGCTTCGACTCCTGCTCCGACGTGGGCTCCGCGTCTAGGTGGTAGTCGGTGACCGGGACGTTGGCTGGAAGATCCCGGAGGTGCAGGGTGTTGCGCGGGGTCATGATGGGGTACGGTCGGAGCGGACCGCCGTAGTTGAACGGTGGCATCTTCTCTGCCCTGGCCCTGCCTCGGGAGAGGCAGTACATCCACGGCTCATCTTTGGTGGGTTTCTCCGGGGTGCTCTTCGGGGTCATGGCCCACACCGACGGGGCCGCGGGGTTCACCACGACATCGTCCACGACGCAGGTCACATCCTCACCGCTGATCTTGTACGTCGCGCCCCTCACCACGTTAGTGCCGCACGACAGCGCCACGGACACCAGCGCGCTGAACCCTTCGGCGGTGTTGGAAGCGGCGCACATGCCCGTCACCATCTCCACGTGCTCGCCGCGCAGCCCGCACCCGACAGCGCTCTCCACGTCACTCACGCCCACCAGACGGGACTTGGCCGCGACGGGCTTGAAACGCGTCTCCGACGGCCTGTCCTGCGTCATCCCGAGCACCGTGCGCAGCGACTTGACACCCTTGAGCGGCGCCTCGAAGAACAGCGCCCCGACGATCGCACCCCCGCGCACGGTCGCCGCCAGGTGACCGTCGGCGAGGGCGGCGAGCAGATCGGCCGCCGCCGTGGAAGCCTCGTCGGCCTCGGCGCGCAGGGCGTCGTTCATGGCGGCTTCGATCGAGTGCGATCGATGAACCCGCGGCTCCACGCCTCGTCTGGTGGTTATGATCGGCCGCCAAAACCTGCAGGACAGGACGTTTTTGCTGGGCGGAATTTCACCTCCATTTCTCGATTCGCAGATCGGATCGGCCGCGGGCGACTGCGGCTGCACGGCTCCTGTTCTCCGCTGACGTGGCTTTCCCGGGCTTTGTCGCGTCACTCGTCACCGCGCCCGACACTCGAACACTCGACCGTAACTCGATTTCAAACCGATGGCGACTCTCACGGTGACATCAACATCCACCCTAAACCCTAACGCGGTCGTGACGTCCAAACCACGGGGCGCACGTCTCCGCCATCCCGTCCGCATTGCCAAACACAACAGGGATTTATCCGCGGCCATCACGTCGTCCGGCTCGTCGTCGTGGGCGGGTCCCGCGCATTCGCCGAGCGAGGTTTACATCGCCAGGGTGCCTCTGGTTGGTCTGGAGGCGCTCGAATGGGGCCTGGGAAGCAAGTACCCCGGCGAGCTCGACCACACCATGGTGCTGGTCCGGCACCTCGAGTGCGAGACGGACGCGAATGGAGTCGAGAGCTGCACGGACTATAACGTAGTCACCGCGTACGACTTTTTGCCCGAGGAGCCCGGGTCCCCAGCCACCGCGGCCGCGCTGCTCGGCGGGGGCAAGGTCAAGGGCAAGCTCCGGACGCGCACGCTGCGCGGTATACCCAAGCGCAAGTGCGAAATCATCGGCCAGGCCGTCGTCGGGCAGAGGCTCGGGGACGGGGTGGATTCCCAACGGGAGATTGACGCGAGGTGCGCAGAGTTTCAGAAAGAATGGGATCCGTACCTCTCGCTCCAGGACCACAGCTGCAGGGAGCACTCCGCCGCGCTGGCGAGCATGCTCACGGGCAAAGAGGTATCGACGGGTACGATCGGGCCGCACGCGACTCCCGCGTTTTCCGCGTGAGGTGGTGTCGATTGAGTCGAGTGTATGATAAGAACGATGTAAGACGAACTGAAGTACAAAGTTATTTACCTATTTCGTCGGCTTCCCGCCGACTGTCGTGAATGGCACCTCGCACCACAGCTTGGGTTCCCCGAGCCCGATGGCGTCGCCGCTCCCGACCTTCGTCAGTCCACCCCGCAGCGCCTCCATCCCCGCGGGAAGCTTACCGTACCCAAACACCGGCAGCGACTTGAGCACGTGCGAGTCCGCCAGCGCCAGCGAACACTTTTCATCCAGCAGCGTCGTGGTCACGTTCATGGCCCGGTTGCGCCCGTGCTCCTCGTCCGTCAGCCGGACGTCCGCGGGTTTGAGCGCGGGCATGACCGCGCAGGCGCCCACGTGCCACGTCGACATCAGGCCGAACCCGAACCCCATGTTGTGGGTCAGCGGCACGGCGATGCACACCCTGTCGTCCGCCGTCATCTTCAGCGCCGTCGCGGCATCCGCCCCGTTCTTCACCAGCGATTGCTCGGTGGCGACCCGCGTGGGGGAGGAGAAGTAGTAGCCGACGCCCGGGCTGTCCGCGGGTAGATCCGGCGGGGCTTGGGCCTTGAACGCCTCCATCATCACGTCCCAGTGGACGATCGGGTCGGAGAGGTCGCCCCCGCCCACGGCGATGGGCTCGTGCGTGCCGATCATGCCCCCCGCCATCTCCGCGTCGCCAATTTCCACCAGGGTGCCCCTGCACTCCACCTCGAGCAGGTCCTCCGCGGTCTTGGCGGTCTCCACGTCGTTGCCCGCCAGCGCGGATCCCACCATGGCGACGACGAGCTCGGGTGAGTTGTACATCTTGACCCCGAGCCTCTGCCCCGGTCCGTACCCCATGTCCTTGAGCCCCGTCGCGAAGACCCTGGCGCGGTCGATGAGCTCGCCGTAGCTCCATCGAACCTCGGGCTGGACGTTCCCGAGGACGTCCCGCTCGTGCGCGGGGAACACGATCGCCTCCCGATCCTCGTGATCGCGGAGCCGGGCGATCAGCTCGGCGATGCGCTGCGCGGGGGCGGCCGAGCTGTGGTGGCCCCGCCTCGCGAGGGATGCGACGGCACGTGCGAGCATCGTGCCCTAAACTGTGACAGGTGAGACTCGAGCCACGACCGAGAAAAACTGAGCTGTCAACAACTTCACAAATCGCACTTCAGACCGCGCCCGCCATGGGCCGCCCATGGAGAGTGAAGGCCAAGAAGCGTGCGAGGCAGGAGGAGGATGCTGCTCAGGAAGCCGAGAGGGCCGCCGACGCCCCGGCTGCAACCGAAGTCGTGGATCTCACCGCTATGGACGACGACGAGTTGACCGAGCCCCTCCAGGAACGCCCCTCCGAGACAGCGCCCGTCGCCGCCGAGGCCCCTGCCGAGACGATCAATCCCTTGTCGCGAATGACGGTAGCCGAACTGAAGAAGATGAAGGTTGGTGAGATCCGCGCTCTGGTTGACAAGTGCGAGAACCTGCCCCCGCAGGGGGCTTGGTGGCAGTCATGTAAGAAGGCCACGCTCATCGAGGAGCTCGTGCAGTGGCTGAAGCTCGACGAGAACTTCGACGCGGCTCCGCCCCCGGCGCGACCGACTGCATCGGCGGCCAGGAAGGACGATGCCACCCCCGCCGCTGTCCCCACCGCCCCCCCCGTCACCGCCTCCGGTACCGCCCCGGTTCCCGCCCGCGCCGCCCCGGTGGAGCGCTTCGACGAGGATCTGGGCACCCAGGCTGAGGACACCGAGGCTGAAGTGGAGCGTCGCGTCGTCTGCTACGGGGCGTTCGGCGCCTACATCGTCGGGGTCCAGTACTACGCCGGCACGGTGAGCAGGAACGAGCAGGTGCGGCTGGTGCGAGAACCCACAAACCCGTACGACAGGAACGCCATCCGCGTGGATAACATTCTGGACGTCAAGGTGGGTCACCTGCCGAGGGACAAGGCGCTCTACCTCGCTCCGCTTCTAGACCGCGAGTTGGTGCACCACGTCTCCGGCGTGGTCACGACCGGCGCGGACAACAAGTACTCCATCCCGGTCACGCTCTTCCTCTGGGGCCTACCCGAGAACAAGGAGGAGGTCGTGAAGAGATGCCGCCTCGGTCAGCTTTACTTGGGCGGGAACGTCGAACCGCAGGCTCGGAGGGTCATGGAGCTGGAGCCGGTGACGAAGGTCATGGACACGTCGGAGCGCGAGGACGCGCTCGACCAGCTGTTCAAGCGACTGGAAGAGGAGCGCCAGTCGACTAAGACGGCCACGCCGAAACGAGCGGTCACCGCCCCGATGTACCCGCACCAGAAGGAGGCGCTGGCGTGGATGCTGCACCGCGAGAACAGCAACTCTTTACCCCCGTTCTGGTCGTACGAGGAGAAGACGGGGATGTACGTCAATATCTTGTCATCGCACAAAACCAGGGCGAGGCCGGCGGTGTGCCGCGGGGGTATCCTCGCGGACGACATGGGGCTGGGCAAGACGCTTCAGACCATCGCGCTCATATGCTCCAACGGACCGGGCGCGACGCCGCCGGCGCTCGAGGAGGCGCCCAGGGACGACGGCTCGGGCGACGGCCAGCCCCCCGCCAAGAAACCGAAAGGGAAGGTGAAAGGACCCGCGAAGAACGCTCCAAAGGTTCTGGTCAGCAAGCAGGACGTCGCCGGGTCCACGTCGTCGCCCCCATCCGCCGTCGGGCCGAGGACCACACTCATCGTGTGCCCGGTCTCCGTCCTTTCCAACTGGGAGCAGCAGATCGCGGAGCACACCGACGGAAGCCTCAGCGTGTACCGCTACCACGGCGCCGCCAAGACCAAGAAACCGAACGAGCTGACAAAACACGACGTCGTCATCACCACCTACGGCACCCTGACCGCCGACAAGGGCGCCGTGCTCGACAAGGTGAACTGGTTGAGGGTCGTGCTGGACGAGGCGCACAACATCAAGAACCCCAACGTCGGCCAGTCCGTCGCCACCAGGAAGCTCACGGCGGAGAGACGGTGGGCTATCACCGGCACGCCCATCCAGAACCGCCTACACGACCTCTACTCCCTCCTCGCGTTCCTCAGGGTACAGCCGCTGGACGACAGATCCTTCTGGACCCGAGTAGTGGACAAACCGGTTCACGCCGGTAACCCCGTGGGGTACGACAGGCTGGTCACCCTCATGGCCGCCATCGCGCTCCGACGCACGAAGGACCAGAAGCTGAAGGATGGCACGCCGCTCGTGCGCCTGCCCACCAAGGAGGTGCTGGTGCAGACCGTGGAGATGGGTCTGGGAGACCGGGCGCGGTACTCGAATTTGCTACGAGCCGCGCAGGAGCAAATCGGTGGCATGATGGCGGACGGGAGCCTCTTTGGAAATTACGCTCACGCGCTCGAGGTTATCCTTCGTCTGCGCCAGCTGTGCTGCCACGGTGACCTCGTCAAGCGGGGAAAGAACGGCGAGGAGAAGCCGGTGACGCCGCCGACGGGTGAGCAGATGGCCCAGCTGATGTCGGTGCTCAGAGCCGGCGGCCTCGACGACTGCTGCATATGCCTGGGCTCCATGTTCCACCCCGTGGTGACCCGATGCGCGCACGTGTTCTGCCGGGGATGCATCGCCCCCGCGCTCGAGCGGAGGCAGTCATGCCCGCTATGCCGCGCGGCCTGCAAGCCCGGTGAGCTGGTGGAGGCGCCCCCCGACGAGGACGGGGAGACTTGCGACGGCGGCGGCGCGACTCTAGTGGCTCCCAGCGCCAAGACAGGGGCGCTCGTGGCTCGACTCAAGACGGACCTCAGGGCTCGCGTCGACGGCGGCGGCCGCAAGACCAAAGCCGTGGTCTTCAGCCAGTTCGTCACCTTCATCGACATCGCGCAAAAAACCGTCGAGGCTGCGGGGTTCAAGTGCGTTCGACTGTCGGGCGGCATCTCGGCGGCGAATAGGGAGAAACGCATCAAGGAGTTCCAGAGCGCCGACCCGGGTTCGCCGGATGTCATCTTCGTCTCTCTCAAGGCTGGAGGCTTGGGGATCAACCTGACTGCCGCGAACTTCGTGTACATGCTGGATCCTTGGTGGAACCCCGCGACGGAGGATCAGGCCATGGACCGCGTGCACCGGCTCGGTCAGGACAGGCCGGTGACAGTGGTGAGGTTCGTGTGCAAAGATACGATTGACGAGAAGATGATGGAGCTGCAGCAGCGCAAGAGGGAGCTGGCCAAGGCTGCGTTCGTGAAGAAGACGGAGAAGGAGAGGGAGGAGATGCGCAAGGCGGACCTCAGCCTCCTCCTCAGCCTCACGAGCCTCGTATGAGACGACGATGGGAGATGAGACGACGAATGGAACGACAAATCACGGACGATGTAACAAAAACTACCGACTCAACGAAGCCAGCGCGGCGCGCTTCGCCCTCTCACCAACCTGGTCCGCGTCCATCAGCTCCAGCGTCGGTAGGTTCACGGCGGGTATATCCCCCGGGTCGATGGACTCGTACACGCCAGCCTTGGGCGTGTCTCTGTCCCACACGCCGTCGTACCGCGTCCCCTTGGCCTCGTAGTAGAACACGCCTTTGCCGTGCTTGACGTCAACCGCCCACTCCCCTTCGTAGCAGTCCCCGTTGGCGAGCTGCATCACCCCGAACCCCGTGCGCTTCCCCTCCACCCAGTCACCGTCGAAGACGTCCGCGCCGAGCCCGTCGAACCTGCCGCCGTACGTCTGCTTGCCGCGCCCGTGCCTCTTGCCGTCGGCCCAGTTTCCCTCGTACGTCTCGCCCTTCTCGTTGTGCATGACCCCGTAGCCGTCGCGTTTGTTGTGGACCCACGTGCCGTTGTACTCGACCCTGTGCTTGCCGTGCTCGCACCGCCACACGGTGCCGAAGCCGTGCTTCTTGCCCTCGAACCACTCGCCGTCGTACCTGTCGCCGTTGGGCCAGGTCATCGTGCCTCGGCCTGGGGAAAAGATTATTTCGGGCGGGAGGGGTCAGAACGGGGATGGAGCTGACGACGGGGGTGAGGGCGCTCACGGTTGGGAAGACGGGGGTGGGTGGTGCGTACCCGTGATCTTGTTATCGACCCATTGGCCCTTGTACTGTTTACCGCCGGGGATGTACACGGTGCCCCTCTCGCCGTTCTTGTCCGCTGGGTCCGGGCCCATTAAGGGCGCCTTGGCGACCATCTCAGCGGATCCTATTTTTGGGCACTCGTGTATGGAGACGAAGGCGGGTGGACGCTCCTGGAACCTCCTGCGCGCTGACGGTGGGTGCGCTGACGCCGTTCCACGAGCTTTATTGTACTCGAGGGACGTTCGATACGCTCCGACCGACGGCGGCGCGACCGACTCTGGCGCGCGACCCGGCCCGGGGCTATTACACCGAGGGCCAAAACCAGCAGTTCCGTGGCTGATCGCCGACGTTCAACTCGCGCGAAAACAGAAAACGTGGGCCGACAGCCGCCGGAGGGAGGACGCCTCGACACAGTCTTGCAGGGCGCGTATCGCGCCCTCTAGGTCGTCTTCTCCTTCACGCACGAGGAGATGTTAACACTCGTCCGGGGGGCGACGGCGATGCCCGCGCGGCGAGTGCGCGAGGCTTCGAACGCGAGGTCGCCAACCGTGACACACACATCGGCGTGGATAAAGCGAACGCATGACAAATCGACCTCTCGGTCGGCGCGCCTCGTGAGGTCGGCGATCGAGACGAAGGAGGCGAGCATCGACGAGGACGGGTCAGGGTCTTTCGACGAGTGGGACGATGCGGTCTGCATGCCGCTGCAGGACCTGGAGAGGCTCACCAACGTGGACGTCGACGGGTACACGTACGGCAACGCCACGCGCAGGCTGCCCAAGCGGATAGTGCTGGTTCGACACGGGGAGAGCACTGGGAACCTGGACGAGAGCGAGTACACGCGCACGCCGGACTCCCAGATTCCCCTCACGAAGAACGGGCACGTGCAGGCGACGCAGACGGGCGCGATGCTCAGAAACCTCTTCGACGCCAACGATGACGAGGACTACAAGTGCTTCTTCTACATCTCCCCGTACCGACGGTCGAAACAGACCGCGCTGGGTATTGCGCAGGCGTTCGAGAAGAGCCACATCAGCGGCGTGCGGGAGGAGCCGCAGCTACGGGAGCAGGACTTCGGGAACTTCCAGGACTTACAGCAGAAGAAGGCTGAGAAGCGGGAGAGGCGGTACTTTGGCCGGTTCTTTTACCGGTTTCCAAACGGGGAATCCGGCGCCGACGTCTTCGACCGCATGACCATCTTCGAGGACCACATGGTGCGGGACATCGACGCCGGGCGGTTCGACACGGACACCAACATGATCCTGTGCACGCACGGACTCACCCTTCGCCTGTTCCTCATGCGATGGTTCCACTGGACCGTGGCTGAGTATGAGCGGGTGGCCAACCCGGCAAACTCCACGCCCATCGTGCTGGAGCGCATAGACGACCCGACCGTGGACCACGGCAAATTCCACACGAAGGAGCTGTACAAGCTGAGCGCGGAGTCCATCGCGGGCCTGCCGGGGTGCAACGACTACATGACGCGGATGGTGTTGCCGGAGAAGAACTGGGAGCGGGCCCTCACGCTGTCCTCCGAGGAGGTGAAGTGGGGCATGGACGTGCTCGCCGAGGCGGAGGAGGCCAACACGGACGGGTGCGCGTTCAGGCCCGACGGACCGGTCGAGTCCGAGGATAACACGTGCTGACGACGTGTCGACTATTTTTTATGTTAGATCAAGTGTAAAAGAACAGGTATGATAGAGATGACAGCGAGCGGCGGCTAAAGGGTGAATGAATGAACGCGGGTGAACAACACCCTCGCTTCACTTGTGCACGGCGTTTGACCAGTACCCGTGCAGACCCGGGGGCAGATGATCCTCCAGCTCCACCGACGCCACCGGCCCGTCCCCGATCTTCTTCGCGTCGAAGATGTGCATAATACAGAGGTCCTCGCCCGCGTGGTTGGCGACGATCAGGACGTACCCGTCGTCCTCGTCCGCGCCGCCGGGCTTGGCCGCGAAGATGGGCTCCTGGAGGAAGGTCCTCTCGCCGAAGTAGTACACCTCCTCGTCCGATTTGGCGCCAACCTTCGTGTCGGTGTCGAACTTGATCAAACACTGGTTGGGCCCCCACTTGACGTCGTCCTTCACCGCCGATCCCGCGCAGTAGGTGAACCTGTACGGTTTGCCCGTGTTTTTGTGGTTAATCGAGGGAAACTCCATCACCCGGTTGCTGAGGGACTCCTGCGCGCTGGCGCCCTTCACGACATCCACGTCGAACCGCGTGTACTCCACCCTCATGCCGCCGTTGTAGAACGCGGGGGTGACCGTGTCCAGGTTCACCGCGAAGTTCATGTACCTCCACGGCGCCGAATCGATCACCACCCGGGACGCGTCTTCAACCTCCTCGGGCTCAAACGCGTTGACGTGATGGAAGAAAAACTGGTTATCCACGTCGATCGTCTTCTGTCCAATCTTCCGCGCCTTCTCCGTCCGTGGGAGCATGTGCAGCTTCGCGGGCTGGCCCTCCTGGAACGCGATCACCTCCGCGAGGGCGCACTTGGCGAACATGTACTCGCCGATGAGCTTTTGCGGGTCGAGCTTGTTCGGGTTTTGAAGGAGCAGGTACCAGTTCTCGGTGACGAGGCAGTCGTGGAACATGCCAAAGGTGGCGTCGGGCACGCCGAACGTATTCCTCGCAGCCTGCGCACCCTCCACATCCCACTCGTAGAAGCAGCACTTGTTGGGCTGGAGGAAACCAGCCTGGGCCTCGATGGAGAACGCCACCAGCCTCTTCTCAGCCGGGTCCTCGGAATCGACCACGCGGTAATGCGCCGCCATCTGGGGCACCTCCAACGTCTGGCCCAGCACCACGTCCGCCTCGCCCTGCGTCCGTAGGCTCTTCGGGTCCATCTTGTGGGGCTTACCGCCCTCCCACAGGGCGTACAGCTCGCCGGCCCAGTTCACGACGCCGGTGTTGGCCACGTTCTTGACGTCAAAGTCGAACGGGTTGTAGAAAGAATCACCCTTGGGGTTGCCGACGGCGAAGGCACCCTTGTAGAGCATCTTCCGTGCAGCCTGCTCGTCGGTGAATCCCTTGGTGCCGACGAAGTTGTGCTTGAACGTGAGCTCGCCGTCCTCGAAGGCGATCGAGTACACCAGCCCGTCGCCGTCGAAGAACTGGTTAAGCCTCTTGCCGAAGATCTCGAGGAGACCCGGGCCGTTCCTGAAGAGGGTGCCGTTGAGGTCCGCTGGGATGGTCCCGGTGACCCTGGCGGGGTCGATGGTCCGCGGGGCGCTGCCGTCGGTGGTGGACAGTGACGTGTTGCGGTAGATGGAGCGCCAGTCCTCGATGGTCTGCTGCGTGGGGCCCCAGCTTCCCTCGGGCGGTGGCGCGCCTTTCTGAAGCGGTTCGCGGGGCAGCTTCCAGTCCGGGACGGAGGTCTTCGCCGCGGCAGGGGCGGGCGAGGGATCCGCGATTGCGGCGCGGACGCGTAAGGACGCGACGCGCTTACCCCGGGAGGTGGGGCGCGCGCGGCTCAGCGCCGGAGCCTGGGCGGCGATGGGTGCGGTCAGCATCGCGTGCATGGTGGAATGGACAGGAGACGTGGCCGCTCGAGGCTTGTGGGCCACCCGATCGCCGGAGCCAAGTGGCGGACAGTGGCATCGAAACTTGGACGGAAATTTGGCGCGAGCAAATGCATAACGAGATTGAGGATTCTCCTTGACACACATTGGGGCGCCATGAGCGAGCACCACACGGTCACCATGTTGGACGGCGGGGAGGGCACGAGCGGTGTGCTGCTGCACGGGGCGCCGTCCGCGGAGGGTCTGACGCGTCGGCGATCGCACGGCGCTGAGGAACCCGGCCCCGGGCCCGTCACGGAAAGCGCCCTGGATGGCAAGGATTCGACGGGCTTGGCCTCGTTCCTCAACCCGCGAGACGGGGGCGACGAGCTGGAGAGGCGATTTCCAATGTACTGCAAGCAGCTGCGTTGGATCGGGGTGCGCTCCAGCAAGTGCGAGATGCGAACCCTTAAGCTCGCGGCGGCTGTCGTGGGGCAGGTTCTGCAGATGTGGTCATCCTACGTGGTTTTTCATCGGTGCCTGGGCTTTTCGCACATCTTCGCAGTGTCACAAATCATCGGCGTCAGCAACGCGACGGGCAAGGTGTTCGCCGCGGGACTTCAGGTTGATCCCGGAGGCGAACGACCGTGTCCAAGCGATGCGGCGTTCTCAAACTTCAGCGAAGCGGACTGGAAGCTACTGACTATGGTGCGACTGAACGGCCCAGGACAGCTTGGCCCCACCATCGGCTTGGGTCCCATAATTGGTCTTATCATTCCCGCGATTGTCGCGCCTTCGGTGTTCAAGGGACAGTGGTTTGAGTTCATGGTATGTTTGATCACGTTCTATGCCGCGTGTGTGCCTTGGTGGAGTGGCATAACCGGGCATTTCATCCTTTGTTGCCCTGCGATGATGCTTCAGTTGAAAAACATGCGGGACGAGCTACTCGTGCTTGTTGCGGGTGTGGAGGGCAAGGACACGGCGGCGACCTGGCGCAAATCTCTGTCAATCAAATCGTCTAAAGACTTGTCCAAGGTGGCGCCAGCTCCGGACGCTGAGAGCGAATCCACATCCACAATCGCGATGTCCCCGAAAGAGATCGAAACCCGGGCGGATGAATTCATCGTGAAGCACGCGGTGATGTGTGACCAGATGAATCGGTTCTCGACTTCCTGGTCGGGTTTCGTCCTCATCGTGGAGTTCTTAATCATCTTGGCTCTCATTCCGTTGTGGTACTCCATCGGCAGCGGTAACATTATCCGTTCGGACTTTTACGAGATGGAAGGCACCACTAAAGACCTGAAAGGTGTGCTGATTTTCTATGCTTGGTTTCAGGGGATCATGATAGCCACCATCTGGCCCACGATCGCCGGCCTGATGGGCTTCGTGACGAGCTTTGCCGATAAGCTGCCTAATGCGGTCTCCAGACTAGCCGCACACCGCAGCGCTAAGCTCGCAGAACTTCGGGAGGTGTTGTTGGCCGCCGATGTCGGTTTCAAGCTCATGGGCGTTCGTATCACCCCAGTTTTCCTCCTGACCATGTTCTATTCCTCATTCACCGGCGTGGCGGGCGTCTGGCTGTACCTCAATAACAACTAAAGGGAGTCAAAGATCCATCAGCGACACTTGGCTCGTCACGACGAGCGTCTCAATCGCCGCCGCCGCCGCCTCCACCTCCGACTCTCCACCCTCGCCCTCCGTCGTCCCCTCTCTCCACCTGCGAATCATGGCCCGAGCCCCGTGGATGTCCCCCGTCTCCGCTCGCTCCGTCGCCGCCCTCAACACCGCGTGTCGCTCCGGCTCACCCCTCAAACCGCACACCAGCGCAACCTCCGCCGCCGCACTCGCACCGCCCAAACCCCGGCGTGTCAACGCGCGCACCGCCGCCGCGGGCCGACCCGCCGCGAGGTGCGCCTTAGCGGCGGCCTCCATGCCCCCCCGGGTCTCCTCCGCGGCGGCGAGCTCGCGGCGCACGGACAGGAGCGCGTCATCCTCGGGGTGTAACCTCGCAGCCGCCAGCGCGGCGGCGTCGCGTATGAACCCGCCCCGCCTGAGCGAGCCCAGGGACCCGGACACGTCGTGCAGGGACAGCCGGAGTAACGCCGCGCGCTGGTGTTCGCCCCGCCGCTCGAGCCGATCCGCTTGCTCGTTCGCAACCGCCGCGTAGAGGTCGACGCCGCCGCCGACGCACGCGGCGAGAAAGTCGGAGGGAATCGGGCCGTCCGTGGACCCGAGCGCGATCCTCGCGGCGGCGACGTAGTCCCCGCGGAACATGGCCGCGCACGCCGCGCGCTCCGCGGGCCTGAAGGCGCCTCCGCCGCCGTCGACGCCGTTTTCATTTGCGTTGGCGGCCGAAAAGTTGGCGCCAGAAAACGGCGACCCGGAGACGCCGCTCGGCCCGGCGTCGGCGGCGAGTGACGCGCGTTCCTCGAGGGATAGGAGCCGCATGGCCTCCTCCTGGCCGAGGTAGAGACCGACGCCGCTCGGACCGTAGGTGCAATCGTCGTCGTCACCGAGGTTGGAGGTGGATGCGGCGCCGTTGTCGTGGAGGCGGCGGGCGAGGTCAACCGCGGAGGACTGACCGACGGCGACTCCCTCCGGGGTGCTCTCCCACGCGGGAGCCTTGAGCAAACCCCGGCCGCCCGATGGCTTCTTAGGCTTCTTCTTGGGCTTCTTGCCGTCGTCACTCGTGCTCTCCGTCGTCTCGGTGCTCCGTTCCTCGACCGCGCCTCCGCCGGATACCGCCGCCGTCGTCGCGTCCGCGTCGACCTTCTCGGTCTTCTCCTCAGTCGCCGCCGAGGGGTAATGCCGCGGATCTTCGGGATCCCACCGGCGCAACGTCTGATCGTCCGACCCCGACAGTAAGGCCAACCGCCCGGCGTCGTCCACCCTGGCCCAACACACGCAGAGCACGTTCCCGTCGTGCCCGCGCATGACGGCCCGTAGGCTCGGCCGGAAGCTCACGTCCACCACGCGAACCAAACCGTCCTGGCCCGCCGTCGCCGCCACCGCGCCGTCGCCGCCGGGGGCCCACGCCACGTCGTTCAGCGCCTGGCGGCACGACGGGGGCGAACGGACCACGGACCCGCGCCCGTCGTACACGAGGAACGAACCGTCCTTGGACGTCGCGCCGAGCCACCCGGGAAAGAGCGATTCCGGGGAAGAATCATCCGCCGCGAGCGGGTGCCATTTGACGGCGGTGACGCGCTTGGTGTGCTCGCGCGCACGCCAACGCTCGGTCCACAGTCCGCCAGTTTCCATCGTATGAACACTCACAGCCCCGTCGCTCCATCCGACCGCGAGCCGCCCAGGCTTTGCATTTTCACCGATCGAGTCAGTCCCCTCGAGCCCGGACCCGCCGAGCCACTGGAAAGCGGAGACGGACCCGGCGCCGATGGAGTCGGTGACGTCCTCGAATACCCCGCCCTGCCCTGGTACGTCCCCGCCGCTCTTCCCCTTCTTCCGTTCCTCGGGCAACGCGAGCTGCGTCCAGCGCCACAGTCGACCCTCCCCCAGCGTCCAGAGCTCCATCGCGCCCGTCGCGTCGTCGGCGATCCACTGCGCCGCGACAGCCGGCCCGGCGTGGCAGTCACGCTGAATGGCGTACCGTCCCTGGCCACCCACGTCCACGACGACGATGCGCCCGTCCTCGAGGCCCACCGCGAGGCGCCCGCCGCTCCCTTCGCCCTCCTCGGCGGGGGGGCACCAAGACGCGCACGTCGCCTTGGTCTGCGGGAGACCGCGCCAGAGCAGGTCGCCGCCGCCGCCGCCGTGCAAGTCCAGCGATCGCAACGAACCGTCGCCGCACGCCACCGACGCGCGAAACGGATCCTCCGGGTCGATCCCGACGCGGTACGCGAACCCACCGAGGCCCATGGTGCTCCACCTGCGCTCACACGCGCCCACGTTCCACACGGACACGCTCCTATCCAGCGACGTCGTCACCGCCGCGCCGTCCTTGACGCAGACGCTGAACACGGTTCTCGCGTGAGCCTTGTCGGGTGGACCGAATTTATCCACCGCGATCGGGGCGTTGTCCAAACTGGCGTCGCCCACGAGCTCATTCACGTCCAGGGTCCATCGAAGCAAATCCCCGCCGTGGCTCGCGGTGACCAGGTGCACGGTTTTCGTCGAGGAGGTCCCTTCTTCCGATTTTTTATCCCCGGCGTTTGGGCCCCCTACGGGGTTTGGGTCCCCTACGGGTGGGTCGCGCACCGTTGACCACGCGAGCGACAGCCACAACCTGCCCCGCTGCGCCTCCGACAGGTGCGGCGGGCACCTCGGGAGCGACAGGGTCTTCCTCAGGCTCGTCCGCGCGCCGTCCCACGACCACAGCGTCACAGCCCGCTCCCGCCCACCAACCGCCAGGACCATCCTCGGGTCGTCCCCTCCTGAAGTCCCCTCCTGAAGTCCCCTCTCGTTCCCTTCCTCGCTCGTACCCGTGGCGGGCCACGGCAGCCACGCGCACGCCTGCGCGTCCCCCGACCTCGCCGGCAGCCTTCTCTTCACGACATCGTCGCCGGAGAGCACGTAGACGCCCAGCGCCCCGCTCTGTTGCCCGCACGCCACCTCGTCGCGGCGCGGGTGCGGCGACATCGCCAGGCACAGCACCGGGGATCCGTCCAGGGGCTCCAGCGCGCGTATCGGCCCGTCCCCGCCGCCACCGCCGAACCTCCACACCAGGCACTTACCGCATTTATCCCCGGACACCGCCAGGTCCGGGACGCGGGGCGAGGTGGCCACCGCGGTGACGTCGACGCCGTGGCCCCTAAGGATCCGTACGCATCGTCCGTCGGCGACGTCCCAGAGCCGTAGGGTCCTGTCCGCGGAGCCGGAGAGGAGGAGGTGTTCCACGCCGGGGTACCGCGCGAAGGCGAGCGCGGTGACGCGGTTGTTGTGGCCCACGAGCGTCCCCGCGAAGGAGACGTTCGCTGAATGGGGCCCGCGCGAGTGGGATGAAGAAGTCTGGGGCGTTGGGCGATCCGGCGCGGACCCTTTCCCCCCGTCGGGTCGAAGGAGGACGATGGCGTTGCGCGCGGCGTACGCGTAGATGGCGTTGGAACCCATGCCCCAATCGGCGAGCGCGGAGCCGTACCAGTTGGGCGCGGGCGGGATGGCTATGCCGTCCTCATCTTCCAGTTGGGGCGCCATGGGATCGCGACCTAAAATAAATCCAACAACTGGGCACCCCCTAACACCGCCCGGCTACCTCGACTCGACGCTATCGCCGGTCTCCTCGACGGACGAGACTCACCTCACCGGATGGTTCTGTGCATCAGCTCCGTCGTCGCGTTCGTTCGGTCGTCCTCGCCGCGCGCGACGGTGCGCCGGCGGTTATGGCGCCAGACGAACAAATCATCAGTCTTCGGCATGTTTTGGCGAAGAGGAGCTTCAAAGGGCGGCGGTGGTGCGCGTGCGTCGGGGGTCGGCGAACGTGTCGTCTACGGTTCATCACACGCGCTCATGCTACGGTTCTACGGTCTATGGCGTACTCTCGAAGGTACCTACGTGTTTTGCGACGTCGCATCGGCTCCAGGGCGCCCCAGGGCTCCATCCGGCGGCCGTCCGCCGACGCGCTCATCAGAATCAGCCTCTCCCTCATCATCCATCATCCCTCCCTCCACTGGTTCGCGCACTTGCAGCACTTGTAGAAGGTGCTCATGGGCTCGTCCGCGCTTCGTATCTGAATCTGCATGAAGTACGCCATCCCGTGGTCGCACTTCGGGCACGTCGCGGACGTCTTGTCCACGTTCTTCCACGCGCCGTCGCCGCCCAGCACGTCGTCCACCTGCTTCCGCTCAACCTTGACGGGGTCCCGGATGGTCTCGGTTATGTCGTGGACGTAGGGGCAGGTCTGGCAGTAGAACTTGAGACCGCCGCCGTCGGGGCAGTGGTCCACCAGCAGCATGTTCGCGCAGTGCGGACAGAAGCTGAGCATGGTGTCCGTGCGTGTCGCCACCTCCGACGCACCCGACTACTGTGGCGCCGAGGACCCATCGTGAACTTTTTGCCGAAATACGGTTGCTTCTAAACCAGTCAAACACAGTCTCGTTGAGCTTTATCCAAGGATGGACACTGCAACAGGCGCGACAGCCACCTGACGCACGACTCGCACCAAGATGGCCGAGCCGCAGGAAGAGTACGAGGACGACGGAGAGGTGCGTGGACCGTCCGTGACCCGCGCGGACGCGGCATCCGACCCCTTCATCCCGCGCCCGCACCGTGGGAAACGCCGATTGAGCGAAAGTTTCGTGACCTAAACCCTAAATGCCCACTGACGCGCCCGACCCCCTGCCCACCGCATCGCAGGAGTACGAGGAGGTCACCGACGAGGAGGAGGAGTATGAGGAGGAGGAAGAGGAGGAGGAGGAGGAGGCTGCCGCCGTGCCCCAGGCCATGACCCCGGCGGCCGCCCAGCTCCAGGCCATGATGCAGCAGGCGCAGGCCCAGGCGCAGCCCGCCGGGCCCAAGGACTGGGCGGGCCTGAAGGACCACCCCAACAAGACCCAGGCCTCCCTCAACGAGGTACTCTCCAAGATGACCTCCAAGGGCCAGACCGAGATGACCGTCGTGTTCGTGGGCAAGCAGGGCGTCGGCAAGAGCTCGACACTCAATTCCGTCCTCAACGAGCGCGTCGCCGCCGCCGCGCCGTTCCAGCCCGAGACGCTCCGACCCCTCCTCGCCGCACGGAAAGCCGCAGGGTTCACCATCGCCTTCCTGGACACCCCCGGCTTGCTCGAGGGCGATGCCGTGTCCCAGCGCGGCATCTCCAGCGTCAAGCTCGCCATGAAGGACCGCGAGGTGCACGCCGTCGTGTACATGGACCGACTGGACGCGTGGCGAGTGGACAACTCGGACCGGGCCATCTTCAAGGCGCTCGCGGAGAATTTCGGGATGGACATCTTCGAGCGGATGGTACTGGGGTTCTCGCACGGGCAGCTGTCACCCGCGAACCAGATGCCCTACGACCAATTCGTGGAGCAGCGCGCGAGTGAGCTGAGAAGTACTATTCGCAAGACGCTCGGCGCCCCGCACCTGGCGCTGCCGCACGCCATCGTCGAGAACGGGAGCAGGTGCGCGACGAACGGCGACGGCGAGAAGGTGCTGCCGGACAGCGGGCGTACTGCGTGGGTGCCCAAGTTTGTGAGCACCCTCGTGGACGTCGCGATGGGTCTGGCGCCCATGGCGTTTGACCCGGAGAAGACGTACAACAAGGACGACCCGAACAAGAAGCGCCGGCTTCTCATCTTGCCCATGCTCGCGCTCCAGACGCTGGTGCTCAGGCCGTTCATCGTGAGCCTCATCAGGAAGGACGTCAAGAAGGGCAAGGGGGGGCGCGTGTGAGACGCATACTACTACTAATACGTAACAAAAACAGCATATCATATGATACACTCCTCGCGCATCGCGTCGCCCCCAGGCAGTCAGGCGTTTTCGTAACTCGTATTCCCGTGTCAACAATCGCGTCAGATCCCGATGGCACCTCGTGCCAAGCGCGTTAAGTTGGATGAGGGTGCGAAGCAGCCGGACCTCCCGTATCCCTTTGGACCCGGACCCGAGGTGCGCGTGGACGTCCCGAAGGATGTCGTCATCCCGACGTTCCTCGAGATGACGGGCCGGGCGCGGGAGTTGATGCGTCAGGCGACCCGCGAGTGGCAGTGGGTAAGTTTATTTTAATTATCGTATGGGCAATTAGTATGACATCGTGTTTTGTTTACAGGATGCGTTCTCCTATGTCCTCCACGTCCCGACGTATCCGCTGGCGACGCTCATGAAGCACATGCTGTTTTACTCCAGCCTGGGCAATGAGTTCATCCCAAAGCACCGGGAGAAACAGCTGGATCGCTTCTTGGTGGCCGTGGACCTGCACTACCACCGACCGATACGCAATCCCGCGGAAGATCGTGTCAACATCAAGTCGACGGCAGGAGGAGGCGAGGGGTTGCGGGTGGGATATCACAACGTCGTGCACGCCTGCGACGTCCTGCAGTCCACCTACGCGTACATTCACTTCAGCGATCTGACCACGCACCAGCCGTGTCCCAGGTTCCGATACGAGATGCTCTTCGCCGCGATGGTTCACGACCTCGGTCACCCCGGGGTTGATAACAACTTTTTAGTGAAGACCAAATCACCCGCCGCGGAGACTTGCCCGGAGGCGCCGCTGGAGTACTACCACTCCCGCTTCGGCAAGATCATCGAGTGCCAGTTCGACGGCTTCGACCATAACACACACGTTGACGACGGGTACGAACTGAATCACGGATACGTCAAGTGGGACGAGTTCGTGCCGAGGATGGTGATGGACACGGACATGTCGCGGCACGCCGACGTTTTACGCAGGGCCGGGCCAGCAGAGGACGCCTCGAAGTGGCTGCCCCCGAGGGAGGATGCGCAGTGGAGTAACCTGGTCGAGGAGGCGAAGAAGTGGAGCACGTACTGCGAAAAAGAGAGGATCGAGGGTAAGGAGCTATTGAAGAACTCCCCAATGTGGTTCGCGGCGGCAAGTAACCAACTGCGTTCTCTAAACAAGATTAACTATCGGGAGACTTCGCACGACGGTCTCCTCGACCGGGTTCGGACGCTGCAGACGCTCGTGCTCAAGGCTGCGGATCTCGGGCATCTGGCGCGTCCCTTGCGGGTTCACAAGGAGTGGGTGGAGGTTCTCTTCGAAGAGTTCTGGGCGCTCGGTGACAGGGAGGCGGCGGCGGGGTTGGACGTGAACCCGCTGCACGACAGGTTGAACGCGTCGGGGGTGAAACTAGCGGAGAGCCAGGTTGGGTTCTTCACGAAGGTGGGTTTGCCGCTGTTCGAGGCGTTGGTGGAGGTGCTGCCCAGCACGAGGTGCCAGCTGGATGCCGTGCGTACGAACCTCAAGTACTGGGAGACGCGTCTGGCGGAGGAGACGGTGAAGGAGGCGAAGGCGGGGGGAGGGTGTTAGCAACACTTGTCGAAATACGAGATTTTCTAGAAAATCTTTGGAGAATATTCTGCTGACGCAATCATGCGATCCACATTTGCCTCAAACCTCCGCGCGCGGAGGGAAGGTTCGCGGCGCGCCGCGTCTCGAGAGAGTCGCTTCGGGGCCTGTCGGGCCTTCACCCGATCACCAGCGGGGGGGGCGATGGGTTGCGGCGCGAGTAAGAGCGCGGACCCGGGGATCGCCCCAGCGGAGAAAGCCCAAGCCCCCGCGAAGAAGGAAATTCAGAAGGAAATCCCCCCAACCAAGGATGTCGTCCCTAAGAAGGAGTCCAAGGCGGACGGAGCCGACCAAATAGGCGCCAACTTCGACGCCGCGGCGGCCGTCACCGTCGCCACCGGTACAGCCGCGCTCGTCGCCGGAACCGTGTCCAGCGATGCGAGGGGCGCCATGGGCTCGGCAGCGGCGGTCGCCGGGCAGGGATTATTAGCCTTCGCAAAAGAGCTCCCGTGGGTCGCCCCGATAGCCTTCCTCATCGCCGGTGTCGTCCAGGCATCGGCGGAGGTACACTCGCTCAAGGCTGACGCGAAGGTGTTCTGCAAGAACGTGCAGAGCTGCGAGGCTATCTTGCAGGAGGTCGCATCAAAGGGACACCTCGAGCACGTACGCGAATCCGTGGAGGCTCTCCAGTACACGATGGAGGAAGGACTCGCGTTTTGCCAACGGCTCAGGATGCAGTACTTCATCACGCAGCTCATCATGAGCGGGCGGGACACCGTCAAGTTTCGGGAGATCTCAAACAGCCTGCACAGGCAGGTGTCCGTCATCGCCGCCGCCGCGTCCATCAACGCTCAGTCCGTCATCGTAGACGACTTCCAGCAGGGCGAGCAGCTCAAGGCGAAATTGGAGGAGCTCGGCGGCGCGGCTGCGGTCGCGGCGGACCCGGATAAGATGGCGCAGTGTACCTCGTTCCTCAAGGCATCCGACGAGCTCATGCTCGGCGCCATCAACAGCGTCGAGGCTGCCGTGCGACTCGAGGCTCAGAAGAGCCGGCGCGACATGGAACAGATGAAGGAAACGCTCCTAGAGTCGCAAAAACAGCAGACCAAGGTGCTGGAGGACCAGGTTAACAAGCTGACCACCATGATGGAGGCTTTGCTGATGGCCAAGGCGGGACCCGGGGTGGATTTCTCGCAGCCGACCGGCGTTCCAGTCGCCGCGCCGCCCCCGGCTCCACCGCCGGCACCCGCGCCAGAGGCACCCGCGCCAGAGGCTGCACCCGAGCCCGCGCCCGAGCCCGAGGCTGCCCCCGAGGCACCCGCGCCTGAGCCCGAGGCACCTGCTCCTGAGGCACCTGCGCCTGAGGCACCCTCTCCGCTGGCGCCCGAGGCCGTCGCCGCCAAGTTTGAGGAGACTGTCAACGCCGAACAGATCAGGGCGTACATGAAAACGATGCCCACTTACGATAACGAGGCGGAGCGCCTCGTCGCCGTCAAGGAGGCCGGCCTGGAGACCGCGGACGTCACCGACACGATCGGCGCCGATGAATTCACCTCAATCACCAAGGAAGCCATGGACGAGTTCGGGGTGTGCACCGCGTACATCGGTTCCATCGACGGCACCAGGCAGACGTACCAGTCGTGGCGGCAGAAACACCTCGACGGGTCCGTTCAAGACCACGCGGGCCTGTGGCTTCCCAACAAGTTCGGCATGTGCAAGCATACCGTCAAGGCGAACGACGTCGTGGTGGCCAACGGCAGCTTGGGTGAGAACACCCTGGAGGGGATGCCGATGTTCAGCGCTGAGGAGATGCAGTCCATGGCCATGGCGGGAGACAAGGAGATGGGACGCATCTTCGGGGACGTCCAGCAGATGATGGAAGACCCCGAGGGTAAGCTTTCCAACGAACAGCTCACCAAGGAGGACTGGAGCCCACACGGCGAGAAGGGCATGACCTACGGCAAGATACGTGGGTTCTTTGGGAACACCATGCCGCAGATGATGACGCAGACGCATTACACCGGCATCCCCATCAAGGTCGGCGGTGAGACCGTCGCGACGTTCTGCGTCGTAGACAGCAAGCAACGCGACGATATCAACGTCGACAAGATGAAAGAGTACGCCGCGCGCGCCCAGAAGGTCATGGAGGAGCGCGCCACGGCTCGCCAGGCTGCGCAGGCAGCCTAAACAGAAAATATATTATCGGGGGGAAAATCCACCCGGCCTAATTATGTTTAATGAATAAATATCCAACGCGTGTAACTGAGTGCCCATACGAAGACATAAATATGATAAATTCGTATTTATCGCTGCACCTCCAGGTTTTAGGTCAACTTTTTCACATCGGGGTGCCTAGAAGACGGCGCATAGTGAGTTGACGCGTCGAGCGTGGGGAATGTCGACGCAGGGTGAATGGCGCGAGACCAAGTGGGTGTGTACCACCCACCTGGAGCCCGCCGTCGCCTCCAAGGCGGCGTCGGAGGAACCGGAACGGTTCGCCCGGGCGGTCACGGCGCTGGAGCGAGCGCTGGATGAGGCGAAAGCCACCGGCGACTTCACGCGGGTGCACGCCCGGTTCCAGCCCACGTCGCAGTTCTTCAGCGCCCGCACGGGCTTGCGACCCGAGGATCTGACGCGATGCGCGCACCTGGCCATCGACATCATGCACGCGGTCGACGGGGACGTCAGCGCACAGGCGCGGTGGGGCGGCATGGCGACTCGCGTGATGGAGACCCACGGGAAGAGGCTACGGCTGTCGGTGGACTGGCGGCCGCTGCGTACGCTCGTCAGGGCGTACCTGGACGGAGACAGTACGGGGTACAACGGTGCCATACCCCTCGCGGTGCACCAGGCGATCGTGAGCAGGCTGGCGAGGAAGTCCAGGCGGCACTTCGCCCCCGACGCGCCCGCCCAGATCTGGGCGACGCTCGAGCCCGAGATCCGCGCCGTCGACACCGCGGACTGCTTCGAGGGGCTCGGCATGCTCAGCATCCTGATGCCCTGCTCGAGGATCGGCGACGACGACGATACCAACCCGTGGGACGAGTGGGTCGCCACGTGGATTGAGATGTCGTCGTGGATGCACACAAACGCCTTCTGGCTCTCCGGATGGCACGCGCTCTTCGCGCAGTTGTCCAAACACGACCGCAAGGGACGAATCGACTGGGCGAAACACCGCGCGCACATGCACACCACGGCGCTATGGTTCATGGAGATGCCCGTGGGCGGAGGGGAAGGTTCGTGCCCGTTCGGACGGAGGTCGCCGAGCAGGGCGACGTACGTGTTCAACAGGTTCGTCAACGAAGACGGCATGCGAGTGAGAACCGCCGCCAAAGCTCTGGTATACAGACTAGGTACGACGACGGGTGGGGACGGTGGGGACCCGGACGCTGACGCCATGGACGCCATCGTCGACGTGGCTGAAACGTACGCGCACCCCAGCAACAACGGGCGGTGGCACCAGAACATCGCGCTCTTCGTGCAGCACTGCGTGAGGTACTTTCGCAAACGGTGCGCCAGTAAGCGCCACGTGGACGACACGCCGCTGTCACCTGAGGCGAAGGAACGGTTCGTCCGGTGCATGATGCGACTGATCGACCCCGGGATGTACAGCAAGAACGGCAAGTTCCGCATGGCGAGTTCCGTATGCGCGGGGCAGCTCGCGTATACGTGTCCAGCCGCCGTGCTTCCCAAGGTTATGACCAGGTTCCAGGAGGCCATCGAGCACTCCACGGCGACGCACCAGCTCTCCGCGGCGCTCTCCGTGATGACCTCGTGCCTCCGTCCGATGCTCCTCGCGCCGATGGATGCGTTTCAGTGTGGAACGGTGCCGCCCCCCGCGGACTACCTGGCGGCTGTGCTGGACGCGACGCTCCCCGGCATCGACGCAAACGACTCCCATAAGACGCTGGGCGTGGTGAGGCTGTACGCGTCGGTGGTGAGCAACTTTGGAGTGTTGGCGGACCCCGGGGAGGACGGCGCGTGCGAGTCGTTCCCGTTCTTCTGGTCCGAGTGGATCCCCGCGGTGTTTGACCGGTGAGTTCTCTGTTTTAACTTCTGTTCTTATGGGCAATTAGATGAATGACGTCGTGTTTTCTTTTCAGGTTCTTTGCGTTTTTCCAAAACGTGGACCCGGGCAACGCGAGCAAGAGCGACGGCGCGGATAAGCACCGGGGCGGAGCCGGCGGCGACGGCGGCGCGAGCTACCTGATGGGAACGTCCTCGATGTACTCACCGCTGATGCGGTTGATATTCGCGCGGATGCACCCGAGCCTGCGCCCGCGCGCGGTTCGTCAGCTCGCGCGGTTCGCGCTCACCAGCACCCACAGCGGCCTCACCGGCGAGGTTGGGCAGATGGTGATGGCGGCGGCGACGCAGGCGCCCGAGGAGGCTGTCCCGAACCTGACGGTCCCGCTACTGCGAGCGTTGGCCCAGGAGATGGACGACGTCGCCAGGCTAGTCGCCGACGGGACGGTGGAGGCGCACCAGATCGTATCCCCGACGAAAGAGGCCAAGCTCAAGTGGCTCACCGGGTTACTGGGCAGCGCGCTTCACAAGGGCGGGCCACGAATCGTCGATATCGCATCCGAAGTATCCGCCGTCCTTCGGTCCATGTTTGAGCTCAGCGTCACCGGCAAGTCACTTCGACTCGCCGAGATGGCGGCGCACCTGGCTTCCATGATGTGCGGCGCGCTGACTGGGACGTACGTCGACGATCTCTTCGCCGCGGATGACGGCGACGCTTCGACGAGTTTCCCCGCGAGATGGGTCGCGTCCAAGGTGCGGGAGGGCGAACGGACGGATTTGATCCCCACGCCGTTCAAGTGGCGCCGCCCGTCGCCCGAGGAGATCGAGGTGGCGACGGCGGTGGACGCAGAGTTCCTTCGCGCGCCGGCGTCCTCACTGCTCGACGCGCTCACCGGCGGGACGGACGGTACGGAACTCGGGAAGGAAAAGATCCGCGGCGCCCTCGCGTCCATCGGCGGCGTCGTGAGCGGCTTTCGCACCCGCTTGGTTGATTTCGAGCCAGCCGGAGTGGAACAGCCCGAGAACATCGTCGGAGTGCAGGACGTCGTGGATCCCCCGGTGCCGCTGGAGTCGCGGGCGCTCGCGTGCGATGCCGTCTCCGCCGTGCTGGAGAACGTGGGCGCCGACGACGTCGAGACGCTCGGGATGGCCTTGTTCGTCGCGGATAAGCTCCTGGCGCCGCACACGCAGGATTTCCACGGGATTAAATCGGCGCTGCGCACGTGGCACGCGGACGCCACCGCGCTGACCCAGCCCAAGATGGCGCCCGACGACGTCAAAGTTCAGCCGCGGTGGCTCGTCGCCGAGTACGCCTTTCTTCGCTTCCTATGGAGGGGCAGTCAGGCGGCGTACCACCGCGGCGGGCCCGGGTCGGACCACCCGACGCATCCCTCCTTCGTCAAGCTCGTGGAGCAGTGCCGCCGCATGTGCCTGCACAAGTACAGCAGCGTGAGAGCCGCCGCGAGGTGCGCCACCGAAGGTGTCATGAAACGGTTCCCCACGTCGATCCCCAGGCTCTGCGACCCGGCCGCGGATGCGCTCGCAGCCACACCCGCCGACGAGGACCGGTGCGTCGCCGCGTGCAAGCTCCTCAAGGCGACAACCTCGGTGAACCGGCTACGGACGGACCCTGCGCATTTCCGGTCCGTCGCCGCGGCGCTCCTCGGGTCGTCGCATCACGACGGCGAGAAGGCGCAAACCGGCGTGAACGAACTGTTCCTCTCCATCGCCATTCGGTTCAGCCGGTTGCACCTGCGTCACACGGAGGACGATACCTACGCGCTCCACCCCGATCTGCGCGCCACCCGGGAGCTGATCTTCGGGATGATGTCGTCGACGGAGAAAGACCCGGCGGCGGCGGCGGCGGCGGCGGCTACACCGATGGAGACTGACGAGGGCGACAAGACGGCCACCTCGGCGCTGCACTGGAGTTACAGTCTGATGGCCAACGCTCTGCTGCTGTTTCTGGTGCACCCGCGGCTGGACGACGCGGAGATGTCCCGGCTCACGTCCTATTGCATGTCGTGCCTCCTCGGGGATCTCAAGGTTATCCGGATGCCCGCCGCGTGCGTGCTGCTGATGATCTCGCGGTTCGAGAGCTTCGAGCGCGCGGGCGCACCCGTCGTGGCCGCGACGTTGACGTCCCAGCCCGGCGCGCTCGCCACGATGCTCACCAACCTCGGTCTGTGCCACAGCGTCGCCGAGGCTGGCGGCGGGCGGGGACCGCAGGGTCGCGCCGACACGCTGGTGCAAGCCGCCGAGAACCTCTACGGCGCCGGCTCCGACATGAGCGGCAAGCCGTGGCCGCGCACGAGGATATGCGACGACAGCCAACTCATCGGGAGCTTCGTGGTGGCGTGCGCGAGGCTCTTCGGGCTGTTCACCCGCGTCGCCCCGAACGTCGTGGCTGAAACGCTCGAGGCGCCTCTGTCCACGGGGGCCTTCGCTGAAGGGGACCGGGGCGCGAGGTGCGCAGCCGCCGAGGCCATCGCGGGTGTCCTCGCGTCCAACACTGCCCCCAAATGGGCCGCGCCCTTGCTCCTCAAGGCTGTGGACGAGGCGGCGAATGATTCAACCGAGGAGTGGCTCCGAGCGGTGCGATACGCCGCGAGAGGCGGGTCCGACGGCCTCGGGTGCGAACCGCTGCTGACGGCGCTGACGACCCAACCCGACCGACACACCGCCACCGTGTCGCAGCAGGCGAGGCGGCTGGAGGCTGCGCTGATGTGCGTAGCCGAGCTCGCCGCGCCCCCCGTCTCGGACGCCGCGGTGACGTTCCAGGAGAACCTGCTGGACGAGCTCCTCGCGCCGGGTGAGTCGAGCCCGCTGGGTCACCCGTCACGGGCCATGCGTGAGGAGGCCGCCAAGCTCGCGGCGCAGCTCATCGGCGCGCACGGTGGGGACGGGGAGGTAGCCGACGCACGGTTCGCGGGTGCGCGGGCCAAGGCGCAGGCGCTGCTGGGTCAGTTTGTGGAGTACGCGCCGGACGCGTGTCGGGAGGCGTTGGAGCACCAACCCTCCGACGCGAAGCTCCTCGGTATCAACGGCGATGCCATGGAGCTCGACGTCGATACCGAGCGTACCGACCGAGCTCAGAACGACGATGCGAAGAACAAGCTCGGTACCGGGTTCAAGGCACCCGCGGGGCGGGGCATGCACTGGCTCGAGGGTTCGTTCCTGACGGTGATACAGCTCGCCAAACACGGCGGCGTCGCGTTCGTGTCCGGCGCCGTCGCCGCCGCGCTCCCCTTTGTCCTCCGCGTGCAGGAGTGCCCGGACCGTGAGTTTGCACTCGTGGCGAAGCGAACGCTTACTTACATCAAGTACCTCGTGTTCCCCCGCGCGCACCTCGGGCTCGTGGTGGCCGGTACGTTGGAGGGCATGAGGGACGGACACCAGTGGCACGCTCGAGCCGCCGCGCTCAAGTTTTGCCAGGCTTTCGCGTACCGCCACTCGTTCACCCTGTCAACGCACGAGATGGCCAGTTTACGTGACGAGACGTTCGCGGCGCTGTGCGATGTCCAGATTGAGGTGCGGACGATGGCGCGGGACACGCTGATCGGTTTCCTCAAAGGGGTATCCGCGGTCACTGCGAGTTCCATTCGTGCACGGTGCTTAAACGCGTCCAAGGAGTTGCCGCCGCGGAAGCGATCGCGTGTGGGACGCGGGGAGGACGGTAACCCGGGTGGTGTGGACGGCCCTGATGAGGACTCCAAGGCGAGGAGGCACGGGTGCGTGCTTGGTTTGAGCGCGTGCGTTTTGTCAGCTCCGTACGGGGTTCCGGATTGGATGCCGGAGGTGTTGGAGGAGCTGTCCAGGCGGACGTGCGAGCCGAACCCGGTCAAGGAGAGCGTCCAGTGGACGTTCTCGGAGTTTAAGAAGACGCACCATGACGCGTGGCAGGAGACGCGCGCGGCGTTCACGAGCGAGCAGTGGGAGAACATATCCATCGGGATGGAGCTGGCGCCGAGCTACATCGTTTAACATCCTTTTCGCTGAGCCTCAACAAATCGCAATCGCGCCAGCTGTCTTTCAAGGGGGGTTGCCCACCATCGTCTCCGACCACTTCAAGCCGCGGTACCGCCCCTTTCGGTGTGCCCGAGTCTTCGCCGAGCGTCGGACTCGCGAAGAAGACCGCAACCCGAGTCGTCGTCGCCGTCGTCGTTCCGTGAGCGGACAGCCGCGGCGCCCTCCGAGCGAACTCACCGGCCGCGTCACGTGCTTCGGAAGCCTCAACTCACGCGGTTTCCTCAGTCTGACCCGACACCACCATGCAGCGCATGGCCTCCATGATGGGCGGCTCTCGCGAAGCCGAGTCCCACACCGACTACCAGCCTCTTCCGGGTGGTGAATTCGACGACATCGGTGAGTCCGCGCATCCATAGCCGTCCCAAAGAGCCATCGATCCACGCCGTCACGGAAAATCCACCCCCTCCCGCGCCTCGCCCGAAGATTCTTTTTCCTGACGCTTCGGTCCCCTCTCACGCCGCCTCCATCTCAGGCGGGATTCGTCAGCCGGACTTCTCGCAGGACAGCGGCGCCGGCGCGACCCAGGCGAGCGCGCAGAACCACGGCGGCAATCTCATCGCGTCGTGCCCCAAGTGCGCCTCCCAGCTGCTCATCCCGCCCGGCGTGCCGACGGTGGCGTGCGGCTCCTGCGGTCAGGCCATCTCCCCGGTCGTCTCCGGGGGGCACGGAGCCCCCGCTCCGCCGCCAGGGCCCGAACCGTTCACGAGGATGGTCAAGTGCCCACTCTGCGCCGCGGTGCTGCAGCAGCCCCCGGGGGCGTCGCTGGCTGTCTGCGGGGGGTGTCACCAGGTGATCGCTATGCCTGGGGGGGAAAACGGGGGTGGCGGCGGCCAGCCGCAGGCGTCGGGGGCGAGCTCGGAGGCGAGCGCGTTGGGAGAGGGGGGCATGCCGCCGATCATCGCGTGCCCGTCGTGCAACATGAGGCTGCAGCCACCGCCGGGGGCGCCGCTGGTGGCCTGCGGCGGGTGTCGGCAAGTCATGCAAGTCCCCGGGGTGGCCCAGTCGTGAGGATGCACCATCGAACCACGCCAGCACACGCACGATTACCTTCACCTTAGCGCACTAACTTACGGATGTTTAACACGCACTGTTGATCACAGACAACCGACGTCGTCTCGTTACAACTGCCTAACCACACACGCACACACACTCGTTCACTCGGCGCTCTTCGTGTTCATCACCAAACTTAATGAATCAATCCGCGCCGAGTCGTCAATCGACGGATCCCGTTTACGAGCCGAGGGCGAGGGTGAGCTCCGCCTCGCACGCCAGGTCCTCGCCGACGAAGCACTGGCCCTTCATCTTGGCGATGCCGAAGCGCTTGTTCATCTTGGTCAGGACCACCTTCATCACGAGCTGGTCGCCCGGGACGACGGGCCTGCGGAACTTGACGCCGTCGATGCCTGTTGAAAAAATACGACGTCAGTCATACTAATTGCCCATACAAAGATAAAAATAGACTCACCGGCGAAGAAGAACTCCTGCTGCGTGCCGCCGTCGCCCGACGCGGCGGGGTCGAGCATGATGAGCCCGCCGACCTGCGCCATCGCCTCGACCATGAGAACGCCGGGCATGATGGGGCGCTGGGGGAAGTGACCGGGGAAGAAGTTGTCGTTGATGGTGACGTTCTTGAGGCCGATGGCGTAGGAGCCCTGCTCAATCTCGAGCACGCGATCGACGAGGAGGAAGGGGTAGCGGTGGGGGAGCAGGCTCATGATCTTATCGATGTCCATCTCCATGGGAAGCGCCTTGCCGAGACCCTTAGCCACGGAGCCGGGGACCTCCTTGGCGTCGGCGGCGCGGACGACGAGGGACGCGGCGCGAGCCTTGGAGGAAACCTTGGAGCCCATCGCGAGGGATGAGCCCTGGGCGGTGCGCCTCTGGGCGAAGGCCGCGGGGGCCTTGGAGGAGGCGCGGGCCTTGGCGGAGGCGACCGCGACGGGCGCGCGCACGGAGGTGGCGGAGGTGACGGCGAACATCTCTGTTGCTATCGGTGCGTTCAGGTATGCAATGCAGGCAATGGATAGGAAAGGGGAAAGCAGTCGGCTGACTGGGTTTTACTCGTACGCTGGCCAATCAGAGCGGGGGACGCAGGTGCACAGTCAGACAGTCAGAGTTTCGAGTTTGCCATTAAGAAAAACAGCTCGCGACGCCTAATACACGTAAGGGATCAGCCTGTACTTCACGATGGCGCAGTACTTGTCCCAGTCCTTGCCGTACTTCTCCTGGCACGCCTCCCCGTCCCGCATGTCCCGGTGCACGAGCAGGATGCCAAAGTAGATGACGTAAAAGTAAGGCACGACGTGATCGAACCCGCAAGGCAGGCACCAAGCCCACGACATGAGCCAATCGCCCAGGTAGTTGACGTGCCTCGCGATGCCCCACCACCCGCTGGTGATCAGCCGGGTGCCCCGCTTCGTGGGTAAGTACGTTAAGTGCGCCACGCGCGGGTCGTTCGGGTCGTTCCTGAACCAGTTCTTCTGCAAGTTGCTCCCGCGGAACACGGCGTACCCGAGGCACTTGACGATCAAAATCAACGCAAGGAACGCATTGGACAAAGTCTGCGGCCGCTCCAGGCAGTACCTCGCCTGAAGTGAATACGTGAACGGCACCCACACGAGGTCACCGAACACCAGCATGAACCCGAACCCGTCGGTGGTGACGTCCATCGTGGTCAAGATGGCTGGTTCGAACCAGAGCGCGTCGGCGACGTAGAGCGCTTGGAAGAAACAGACGAGCGCCATCGCCGGTGAGACGGATCCGGTGTCGGTGAACTGCTTGTGCGCGAAGCCGAGGTCCAGGAGGAGCCATCCGATGAGGCCCGGAACGAGCTCGCAGAACACTTTAAGGTCGAACGAGCCGATGCGCGGGTTGAGTTCCCTGCCGATGAAGAAATCGTAGATCGGGTTGCCGGTGTCGCCCCCCTTGGCGAGGAGCTTCTTGCCGCCCTTCTCCGCGCCCTTACCGAATGAGTTGAGGTAGAGCGCGAGGGACATGGCGTACGCGAACGCCACTCCCGCGGTGAGGAGCGCGAGGAAGTTGCCGTGGACCCAGCCGAGATCGAGCCACCCACCGTGAACGCCGTGTGCCACGACGCCGAGGGTGACGACGAAGACGCTCATCCCGTTGAGCTTGTAGGTGAGCCTCTTGCCGTTGGCCAGCGTGACGCCCTGCTTCTTCACGCCCGGGAGTGCGAGGTGCAGCACGACGCACCACGCCATCCACCCGAGGAACACCGCGCACGCCTCCGGGCTGAACAGCACGGTCCCCGAGGGGAAGGTGAGGGAAGGGATCCCGGCGATGGAGTCGTAATCCAGGGAGACGCAGTGATGCGCGTTGCACGTCACCACGAGGCCGTAACACACCGCGGGGAGGCCGAGCACGATGCCCAGCGCCCCGATGGGGCCGCCGAACTCGTAGTGCGGATTGGCCTTCTTCGTCTGCCTGCGCGTCGCCACCATCGCGAGGTCGTTGTGAAGTTCGATTGGGGATTACGTCACACGGATATGATAAGCGGTCTGTTTCAAAACTGCAAATTCGAGTTTTCGTTGTTACAAGTGGCTTTACCCCTGCGGACAGTCCTGCGCCCAGTGCCCCATTCCGTTGCACTTGTAACACTTCGCCGCCGCGCGACCGCCGCCGCCGCCTCCTCGCCCGCCACCTCGCCCCCCGCCCCTCGCGCGCTTGCTCGCGGCACCCGCGCCCCCCGCCGCCCGCTTGCCCCGACCGCCTCGACCACCTCTAGCCGCTCCCCCCGTCGGCGACTGCGCGGGCGACTGGATCGGCGACGGTCGTGGTGACGCCCGTGTCCGCACGTTCCCGGTGGGCCCCGCGGGCGCGTCACGCATCATCGCCACGTAATCGCGCAGGTCCCGGTCGCAGAACACGCACACGACGCAGTCACGAAAGTGCCCAAATCGCGCCGGCGGCCTCTTAACGTTCATCTGTAACTTGTACGTCGGGTCGGATATGGGCCCGCCGCACTCGCACCGCGAACCAAGGTCGATGGACGCGGTGACGGTAGCGTCCGGGAGCTTGAACCTGTACTCGCATCCCGCGCCGGAGCACCGAATTTGGTACTCGGGAACCACCCCGCGCGGTCCACCCGTGTCCCTCTCCGATTTCAGGAGCTCGACGGTGCCGCCGCAGCCCGGCCGGGAACACACGCGGATGGTGCCGAGGGAATCGTCCAGTCCGAGCCCGGTGTTGCCGCCGCCACCCGGGCCTCCACCGCCGCCGGGGCCGCCATCGAACCCACCTCCACCGCCTCCTCCTCCGCCTCCACCGCCTCCTCCGCCTCCTCCTCCTCCGCCCGGAACGCAAAATTCAGTCACCGCGTCGATGAGCCTCTGCTTGCCCGCCTCCAATCCCCTGTACGCCTCGATCGCCGGACCGATGGCGTTCCTCAAACCCACCGCGGCGTCAATCTCACCCCTCGCCACCCTCGCCGTGTCAGCCTCCGTCCCCGCCCGCAGGTGCGGGAGCCACATCCCGGCCAGTCCCATCCGAGCGTACCCCGCGCAGAGCGCCTCGCCGAGCTCCGTGGGCATCAACCGGTTATCGTTAACCTTGCGTGCGTACCCGCGCTCGCCAACCACCTTCTCTATGTGCTGCGCCTGCGTCGCGTCGGTACCGATCTGGTGCGCCTCCATCTTGGAGAGTAAGTCCGTCTCGGAGAGTAGCGGCGGCGGCTGCGTCCGGCCCGGTCGAAGCGACAGCTCGCTCGGGACGAACCGCTGGCCCACGTGATAACTCGGGATGGTATTCTGCGACCACCCGTCGTACGTCGGTGACAACACCGGGCCGCCCACCGGCCCTTTGCCGTACACCTCGAGGTAGTTGAGCTCCTTGATCATGTTCCCGGTAGCCTTGAACCGTTCGCCGCCCATGCTGGCCTCCACCGTGGTCTTGTGCGACACCGCCGGGAGCGAACACGAGGCTAGAAAATGTCGGCACACAAACTCGTACACGTCGATGAGCTTTGGGTTCCTGTTCCTCCACGTGTTGTAGTCCTGATTCGACGCGAGCTTGGTGGGGTAGATCGGGGGATGCGCCTTGTCGTCGTGGCCGCCTCCTGGGGGTTGCCGGAACCTGCCGGAACCGAGCGATACCGCGTGAAAGCCAAACTTTGGATGCGGCGCGAGCTGCTCGATGGATGTTCTGTAGTCGAAATCATTTGGGAACTTGTCCGTCTCGGTTCGTGGGTAGGAGATGAACCCGGCTTGGTACAGTTCCTCCGCCAGTTTCATGATCTGCTCGGGTGAGACGCGTATGGCGCGGTTCAGTCGCTTTTGCATCTCGAGCGTGTTGAGCGGATGCGGCGGCCATTTCTTGCTCTCGGTGCCCCCTTCCCGTGTCACCACCGCCTCACCCGCGCCGCGCACCGCCGTGAACAGCGCGTTGGCCAGGTGTTCGTCGAACAGCCTGTCCCTGGACCACTCGAACTCCGCGATGGACGCCTCGCGCCCGTTGCCCACGGTGTGGCTCAGCTTGATTTTCCAAAAGTTTTCCGGGACGTGCGCGTCGATGTCCCACTTGCGCTGGACGATGAACCCCAGCGTGGGGAACTGGCACGGGCCGTAGCTGACGATGTTGCCCTTACCGTCGGCGTCCGCGCCGGGCAACCGCGCGGCTACCCCGCTCCGCTGTAAGAGCAGGGTGTTGAACCTGGTAAACGCGGATCCGAATCGAAGGTCCAGTTCTTGTCTCATGTCCACCGCCATGCTCTCGTGCGGGTTCGGGTCCCGTAGGTTGGCGAGCGCGCGGGTCACGTCGTTGTGCGACAGGGCGCTGAACCGCGCGCGCAGGCACCTGATGCCGGGTTTGGACTGCTTGCATATGTCCATCACCTCGAACGCGATGTTCTCGCCCTCCCTGTCGCAGTCGAGCCAGAGGATGAGCCAGGCGCATCGGCTCGCCTCCTTGCGAAGGTTCTCGGC
>Ga0302114_10000048_pt1 | contig 86716 bp, 56 predicted proteins | sample AG5_Surface_MG_FD_203107 | JGI IMG/M metagenome (GOLD analysis project Ga0302114, IMG submission 203107) | Marine microbial communities from Western Arctic Ocean, Canada - AG5_Surface | ecosystem: Environmental > Aquatic > Marine > Oceanic | place: Canada: Western Arctic Ocean | collected... | reverse complement strand
CGCACCCGAGCCGTTCGTTCACGTGGTCCCTCGCCTCCACGATCTCGTTCATCTTCCGCGCCGCCCTCATCTTGCCGCTCTCGGCATGCTTATCCGGGTGCCACTTCAGCGCCGCTTTTTTGTAAGCCTTTTTTATAAAGTCGCAACGCCGGTCCTTAGCGAGCTCCGCGAGGTTCTCCGGCAGGTTTAGCATCTTACCGTGATCCCTGTCGTTGTCGTGCTTGTGCTTCGCGCGCTCCGCCTCGTGCAGCTTGCCTTTGGCCTCCTCGAGGATCCGAACCGCCTCGCTCGAACCGCGATCCGCGTTGGGCTGGATGCGCTCCGCCGCGTCTCTCAAATCGGCGATGGCGCCCTCGGGGTAGTTGTCCCGCAGGTGCACCTCGGCGCTGGCCATGAACACCCTCGCGTACACACGGGCATCCGCCTTATCACAGGCTCGTTTGAACTCCTCCTCGTTGTCATACGAACCGTCGTCGTAGCACCGAATGGCCTTCGCCGCGCGGGCGCAGTGCTCGAGAGCCGATTCAAACGCCCGCATCTGCGCGTGCGCGACGCATCGTCTGGCGTCAATCTCCGCGAACATCGCAGACTTTTCGTCAGCCCCCACGGCCCGTAGGTTCGCGGAGGCCTTATCCGCGGACTCGAGCGCCAAACGGGACTCGCCGCGGTCCAGTTTAAGCCCCGCGTCCGCCACGAGCTTGGTCGCGTCTTTCATGAGCTTGTACGAAGTTTTGAAGAGTGGGGTGTCGGGGTCGGACCGCATGGCGACTGCGTACAGGCGAAGCGCGGCGTCCCCGTCGCCTCGCGCGATGGCACACTGCGCGCCGTATGAGACGGCGAGCGCGCGCACCTGCCCGCGGCGCCAGTCGCCGCGGGTTTGCCCCGCGGCGACGGCGGCGTTAGCCGCGCGCTCGCACTCGCGCCAGTTACCGAGCTCCTTATGCGCCCTGGCGACGGCCAGCTTGCGCGTCGCGTCCGGCTTACGCCTGGCGATCGCGCCGTCGCCCTTGGCGCCGTGGGCCACCACGGCGTCCCAGTCCTCGGCCTGTACTGCGCCGCGCATCGAATCGTACGCGTGTTTCATCGTCAACGCCTTGGTCAAATCGGCGTAGAAGTTGTCATCCGAAACCTTACCCCCGACGGTCACGAAAGCCCTGAGCAGATACGTCGCCGCGAGCGTCCCGTCGTCCTCGGAGCCGTCCAGCGCCGCCTTCGCCGCGTTACCGCACGCCTCCGCGGTCGGTGCGTCCGGGTCGGTGGCGGAATCGGAATCCCCGCACTTAAGGACCGGCCGCGAGGACTTGCCGTGAAGCTCCAGCGCGGCGGCGCAGGCTCGTTTGGCGTCTGTGTCGCCGATGTCCGCGAAGTGGCCGGCGACTGCGCTCGCCGCGTCGTCGGCGTTGAGCATGGACACCGCGAGCCCCCCGGTGACGATGGATACCCGTGGGGTTTCTGATGACGTGGCATCGTTTGAATCCGACGTGGCATCCGGGTTCGCGGCGTCCGGGCCCTCAACTCCGAACGCGGCGCGAAAGTCGTCTTCGTCTTCCAAGGATCGCCGCCTCGCCTCTTTCCTTCGCTCGAAGACCCACGCGTCCCTCTCGTGCGCCGCCGCGCGTTGCTCCCGCGTCTTCTCCGCGGCGTTCAACGCGCGCGAGTGCCTTCGATGGTGCGCGTTCAGGAGTTCGTACACCTTGTCCACGTCGTCTGAACTCATGGTCTCCTCCGCCTTTGTGTGTTGATCTTCGATCGTGTCGAGGCCGGCGCCGACGACGGCTCGCGCGTAGTCGAAGTGCGCCTCGCCGTCCCGCCCGTTCTCCGCGTGCTCCACGCCGCGCTTCCAATACGACTTCGGGCCCAAGGCCTTCGCCCTGCGTTTGTGCGCGCGCTCGCGCGGCTTGACGTCGTCCGGCACGTTGTGCGTCCACTCGTGCGAAAACACGGACGTGAAGTGCGGGAGGTGATTCATGGGCAGCGAGTTGAGGTACACGAACCGGGTGGCGGCCTGCGGGGCGTCGTCGCCCCGTAGGAAGAACGCGGGGACCTCCTTCTTCTTCTCCTTGCCGCTCGCCTTGCCGATGGTCACCACCGTCGCCTCGAACTGCCACAGCGGGACATCCTCGGAGGTTGGGAAGGAGTCATCCGAGTCGGGGTCTATCGAATCCACCGCCTCGTCGTCCCCGGCGACCTGTCCGATCGCGCCGCATAACAGCATAAACACCGCGAAGGTCATCACGCGAGATCGTCGATGCCCGCGTGATCCCCCCGCGACGCGCGATATCGCCCGCATCGCGCCCGTGAACCCTCGCCCGCTCGCCCGCTTCCGTTCGGGGTGTTGTGCGAGCTCCGATGATGATGAGGGAGCGACGAACCTGGTGAGCAGCGCGCATATTGGCGCGTAGCGTGTGTCAGTAAATGCCAAACAAGCCATTTTTTTTGAATTTATCGGTTCAGACGAAATAGGGCGGGAAGCGCCGACACAGCCGCTGTCGCACCGACACGCGCATCGGGACGCACAGCTCGCACACGCCGAGCGCGCCCGCGCGAACGCACACGCGCAAACCCACACCCACCGTCCGACCTCTCCACGAGCGAGGGCGCCAGGCGTGCGGGAGAGGAAGAAAAAGAAGAAGCGAGAGGCGCCTTCTTTCGAACGGAGAGGGCAGATCTCCGCTCGTGCAGTCGGATAGGAGCGCGGTTGGGTCGGAAGATCGACCTCGTGCGGAGTCGTGAAGGGACCCGCGGGGACTAAGGGACCAAAGGAAGGATGCCGCGCGAGGTGATCACCCTGCAGGTTGGCCAGTGCGGTAACCAGATCGGCACCGAGTTTTGGAAGCAGCTCTGCGCCGAGCACGGCATCAGCAAAGACGGCATCTTAGAGGAGTACGCCGCCAACGGCAACGCGGGCGATCGCAAGGACGTCTTCTTCTACCAGGCTGACGACGAGCACTACGTCCCACGCGCGCTGCTCCTCGACCTCGAGCCGCGAGTCATCAACGCCATTCAAAACTCCGAATACCGCAACCTCTACAACCAGGAGAATGTGTACATCTCCAACTCGGGCGGCGGCGCCGGTAACAACTGGGCGAGCGGCTACGCGCAGGCGGAGAGCGTGCAGGAGGAGATCATGGACATGATCGACCGGGAGGCTGACGGATCGGATTCACTCGAGGGTTTCGTGCTGTGCCACTCCATCGCGGGAGGCACCGGCTCCGGCATGGGCTCCTACCTCCTGGAAGCGCTCAACGATCGGTACGGCAAGAAACTGGTGCAGACGTACTCGGTGTTTCCCAACCAGAACGAAACATCCGACGTCGTCGTCCAGCCCTACAACAGCCTCCTCACCTTGAAGCGCCTCACCCTCAACGCCGACTCCGTCGTCGTCCTCGACAACACCGCGCTGAACCGAATCGCCGTCGACCGATTGCACATTCAGAACCCCACGTTCGCGCAGACAAACGCGCTGGTGTCGACGGTGATGGCGGCGTCCACGACGACGCTCCGGTACCCCGGGTACATGAACAACGACCTCGTGGGTTTGGTCGCGAGCCTGATCCCCACACCGAGGTGCCACTTCTTGATGACGGGGTACACGCCGCTGACGCTGGAGGCGAACCCGGCGGCGCCCGCCGTGCGAAAGACCACGGTGCTCGACGTGATGCGCCGGCTGTTACAGACCAAGAACATCATGGTATCCTCGCACTCCAGGAGCAAGGACTTCAGCCAGAGCAAGTACATCTCCATCCTGAACATCATCCAGGGCGACGTGGACCCCACGCAGGTGCACAAGTCCTTGCAGCGCATCCGCGAGCGCAAGCTCGCCAACTTCATCGAGTGGGCCCCGGCGTCCATTCAAGTCGCGTTGTCTCGCAAGTCGCCTTACGTGCAGACCGCGCACCGCGTCTCCGGGCTGATGCTCGCCAACCACACCAGCATCAGGCACCTGTTCACCAAGTGCCTCACCCAGTACGACAAGCTCATGCGTCGCAAGGCTTTCTTGGACCAGTACGAGCAGCACCCGATGTTCGCCGACGGGCTGGATGAATTCGACGACGCCCGGGAAATCGTCGAAGGTTTGGCGGAGGAGTACGCGGCTTGCGAGTCGCCGGATTACATCAAGTGGGCGAGCGGGAAGGAGAACGAGCGGATGCCGGGGGAAGGGCTCGTCAACCCGAGGCGGGCGGCGGCTGACTATTGAACGTGTCCGAGTAGCTAGCAGACTGTGTGTATACGACGCGAGTAATAAGTTTGAGAATCGGTTCAAGGTATTATACTTTGCGCTAATGTGGGGGGTCGATCCCCCGGGGTTAGGCCATCGTGGAGAGCTTGGATCCGGACCTCTGTCTATCTTTTTCGCCCTCGTTGCCCAACAGTTCGAGCACCCCGCTGCTCGCGCCACGTCCCATCCGCTTCGCGGCCGCCTCCTTGCCCCGTTTCTTCGCCTCTGAATACGCAACAACCCCCGCGACTGTGACCCCGTAGCCAACCATGCCGACGCCCGAGACTGGATTCTTGAACAGGATGATGGACACGACCACCGCGACGGCACCTTTCGCGTTACCCAGCACCTGCAGCGTCAGCGGGCTCGTGCACTTGGTGACCAAAAAGTTGGTCAGGTTCACGCTAAAGGCTAACACGCAGTTGAGCGCGACCGTGAAGAAAAATTTGGGGGAATCGACGCAGTTTTGGTAAAACACCCCAAACGCATCCGGCTCCATGACGTTAGCGCTCACCACCAACACGAAGAGCGCCACCGGGGACATGTACATCAGCAAGTTAAGCGAGTCCAGCTTTTCGTTCTCGTTCGTCAGCAGTAAACCCTGCAGCACAGACTTGAGAGCCCTGGCGAACGTAGCGGAGAAACACGCTACGAAACCCACGGGATGGAACAGCGGCTCCGCTTTGGACGCGATCATGATCCCCAAGACGATGGGCACTAAGGTCATGTACGTCTGCGTGCTCTCCTTGTGTCGCATGATGAACAATGAGAGGAGCGCGGTGAAGAACGGCGTGGTGGCGCCGATGGCCTGGTTGAAGGAGACTGGGATGAACCGCAGCGAGATGTTGCCCCCGACGACCGACGCGACGAAGACGACGGCGAGGACGGCGATCTTGATCGCGTGTTTCCTGCCCTTGATGGCCTGCTTGGGCACGACCCCGGATGCACGGACCGCCATGGAGAGGAACGCGCACATCACCTGTTTTTAATCGTGGGAGGGGAGTGGGGAGGATGGTCAGCGAGATGCGGGGTCACGCGAGATGCGATCGACGACGAGGAAAAGATGGGAGGACCGGGATCGCGTGCGCGCGCACCATGTGCATCATCGTGAGGAAGATGGGATAGCGGAAGCCATAGATGGACAGGAGGTACTTGTTCAGCAGGATGACGCCGATGTTGCTGAAGTACCACGCCGCGATCACGCTGAGAGTGTACGTCGACGCCATCTCCTCGAGCGAGCCAGCGCCCTTCTTTTCCCCACCCCTGTGGATCCCTTTCGTCGAGCCCGCGGTACCCGACGAGGACGGACGCCGTATCTTGGTCGTCGGTGAAGTGTCCGCTCCGTGCGAACCCCACGCCCGACTCGCGTCACGAGGATGTAACCCCGCGCGACGTGCCAGTGGCGCGTCGAACCCGATCGCAGTTCAAAACCCTTTGGATAACTTTAGACCCGTGTTTTGGAGTCATCGCCTGGGACAACGGTCGCCAGACTGGACAAATGTCGACGACTGAATGTGCGTAGCAAATCTTTGTTTCACATTCAACTAAACCGCCACCTGGCGGAAGATGTTCCTCACGCTCTCAATCACCCCCCGTTTCCCCTCACCGCCCGCGTCGTCCCCCGACGCCTTCATCGCCTGCACCGCGCCCAACAACGCACGAATCAAACCCGGCGCCCGTCGCTTTCCATCGGGTCCAGGCGACACCTCACCGGGCGCCGGCGGGAAAGCCTCGTTGGCGACTTTCGAAGCCAGCGCCCTCGCCAGCTCGGGCGTTACCCTCAGCTGCCCGCTCGCCATCCTCGCGGGACCCAGGTCCTGCGCCAAGGACGTCCCGTGCGTCGCGATGAGCTTCCGAAACCTGTCCTTGCACGCGGCGGGCGGGCGAATGAACGGCCCACACGTGGACAGCATCTCGCTGCTAAACGAAAAAGCCGCGTCGCCTAACGTCAAAACCAGAGCGGATATCACGGCATCCTCCTTCGTCGTGAAGTCGGCAGGGATTATGCCGGGAGGGTACCCCATCGGGTTGTTCCCAACCCCGGGAGATACGTCCATCGGGTTGGTCATCGTGGGAGACTGCTGCAGCACAGCCGCGCCAGCCGCCGCCGTCGTCAAGGCGGGCTTCACGGGCGTCGCCGCGAGCAAGCTAGGACCGGCGCCGCCGCCGACCGCGCCCTCCTTGGTCAGCTTGCGCACGCGCTTCCGCTCGGCGCGTTCCTCCGGGGTCTCGTCCTTGTGTCGGTGCTTGTGTTTCTTGTGCGCGTGCGCCAGTGTTGGGTCGAGGCCTGCGTCCTCACCTTCGCGCTTGACCCCGCCGCCGAGAAGCGACGGGCCCAGTTTGAACTTGACCTTCAAAGCGGGCGCGGGCGCCTCTGGCGCGGGTGACCCGGCGCGGGGGGTACCTCCCGGGGTGTTATCGCGGCTCGAACGCTTCCCCTTGGGAACCTTGGCGCCTATGATGGCGCCCGCGAGTCCGCCCCCGCCCCCCGCGGCCGTTACGCCGGCCGTTACGCCGGCCGCGGGCTCGGCGCTGGGCACCGCGTACATGGCGGCCCATCGCTCGGCTTCGAGCCTCTCCCACTCCGCCTGCAACCGCGCCTCTTCCGTCGCCTGCTCCACCTTGCGACGGTACTCCTCGTCCGCTGCGCCCGTTTCCCAGCCCTCGACGACCAAGCCTTCCTCGTCGTCGTCAACCTCGCGCTCCGCCGCCGCCTTTTGCTTCTCGAGCTGGTCCAGCTCCCACGCCTTCTCCTCGATGTCCACCACGGCGTCCGCGTCGATGCCCACGTCGTCCAGGATACGAACCGTCTCCTCGAGGTAACGCACGGCGTAACGCTCGACCGGCTTCAGCTGCTGCTCGATCGCCTCGCCCTTGCTCGCGGACATCTGCACCTTGCGCATCATGTCCTGCGCGAACGCGTCGTCGCCCTCGAGGCTCGTGTTGATCGCAACCATCGACAAGTCGCCCCCGACGCCGTTGTCCTTGTCGCCGAGCTTCGTCCCAACGGGCGTCGCGGGAACGGCGTCCGCCCCGTCTTTCGCGGGCACCTTGGCGAGTGACCTGCCGTCCGAAGCGGACGCGACGCGCCGCATCTTGCCGGGCTTTTGGTCCGAAGTTCCGCCCGATTTATCGTCGTCATCCGCGTCGGGGTTTTCCTTCTCGTGAACGTCGTCGCCGAATTCAGCAGCTTCGTCCGCGTCACCCGCAGCCTCCGCGGCGGCGGCAGCCTTGTCGACGTCGTCCTGGGCCTCGTCCATGAGCCTGGCGACCTCGTCGTCGTCGTCACCGGCGCCGCCTTTCGTTTTGTCCGCGTCGGGCTTGGACTTACCCATCGCGCCCATAGCCTTGTCGAAGATGTTCATCGCGGCGAAGCCGGCGTCGCCGCCGACGACGTGACGCTTCTTATCCTCGTCGTCGTCCGCCGCCGCGGGACCCGAACCGTCAACCGCGGCGGGCTCGCCCTTGGCCTTGGCCTCCGCGATCTTCTTGAACTGGTCGGTGTTGAAGTTACCGGCTTGAATCGCGAAGTGGTCCAACTCGCGCTTTTGCATCGACTTTTTCAAGATGTTCTCCTCGATGGTTCCCTTGCACACCAGCCTGTAGATGTGAACCTCGCGGGTCTGCCCGATGCGATGCGCGCGGTCCTGCGCCTGCTGGTCCATCGCGGGGTTCCAATCGGAATCGTAGAACACGACGGTATCGGCGCCGGTGAGGTTGATACCAAAGCCGCCGGATCGCGTTGATAAGATGAAGCAAAACAGACGCGGATCGGTGTTGAACCGCTGCATCATAATCTGCCTCTGCTCCGGCTTGGTGGTACCGTCGAGCCTGCAGTACGGGTACCCGTAGAGGTTAAGGAACGCCTCGAGTATGTCGAGCATCTTGGTCATCTGCGTGAAGATCAGAACCTTGTGCCCGCCCGATTTCCGCTCCCGAAGCAGCGTGGCCAGCGCCTGCAGCTTCCCGCAGTCGAACTGCACCAACCGCCGATCCGGAAAAAACAGCTGCTGGCGAACCTGCGCGAGACGAAGGGGCGCGAGCGCGGGCGCGCCAACCTTCTGCGTCCACACGTCCATCTCGCGTCGCTCCGCGCGGACGGATGCGCTGGGCGCGCTGCACGCCATCGTCGGCGTCGGCGCCCTCGCCTTTGGAATCGCAAACATAAACGAAGTCACCAAATCCACCGATTCCCTCACCCGCGTCGCGTTGGTCTTCACCGCGGTCAACAACGCGGGCGCGTTCACGAAAGGACCGGCACCGAACGTACGCTCGATAAGGTGGCAATGGTGCGCCGGGTGCCGCACGACGCACGCGCGTCGTAGGTCGGAGCCGTACACCGGCACGCGGCGAGCGGCGTCGGCGGCGCACCTCGCCAACCGAGCCGCCGTCTCCCGCCGCTCCACCTTCGCCGCCGCGGCTCGCGCCTCGGCGAAGAGACGGACCGCGGCGTCCGCGTTCGGGGTCATGCGCCCCAGCCGCTGCGCGGGCGTCGGCGTCACCTCCGCCAACGTAGCCTCGACCTCGTCGATCGGCGGCATCCGGCGGAGCGCCTCGGCGCATCCCCACGAGTCCCCCGAGGCGTACCCGAATTTCCCACCCGCGCCGGCGTTGACGTCTTCGATGGTCAACAGGTGTAACCCCCTGGGCGCGAACCACTTGGCCATGAGCGGGTCCTCGTGCGACGTCCTCGCCGCGTTTTGAACGATGGACGGGACCGAGATGGACACGCCGGGGAGCATGTCGAACGCGGACACGATTGGCCTCCCCGCGAAGAGATCCGGGTGGTTGCAAACTTTCCGCAGCTGCATCAGGCAGTTGATGATGCCGAGCAGGTTACCGCTGGACAGCGTGGTGGACGTGTCGCTGGACGCCATGTACTCCTCGTAGAGTCGGCGCTGGCGCTTGGACAGCCCGCAGTGCACGACGTGCTCAGTCTTACCCGGGAGGTTCTTCTCAACCTCGGACTTGAGCCTTCGGAGCAAAAACGGTCGGAGGACGCCGTGAAGCCTCGATACCAGGTCCATGTTGACCCCCTCGCCGCCCTCCACCATGCCGCTCAGCGGGGAGGAGAACCAGTTTTTGAACTCGCTGTGCGACTGGAACACGTGCGGCATCAGGAAGTGCATCAAAGACCACAGCTCCATGAGGTCGTTCTGCAGCGGCGTTCCCGTGATCAGCAGCCGTCGCTTGCTGTTGAAGTTGAGCAGCGTCTGCCAGCGCTGCGACCGCCAGTTCTTGATCATGTGCGCCTCGTCCAAAATCAGGTACTTCCACTTCTTACGCCTGAAAACCGTCTGGTCCTGGGTGATCAGCCTGTACGTGGTGATGCACACGTGGAACGAGTTGGGCTTGGACCAGCCCTGGCGCTTCAGTTTACGCTCCTTTGCGGTGCCAAAGTAGGTCAGGACCTTAAACGCGGGGGCCCACTTCTTGAACTCAACCTCCCAGTTCAGCATCACGGACGTGGGTACCACGATGAGGTGCGGGCCCCATATGCCGTGGTTGCACGCCAGGTACGCCAGCAGCGAGATGGTCTGGATCGTCTTCCCGAGGCCCATCTCGTCGGCGAGGATCCCGTTGAGAGCCTTGTCGTAGCAGCTCACCAGCCAGTTGAGTCCCACGTGCTGGTACTCGCGCAGCGTGTGCTTCAACAGGAACGGCACCCTGCACTTGACGTCCGCGGACTCCAGCGTGTGTCCCTTGGGCTGCAGCGAGCCGGCATCACCCGCGAGCGAGTCGAGAACGCGCCGGCGCTCGCGAGAGGCGGCTTTCTGTTCCTCCGTCATCGGGGGTTCGTCGTCGCCGCCGAGTGCGTCCACGCCGGGCTCGTCCTCATCTTCCTCGTCCTCGTCCTCGTCGACATCCTCAAATTCATCATCTTCCTCTTCCTCGGGCTCTTCTTCTTCCTCCGCCGCGTCGCCGCCGCCGTGCGCAGCCTCCATCTCCCGGTACCGCCGCATGAGCTCCTCGATGGGAATCTCGGCATCCGCCGCGAGATCGTTCATCTCCTTCTCGTCGTCGTCGTCGTCACCTTCGGCCTGGGCCCTTCGCATCTCCTCCTCCAAGGTCTCCTCGTCGTCGTCCTCGTCCTCACCCTCGGCGATCTTGAACTCGTCGTTATCGTCGAGGTTTTCGGCGGGCGCGGAGGCGGTCGACTTGCGCTTTACGGAGGTGGTTCCGGCTCCGGCTCCGGGCGCATCGACGATGTCCGCGAACGTGCTCTCCCTGGTCTCCTCACCGGGCGAGCACGTGGTGTCCATCGGGGTCGGTTCCTGTGTCTCTGTCTTGACGACCGACTTTTTGGAAGCCATCGCCTCAGCCTCCTCCATCTCGCGGTACCGGCGGAGGAGTTCCTCGATGGGCACCTCGGCGTCGGCGGCTAGGTCCGCCATCTCCTTTTCGTTGTCGTCGTCATCGCCGTCAGCCTGGGCGCGTCGCATCTCCTCCTCCAACGTCTCCTCGTCGTCGACCTCGTCCTCGTCGGGGGCGACGAACTCGTCGCCGTCGTCCTCCTCCTTGACCTCGGCGAGCGTCTCCATCGGCGCGGGCTTTGAATCGCACTTTGGCACGGGAGCCGGGAGCGCTTGCACAGCTGTGTCGGCACCCCCCTCGGCACCTTCCTCGCCCGTGAGCTTACCCGCGAGCATCGTGGAGTACCGCTCCGTCTGCCCCAACAAGAAATCGAGGTGCTTGTCCATGACCTGCTTGCGCTTGTCGTCAACCACGCTCTGCGCCTTGAACCGAACAACCTTTTCAATCTTGATCCAAAAGTGCATCACCTCGTTGCCGATGTTCCTCGCCGTCTTGCGCTGCGCGTTCAGCAAGTCGCTCTCGCGCTTGATCACCCGCGACTCCAAATCGAGGTTCGACCTCGCCACCGCGTAGACGGATTTGCGCGCGAGCTTGGCCCGGAACTTGCGCTCGCGAACAAAGTCCCCGGCGAGCCACTTCATCTCCTCGAGTAGGTGATCCCAGTGCGTCTTGTTCCTATGCGGTTCCGGGAAGGGCGGCACCGGTTTCATGAGCGGCGGCCTGGCCATGATATCCCACGCGCGGTCCATCACGCCGTCCTCGTACCTGATCCGCTTACCTTCCTCGATCGCCGCGGCGCGAGCCTCCTCGGGGGTCTCGAACACCGCGGGGAGGTGCGCCGCGATCTTGTCGGGGGGGCGCTCGACGCCGTTGATCGTGAGGGAGACGCGGCGCGAATCCGGCTGGCTCCCCAACAGCCGCATGCCGTCACCCTCCTCCTCTTCATCGTCGTCGTCGTCGGATTCATCGTCGGAGTCGTCTTCGTTGAACGATCCGTCGGAGTCGTCGGCGGTGTCCTCGTCTTCTTCTTCGTCTGCTTCCCCGGCTTCCGACTCCGCCTTGACGGACGCGGCCTCGACCTCTTCTTTGGGCGCGCCGTACCGCTTGAGCAGCATGTGCACCGGTATCTCGCTCTCCTTCTCCAGCGCGCTGACCTCTAAACGCACCGTCTCCGGATCTAAGGGTGCGCGATCGAGTTCTTCGTTGAACGTCGCGAGATCGTCCTCGTGGTCAGAGTGGTCGGATGGGGCAAACTCTCCGTCGTCCGCGTCGCCGGCGCCGAGGTCGAAGCCCGCCCACGATGCGGCGTCGTCGTCGCTCTCGGGCTTGGCGGATGCGCCGGCGCCGCGCGGGGTTCGCGGGCGGGGCTTGGATCCGCCGCTGGCTCCGGACGTGGACGGGTTGGCGCCACCCGTGGGTTTGCCGCGCTGCGGTGCGGGATCGGGTGCGGGTTCGGGCTTGACGACGGCCGCGCCGCCCGCGACCTGCTTCCTGAGCTCGGCGGGCGGCGGCGCGGGGCCCGCGACGAACGCCTCGGGGCGTTTGGACTGCCGCCCGCTGCTCCGCGGCGTGACCGCATCGGCGTCGCCGCCGTCCTTCCCACCGCTAGCCCCGGCGGAGGCGCTCCCTCCCCTCGACTGCCTCAGCGCGACCGATGGGGGAGGCGCCGGGCCAGCCTCGAACCTGCGCGGGTGGCGTGCGATCGGGGATCGGCGATCAGTATCTACGTTGTTTCCGAGCGGGATCGAGTGGGACGCGTTCGGGAGACGCGGCGCGATGAAGGGCGGGCGAAGGCTCGTTCGAGGCGGGGCATCGAAGGATGAAAAAGCTGCGCAGGCAAACAACAAAAGATTTTTGAGTCGCGTCTCGCGAGCCGCATCGATCGGGGCGCGCGCGGGCCTCGACGCGCGGGTTCACGTACCTCGCCGGCTCCGGCCTCGCTCTCTGTGGCCGCCCGGAGGAACCGGACATCCTCCTGACTGTCCAGTCCACCTTCCGCGCGTTTCCTAAGTGTCGACAGAGGCAGAAACTCTCGCGGTTGTTGCCAGAACCCTGGCTCGAGCACTTCGTCGATCGGGGCGTCATCATCGGCGCGCACAGCGCAGCTCAGCGCAGATCTCGCGCGCGTTTCTCGGAAAAAACGTGTTTTCCAAAAAACGTGTGTCGGCGCGGCGTTGAGACGTCTCACTCCTCTTACACCATGGCGGCCGAGCTCGCCGCGGTCATCGCCAAAGACGACCTCGTCATCTTCTCGTACGGTGGGTGCCCGTACTGCAGGCGCGTCACCAGGGCGCTCGACGCCGCGGGGATTCCGTACAACGAGGTGGACTACGACGACCTGGACGACGGCGACGCGGTAAGATCGGAGATCAGAGCCACACACAGGCACGGTTCAGTGCCAGCCGTGTTCGTCAAGGGGAAGTTCGTGGGCGGATGCAACGACGGACCGGAGCCATGGATGGGCATCCTTCCCTCGCTCAACGACGGCAAGTTAGCGCAGTGGCTCCGCGACGGCGCTCCCGAGGCGTGAAAGATTTGGGCAGGCTCTAGAGATTAGATCTGTGAAGACGAACGGCCGCGTAGTCCACGACGTTCGTTCATTCCCTAATAAGAGTTCCTAGTTTAGCGATACCGAAAACCGCGTCAGATGTCGTCAATCACCGGCTGCTGCCGCCCATCACCGGCCGGCGGCGGGGGCAGCGCCGAGTACTTGGACACACCGCCGCCGACGCCGCCCATCATTCCGACGTCGTGTGAAAACACGCATTGGGCCCCGCGGTGACACTTACCCTGCGCCCAATCCCTGCACGGCTTCTTACTCCGCGACTCGTACCGCTTCTCGTGCGCGAACCTGCAGTCGCCGCCGTACAAGCACTGGCCGGCGAGCCACTCGCGACACACCTTTTCCGAATCCGGCTTTGGGTTTGTCGGATGCGCGTGAGAACCAGGCTTTATGGGTTTAAACCCGACGCCCACGCGATTGCCCTTGGTCAGCTTGTTCATGGCTCGCTCCTGCTCGTCGACCGGGACGACGTCGGCGAACATCACGCGCGGGTCCACGTCATCCACGATACACCCGCGGTCCAACGCGTTCTGAATCAAATCCCGCCAAACCCCCGCGCCGGCTCGCAACTTGCCGACGCGGCCGACGACGTAGAGCGCCTTGCGGGCGCGGGTGATTGCGACGTTGAGACGTCGGACGTCGGAGAGGAACCCTATACCGCCGTCGGCGCTGCCTCGCACGGTACTGAAGACGATGATGTCGCTCTCCTGGCCCTGGTACCCGTCGATGGTGTTGATCTGGACCCCTAAACGCGCCGCCGCGCCCTCGCCCCCGCACAGCAACGTAAACGCTTTGCGTATGAGCTTCACCTGTTCCTTGTACGGAGTGACGACCGATACTTTTCCCTCCGCGGTCTCCCCAGTGCCGTCCCGTAGACATTTGTCGATCTTTTTGTACAGGCACACCACTAGAATGGCTTCGAAGTGGTTGATGACGGAGTTTGAGACGGTGCGCTCCTCGAGGCCGTGAGCGTCGAATATCCGGTAGGTTCCCAACCCAGACGCCGGGTCTTGGTACGGCTCTTGCGACCGACCGAGAACCGACGCCGAGTCCTGGAGCCTGCCGTCGTAGAACTCCTCGCTGGGAAACTCGCGAATTCCCGGGTGCATGCGGTACTGCACCGACAGCAGGAGCGCCTCCGCGCCGAGCTCGTTGAAACGTTCGAAGAGCGACCGCTGAAACGAAACTTGCTGAGCGTTTTTGGAGATGACGGTGGACGGCAGCTGCTGCGGGTCGCCGACCAGCACGCATCGCCTGGCGCCGTGTAGGAACGGGATGAGCGTGGCCATCTCGTTCGCCTGCGCGGCCTCGTCGATGAGCACGGTGTCGAAGCCGTGCGTGAGTTGCCGGAAGACTTTCCGCGAGGAGGACGTCAGGGTGGTGAACACGATCTCCGCGTCGTCGACGAAGGAAGCCTCGAGCGCGGCTCTCACTTTTCGAATCGCCCTCTTTTGGTTCCAAGCCATCTGCCGATCCACGCGCCCGTCTATCCGCTGGTCCCGCGTCACGTGGTGCGCGTTGGGTCCGAGGTGGGACAGCAAGTACGCGAGCCGCGCCATCTCGGCGACGGCTCGGTTGCGATTCTCGTTGCACTGCAGCATCTCCGCTATGATCGTCAGGTTCTTCTGGATCCGCGTGTCGATCTCCTCGCCGGGTTCCACGTCGTCACCCTCCGCCGGGACCGTCCTGGGTTCCGCGGACGCCTTCGTGCACTCCACGAGCTGGCGCTCTTTGTGTCGGATGAAGTTATCGGCGTCGGACACGAACTTGGCGTGCCGGCGGTACTCGGCGTCCCATCGCTGGCCGTCAAACTTCTTACCGTCGGAAGCGCCCATCTTGATCAGGTCCTCCACCCGTTGCGACGTCGTCACCGGGCCCACCGCGTCGCTGACGATCGTATCCGCCGCGGCGACTCGCACAACCTCGGGGGTGTACGGATCACCGTTGAGCTGGTGGAACTGCCGGCCGATGACTCGCTCGAGTAAGTTATCGACGGCGGCGTTGGACGGGGCGCAGACCAGGATCCTTGGTTTATACACCCCATACGTTTGCCCGCGTTCGATGCCGGTGTTATTGCTCAGGTTGGTGTACAAGTCGCGGACCGTGAACCCGCCCGACGCGTTTTCCTCATCCTCCTCCTCGCCGTCTTCACGCGCCGATCGGAGCCTGTGAACAAAACACGACGTCAGTCTAATTACCCGTACGTAAATGAAAAGAAACTCACCACTCGACGTCGTCGTCGTCCAGCGCCGCGCTGAATTCTTTCCCCGCGACTCGTCCGATGCCACGTCCGATCGCCTCGTGTATGGACTTGTAATACCTCTGGAACAGCAAACAGTGCAGAGTGTTGAGGATCCCCCACACCGTGTGCGTCTTACCAGTCCCGGGCGGGCCTTGCACCATCGTAAACGGAAACGGATCCTCGTGAGCCGCGTCGCCTGTAAACAAAACACGACGTCAGCCTAATTGCACGTACGAAAATAAAAAGAAACGTACCCTCTCGTTCGTACGACCGGAGCGTATGCGCCGCCGCCCACTTGATCGCCGCGAGCTGCGGCTCGTTGAAGTTCTTCTCCAAAAAGTCCACGTACCGCTGGTTCTCGGCGATCTCGCCACTTAAGGGCGGCGCCGGGACGTTGCGGACGCGCGGCATGCCGTCCTTCGGCGGCTTGAGCATCGCGCGGCGCATCGGCGCGTGTAGTCGCCTGTGATAGTGCAGCGCCTCGTACGCGTTCTCCCACGAGTGGAGCTTACCCGCGGGCGCGATGAACCAGGTCCTGGCGTAGGGCGATATCGGGTTGGGCGCCGCGGCGAACTCGCCGTCCTCCGCGACGGCGTGACCGCCGATGAGCGCGTCGCCTCTGTCGCCGCGGACCAATCGCCTGACGCCCTCAAACGCCTCCAAGGTACTGCGCTCCCGCACCCGTGACAGCTCGTGCCATTCCCTCCACCCCGGCGTGGACGGGTTCGTCGCGGTGTCCACCTCCGCGGTGATCCAGAAGGAGAAGTCGATCGTCTGAGCCTGGGCGTTGACCCGTTCGCAGAACCCGGCCGCCGCGATGGGGAGGTTAAGCCCAGATTCGTCGTGCGGCCACGGGTCGTCCTCGGTGACTTGGCGCTCGCACGCGATGACGACGCTGTGATCCGGGCACAGCGCTCTGAGTGTCTCGGCGTCTTCGCTGTCGTGGATCTGGAACCGGACGCGCCTCCACCCGCCGCCCGTGGACTTGAGCTCGCTCGCCATGGTGCACGCGAACTGAGATCCCTCGGCGAGAGATTCTTTCCACGTCTTGCGAACGCCCTCGCGCGCCTCTTCCATCAGCACCGGCTCGAAGGACTTGACGTAGTGGTCGCTGTTTTTGAACTCGTGGGGGATCATGCCGAGCTCCTCGCGCGTCGTGCGGCGCCACAGCAAAGGACCGAGCGCGGCGCGTTCGAACCACTCGCGGGTGCCGTGCTTGCCCCGCTCGGGGGCGTCGCCTTTCCCGGTGCGCTCCGACGTCGCCGCGCGGCCGCCGCGGCTGACGAAGCCGCGGGGGCGCTTGATACCCTTAGCTTTCGCCGCGACAGCCTTCGCCTCCTCCTCGCGGAGCACCGCGATCGCCCGCCGCCGCGCGGCATCGTCGCCCGCCGGTGCCATGTTGTTGTGTGCCTTGTTTCTTGGATCTGATGGAGCAGCGGTTTCTGTTTGTTACTGCTTTGTCGCGCGATCGACAGGGGCGAGGACTCATTCGAGGACTCCGCTGAGACGAAAGGATTTAACGAATAACGACGAGACGGCGGCGACTGCGGAGAGTCGTCGCCCGTCGGTGTCAATTACAACGGCCGCTAATCAGCAGTCGTGAGTGGCTTGGTGGTGGCGTGGGTTTCTAAGATGGTGGTCAACGAAGCCGCTTCAAAAAATGGGCCCGTCCTTCACTCGTGCGTGTCGGTTGTCGTCTTGGAACGCGCGGCGTCCGGCGGCACGACATCGCGTCCACGCGCGATGCGCGATGTCATCCCGCCGGTATCACACCGACAGCGTTGTGTGTGTGCGCAGAGTTGCTCGGAACCCTACGCGGCGCCTTCCCTGGCTTTTTTCCTGTTGCGCTTCGCCTGCGACTTTGAGATCTTCTCACCCGTCTCCGCGGCGCGAACGACGCTCTGCGGAGGAGGCGCCATGGCCGCGGGCGCGGGCCTCGCGGGCGGCTGCTGCACCAGGGATCCGACGATCATGCCGGGCATGAACTTCTTGGGCTTGTTCGCCATGCCGGGCTGCTGCGCGGGAGCCCGGCCCGGGGGAGCCCGGCCGCCGCCCTGGGGCGCGCCCCTGGTGGGCGCGCCCCTGGCGTTTGGCGCGGCAACCTTGGGCGCCGGGATGTTCCCCCGCCGCCCCGGCATGGCCATCGCGGGTGCCCCGCCGATGCCACCGGCGTTGGGCGCGGCGGCGGTCTGTGGCCTCTGCTGCTGGTACTGCTGCTGCGGCGGCGGCTGCTGCTGCTGGTAGCCGCCGTACATCTGCTGCTGCGGGGGCTGCTGCTGGCCGTAGCCGTTCGGCTGCTGCGCGTAGCCGTTCTGCGCGTACGCGTTAGCCGGCGGTTGCTGACCGTATTGCCCGTAGCCGCCGTTCTGTTGGTACCCGTTCGCCGCCGGCGCCTGTCCGTAGTTGCCGTAGCCATTCGCGGCTGGGGGTTGGTTCTGGCTCGGGTAGGCTCCGTATTGCTGCTGCGCGGGGGGTGCTTGCTGCGGTGGCGGGCGCTGGGGCGGCGCCGCGGGTTTCGTGTTCTTCCACTCCTCCGGGTACTCGTTTTGCTGTCGACGCGAGGGCGATCGGGGAAACGAGTCGTCAGTTTAGGGGCGGGTTCGGAAGGAGGAGGATGGGAAAAATGACACAGCTGGCACGCGGTCTCGGGATCGCGGTCGCGTCAGCGGGGATCGGATCGCGCGGGTGGCGCCGAGCCGCTGTGGCATGCCCGGTGGCGGTGCGATTGCGGCGTCGGACCCTCGCGATGGTAATCCCCACGTGATGATCGCGGGTGAGATCGAGCGCCGACGTCGGGTCCAGACACGCGTCGGCGCGCGGGAGGGCGCGGGCCGCGTCGGCCGATTCCCGGGCGGGGCGAAAAACCCGCGAAGACTTGGGAAAAGTGTTCCATTGAACGCACCGAGACGGTCGGCGGCTGAACGTGCGCGGGCTGCGCGAACGGCCTCTGCGGGGGAAACTGGCGGAAGCCCGATCCAACGCGAAGGTGCGCGTCCTGCGTGTTGGGAAGAGGGAGTCGACTGTCAGGTCGTGGACGGCCGGCGGCGTCGCGGCGGCGAGGCGAAGAAAAACCGAAAGGTGGCGAGGTTTTTTCCTCGCGGGGGGTCCCGCAGATCGCGCGCGGCGGGGCGCGGATCCGACGCGGCGCGCGCGCGATCGGGGTGGCTTCGCACCTTGATTTGCATGGTCATGTCATCGATGCGAGCCTGGTTGCTCATGGCTTCGGAGTTGAGTAAGCGGTGTGCTGATTCTCGGTTGCTTGTGCGGTTGCGTGTGAATCGGCCAACCACCCCGTTCTCGTTTTTTGGTGGGAGAATTTTAGGGGTAACTAAATGCTCACTGGTTCGTTTCTCAAATGGAAGGCTCTCATTGCTTGCCCGAACCACATATGGCATTGTGGTCATGCGGCTGACGAGATATTTGCGATATTTGCCATTAACGAACAGCTGACCGAGCCAGAAAAAAAGAGCCAAGCGTCACCCTTGAACCATTGATTCGGGCACCTGCGATGCCGCCGAAGAAGAAGAAGAAGGACGATGGTCCGGTCGAGGAGGTTTGCCCCGAGGGCATGGACCCCGACTACTTCGCGCTGACCCAGGTACGCCCGCCGATCCTATTCCCCTCACGACACACGCCGCACCTCTGGTATCCCCTCTGACCACGACACGATTCTAATTTGGGATTCGCGCAGAACATGGGCGGACTCGTGGACATCGCCAAGAACGGCAACAAGGGAAGCGGACCCGTGTTGATGGACAGGACCGAATCGTTGGCGAAGCTGTGGTCGCACGCCATCGCGCATAACGGCGCGCGCAAGGACGAGGTCGTCACCGCCGGTGCCGTCGACGCCGCGGTGACGGTGTGCTCGCCAAAGTTCGCGGACGATCCCGCCGCGCAAGGCGCCGCCGCGGGTTTACTCGCGACGCTGGCCAAGGATCCCGAACTCTGCCCACGGATGGTGGAGCTCAAGGCTGACAAGTTCGCGCTGGATTTGTGCATGCGCAACTCCATCACCGCCAACGACGCCGCCGCGTCGTTGCTCGCGAGGCTGTGCGAAAATCCGACCACGAGACCTGCGGTGGTCAAGACCGTCATGCAACGGACCGCCGGCTGGGAGTGCGTGGTACGTATCCTGCGCACGCCCACCTGCTCAACCGAGGCCAAGACCGACGCGGTGCGTCTCTTCACACTCGCGTGCGAGCACGGCAAGGATGAACCCCCGCCGGAGGGTGGGTACGCGGAGGGGATGGAGCCGAAGTCGACGGCGCCCGAAGTTCGAAGACACGTCGCGGTCAACTGCCCGAGCTGCGTGGCGTACCTGCTCGATTTCGCGTGCGACGATTCGCAAATCCCTGGACCCGAACCAGACACGATGGTCCAGACCCCGGCGTTCGTCACCTTGCGTTCGTTGTCCGCGACGGCGATCGCGATCATGTCGAGGGAGGAGGCGGTGAAGGATTGGATCGTGAAAGACGGACACAGAGTGCGTACCTTCGTGAACGCGCTCAACTCCACGGTGGCGTCGTTGAAGGTGCGCGCACAGCTGGCCACCGCACTGTTCAACGCGTGCGACGTCACCGCATCCATGCTCGAGAAACTCAACATCGGGGATGACGGGGATGACATCGGGAGAAACTCAACGTCGAGCGACTCGGCGGCTGCGGCTATGTTCCCCGGGGGCTTCGGCTCGGCGATGTTGGACCAGCTGCCGGGCGACGAGGAGCTCAGACGGCTGGAGTTGCTCGTGGACGCGGGCGCGATGGCGCCGCTGGTGCGGATGTGTGCGGGCGCGAAGGGGTACTCGCCGCCGAAGGAGCCGGTTCCCCCGTCGCCGGTGAAGGGCGCCGAAGGAGAAGGTGCGCCTGAAGGGGAAGAGGCGCCGGAAGGTGAAGAGGCACCGGCGTCGGGTGAAAGGGACGCGGACGGTGCGGCGAAAGCGGACGACGAGGACGCCGCGGAGGGTGAGGGTGCCGACGACAAAGGCGACGACGGTGAGGGCGACGGCGACGGCGACGGGGATGGTGGCGGGGAGGCCGGCGGCGGGGACGACGCCGGCGGCGGCGACGAGGGCGGGGACGACGACGGCGGCGGCGGGAAGAAGAAGAAAGGAAAGAAGAAGGGCGGCAAGAAGAAGGCGGCGACCAAACCACCGCCGGGGCTCGGCGCGGGCCAGCTCGCGGCCGCGGGCATCCTCCGCGCGTTCACCCGCGAACCCGAGTGGGCCGCCGCGGTTGCGAGGTGCGACGGCGCGAGAATGCTGGTGGCGCTGTCGAAAGTCAAGGATGACCAGACGCGGTGGCACGCGCAGGCTGCGCTGTACGCCATCGCGGCGGACCCGGAGCGCAACGGTCGGTACCTCGAGCACGCAAAGTGTCCGGAGTACATCACGCGGGTGTCGGCGATAAGGCGAAGGCATCCGGTTCGGCCCGGCGGAAAGTTCATCCCCGCGCCAGTCGAGAGCGCCTGGGCCAAGACCGGCGCCGCTTAGTCAGAGACGCGCCGGTTCGAACGCCGCTCTCGGTTGTAATACACACGTACGACGTGTTAGTTAATACGTTTGCTATCCGTGGTCTAATCGGAGTCCGAAGAGGAATCCGCCGAAGAGGCCGAGGAAGAGTCCGATCTGGAACGCTTCTTCGACTTTTTCTTCTTGCTTTTCTGCCGCCGCCGTTTCCGCCGCCTGTCCTCCGACGATGACGAGTAGTCACCGCTCTTCCGTCGTTTCTTACCCTTGCTCTTCTTACTCTTCTTACTTTTCTTCCGTCTCTTCCGTTTCTTTCGACCGGAACTCGAGGAGGAGGAGGACGAACCGGACGAGTTCGTGTCCGCCCCCGCGCCGAAGTTTAACCCCCCGTCGTCGTCGTCCTCGTCGTCCTTCAGCAGCGAGTACTGGTTTTTACACTGCGTGGAGAGGTGCCCGCTGCCGCCGCACTTGGTGCAGAACCCCCGCGAGCCTTCCGGGTTCCCGTCCGCCCTATTCTTCGCGGCGTTGAGCCTGGCGAGCGCGACGAGCGCCTCGGTGGGGTGGATGACAGCCTCGTCCCCGGCTGTGCCCCTGCGCCTGCGATTGAGGGTGGTGCCGACGCCCGCGCCGCCGATTCGCCCCGGGGCTTTGATGGATGCCTCGATGGCGGTGTTGGTCCCGGCATCCTTGGTCTGCTCGATGCCGATGAGGTCGGTCCATATCTCGTTCGTGTTGTTCGCGTTCGACGTCCTGTGCGGGTTGGGGAAGATTTGTGAGTGTTTGTCGCTCGCGGGGGATGAGAACGACGCGGGACGCGCCGCGAGGGAGGGAAGGTGCGGAGGTTTCGGGGTGTATCGGAACGTACCTGACTCGATTCGTCGCAGCGCGGAGTTTCCCCGTTCCCATCGCCATGGTGCCCGTCGACAGTCGCTCGCCGGCGCCTGTGAGGCTTGGGGCGAAACAACAAATCTTCAAAGTCTGGCGAAAATGGCGGGCCACTGCACCAGATTTCAGCAAGGGTTTTGAGAGACGATCGGGTCGCGTCACAGTTCAGAGGCGCGAACTTCCCACGAAGGAGGCTCCGCGTTGGACGTCGCAGGTCTCTTCGTAGACCGAAGGTTCCGATCGAACTCGCAACGCGCGTCTCGATCGTTCTTAAAGGGGAGACGCTCCCAGGAGATCGGGGCTTAATTTGAGGGCGCGAAGTGGCGAGATGAGCGCCAACGAGGATCCCCGGCAGAGGCGGCCCAACATCGTGGTGCAGGATATGACCGAGGACACCATCAAGTTCGTCCTCACCGGTACCGACACGTCCATCGCCAACGCGCTCCGTCGCGTGATCATCGCGGAGGTGCCCACCATCGCCATCGACCTCGTCGAGGTGATCGAGAACTCCTCGTGCCTCTGCGACGAATTCATCGCGCACCGCCTCGGCCTCATCCCGCTCGTCTCGCACAAGGCGGCGGACATGCAGTTCCCTTACGACTACGCCGGCGACGACGACGCCATGACGGACGTCCCCATCGAGCTCAGGGTCAAGTGCGTGAGCGATCAAACCGAGGACGTCACCTCCAACGATTTCATGATCAACGGCGACTACACGCAGTACGACACCGTCAAGCCCGTGCACTATCGACCGTCCAAGCGAGCCTTCGGCGACGCCACGGCGTCCGGCGCACCCGCGGATGGTGTTCCCGTGGACGGCGACAAGAACCCCATCCTCATCCTCAAGCTGCGCAAGAACCAGGAGATCAACATGCGGTGCGTGGCGCGCAAGGGTGTCGGGCGGGACCACGCCAAGTGGCAGCCGGTGGCCACGGCGACGTACAGGTTCGAGCCCGAGATCACGATCAACGAGGACCTCATGGCGACGCTGACGGAGGAGGAGAAGATCGCGTTCGTGGAGTCATCCCCGGCGCCGGTGTTCAAGTACAACGATCAGACGCGGAAGGTGGAGATCGATGCACCGGATTCGTACGCGTACGACGGCGAGTGCCTTAAGAAGGCTGAGGAGATGGGTAAGCCTGGTTTGGTGGACATTCGGGCAAAGGAGGACACGTTCCTGTTCACGGTGGAGAGCACGGGGGCGCTGCCGCCGGAGACGATCGTGCTGAACGCGCTGAAGGTGTTGGACGCGAAACTCGAGATGACGAAGAGCGAGCTGGATATCGTCAAGGGCGAGCTGGAAGCGGCGGGAGCGGAGTGATTGGTTAGGTTCGGCGGCGGTGAATAACCAAAAAATAACCAAAAAATAACCAAAACGAACGTCGTCAGTCGAACAAGTCGTAACATTCAGGTAACAACACCGACTCACACTACTCACACGGGTCGGAACTTGCGAGTAGCCTTGAGCTTCGCCACCCTGTCTTTATCCACCGCGAACGCCTGCTTCAGCTCGAACAGCTCGTTCCGCCGCGCCTCCCGCTGCTGGTGCCGGTAAAAGTTTTCCTGAATCTTAGGCCCATCCGTCCGCCTCCGATCCGCCGTCGCCGCTCGGATGCCGCCGACGGTGGTCCCGTCGCCGTCATTAGTCTTCCGCCTACCTCGCTTAGCCTCGACGACGGTCCACCCGTCGTCGCTCGCGTTCGCCTTGCCCGCCGCCTCGTTCCGCGCCGTCTCCGCCTCGAACTCCGTCCACCACTCGTCGATCCTTTGTTGAAGTCGCTCGGGTCCCGGCGCGGCGTCTCTGAAGTCGGCGACCCATGATTCGAGCCCGACGGCGCGCGCGGTGCTGTCCGGTGGGTCCAGCGGCTCGCCCCCGCGCACCGCCGCCGCCAACGCTCGCTTGACTCCTCTACCATCCACGAACTTGACGAGCCCGCCGGCGACGTCCGGCGCGCTGTCGAGCGTCACGAGCGACGCGTCCGCTACGTCCCCGAAGCGCGACATGAACTCCGACAGCGTGGACTTGCTCCACCCCGGAGGCACCGCCGCGACGAAGAGCGCGGTGCCTTCCTCGGCTCCGTCGGCGCCCTTGGACGGCGCGCGGAGGAAGATATGCCTGGAGAACGCGGCGCCGAAGTGAAGCCTCACGGGCATCGGTCGCCATCTCTCGGACACCGCGTCACCGCCCTTTTTCGCCGACGCGCCGCCGCCCTTCTTCGACTTCTTCCCCGCGGTCGTCGGGGTCTTCGGCGCCTTCCTCTTCTTCATCGCCGAGCCGTCGTCGCTCGCATTCGACCTCGCCATCGTCCGGACGCCGTGGGAGGACGCTCAGGCCGTTGTGCGCGGCGAATGTTTATTTCCACATCGGACGAAAAGAAGGCGGCGGCGGCGGCTCACGGCAAAAGCGAGGTTTGTGGGTGGACTCTGGGCACTCGCTCCCGCGAACGGAGGCGCGTCGGCGGCCGGAAAGCGGCGTTGGGCGGTGCGCTCGTGGTACACAGGAACGTACGATGGCGCATTATCGCTTCAACAACCTGCTGGGCGCCCCTTACAGGGGCGGTAACCTGTGCATGAGCGGCAACCACCTGCTAACCTCCGTGGGCAACCGCGTGATGGAGGTGGACCTGCAGATGAGCTCGAGCCAGACGCTGCCGTGCGAGAACCTGACGGAGATTCGATGCATCGCGGTGTCCCCGAGCGGCTCGCACATGATATCGTTCGATACCGACGGTAGAGCGCTGCTGGTGAACCTCAGGTGCGTCCCGCACGAACCTTCTCCCACCCAGGGCGCCCCGCCGACGACCAACCCTCATCGGCGACGCCCGACCCCGCCCCCGCCCAAACCGCCGAGTCCGCTCGACGTCCGCCGCCTGTGACGATACAAAAAATGAGTTAATTCGTTGTTGAGAACCGACTGTTTCGTGACGGACAACTATGCTCACCGAGGCTCTCGCGGTGAACGCCGCTCGCGGCGCTTACCCACCAAGCGACCCGCCGCAAACACGCTTCTCCGATCACATCTCGTACGTGACTTACCGACGAGGTTCCAAGTCTGACCCTTTTCTCCGTCCCCACGCGCCCGTAGGAAACGCGTGGTGCTGCACCACATGAACTTCAAGGGCAAGGTATCCCACTGCGAGTTCTCCCCGTGCGGCCGGTCCTTCGCCGTGTGCGTCGGCAAGCTCGTGCAGATCTGGGCCACCCCGACGATGCTCAAAGAGTTTGCTCCGTTCCGCCTGCTACGAACCTACGGCGGCATGTACGACGAAGCCACGTGTTTGGCGTGGTCCCCGGACTCCCGCTGGATCATCGTGGGCAGTAAAGACCTCACGGCGAGGATATACAGCGCCAATCACATGGAAGGGTACGTGCCGCCGACGCTGGCGGGGCACAGGGAACAGCTGTGCCACGTGACCTTCGCGGGGGGTGGCGGCGACGCGGCTTATACGGTGAGCAAGGACGGCGCACTGTTCGAGTGGCGGCTGGTGGACGAGGACGTCGACGGGACGGACGACACGGCGCGGCGCGGGGATAAAGGCGCGAGGGGCGGGCGGGACTCCTTGAGGGGCGGCGACGGCGTCGCCGTTCGAAGGTGGCGAATGGAGGGGAAACATTTTTTCCACATGCCCGCCAAGTTGACGTGCGCCGCGTATCATCCCGGCACCGGTATGCTCTGCGCGGGGTTCGGGCACGGGGTGTTTACCCTCCACAGGCTCTCCCCCGGTGGCTTCGAGATGGTCCACACGCTGTCCATCTCGCAGCAGAAGGTGACGGCGTGCCAGTGGAACGAAACGGGCGACTGGATCGGGCTCGGGTGCGCCAGGCTCGGTCAGGTTGTCGTGTGGGAGTGGCAGTCGGAGGCGTACGTGTACAAGCAGCAAGGTCACTACTTCGACGTGAACCAGTGCGCGTACGCCCCGGATGGGAGTATGCTGGCCACCGCGTCGGACGATAACAAGGTGAAGGTGTGGAGCACGGCCACCGGGTCGTGCTTCGTGACCTTCACCGAGCACAAGGCGCCGGTGTCAGCGGTGACGTTCGCGCCGTCCGGCCACGCGGTCGTCTCCGCGTCGCTGGACGGTACCGTGCGTGCGTTCGACCTGATGCGGTACCGGAACTTTCGGACGCTGACCAGCCCGGAGCCGGCGCAGTTTATTTCGTTGGCTGTGGATCCCTCGGGCGAGGTTGTCTGCGCGGGTGAGTGCGCGTTTTATTTTACCCGTCTGTTTTTTATTTTTGGTTCTTCTCGACGGGTTTTTCTTTTCATCGCGCGGCGCCGCCACCACCGGGGGAAAGGATGATTGTTACAACGAAAATCCAACTCTGACTTTTGCTGCTGAGACACAAAAACAATACGAGCTTTTTAACACTGATCTCCCGGGGCGCCCGCGCACGTCGTCGCACGACATCGATGATCACCCTCCCCGTTTCCTTTCCCCGTTTCGTCTCCCCATTTTAGCTGACTCTCAAAACCCGACGTTCTCACAAAACCGACAGGCTCGCAGGACACGTTCCAGATTCACATATGGTCCATGAAAACCGGCCGCATGCTCGACATCCTCTCCGGCCACCAAGGCCCCGTCACCTCCCTCTCCTTCTCCCCCGAGTCCGCGCTCCTCGCGTCCGGCTCGTGGGACAAGAGCGTTCGTCTATGGGACGTCTACGAGGGCCGCGGTCAGACGGATGTTCTTCCCCACGCGCACGACGTCCTGGCGGTCGCCTTCAGGCCCGACGGCAAGCAGGTCGCCGTGAGCACACTGGACGGCCAGGTGTTCCTGTGGAACCCCAACGACGCTCAGATGCAAGGGACCATCGAGGGTCGGCGGGATATGGCGGGGGGCAAGGTCATCGGGGATCTGCGGTCCGCGACGGCCAAGGCGAGTAAATCGTTCAAAACCCTGGCGTACTCCGCGGACGGCGCGGTGTTACTGGCGGGGGGTAACGGCAAGTACGTGTGCATGTACGACGTGGACGGGCGGGCTTTACTGAAGAAGTTTCCGTTGAGCAAGAGCAAGGCGCTGGACGGGACCATCGAGCGGCTGGACTCGAACCGGGTCACCGACGCCGGACCGATGGACCTACTCCCCGCGTCCGACTCGGAGGAGGACGACGAGGGCTTCAGGCGCGGGGACCGCGGGCGGGGCGGCGCGGGAAGCGGCGGGCCGGGCGGGTCCCTCCCCGGCGCCGGCGCGTGGAACGGCGCGGGTTCATCGCGGAGTAGCGGGCTGGACGTGAAGAAGCGCCCGGTGATTCGGTGCAAACACGTGACGTTCGCGCCCACCGGGCAAGGGTGGGCGGCGTCCACCACGGAGGGCGTGATGGTGTTCACGCGCGACACGGGCGCCGCGTTCGACCCGACGGACCTCGGCGAGGACGTCACGCCGTCGGCGGCGAGGCGCGCGCTGCGACACGGCGACGCCAGGCTGGCGCTGCTCATGTCGCTGCGACTGAAGGGCGCCGACGACGACGAGGCGCTCGTCGCGGAGACGCTCGAGCGCGTCGCGCCCGACGCGGTCGCCTCCGCGCTTCGCGACTTCCCAACCTCGCTCCTCGCGCCCTTGCTGGAGTCGCTCGCGGAACGGGTCACGAAGGGACCGCACGCGCACCTGATGCTCCGGTGGACCCGCGAGCTCTGCGTGGCGCACGGGCGCGCTATTCACTCGGCGGCTCACGGCGGGGGCGGCGGCGCTGGGGCGTTGGTGGGAGCCGCGGCTGGATGCGACCAGCGGTTGTTGCCCGCGCTGAGGCGGCTGTCGAAGGCGTTCGCGAACCTGCACAACGACCTGGAGCAGACGGCGGAGGCGAGCGTGTTTTTGCTGGACTACGTGTGCGCCGCGCCGTCGGCGTCGGCGAAGGCGTGAAATAAATAGTCGTGTCCTGTTCCGCGTCTGTGTGATGAACGAATGTGAGAACGTGCGAAGATCGTACTCGTCTATTGTTGGGATTTCATAGGAGGTAATTCGCGTACTTCTCGGCGTATTTCTCCCACAACGGGCACTTGTTATCCACCGCGTACTGCAGGCAGTCCCAGCGTTTGTAAGCGGCGGCGTAAAAGCACGTGGACGAGCCCCAAGGGCACCCGTTCTCGTGCAAGTACTGGAGAGCGGGCAAGTGTCCATTATAGGCTGCATGGTAGCACGTGCGTTCACTCCAAGCATGGTTGTGCTCTCGCGTCCACTTCAGCAGTCTTACACTCCCCCGGCGAGCAGCGTGGTTGCATACTTTTACCAAGTACATAGTACCAAGAAGTCCAACGACTCTCTCGTAGGGTAGAGACAGGGCTTCGTCGTTGTCCAACAGGCCTGTGACACGAGTACGCCACGTGTCTGCATCCATGTCCGGGAACGCGTCGAAGTCGAACCAGCGAGGGTACGCAGCGGCAGGCTTGGAGGCGTCCTTCCACAACTTGCTCACCACCGCGAGGTTGACGCGGGTCTTGACGCATTGCACGTGGGAGAAGACCACGGTCGCGATATCCAAGTGCGGATCGAAGGTGGGACGGTACGCATCGAGCGTTTGTATGCCGTTCCTGAGCTGCATGGTGACGGTGCGGGGAGGAGAGTGAGGCGTCGTGGCTCCTCCAGGCCGAGGCTTTTACTTTTATCTCGAAAAAGCCAATTTTTGCCCGCCACCCGCGTCGTTTCGTTTGACAACGTTTAACAACGACACACCGACACGACACGATGGCCGCTTCGATGCTCGCGACCGCGACCCTGGGCCTCGGGTTCATCCCCGCGACTACCCGTGTCCGTTCAAAGGCCGTTCAGCACCTCCGAGCTCGCGCTTCCGCCTCCCTCGGCGCTCCCCGCATCCTCCTCGCCTCTTCTGGCCTCCCCCGCGACTCCCGCCATTCCCGAAGGTCGTCGACGCTTCGACTCGTCGCCGAGTTCGACAGCGACGACAAGATGAGCGTGCCACCCGGCGCGTTCGGCGGCACGACACCCGAGAAAAAGGCGGCGTCGATGATGGAGTCCATGTTCACCTACATCGCCTGCTGGATAGTCATAGACCAGACCGAGAACGCGGCGCCCAAAATTAACACCGCCGACGGCACCGACGGAGCGAACCAGGACGCGCACGACGTCGACTCTGACTCCGCCACGCGCGAGGTGCGACGCGTCGTCAACGTGCACGAGTTCCTCCTCAACTTCCTCGAGGCGAACCCCGTCAAAGACGCGGACGCGTTCATGCGCCTGCTCTCCAAGGCGTCGCCCGAGATCGCCATGCGCGTCATGGAGGTTCGAGCCGCGTACGCCGAGGACGACTTCGAGTGGCAGAACTCACGGCGCCTGGCGCTGGAGAACATGAGGAAGGTGAACGGGGACGTGATGCGCGAGCACGCCACCGCCGCGCTCGCAGCCTCCATGGTAACCTCCGAAGACCCGGGAGCCTTGTGACGACGCGACGAGATGACCCCATTGTACTTTTGAAGAAGACCAAATCTGTTGTACCACTAGCTAGAGCTGCTGTTGTAAGAAGAAGACCGATCACTTGTCTGAGGATTAAATGTTGGTCGATACGGGTGACTAACGGATCAGCGCCACTGGCCGCCGCGGGGCTTGCGCCCGCCGCCGAGCGACACCATGCGCTCCTTCCGGTCCTCGTTCGGATCCTTCGCCTCCTTTTTAAACTTTCCGCCGCCGCGCTTGGAAAAGTCGCCGTCGTGGAAGGAACCGTAGCGATCGCCCCTCCTGCGTCCCTTGTCCCTATCGTCCCTACCGCCCCGGCCACCGCGGCCGCCGCGTCCGCCCCTCCGGCCGCCGTCGTCGTCGTCGCCGCCCCTGCCGCCGCGTCCACCGCGCCCGCCCCGTCGGCCGCCTCCGCCTCCGCCGCCGCCCTCGTCCTCAAAGTCAAAGAGCTGCGCGCCGCCGGCGCCCACGTGGAGCTCCAGCGCGCGCTCGTTGGCGTCCAGGAGCACCGCGCACTTCTCCGCGAAGGTCATCGCGAGGGACTGGAGCCTGCTCGGCTCGACGTGGGACATCACGACGGTCCGCGTGACGTCGTCGCACATCCCTTGCAGCTCCTCGGACATGATCATGCGCGACACGAGCGAATACGCGGCTTTCCCGTCGAGCTCAAACATCTCGGCGAGGACGTCGAGGGACACCGAGGCGTACTGCGCGGCGAACTGGAATAAGTAGGTTCGCATGGCTTCCTCCTTGAGCCGCCTGATGACGGCATCGAGGACGGATTCCTTGTCCCCGGGGAGGAGCTTCCAGACGTCGAGGCCGAGGATGAGATCCTTGGCATCCTTCCACTTTCCGTCGAGCATCTGGCGGGTGGCGGCCATGATGTGGTCGCGGATGTTCTCGGGCGGGCCGTTGAAGGTCTGCCTGTCGTAGTTGTCCACGAGCCGGGCGAAGGGCTTGTTGTTGGACCTGGCGCGGCGCATGGAGTTGGCCATGTAAGGCACCTCCTGGAGCATGGAGCACACGAGGTGCACCGACTCGAGGAGCTCGAGGTTCACGTGCATGTGGAAAGGCATCTGGCGGCGGCGCTCCAGCTTCTCCTGCTCCACGCTCCTGTCGTGGAAGCGGCTCTGCGTGACACCCTGCGCGAGTAACTCACGCACGCGGCCGCCCATGTAGAGCTCGGAGAGGCACGCCTGAGCCTCGGTGAACATACCGGCGCGAAACGCGGCGAGGCCGAGCTGCGCCATCGCGCGGTTGAACAGAATCTGCGTCGCGATGTCGGTGTGCGAGATGTTCTCCTGGAGGTGGGACATGAGCATGAGGTCCCGCCCGCGGCGGAAGTCGCCCTCGAGTCCTTTGTTGAAGATGTCGCAGAGCATGGCCCGCGCCTTGCTTCGCTCGTCGCCATCCTTGTAGATGGACAGGGAGAGCGTCTTGAGGCACTCGGGGAGCTCGGGCGCCGGAAAGGTGAAACCTGCGGGGTAGGGAATCTCTGAAGCCTCCTTAGCCTCCGCCTCGTCGGCGTCCTCGTCGTCGAGGTACTCGTCGCCTTCCTCCTCAGCCTCCTTCGCGCGTCGCGCGTCCGCCTCCTCCTTGGCGGCTTTAGCCGCCGCGGCTTTCTTCTCATCCACGGCGAGCTCGTCAGCCTCGGCGAGCTTCTGCGTGGCAAACTTGCGTAACGCCTCGTAGACGGTCGCGGGTTTGTAGTACAGGTGCTCGAGGAGCCTCAGGGAGAGCTTGCACACAACCTCGGTGTTGTTGCGCTCGACGTAGTAGGAGATCACCTCGTTGGCGAGGACGACGAACAGCGCCTCGTCCTGCATGCGGAAGACGTACTCCTTGGTGTGGGGGTCGATGGACTGCATGGACTTGAAGTACTCGTCATCGAGGCGCTCGGCGAAGGCGCAGAGTGATCCCCACAGCTGGACGGGCGCGCCCGCGACGATCTCGTCCGCGGCGGGTCTCGCCTCGGGCTCGGCGTTTTCGGTGAGGGAGATTTGTTTGTTCCTCGCCAAGAGCTGCCTGACGCGGAGCAAGTTGTTGACGCAGCGCTTCCAGATGGGGATGGGCATGTGCGTGGACATGGACCCGGAGATGTCGAACTGCGCGGAGATGAGCATGATGATCACCTCGATCTCCTGCGCCGCGCACTTGGACACCTCGGCGAGGTAGACGAGCGCCTCCACGTTTTCGTGGCGATCCGTCCCCTTCTTACCGCGCGACGTGATAATCTCCTTGAGCTTCTTCTCAACCATCTCGTACGTGATCTTGTCCTTGGGGCACTTCATGACGTCGAGCTCCTTCACGGGCTCGGCGGCGCCGCCCTTGCCCTTCTTGGAGGTGGTCTTGCCACCCTTGCCCACGGTTTCGAATCCGTCGTCGTCGCCGGCGTCCTGGGCTTGGCCTCGGCCGGGCGCTTCGTCGTCCGAGTCGTCGTCCGACGCGTCGGACATTTCCTCGTCGGTGGACTCCATCTTCTCCTTGGCCGCGGCGACGCCGGCGGCCATCGAGGCATCGTCCCTCTGGTGCTTGCGGAGCCTCTGCCTGATCGAGTTGAACGCCTTCGAGTTCGTGGATGAGAACTTCTTCACCGTCGGCTTATCCGCGAAGACTCGTTCGATGACGTCGTCGAGTCTCGCGAGGCACCTGAAGTAAAACTTGGGCACCTCGGAGGTCTGCGCGGTCCTCAACGTCTTGTCCAGCTGCTTGTTCAGCTTATCGAAGAGGGTCGTGATGGTGAGCCAATCGCTGATCTTCGACTTGTTGTCCACCTCGGCCACCGTCTGCCTCAGCTCGATGAACCTCTTGTCCTTGGCGGATCGAACCACGCGCTCCTCGTCGGAGTCGGAGTCGTCCGAGGAGCCGGCCCTCATGTACTTGGACGGGCCCGCATCCGAATCGGAGGAGGAAGAGGAAGAGGAAGAGGAGGAAGAGGAACCGGATCCTTTCTCCGAACCGGAGTCGGAGCTGGACGAGGAGCTGGACTCGGAGTCGGAGTCCGAGCTGTCGCCTCCCCAGAACTTGGACGCCTGTGGATGGAACGCGGAAAACATCGGTCAGAGGGGTGCGGAGGAATGGACGCGGACGCGTTCGCGTGGCGGACGCGGGCCGAGGACACAGCCGGTCCCGAGGCGAGGCGAGGACGCAGCAAAAATACCCTCGAACCCTAAAGCTTTGGTGCGAGATGCGTCTCAGGCGATCGGTCCGCCCGCACAGCTGTGATCGCCGCGTGGTCGGCGCTCGGAGCGTGATACGAGGCATGGGTGACGCACCATGGTGTCCTAAGTTTTCGCTTGGTGCGTCGCAGCCGGCAGAGTGTGTCTGCTCGGTGCCGCCGAAAGAGGGAGCGCGCGCACGCGTGGGCGACGCTTTGAAGCCTCTCGCAGTTTTTTGGCGGCTGATATTTTCCAATCGCGTGTTAACCGTATTCTCCGTCACGTACGTCACATAATACTCACTCAACTTACGTGAAACCTCATTCGCGAGAGGACGGTACGTAACTAAATACGCATACTGATGAAAATTCATAAAATGAAAATATCGCTGGCCGCCGGTACTTTCCGCAACAACTAAAAGTTCGAAGGTGCATCTCATCCAAACCTCGCGACGTGGGACCGGGTCACGGCGGATTGACCGGTTGCACGCGCGTTTAGACAGTCCCGGGTCATTCGACGCACTCCACACGCGCTCGATACCCGGCGACACATCGAGGTGACCCAAAGGAAGGGGTCGCGGGCGGGTCAACAGCGCGTCGGTGTCGGCGTTGTGAAAATCAGTCGAGATGCCCCCCAAGGCTGGAGCGAAGAAGAGCAAGGCGGCGAAGATGGTGACGAACAAGCGCCGCCGAGGGTTCATCGACCCCGACCTACGGACGAGCAAGAAGCAGCAGAAGAAGGACGACGCCAAGTTCGTGCGCGCCAAGTTCGGCAACATCTTCGACGGCAAGGAGGAGGACCGAAAGAATCGGCGCGCGGCCGCCGCCGACGCCGGCGACGGTTCCGACAGCGACGGCAGCTACGTCTCCTCCGACGACGAGGACGCGCGCAACGCGCTGGGACGCAAGCCCCCGAAGGTCCGCAAGCGTCACTTCAAGACGTTCGCCGAGCGCGTGGGCGAGGTGGACGTGGACGTGCACAGGACCACCGGCGAGCTCCGCACCGCCCCCATCGACGGCTCCTCAAACTTTTTGCACGAAACCTTGCTCAAGTGGCAGGAGCTCAACTGCGGCGCGGACTTTGGGGACTTTGGACGCGAGACGATGCAACTGTGCCAATCCCTCCCGCAGCTCGTGCTGCACCAGAACCAGGTCCTGGATGCGCTGCTGGCTAAACTACGCATGGACGCGAGGCACTCGTTGGAGGCGCTGCTGGCGTGCCTGAGCTCGTTGGCTAGAGATCTTAGGGCTGATTTCTTAACCAGGCTCGGCGACGTGACGCACGCGCTGTCGCGGCTGCTGATGGACGGCGCCGAGCGCGAACCCGAGCTGCTGGAGTACGTGTTCGCGTGCCTCGCCCGCGTGCTGAAGTGGACGCAGCGGCAGCTGGCGGCGGACCTCCCGCTCGCGTTGCGTCACACGCGGTCCCTTCGGCGGCACAGGTCGAAACACGTGCGGTTGTTCGCGGCGCAGGCGGCGGCGTTCTTGCTTCGCGCGGCGCCGGACGCGGCGGTGGAGGACGGCGTGCGCGCGTTGATCGACGAGGCGACGTCCAAGCACACCACGGTCACCGTCGAGGCTGAGGCGCCTCATGAGAATGACGACGGGGATGGGAAATTGAGCGGCGGTAGGAAATTTGAGGAGCGGACTCGCGCGGTGACCAAGAAGGAGATGATGAACAACTCCGACGCCGCCGGGTCGCTTCTCGCGGAGGCGATGAAGGGCGCCGCGCACGGGCTGCATTCGCGCGCGCCGCGGCTGCTCACGCGCGTCCTCCGTCCTGGGCTGATGACGAAGGAGACGAGCGACGAAGAGGGCGACGGAGACGATACAGAAGAAACGGGTTTAGGGAGGCTGGCCCGCGCGTACGCCGTCGCGGAGGGCGCGATCGACTCCCTCGCCAAGCACACCAGGCGTGGCAAGTGCGGCGTCATGTGGACGCACGTGATGCGCGCGGCGCGACGCGCGTGCGCTGAGGCTGGTGGAGAGAAACCCGAACCCGACGAAGAAGCGGACGAGGACGAGGATGACGAATCCGAGGATGACGAGGATGAACGCGCCGCCGCCGACGGCGTCAACGCCGCGGAACGCGCGGCGAGGAGCCTAGGCCTCGTCGCGACCGCGGTCGAGGTGTACAACGGCGCGAGGGTCGAGGACTACGAGCCGATATTCAACCTCATCAAACGCTCCGCGCTACCCGCGCTCAAGAAGGCGGCGGCCGATGAGAGCGAACAAACACTCTCGTCGCTGTCGTCGTCGACGCACCGGCTGTGCCTGGCTTGCGTGGATGCGCACAATAAGGTGGCGGGCGCGTCACGGGGACCCGAGTCCATCACCCGCGCCGCGGGCGACTGGGGCGTCGCGCTGGCCAAAGCACCGCCGGGCGACGCCTTTGTCTTCGTCTCCTCGCTGCGGCAAAGAGCCGCGGAGGGCGCGCCAGCCGCCGCCGCCGCGCTCTCCGCCCTCCTCCCCGCCGTCGCCCCCGCCATCGCGCGGCTCCTCAACCTCGGATGGTCGGGTGACACCGGCGAGAAGGAGGAGGAGGACGCGAGAGGTGGCTCTTCCGTGATCGACGCGGACGCCGCGGCGGGTCTCTTGGGGGACGTGTGCGACGTGCTGTCCAGGGACGGGCATCTCGGGACGGGTGAGGCGCTCGTCCTGTCCGCGGCGCCGAAAGCCGCCGCGGAAATCGCCGCGCGGTGCGAATCGTCGAGCCAGGGTTCCGCCCGGAAGGGTTCAAAGCAGGCGCCGGGGCCTCCCGCGAGGCGACGGTGGGCGCTCCTCCGCGTGTTACCCCACTGCGCGGACATTCACGGGGTGAGACGCGCGACGGGCGACGCGATCGCGTGGGCGCTCCAAACGCTTGGCGCGGACGAAATCGACGGGTTACCCGCGGCTGACGCGAGCTACGCGTCAGTGGGGACGGCGAAGGACGCCGCCGCCGTCCTGGCGGCCGCCACCGCCGCGAGGGCCGCGGCGGGTCCCGAGCCGAGCGACGAGAACGTCGACGCGGCGATCGCGGCTGCGTCGGCCCTCTCGGCGGGGGAGTATCCCGCCGCGCTCTCCGCCGCCGCCGACTTGTTGGCGGGCGCGTCCGATCCTAACGCCGTCGGGTCGTTCATGGACGCCGTGGCTGCCCACCAGTCCTCGCTGAAGTCCCCGAGCAGGCACATGCGCGTGGGTGCGTTACGTTACCTGTGCGCGGTGGCTGACGCGGTTGGCGAGTGCGACGCGGATGACGCTCGAGCCGCGGGTGCCAACGACACTCCCGCCAATCTCGCCGAGTGCCTGCACCGGTGGCTCAAGGTGAACGAGGTTGACGTGCACGACACGTCAAACGGCCCGAACGTGATGGAGTTTGCCAAGACGGCGCAGGTGTCCATAGCCGCCATACGCCGCGCGGTGGAGCAGGAAGTTTTGGGCGCGGAGTGCGCGCAGACGTTGGCGACGTGCGGATTAGGCGCGTTGCACATACGGCTCGCGAGCGTGTGGCCAGAGACGTATAAGCTGTTCGGCGCGTTGACGGAACGGAAAGAGTTTGAACTGGCGTGGACGGTACTGTTTGACGATTTGAATGAGTATCAGGTGCTGTGCCTGGACGCGCACGACGCCGCGGCGATCAGCGCGGCGGAACACGGTCGCAAGAAGGGCGAGTGGCGCGACGGCGAGGGCGGCGGTGAAGGAAGGCGCGACGACGCGCACGCAAACGCCGCCGCCGAGGCGCTTCAGCGGCGAATGGAAAACGAAACCGTCCCGACGGAGCAGGGCACCGAGCGGTGGCAGCGGCTCGGGCTGCTGCTTCGATCGGTGGCGTCGTCGCCGCCCGCGGCGTCGCGGCACCCCGCGCCTCTCGCCAAGCTCTTCCTCGCGTTCAACGCCCCGAAACCCGACGGAAATCGCCGCGCCGGTAAAGCCTGGCGCGCCGGTTTACGCGAGTGGCTCAAGGTTATCCGCGACGGCCTCAGCGGCGGCAAGGCTGTCCGCGCGATGACGGGCACCGGCGACGCGGTCCGGGTCATCTTGGAGCGGTGCGTCGGCGCGGACGAGCCGGACCTGGCGCAGCTCGCGGTTCGCTGCCTCGGCCAGTGGCGTCTCCCGCATCTCACCGCGGACAACGCGGATCGCCTGGCGCGCGTCGCCGACCCGAACACGATGAAGGATGAGCTCATCTCCATGCGAGTCGAACCCGGGGAGACGGAGGAGCAACGCGCGTGCGTCGAGCCCGAGCACAGGCCCGCGTTCGCGTCGCTGGTGGTCAGGTGTTTACTCCCGCGGTTGAAGAGGCGGACCGGTCGGTTCGCGCCGCACAGAGTCGCGGCGCTGCGGTGGATCGGAAAATTGGACCCGTCGGAGATTGTTCCGCTGATTCACTCGGTGATTTCCCCGATGGAACCCACGGCGGTGCGCGATGTGAATGATGCCGATGTGAATGATGCCGGCGAGGATACCCACGGGATGATGGTGCCGAATACAAATACACCCTGGCTCGACGCGCTGGTGGTCACCGCGAGCGGCGCCGGCGGCGACGCCATGGCGAACGCGTGGCTTCAGCTGGCGAAGGATGCCAACGTGTCGTCGTTGGTTGGATCCGGGAGCAAGGTCCCGTCCGGTTTTCTTCGCGCGGCGGGTGACTTGCTGAAGGTGATGGCTGAGCACACCAAGGCGTACCTGCACCCGTTGATGTCGTTGACGGTTGAGATGCTGGGGGCGAGTTCGGAGATTTGCGAAACCGCGGCGCGGTCGCGGGAGGCGCGGCGGACCGATCAAATCGAGCCCGAGGCGGCCGACGACGACGCGGTGGAGGACGACGGCGATCAAATCGAGCCCGAGGACGACATCGAGGACGTTGAAGGCGAGGCAAAGGGCGTCATCGCGCCGGGCCAGGCGCACAGGGACGCCCGGGAGGTTCGCGTCCTCGCGGTTCGTCTCCTCGGCGCCCTCTTCGAGCGTCATCCCGACTTTGACTACTCCCCGTACTGGACCGCGATACTGCTCGCGGTGCGCCCGATGGCGGAGCGCATGCCGGCGGAGTCCGCGGCGCCCACGCCGCCGCCCGCGCTCGCCATCGTCGCCGCGTTGGCCGACGACGACGCACTCGCGCCGCTCCTCGAGAGCCCCGGCGCCGAGTCCCTCTTAACGCAGCTGTGGCGCGCGTTGGGCGCGCCGTTCGCGTCGCCAGCCACGCGAGCCGCCGCGCTGGCCGCCGCGGAGTCCCTCATCGAACGCGCTGAAGAGGCGCATTGGGCGAGGAAGAGACGGGAAGGGGACGACGACGAGAGGCTCAATGATACCGAGCACGTGTCGTCGCGTCTGTTGCGAGCGCACGCGCCGGCGCTTCTCGACGCGCTCCAAGCCGCGCTCGCCGCGAGAGCCGCGCGGGGCCGACGCGCGCAAACCCCGGGCAGCAAGATCGCCGCCGCCACCGAGAAGGGCGCCGCTCGCAACGCGGGGGTGAGCTCCGGGTCGTCCGGGCGGGAGCTGGCGGTGCTGAAGCGACTGGGGCCGCTGCTCGGACGAGCGGCGGCGTCGGCGGCCATCGCGGATACCCTCGTCCCCGTGCTCGCGCTGCGACGCTTGGACGAAAACGCCGCGTCGGAGGTACTCGGCGCGCTCGCAGCCGTGGTTCCACCGCCGGATGAGCTACGTGAAGACGCGGACAGGGCGGCGGCGGCGACCGCCGCCGCGCGTCACCGCTCCGCGCTCGCGCCGCTGTTCGGCCGGCTGCGCAGTCGGTCCGCCCGGAAAGCGCTATGCCACGCGTGGAACGCAATCGGGCGACACGACGTCGCCGCGGATGCCTGCGATAAGATCTTGAACGACTTTCACGCCGACGCGAAGAACTCGATCGACGGCATCGACTACGACACGAGGCTCGGGGCGTACGACCTACTCACCGCAGAGTGGTTCCTCGCGGCGCCCCCCGCGAGCTCGGTGCCCGTGTTGAACCACGTGATTCACGAACTTCGCGGGGCGGATATGGCTCTGCGACACGCCGCCGCCGCGGCGCTCGGTAGGTTTCTCGACGCGGCTGTGCGTTCCGGCTCCATGTCGGGTGACGTGAAGGTCGTGGACGACGACGACGACGACGAAGATGACGAGGTGGACGCCGAGGCGGACGACGAGGTTGACGAAGAGGACGAAGGCGGCGAGAAAGACGGTGATGACGACTCTGGCGAACGCAAAGCCAAAGCCCCGACGGACGCGGTCGACGCGGACGATTTCGATCCCGTCGCCGGCATGTCCACCGCGGCTGAACGCGCCGCGGAAGCCGCGAAGGCTTCCGAGGCGTCGCTCGCGGGTGCCGTCGCGGGTGTGTTGGCGCCGGGCATCAGGGGCTTACTCCGGTCCCCGGAGGCGACGACCCGGCAGGAAGCCATCGCGTGCTTCAGGCGTCTCGCGCTGTCGTGGCCGTCCGCGGCTCCGGGCGCGGCGACGCTCGCGGACGACGCCGATGGCGGGGAGCACGACTTCTTCTCCAACATGGGGCACCTGCAGGCGCACAGGCGGTGCCGAGCGCTGCGTAAGATGGCCAAGGCTTGCGAGGACGGCGCGGTTCCGTTTGCCACGATCAACGGGTACCTAGCGCCGCTCGCGGTCGCGTCACTGGGCGACGGCGGCGCGGACGTGGCGTCCACCGCGGCGGCTGCGATCGGGTCCCTCGCGGCGGCGCTTCCGTGGGCGTCCTACCGCGATCTCTTGCTGTGGATGCTGCGCAAGGCTGGCGGCAACCGAGCCGCGAGGCGGGGTTTCAACGTCGAGGGCAGCAAAGCGCTTCACATCCGCGCCGCCGCCACCGTCCTCGAGAGTTTCCACGAGTTTGAAACGGAAACCGAGACACTCTCAGGCGTGGGCGCGACGAACGTCGTGGGCAGGTCGATCCACCCCGCGGTGGTGGCCACGCTACGGGCCGATATCCTCCCCCACCTGGAAAAGCTCACCGTGGTGGAGGACAAGGAGGGCAAAGGTGGCACCGTCCGACCCGCCGCGTCCGCCGCCGTCGTGTCCCTGCTGAGGCTCCTCCCGGAGCAGGACCTCAACTTTGACATCGGCCGCGTGCTCGGTAAGATCGCCAACTGCCTCCGCTCGCGGGCGCAGGGCGTACGGGACAGCGCCAGGACAGCGCTAGCCGTCGCGGCTAAGGGCCTGGGGTGCAAAACGCTGCCGCAGGTTGTCGCGCTGCTGTCCAACCGACTGGACCGGGGGTTCATGACGCACGTGCTGGGCGCGACGCTGTTTTCCTTGGTCGATGCATGCGTGCACGGCGCGGACCCGATGGACGTGGAAAACGCACTGGACGAGATCGTTCCCCTCCTCGACGCGGACCTCTTCGGTCGAGCCGCCGAGGAAAGAACCGTCGACGCCATCCGAGGCGCGTACCAAGAAGCTAAGCGGTGCCGCTCGCACGAAGTACTCGCCATCCTCGCCGCGAACGCGCCGTGCCCCAGCGCGCTTCCCACGCTTCTATCGCCCGTGACGAGACGGCTGCACACGGCGCACGTGCCCGCGTTGAAGCGCCAGATCGAGGCGTGCCTGGCGTCGGTGCAGAAAGGGGTGCTGAATAACAAACACGCGGTGCCCGAGGAGACGTTGGTGCTGGTGCACTCGGTGGTCAACGACGGGATCAGCCAGGAGGAGCGGCAGGCTGAGTACATGGAGGCTGTCGCGCAGGGTCACCTTGAAGATAACCAGCTCGGTGCGAGGCGCAGGGGCGAAAAGGAGACGGGTAACCGGGTCTGGGAGAGAGGATGGTAAGTTCAGAGCACCCCTTCGGCGCGAATGTTTTTTTTTTTCCTCTCTCGCGGCTTTTTCCCCGTCTCTCGCTCGCCGGGCTCAGCAATTTCTCCGTACTCGTCGCGTGACCGATACGCGAATGACGTCCCGTTTCACGCTGAGTAGATCGACGCCCCTTGGGGCTCCCGCGCGCTTCATTTGGACCGATGGTGGTTGTCATGAGCGCGGGACGCGCCTCGTCGGGGGTTACATTTGGATTTATCACATTCGCGCCCGTTCACCCGAGGACGTTTTCACCCGCGAGTTTTCACCCGGACCCGCGGCGCAAACGCTCACACTCCGCACCTTTTCCCGCCCACAACCCACGCAGGTACCTCATCAAGCTCCCCGCCGCTGGTTCGGACAAGTACATCAAAGAGGACAAGGGCCCGGAGGCTGGCGACAGGTACAAAAAAGCGAAATACGGCGGCCCCGACTCCGACGACGAAGCTCCCCCGGAGAAGCAGAGTGCACACGGAGGAAAGAAAGTCGGCGTCGCCGCGGTCATCGCCAACGCGCGCAGCGACGAGGACGTCCCTCCCAACTTCGACTTACTCGTCACCTTCGCCCTCGGGCTCCTCAGAGCGCTGCTCCGCAAGATGTCCGGTGAGAAGGGCGTGGGCGGCGGCGGCAAGGCGCTCGGCGAGAAACGCGAGTCTATCCTGGAAGGCGTCGTTCCCCTCGCGGTCAGGGCGCTGTCTTCGCGACGGGGTTCAATCCCGCCGCTCGCGGTGCGATGCCTCGCGCAGCTGTCCACCATGAAGCTCGCCGCGTTCGACTCCTCCACCGGGGCGTTGGCCAGGCGGATCATGGCGCTGCTTCGCGAGTGCTCATCCCCGAACGAGCAGCTCGCGCAGGACTGCCTGAAGCTGCTGAACAACCTGTTGAAGCGCCACACCGCGTTCACGCCGACGGACGCGCAGTTCAGGTTCATCATCACGTTCGCGTTCGGGGACCTGGAAGGGGACCACAGGGAGGAGCAGCGGTCCACGACGTTCTCGCTGATGCGGGCGGTGTTGGCGAGAAGGCCTTTACTTCCCGAGGTTTACGACTGCATGAAGACTGTTTCTTCGTTGGTGGTCAGGGCCAACGCTAAGGACGTCCGCGAGTTGTGCGCGCAGGCGTTGGTGCAGTTTTTGCTGGACTACCCGCTCGGCGAGCGGAGGCTGCAGCAGCACCTCGAAGCGTTGGCCGCTAACCTGGAGTACCAGCACGCGTCCGGGAGGCTGAGCGCCATGAACTGCCTGCGGGACGTGGTGGCTCGGTTCCCGGCTGAGGCGGTGGAGGCGCAGGCTACGTTTCTGTTCGTGCCCATGGTCGCGAGGCTCGGCGCGGATGAGGACGCCGCATGCCGCCGCGCCGCGGGGGAGGCGCTCACCACGCTGCTCAAGCGCGTCGCGGGCACGGGCGCGGGCCGCAAGCTCCTCGCGCTCGCCGTCGGGTGGTGCGCGGGGAGTGAGTCCGGATCTTCCGGCGCGACGTCCGATCCGAGGCTTCGACGCGCGGCGATGCAGACGCTCGGCCTGGCGGTGACCGCCGCGCCGAAGGATGCCGCGCGCGCGGTGGCCGTCGCGAGGCCCCACGTGGCCTCCGCGCTGCACGAGCACGACCCGGAGAAGGGTGGCGACGACGACGACGACGACGCCACCGTCCGAGGGTGGCAGACGGCGTATTACGCCCTCTTACTCGTGGAGAAGGCGGCGGCGTCGTGCCCCAAGGCGCTCTCCGACCCCATCCCGGGTGCGACGGGAGACGACGACGGTACGATGGTTCCCGTTGGGAGGTTTGATGACCCGGATGCGGTGTGGTCCGGCGCGCAGGCGCTGCTGCTGCACAGGCACCAGTGGGTGCAACACGCGGCGGCTCGTGTCGTCGGTCACAGACTCGCGAGCCACGGTTCGCAGATGGCCTCCGCGCTCGCGTCCGGGACGGAGACGAACGGCCCGATCGACCTAGAGCGCGTGGCGAGGTGCTGCGTCGCGGTGTTGGAGCAAGGTACCGGCGGGGGTGCCGTGGAGATTGACGACGGCCTCGCGGAGCAGACGGTGAAGAACCTCACGTTCGCAACCGTCGTCTTGCTGCAAACCGCGACGAACGAGGCCACTTGCGAGGCGGACGCGGACGACGACGAGGACGACGCCGAGGGCGGCTCGGACAAGGACGAGGACACAGAAGAGAAGGAGGCGAGGCCGCCGTACCCTTGGCTGTTTCGCCGGATGGGTAAGGTTGGCGCGGGCGGAGTCGGCGCCGCGAGAGCCGCCGCGCTTCGATGGTCCGCCGCGACGGCGGCTTCGCTGGGATCGGATGGCTTCGCGAAGCTTCCCGCGTGCGCGCCGGCGCTTCTACTCCCCGCGGTGCTGTGCGCGGACGTGGCGGTGAAGAACGTGGATGAGGCGCACAGGGACTTGGCGGCGGAGGCGCTCGAGGTGATGCGAGCCACGCTGCCCGCGGATGCATTCGGTAAAGCGTTTGCAAAGGTGCAACGACGCATCACGGAGCGGCGCGATCAGAGACGGAAGATGAAGGCGCTCGAGGCTGTGACGGACCCGGAGAAGGCGGCTCGTGCGCGGCTTGTGAAGAACGGGAAACGGGCCGCGGCGAGGAAGCGTAAGATTCAGGAGTACCGCGGCGTCAAGGGGACGTCGCAGAGCACCAAGAAGAGAGCCCGCGAGGTCTGATGGATGGGCTCATCGGTAGACCACACGATTATTTATTCAAGCACGGTAGAGGCTTTTGCTTTTTCATGGCTCCGTGCTTACAAAGACTAAAAGACTATGCACACACGGCGCTCCTCTCGTATCTTCGCGGTATGATACACAATGCCCGTTCATTGATGAGTGCATGCGTCGCGTCGCGCCGGGCCCTTGACCCATCCCGGCTGCGTCGGTGCGGCGCATTTCTTAAAACCCAGGGCGTCGAGCGACATCACCGGAGCTCCGACGCCGCCGTGCTTTTACACACGTCAGCATCGAAACTCCGGGAGGCTCAGACGCGCTCGTCCTTTGCCGATGATTTAATCGGACTTCTTGGAGGACTTGTTGATGAGGGACTTGTGGATGTGGGGGATCACACCACCGCCGGCGATGGTCGCCTTGATGAGGGTGTCGAGCTCCTCGTCACCACGGATGGCGAGCTGAAGGTGGCGGGGGGTGATGCGCTTGACCTGAGGTGATCAGGGAGGGAGGGATTTAGACGTCAGCGATGGTGTCGATTGACGTGCGTGGGGTGTGTGGTGGATTGATTCGAGCCGGCTTCACATGGGGTGAACGCGGCCGTCGGCGCGGGGATTGAAGTTCAAACTCTGGCTGTCGCTTTTTCAAACGGCTGTGACCGTTGGATGGCACGACGGACGCCGGAGAGTCGGGTGGGTGGGCGGGCGATCAGGGACAAACGCGGAAAGATGCGCACCTTGAGATCCTTGGAGGCGTTGCCGGCGAGCTCGAGAACCTCGGCGGTGAGGTACTCTGTCGTGATTGGGATGGGGCGGGGTTCGAGGTCAGCGTCGAGGTTCGGTTTCTCGGGGGCTCGGGCGAGTTCCAAATTTCCCGATTTTCGAGCGGGCCGGGGAAAGGCGCTGCACGTGGGGGATGTACGCACCAAGGATGGCAGCGGAGTAGACGGCGGCGGTGGCGCCGACGCGGCCGCCGGAGGCAGCGCGGTTCTGTTGGTTGGAACGGGGATCGAGGGCGGGACGGAGGTCAGTGTCCGGTTCGCGAAAAGTAGCTGTTGGAGGTGGGCACACTAATCTTTTTCCCGAACCGCCGGCCGCGTCGTGAACGACGCCGCGGCGACGTCATCGCGCGATGCTCGGCGGTAAAACCCCCGCGCGTCGATGGATAGCACCGTCGATGCATCCGATTAGCGGGGTATCGGCGATATCGGGCTTGTTCGGGAACGGATACGGGGCGGTTTCGGGTCGCACCTTGAGGAAGCGGTGGATGCGTCCGACGGGGAACTGAAGGCCCGCCTTGACGGAGCGGGAGGTGGGCTTCTTCTTGTCGCCGCCCTTCATGGTGCCCTTGGCACCCTTGCCGGAGAGGCCCTTACCGGAGAGGCCCTTAGCGCCCTTGCCAGACATGTTTATGTATGTGTTGGTGGTGGTACGGTGAGCGTTGCTCGGTGTATTGTGCGGAGCCGGGGTCGACGAATGGGGTCTTGTCTGTTTTTTCGAGCTGTGTTTCGAATTTCGAAGTTATACGGGCAGAATAGACTGTGAACGACGAGTCAGGCACCCGCGAAGTTTTTGAATTTGATTGGTCGCGTGGCCGTTCGCCTCTGCCTGCGAAATTCGAAACACGCGAAAAACAAGCAACGGTCAACTCGATCGAGCTCTCCGTTTTCCGGCACTTGATTTTGGATCTCCCACCGAAGCAGAGCCTCAAGCACACCGCGACGACCAAGATGGCGGTGAAGATGCTGAGGCGCATCACGCAGGAGACCTTCGACGAGTGCGTCCAGGGCAACATCGACGATTTCGAGATGGAGCCCGACGAGGCGGTCGAGGAGGCGGTGAAGGAGTTCGAGCTCCAGGGCGTGGACATCTCCCAGATCGACAAGAGTTACGCGGGGCCCGACGGCAGGGGCGAGCACCCGGCGGCGTCGGCGGCGAAGGAACACGCCACCGCGGTGGAGACGAACGCGGCGAACATCGAGGAGACCGCGAAGAAGCTGCGCGAGTGCATCTCGGGCGATGGCGCCGTCCCGGGGTGGGGATCCGCGTGCGTCAACGCGGGTGCCGTGCAGGCGTGCTGGCGACGATGCGAACAAACGGTGACCGGCCCGGACGTCTCCACCGACGTCGTTACCGACGCGATGACGACGCTCGCGGCGGTGCTGGGATGCGACGAAGCGCGCGATACATTCGTGGGACTCCGACATCCCATGAAGTTCGTCACCGAGCACTGGCCCGCATGCGTTCAATCGCATCCAACATCCGTCGCGTCCATGTGCCAAGTCGTCGCCGCCGCGGCGACCAAGAACGAGGCGGCCAAGGGTGCATTCATCAAAGCCGGCGTGGAGGTTCCCCTCGTCGCCGTGTTCCAGACGCCCGAATCAAACGGTGAGGTTCTACGGGCCGCGTGCGCCGCGGTCAAGGCGTTGACCACCGGGGACGATCCGAGGGAACCGGCGAGCGGCGCGTTTACGCACTCGAGAGCCTTCGCTAAAGCCGGCGCGGCGTCCGCTCTGTGCGCGTCGCTCAAGCGCGTGGACGCCAAGGAAGACGCGCACCTCTGCGCCTCCCTCGCCTCCGCGCTCAAGCACACCGCGGTGAACGACGACATCTGTAAAGAGACGGCGGAGCACGGCGGCGTCGCCCGGGCGCTGGAACTTTTATCCACCGACGCCATCGCCGCCGGCGACGCGAGGCTCGCCAAGGCGTGCGCGGCGTGCCTGCGCCAGCTCGCCGGGTCCGACAGCAACAAGTCGCGTATCGTCAACGCCGGCGGGCTCGCCGTGCTCGTACACGTCGTCAACGTCTTCGGCGCGAGAGCGTCGGATTCGAGCTGCGCCGAGCTCGACGTCGCCAAGTACAGGTCGGTGCAAGAGCAGTGCGTGGGTTGCCTCGCGGCTCTGCTCTTGAAGAACCCGGAAGGCGCCGCGCGGTGCGGCGCGGAGGGCGTGTTCGAGCCGGTCGTCGACGCCATGTCCAAGGCGAGGACGCACGCGGGCGTGCAGCGCCAGTGCGCCATGTTCCTTCGCAACGCGGTGGTCCGCAACCCCGAGAACGTCCCCGCCGTGTTATTGAACACCGACGCGGAGGCGCTGTTGCGGCTCAGTAAGAAGAACCACCCGCGGGAGTGCGTCGACGTGGCGTCCGCGGCGATGAGGGACCTCGGGTGCGAGAACTACAACGAGGGATGGACGCCCACGACCGCGGTCATGGGAGCCGACGGGGTGGTGCGGACACCAGAGGAGCTCGGGGACGAACCGGAAGGGTGCGTCAACGGCCCCATCCCGGAGTGATTGGTCTTCATTAGCGTTCAAAAGTGATGCCGAGTCCGTAGTGTTCAGGGTTATCTAGATCTTTTTTGATATCAACTCAATGTTTCCCGGGACACTTAACACTTACTAAGTCAGCCTTCACGCCGCCCGTCGCGTTAAAGGAAGTAGTCCGGGAGCTTGTGCTGCGCCCTTCGCACATCCGGGTTGACCGCCCTGCGAAACTGATCGAACTGGAGGAAATCCCTGTTCATGCCCTCGTCAACCTCCATGATCGCCGCCTGGTTCCCGCACCTGTAGCAGTAGTTCGGCGCGCTAAACACCGTCACCACCGCCTGATCGTGCGCCCACTCGTAACCGTCCTGCACCAGCTGGTGCGCCCTGGCGATCATCTTCAGCCCGTTGCTGTGGTTGAACTGCTCGGAGATGTCCTGACCAAACGTGTAACCCGCGCCCCTGGGCGAGATACCCCAGCCGCACCGGTCGTCAGGGTCGGACCACAGCAAGTCACACATCGGTCCCTCGTGCGGCACCTCCTGCGTCCGCGAGAGCTCCCGAATGTGCTCCAGCGTGTCCAGCGAAGGACTCAGGCCCCCGTGCGGGCAGAAGATCTCATTCTCGACGACAGCCGCGAGGGGCAGATGGTCGAACATGTCCGTGATGTACTTCCACACGTTCGCGTTGCCGTACTTGCGCAGGCACTCGTCGTAGAAGCCGTACACCTGCGTGATCTGCCGGCTCTCGTGGTTACCGCGGAGAAGCGTGACGCGGTCGGGCCATCGCGCCTTCATCGCGATGACGGTGCAAACCGTCTCCACTGAGTCGTACCCTCGATCGACGTAGTCGCCTAGGAAGAGGTAGTTGGTCTCCGGTGCCCTGCCGCCAATCTGGAACAGCTCCACCAGGTCCGCGAACTGCCCGTGGATGTCTCCAACCTGTTGACGTAGATGACGCGTGGGTGATCGGAATGTCAGGGGTTGAAAGGACAGATGGACGGGAAATGAAATGCGTGTGTGAATTGATTAGGTTCTCGGGCACGCACCACGGTGACCGGGGCGCGTACGGGCACGACGTTCTCCTCCTTGCTCAGCACCTCCTTCGTCTTCTCGCAGATCTCCCTCACCTCATCCTCCGGGATGATCACTCCACTCAGCAGCTGCTCGATCTGTGGTGAACGGGGACGGAGGGGGGCGGGTCAGCGGGTCGGCCGGGGCGCACGTGAGCTGGCGAAAAGATGACTGCTCGGCCGTGTGCGACGTGAGACGTTGAAGGGTCGGGTGGCCACGGCGCGGTGGGTTGGGCGCATTGAGGCGCGTGTCGGTGCGTGATGAACGCACCTGGGAGTCCAGCTGTGAGTACGGGTTATTCAGAAGCCCCGCCATGGCTGTGAGTGTGGATGCCGTCCCACGACCCGCGACGCCCCGCGGTCTCCACCCTCGTCAACGGGCTTCTTTCCTCCCAAGGCTGGTCGAACACCACCCTCCGCGGCGGTACTCTCCGGTCGAGTCGCGGGCACTACCTCGCGCCGCCGCCGGTCGGTATGAGTCGCGTCGGCTCGTTCGCCTCGCGATCGGTCCTTTCCGCTGGTTCCGCCCGAACCCGCGCGCGTGCACGTGTGAGATCGCGCCCCCCCGGCGACCGTCAGGAGCTCTCGTGTCTAACCACTGTCTCGCGGCAGTCTGGCCGAAACTTCACGTCTCAAGTCGGGCGTCAACTTTTTGTTTTCGAGTGGCGGAATCGCGCCCGGAGACGACGCGCCCCGGCTCCCTCGACGCCCACAGAGCCCCGCGCGGCACACCGGACGTTCCTTTACCGACTAAAGAAGGCATCGAGTCATGATCCCCACGGTCAGCACGCTCGTGAAGTACGATGCGGCTCAGTCGGTGCGTGCACCCATCGAAGCGGCAAATCCACTCCCTGCGCCTGCACCTCTTCGCAGATGCCGGATTGCCACCCCGCCCTCCGGTCCCCGCGCCCCTTCACGCCACGCGATCGATCGCTGACGCGTCACCCCGATCCCCCGACCGCAGATCACCACCACGAACGACAAGCGCGCGACCATGAGCATGGGAACGATGAAGGTGCGTCTCGCGTCGCCCCGTGGACCCGCCCGAGGGGCGGAGGTCGCCTAAATTTGGCTCATTTCGCCCACCCCCGAATCGCCACCCGCGACCCGCGCGTCACCGCCCCGCGTCTCGAACGCTGACCGATTTCCCTCCGCCTCCGCTCACCGACGTAACAACAGAAGGGTACGCTCGCACCCATCGAGGGCGCCAAGACGGGCGGCTCCCAGACCGAGGACATCCTCAACTCCATCCTGCCCCCGCGCTCGCACGAAGCCGACGGCACGCTCTGGGTCCAGAACGTCTCCCCGACGCCCGCCACGCGCCTGGACGTCATCAACCTCCAGGAGAAGCTCGACGCCCAGCTGCAGGCGAGGCAGGCGAGGGAGACGGGCATCTGCCCCGTGCGCGAGGAGCTCTACGCGCAGTGCTTCGACGAGCTCATCCGCCAGGTGACCATCAACTGCGCCGAACGCGGGTTGCTCCTACTTCGCGTCCGGGACGAGGCTCGCATGTCCATCGCCGCGTACCAGACCCTGTACGAGTCGTCCGTCGCGTTCGGCATGCGCAAAGCGTTGGGCGGGGAGCAAGGGAAGAGCGACGCGGAGGCGCGGATCGAACACCTGGAGGGGAGGGAGACGGACCTCGAGCGGCAGGTGGCTGAGCTCAAGGCTCGGTGCGACTCCATCGAGACGAGGGAGGCGGAGCGACGGGAAGAGGAGGAGAAGAGGCACGCGGAGGAGGTTGGGTTCATGCAGAAGAGCAACAAGCAGCTCAAACAGCAGCTGGAAAAGTTCCTCAGCGCCGAGAAGAACGCCAAGTGAGTGAGCGCGCTAGTCAGTCGTGAGGTGAGGCGCGAATCGAATCAGCCCTAGTCGTGATCAGCCCCCGCGGGTGGGTGGGTGGGTTTTGTATTAAAGACAGCCGTCGAGAACGCCTTCGAGAACTGTTCGTCACGGTAATAACTCTCTCACGATGCGGATGAACATCAAGACGATCAGACGGTGAGTCCGGTCTGCTTCTCGATGTCCACGTCGCCCATGGTCTCGTCCTCCGAGTCCGAATCCGAGTTTTCCTCCCTCGCCTTCTGCAGCTTCTCCATCTTCTCCGCGAGGAGACGGTCGTCGCGCTCGGACACCGCGCGCGCAGCCTCCTTGACGACGATCTTCCCGTCGCGCTTCGCGATCGCCGCCGCGCACGCCTCCACCGCCTGATCCACCAGCTTCACGCCGAAGTCCTTGTCCAAAGTCTGCGCCGATACGACGTAGAGCGGCGACGCGACGAGGGAAATCTTAACCTTGCACTCCTCCGTGGACACCGCCTCCGCCGCGCGCATCGCCTCCTTGATGTGCAGCACCCCGTCGTACGCGAAGCACGTCAGCTCCACGTCGGCGCGAATCTTGAGCGGCTGCGGGGTCATGCGCCGGCGAATGTCCTTCACCAACGCGTTCTTTACCGTGACGTCAACCGCGGGGGTCCCGTCAGGCTTCTTCAGCTCGTCCAACACTTTGTCGGGGTCGCCGACCATGTGCTTGAACGCCTCGAAACAGTGGCCGTACTTGGCGGCCAGGGGCCAGGCCATGTGCTCGTACAGGTCACCGAGCGTCGCGGGTGTGGTCTCCGCGGTGTGGCGCACGATGGAGTGGACCATCTTGGACTTGTTGTACTTCTCTTCGCACGCGGCGACGTCTTCTGGGGAGACGCGGCGCTTGGAGAGGTCGATGTATCCCTTCTCCTTGTCCACGCGGAGGACCATCACGGGTTCGATGCGGCCAACTTTGATGAGCTTGGACACGGACCTGATGCGTCGGCGGGTCAGTTCGGAGAGTAAGATCATCCCTTCGATGTTGTTGTATTCCAGCAGTTGGACGTACGCGCCCATCTCCGCGATGGACTTGACCTGGACCATGACGACCTGGTCCACCTCGGGGAACTTCGCCTCGTACATGCGGCTCTCCTTACTCGACGAATCCTGGATTGGTGGTAATTGTGGGGGAGGCGAAGGTCAGCGCGGGTGATCGCGGCGGTGATCTGGCTCGTGCGTCGGGTGTTTAGCCCTACGCCCTCAAGATTCGGGTTTTGAAGCGCGCGCGCGCGGGAGACGGCGGCGGGGGACTCGGCGTCGGGCGTCGCGGATCCGCGCGATCACGTTGAGAAACGCGCCGCGCCGTCGATGCCGAGTTTCCCGCGCGTCCGTCCAATCGGGGTTCAGCGAGGGCACGCACCATGTCGGCCGATGTGTGTTTTTCCTTCCTCTTTTTTCAGGCCGCCGTGTGAGTGGACGGGCCTTTTGCGACGACGCAGACGCCGGCGTGTCTCGAAACAGCGAGGGTGTCTCGCCTGAACCCTCGAACCGGGTTGCGCGTGACCTTTGGCGTGGGGTGCGAAGCCTCCGACGCGGGTCCGTTTGTGCGCGAAGGCGGCCGGCCACCTCGAGGCAACCTCATCATCACACAGACTGCTTTGGATTTCAACCTCGCCCAAACGCCGGCGGCGCCAATTCGTATGGGCAAAGAGACTCAGAGTGCACATTTCAGGTTTTGCAACTCAAGAACCAGGGTCTAATAGTGCTAGCGTTGTTGAGTCTCAAGTCCATCGTGGAACCTTTTTTTTGCCTGTCGTAGCAATGGCGCCCCCCAGTCGAACGCGCGCGCGTCTAACCGTCGCCGCGTCGCACACCCTCGGAGTCCTCCCCGACCGGACTTCGTTCAACCCGCGCTCGTTTCCGAGTGAAGGTCTCGCTTTAAACACGCAAGATGCGTCCGCCCATGGGGGGCCGAGGCGGAGGACGTGGATTCGGCGGTCGCTCCCCCGGTGGCAGGGGCGGTTTCGGCGGCAGAGGCGGCCGAGGCGGCCGAGGCGGCTTCGATGAGGGCCCTCCCGACACCGTCACCGGTGCGTTCACATCCCCACGCGTTGTTTCCATCAGTCCGCGACGGGTCCATTCGAACCCGCGACCCGCACGCCGAGGCCAAAGCCCGATACCCTCGCCACCAATTATTGGGTTTTCACACGCAAATAGCGGCGGGCGCCCCACGAACCCTGGTTGGAAATAAATTATCACCTCCCACCCGCTGACCTCGCCACCCCGTGATCATCCGAAATCAACAGAGGTTGGCGAGTTCATCCACGCGTGCGAGGGCGAGGCCGTGTGCAAGCTCACCAACCCCAAGGTTCCCTACTTCAACGGCCCAATCTTCCTGGAGAACAAGACCCAGGTTGGCAAAGTTGAAGAGATCTTCGGCCCCATCAACGCGTCCATGTTCACGATCAAGATGGCCGAGGGCGTCGTGGCTTCGAGCTACTCCAAGGGCGACAAGTTCCACATCTCGCCGGATAAGCTGCTCCCCATGGAGCGCTTCCTCCCGCAGAAGGGCGGCGGCGGCGGCAGGGGCGGCGGCAGAGGCGGCAGAGGCGGGCGAGGCGGCGGCAGGGGCGGCGGCCGCGGCGGCGGTCGCTTTGGGGGCGGCGGCCGCGGGGGTCGCTCCCCGTTCGGTGGCGGCGGCAGGGGCGGGGGTCGCTCGTTCGGCGGCGGCGGGCGTGGACGCGGACGCGGACGCGGATAAGACGCACGCGTACAGAGTCGCCCACGCGCCGGGGATGAGCTCGCGACGGAGGTTGTTTGGCGGTTGTTTGGCTTTTTCGGCATTCGTCGATCGACGCCTAACGGCTCCACCCCGCGACGCGAGCGATTTCCCAACGAGGGATCGCATCACACACACGTCCCTTACCATCGATCATCCTTGTAATCAATCACGTCACAGTCTAAGTCGTCCGTCGCGTGCGTTGAAGAGTTGCTCTCGAAAAGTTGGTTGGAAGCGTAACGACCGACCGGCCAACTCGGTCGGACACTCGCGAAAACGTAAAGCCGGATATATGGACGCCCCGGCGGAGGGCGTCGTTCTCCCTCTTCGAACGCGCGTTCACGCCGCACGACGTCGTGCCGGCATAACACAGAGTCTTCCGACAACGGGAAGCTCGCAACCTTAGATCTAAAGAGGTTTCTCAGGTGCGTCGCGTCGCCAAAACCCTGAACAAATCATCAAATCGCAGCCCAGTCACCGTGTTGGACGGGCGCACCCCCGTCGCCGGAGAACGCGCCATCGGGGCCGTCGCGACCGACGAAATCGCACCGAACGGACGCTGACCGAGTCCCACCCTCCTTCGCACGTAACAGGTAGTCAACATGGACGTCGAGAGGCTCAAGAAGCTCGCGGGCTCCGTCCGCACCGGTGGCAAGGGTACCATGCGCAGGTGAGAAAACTCGCCCGTCTGGGTTCTAGGTCGAGGGATGGATAGATTCGACGCGACGGAAACGCGCGCGCGGCGGACCGACGCGGCCGCGATCGGACGCTTCGACCCCTCGAGTATCTCCCCGACGACGTGATGTTGCGGGAACGAGGGGCTCGTCGTGTGTAATCGCGTCGCGTCCGTCCGCCGCGCGCGCTCCACGGGGTCCTCCCTCCCTCGCAAAACTCGGTGCCGCCGCCCGGTTCACCTGCGAGTCAGTCTGAGAAAATTGATAGATCGGCGCAGCCAACGACAACGAGACACCCGCTGACCATCACCCCCCTCGTTTCGTTTAACCCTCACAGGAAGAAGAAGGCTCTGCACAAGACCACCTCCACCGACGACAAGCGCCTCACGAACACCCTCAAGCGCCTGGGCGTCAACGTCATCCCCGGCATCGAGGAGGTGAACATCTTCAAAGACGACGACGTGGTCCACTTCACCAACCCCAAGGTGCAGGCGTCCATCGCCGCCAACACCTACGTCGTGTCCGGCCCGTCCCAGACCAAGAAGCTCCAGGATATGCTCCCCGGCATCATCAACCAGCTCGGGCCCGACAACCTCGCGCACCTCAAGAAGATTGCGCAGGCGTACCAGGCGGGTGGCGACGACGTCCCCGCGGTGGAGAACTTCGAGGCTGGCAAGTGAAGGAGTTGATGTTTTAGTGTGTGGGGTGTTACGACTGAAACGGGGGCGGCGACGAGGCCGAGTGGACGGGACCTAGTGTATGTGAAACGTTCGTGTAATCGAAGCCGCCATTTTCATTCACGTCGCGCGCAGAGTAGTAAGATTAGTCGCAGTCTCGGATGCTCATTACGGATAAAAGTTACTCCCTTCGGTCGATGTGGGTGAGGAACGGAGGCGATGCTCTTCGTTACAAGCGTATTAGACTAGTGATACATCATCGCGCCCACCGACCGACTTTCCGCCCGCTCAGTTCTCCGCGGGCGTCGGACACGCCGAAGGGTCCGCCGCGCACGCCTCCGCCTCCTCCTGCTCCCGTAGGAGCCGCCGACGCTCCTTCTCTTTCCTGGCGAGCTCGCGCTGCTCTGTTTGCTCGCGCTTGATCATATCGCGCTGCGCGTCCCTCGCCTTCTGGTTGATGTCGTAGCCGGGGATACCGCTGCCGAACGCGAACGCCGCGTCGGGCGTGGCGGCGACCGCGGCGACCGCGGCGGCGAGCGTCGCCGCGGCGAACGATCGCCTGCCGGTGAACATCACCCTCGCGGCCACGTCGCTATCCTCGCGCGCGGCCGCCCTGGTCGCCGCGACGGGCGCGCGGGACTTGGAAGCCCTGGACGCCTTGGCGACAATCGGGACGGTGGCCACGCGGTGGGATACGGTGGATACGGCGAACATCGCGATGGAACTTCGACACTCCGGGGCGCGCGAGTGAGTGGATAGAACGCCATGGATAGGAAGTTTTCATTGCAAATCTACTTCATCGCCTCCCCTTTTTCTTCTTGCCCTTACCCCCGCCAGCCACGCTCAACACCTTCTCCTTGATCGCCTCAGCCTCCTTCTTCGCGTCTGTACCGCCCGAGAACTCCGTCTTCCCCAGCTGGTCGATGGCCTTGGCGCTCGACGCACCTTGCGCGCCGCGGATGTTCACCTTCTTACGCTTACCCTTCCACGTCGAACGCTCGCGAAGCGGAAGCCACCGCTCGGGATCCGGCAGAGGCCCGGGGTTGCTCGGATCGAAACCCTTGGGTAGAATGACCTTCTTCTTCCGCTTCTTCCGCGCCTTGGGCTTGTCAGTGGACCCGTCGCCGTCGCCGCGGGACTTGGCACCGCGCTTGCCGCGCATGCGCTTCTCCATCTCGGCGGCTCGGACGAGCACAGACGCCGGGAGGGTATCCTCGAGCGAATCCGCGTCGGTCGCCCCGCCCGCCGCGGACGCCACGCGCTCGAACAACGCCGCCGCGTCAGCCTCGGCGCCCGCCACGTCACCGACCTGTGCCTTCGCGAACGCGATGCCCGCGCACGCCGCGAGTTTGTCATCCTCGTCCGCGGCGGGGTCGGCGGCGACGGATTCAAACATCGCCATCGCCTCACCCGCGGCGCCGCGCGTGAGCTTGCGCTCAGCCGCCCTTAGCGCAACCTCCGGCGGCGCACCTCCCGCGGATGCGCCGCCGGACGACGCGTCGAGGACGGCATCCGCGCCGGACGCGTCGCCCGCGAGCTCGTGCAGCGCCACCAACGTCGCCGCGCCAGCCGCGGTTCCCTCCAGTTCCGACACCCCCCGCAGCGCGTCGATGGCGTTCGCGTAGTCACCCGCGGAGGCGTGGATCTGCGCGAGCGCGAGACGAGCGTCCCGCACCGTCCCAACGTCACCGCCCTTCGCGACGACGTCGCCGAGCAGCTTGACCGCCTTTTCCGGTTTACGCTCTCGCATGAAGAGAGCGGCTTCGAGCATCACCGCCTCCTTCGCGCCGGCATCGCCGTCGAGCTTACGGAGGGTACCTAGCGCGTCCCTGCACCGGTCCAAGTGGTTCGAATGCAGCAGCGCCTTCGCGCGGTTCACCACCAGCGTCCGGCGCTGCCGCTCGGACAGCTTGCCGACGAGGACGTCGTTCAACTTCCCGTCCTTGTCGCAGTTTCGCTGCGTCCGCCGCATGGCATCCGCGCCGCCCTCGCCCCGGGATCCCACGAGCGCCGCGAGGTTGTTCGCGACGATCGCACGCGTCGCGGCGTCGTTGGACTCGATCGCGAGCGCCGCCCTGTACCCTTCCGCGGCTTCGTACTTACGCCCGAGCATCTCCGCGACGAACGCTCTTTGAGCGTCGATAGACATGAGCTCATCCGCGACGGCGTCCTCGTCCAAGTCCTCGTCCATCAACGTCTCCGCGCCTTGGTTCTTCGCCAACGTTAGGTAGTCAGCCGCGTCGGTTAGGTTACCGCACTCCACCAGCGCGCACGCAAAGTTGAACGCGAGCTCGAATGAGTCCTTGGGCGAGATCTTGAGGCGCTTGAGCGCGGCGGGTAGATCGGCGCCTCGCCCCGCGGCGACCATCGCGGCGGCGAGGTTCACGGCTGTGTTTGGCGACTCGCCGACCTCGTCCGCGTGATCGCGGAAGAGCGTCTCGTACATCGTCGCGGCTTCTTCGTGCCTGCCCGCGCGGTACATGAGCTGCGCCTCGAGCTGCACGGCGCGCGTCGATTCGCGCTCATCCTCTGAGGTTTCCGTCTGGAGCACGCGGAGTGCGTCGTCGGTTTTGCCGCACTTGTACAGCGCGTACGCGCGCTCGAACGCGAGCTCTTTCCGCAGCTCGGCGTCCACCACGTCCTTCTCGATCGTCTCCGCGCAGTCCGCGAACCGCTGAAGCTCGATGAGCGCGGTCACCCTGCACCGGACGGCGTCGGCATCGCCCGGGGAGATCTTGAGCACGTCGTCGGCGCACTTCAGGACGCGCTTGTGGGAGCCCTGCTCGGCGCACTCGGAGAGCTTGGTGAAGAGTTCCTCGAGCTGGGCGTCCACGCTGGGCTGGCCGCCGCCGGTCGAGGCGCCACGCCACGACATCGTCTGGGAACGGAGAGGCGCGCGCGTCGTCTGGCGAGCGCGATCGCGTTATTAGGGTTGATGGTTGTCAGCCGGTTGGCGCGCACAGCGCGCTAGAAATCGCGTGCGCACCTGACTCGACGTCAACTTTCACGAGCGTGGTAACTCGCCCACAGCTTCCCCGAGGCGCAGGGCGACATGCCCCCGTCAGCGTCCGCGCATGCCGCGGGCGAACCACCGCGGCATCGTCGACCCAAACCCCGGCACGGCGGCGTGGAGTCCTTCGACGATGCCGCGCTGCTCGCCGAGCTGGGAGACGAGGGTGCCGACGAATCTGACGACGGAGAGGAGACGCACGAGGAGCTTGAGAGGCGGTTAAGGCGCGAGATCGCCGCCATGCCCGACACGATGGCACTGGAGGAGGCTGCGCTGATGCGGGACCTGGCGTCGATGAAGGAAGAACCGGACGAAGGCGACGTGCTCATGGCGCAGCTGCTGGCGGAGGAGGAAGCCGAACGTCGCGCCCGGGAGGCCAGGAAAGCATCGGCGTCGGCGTCGGCATCGTCGGCATCATCCGCCCCAACCGCGGTGATCCCCGACGCGGCGGAGATCGCCGCGATGCGCGACGCGTGCCTCCAGGAGAAGCGCGAGGCCGTCCGGCTCAAGCGCGCGGGGGACATCGACGGCGCGAAGGATGCGCTACGCAGAGCAAAGGCCATCGCCGCTCGAGCCGACGAAGCCGAAGCGTCAGCAACGAACGCGCCGCCAGCCACCGACGCGGGAGACGTGAACACAGAGTCCGTGGAGACGCTCACGCGCGCGGTGGACGCGGCGAGACGCGAGGCGGTGGCGCATAAGCGCGCGGGGGACATGGTCTCCGCGAGGGCGGCGCTGACGAAATCGAAGGAGCTCCGCGTTCGACTGGACGCCGCGGTGGCCGCTCTAGAAGCTTCCAGAAACACCGAGAGAGACACCGAACACGCGAAGGACACGCCGAAGGCCGACGACGTGGATACCATGATCGCCGAGGCCATCGGCACGGTGGTCAAGATAATCTCCGACGATCCCGACTCGAAGGTCACCGCTCGACGCAAAAAGCCGCAGAAAGACGAGGGCGATTCCGAGCCCGGCGGTGATCACGACGACGACGACGACGACGACGACGCGTTGCTGAGACGGGAGCTCGGCGATGACTACGAGGCCCAGCGTGAGCACTGGGGCGGGGACTATCACGAGCCGGAGCCGGAGAGCGAGACTGAGCTCGTGGCGGCGAGGGTCGCGGAACTCGAAAATTTGGTCGACGTCGAGAAGAGAACCGCGCTCGAGCGGAAGCGGGCCGGGGATCACGAAGGCGCGAGGAGCGCGCTTCGGGCGATGAAGGCGGCGCAGGCAGAGTTGGCGGACGCGAGCGCGATGCTCGCGGCGCTCGAGGATTAGTTTAGCGACGGGTGTGGTCTTGACTCTTCTGCGTATTATCGAGTCGAACGCTACGTGTTGTTATCAAGTCAGAGCCGATCGCCCGGGGATCCCGCGGCGACGACCTCGGACCTCGGCTGGACCCTCGGCTGCGGCGGCGGCTCCTCGGCGCTCTCCCCGGATCCACCGCTCGCGCCCGGCGTGCTCCCGTCCGGCGGGGTCATCACGGTCTGCGGCGAATCCCGCCCGGCGCCGCCCTTTGAAACCTCGGCTGATTCCTCGGCGGCGGCGACGAGGTCGTCGACGGAATCGTCGAAGGAGTCAAACAGCGGGATGCCCATGCTGCCCCGCTTGGCGTGCTTACCCCCGTGGGTCGCGTCGCGGATGAGCTCTTGTTGCTCGATGAGCTCCCTGGACTCCGTCCGTCGCGACGCGGACTTTGGCGGCGTGGCGTGTAGCCCGCCGCCGTTCTCGCGATTTTGTCCTTGGCCTCGCTGATCTTCGTGAGCCTCCCAGTACTTCCCTTCCCTCGCGCTCGCCTCGTCCTCTTCTTCTTCCTCCTCCTCGTCGTCACCCTTACCCCCGCCGTGTTCCACCGCGGCGGCGTAGATCGCCTCGCACCACTCCCTCACGCTCCGACCGTTACCCTCTTGCGGCAGCTCGAGGTCGATGGTGGCGAGGCCCAGCGACGCGGCTCCCGACTCCATGACGTTGTCGTTCGGTCCGCCCTGCATCTGCTCGGGTTTCCACAGCACGATGGAGAAGCATCGAAGGGGATCGTGCGTGCCGATCTTCTTGGTCATCATCGCGCGCGCGGACGCCGCGGCGCTCATCGTGAGCGTCGTGGGGGATTTGGCCTTCATGCCCCTTCGCCAGAGTTCCTTAGCTTCGGCTCGGGTGACCTGCCCCTCGGGCTCGGCGCCGAGGGTGAACGCCGAGGATCCGACGACGCATTCCTTGATGAGGGACACCGGCACGAACTGGTGCAGCTTGGAAGTGCGGCCTGGGGCGCGACCGGCGCTCCACACGATCCGCTTGAGCTTCGAGTTGAACCATATGCGGTAAGTCCCGGGGGTGAACCCTGGGGACCGCTTGGTGTGACACGTAAACACCGCGCCCTCGACCAGCGCTCTTCGAAGCTCGAACTCGCGCCTGTCGCGCTCCATCCGCAGGTCCTCCTTCGATCCAATCATCTTGCGACGCATCGCGTCGATGGCCTCCTTGTGACGCGTAGCGTCCTCGCGGCGGGAGCGCTGGATCTTGGCCATCTGAAGAATGTGCGCCGCCGTCTGCGCCATGTGAGCCCCGCCGTGTGCGTCTCCATCGTCCTCGTCGCCCTCTGCGCCCGGCGTGGGGGTTCGCGGTGTGCCCACGGTGGACGTCGGCGTGGCGAGCGGGCTGTCCCGCGGGGACCAATCGTCGATGGGCTCCTCGTCGTCCTCGACGTACTTCTCCGGCCAATCGCGGTTCTCGAGCTCGAGCTCTCCGGCGGTGAGGCTCTCCTGGCGGGTCAAACCGCGCCCTTCGCCGCTCGCCTGGCGCACGATCGCCCGTTTCGCGAGGTTGCCGTCCGCGGACGCCCGCCGCGAGGGCCGTCGCGACCCGGCTTGCTCCGACGACGACGGCTGATTCGACGACGACGGCTGTGCCGGACCCGCGGCTCCGAGGATCAATTTCACGAAACCACCCTTCGTCCTTCGCAGCGGTAAACTCACCTCTCGCATCCCCAGCGGCCCACCCGCGTCGCTCTTCCGCTTACCCGCCTTCATGGCCCCGATATCATTCGCCTCGCGGTGAAGCCGGCGGGTGTCCACGGCGTAGGATGCCTCGCCGATGCACCGCGGTTCGCCAAGCGGCGACCAATCCATGACCCTCACCCTCAGCGGCAGCGTCCGGCCGTCGCCCACGAGTGTCGACGGATCCACCTCGTTCGCCGCCTCGCTCCCTTTGTCACCTTTCACGACGACCGGCGACCCGAACCCGCCGCCGTCGCCCTTGTCGGAAGCCTTTCGCGCACGCAAGTCTTTAGCGCTGGGAAGCGGAAACACGACCCTCACGTTCCATTCGGGAGACGTGGTGTTAAGCCGCGTCGCCGTCCTTCGAGTTATCCCGCCGTACGTCAGCTCGCAGTACGGGTTACTGGTCCTGCTCTCCTTGTTCGTCGCCGGGAGCCGTACCGCGCCCGCCACGTCGACGACTAAAGCACCCCCAGGGCCGCTCGCCGCGGCTATGCCGCCGTCCATCGATCTCAAGTACGCGTTTTCAAAGTCGTAGGTGTACCGCTTGGGTTCCACGTAGGATGTCGCGAAGACCGTGGCGATCTTGTTCGTCACCCACTCGTGCACGCCCGGCAGGTCGCTCACCGCGAACCCCGCGGGTTTGATCGCGACGTGGATCTCCGGCTTGGTTTCGAACGACACGTCGACGCCGGACACGCCGGGGGATCTGTTCGCCAGCCGGAATCCGACTAGAAGCCTTCCGGTGATGCTCAGGTCGGTCACCGATACCGGCACGGACATCCGGGGCAGGTACGGCGAAGGCTTGACGCTCGCCCGCAGCACGATCAACGACGACACCGTCTGCCAGTTGAGGTCAAACTCGAAGTGCAGGTAGTCCTCCGTCGGGTTGTACCGGGAGCAGTACATCTTCAGATCCGGCGGGACCACGCCGAAGGTGAGCTCCTCGACGGTCGCGCCGATCGTGACGCCCGCCGTGGCGGTCTCCGATGCCCTGAGCGTCTCCTCGAGGGACTGCGTGGCGATCTGGTCGACGTAGGCACCGACCACGGCGCGCCACTCGTGACGCAGCGCGTGGTTGATCCACTCGAGCATTCCGGTCTCCACGGAGGTGTACGTGGCGTCGCGCGTGCGGGCGAAGGACATGGCGCTCTTGGCGGCGCGGAGCCTGCGCGCGTGCCGCCGCTGCTCCATACGCGCGACGAAGTACGCGACGAAACACACGATGATGACGTAGTCCAACCAGTGCTGGAAGGCGAGCCACAGGTCCTTCAGGGGCGTCTCGGTATCCATGGCCGAATTGAGCTTCGCGGCCAAGTTTTCCACGGTTTCCTTCACGCCCTCCAGGGTCAGAGGCGTGAAGGCGTCCTCCATCGTGCCCGCTGGCCCGGCGCCGTCGTCCACGGGGCACGCCCCGACGTCTTCGGTGACGTATTCCAGCGCGTCTATGCTCCCCGCGCCTCTCGCAAGTGGGGATTCGGCCACGGCACCCTGCCAATTCGTTTAATTTGACGGCAATCGTTCGGCATTTTTGCTGAACTGCTGAATCGTCAAGCCCGATCGCCTCGTTCACAAGCGGAGGCGCGCCCCAGGTCGACCGGTGCGGGCTCGATCGAGCGAGGCACGCGATGGGCGCGGGTGCGAGCTCGCCGAGGGACTGGGTCGAGGAGGAGCGCAGACGGGGTAGGGCGAGCGCGGACCCCGCCGCGGAGGAGGCTCTCCGCAGGGAGTTCGCCGGGGCTGGATCGAGCGTCCGGGGAGACGGCGCGGGCCCGAGCGGCCGGGGAGATGGAGTCGGCGGCGGCGGCGGCGGCGCGGGCAGTACCGGAGCACGGGTGTATCGCGAGCACCAAGGGGAGCTGCTGTACGTCACCAAGAACCGCGCCAAGCCGCACAGGTGCAACGACAGAGTAGAGGACGTGATCCAGGCGATGTTCGAAGGAAACCCGTTCCTGACGGTGCCCCCGACGGTGACGTTGCTAAGACGGTGCCTGAACTCGGAGGTTGGGACGGAACCGGAGGAGCCGTACCTCTTCCTCGACTTACCCGCGCCCACGCGGCGAAAGCAGGAAACGCCGCGGAAGAAGGGCTGGTTCGGGTAAAAGCTCATCGGGTAGCTTGATTTAGATGAAGTAATAATTGTTGAAACACACGTGAATCCTTCTCGTCAGTCACTTGGCCCACCCTGGCTTGGCGTTGGACAGACCGAGCGAATCCAACACGAACGCGTGCTCGTACGACCGCTCCTTGTACAGCTGGTACCGGTCACTCGCGCTGAAATGCCCGGCGGCCAGGTCAGTCTTCAATAAGATCCTCGAATCCTGGTTGGATCGATCAGCCGCCCGTAGCCTCGCCGCGTACTTGGCAGCCTCCCAGTACGCCACACGCGGGTCGTGCAGCCCCGCGGTGATCAACACCTCGGGTTTCGGCCCGTCCGTGATGTTCTCCATCGGTCCGTAGCTCAGCATGTACTCGTAGTATTCAGACTCGTTGGGGTTACCCCACTCCTCCCACTCGCCCGTGGTCAGCGGAATCGAGCTGTCGCACATGGAAACCATCATGTCCACGAACGGTACCGCCGCGACCACGCACTTGAACAGCTCCGGGCGCATGTTCACCGCGTTACCCATGAGCAAACCCCCCGCGCTTCGGCCCGAGATGGCGAGCGTGTCGGTGGAGCTCCAGCCGGCGGCCACCAGGTGCTCGGCGACGTCGACAAAATCGTTAAAAGTGTTCTTCTTGGTGAGGTACTTTCCCTCCTTTTCGTACCAGTGCCGGCCCATCTCGCCGCCGCCGCGGACGTGCGCGACGGCCATGACCACGCCGCGGTCCATGAGCGGCACGTCCTCGCGGCTGAACGTCGGATCGTTGCTCACGCCGTAGGAGCCGTACCCGGAGAGTAACGTCGGACCCTTCGGCGTCTTGGCGTCTTTTCGCCACGCCAGAGACACCGGAACCTTGGTCCCGTCCCTCACCGTCACCTCCATCCGCGTCGTGGCGTACCGACCGGCGTCGTACCCTTTGACCGGCGTGGTCTTCACCACCGCTTTCACCGCCGTTCGCATGTCGTACCTGTACACGGTCTTCGGCGTGGTGAGGCTCTGGTAAGAGAACATGACGTCGTCGGTGTCGAAAACCTGGTTAGCGCCGACGCACGAGAGGTTACCGCTCGCCACGGACGTGTACACGCAGCAGTTCTGGGACGGCCACGCAGTCTTGTGCCACGACGCGATGCAAGCCCCAGCGTCGACATCGCCGTCCGCTGTATGTTCGGCCAGGCGGAGCACCCACGTGGCGCTGAATCCGCCTTCGCGACCTTCCAGCACAAGAAAATCTCGAAACGCGGACATGGACTCCAGCGTTCGCCCTTCCGACCACTGGAACGGCGCGCCACCGCCGCCGCCCACGCCGTCGCATCCCTCCCCGCCGCCGCCCGGGACACCCGGCACGGACGCCCAGTCATCTTCACCCGGGCGCGTGAGCCGAGCGCGGACGAGGTCGAAGTTGATGCGCCCGTCGCGGTTGGTCAGCACGAACCAGTGGTCGCCCCGGTGCTCGGGGTAATACCTGTGGCCCATGCGCCTTCGCTGCATCAGCGTCAGTGACTGGCCCACGCCGGGACCTGCGGCGATGTCGACGTAGTGCACCTCGTTGGTCTCCGTGCTCTCCGATTCGATCAGCATAAATCGGCCCGAGCTCGTTTTGCCGAATCCGACGTTGAACAGCTCGTCGGGTTCGTGTAACACGCAGACGTCTTTTGATTGGTCGGTGCCGATGACGTGGCGCCATACCTTATCCGGCCTGTGCGCGTCGTCCTGCGTGGAGTAGTACACCTCCCTGTATTTAGTGGAGGCGTCGCAGTGGCCCCAGCTGACGGACCCGGCGGTTCCTTTTATCACGTCGGGAAGTTCGGCGCCGGTGTCCAGATCCTTGAACCGGACCTCGTACGTTTCGTACCCGGACGGATCGATGGAGTACGCGAGGAGCTCGTGGGATGGGTCGGGGCGGAAGGAGCCGACGGAGCAGTACTTGAGCGGGGCGGCGACCGCGTTGACGTCCAGCACCGTCTCCCAATCCTTCGCCTCGTCGATCTTCCTCACGACGATCGGGTAAGCCTTGCCTTTGACCGTCCGGACCATGTACGTGTGGCCTTTGTCGCCCCATCTGAACGGCACGTCGTCGTCGGTCTCCTGGATGCTCCCGATGATCTCGTCGTACACCCGTTTGGCCAGAGGTTGGACGTGCGCCAGGTGCGCCTCGGTGTGCGCGTTCTCAGCCTCGAGGTGCGCGATGATGGCTGGGTCTTTCCGATCGTCGTCGCGGAGCCAGAAGAGGTCGTCGTCGCGTTCGATGGGCGGGTCCATGGGCTTCACGCCCCGGTTCTCGCCGTCGACGACGCCGAAGAGGACCTTGTGCGGGACGCGCTTGGCCTGTGAGGGTCGGGGGAGGGTGGATCGGGGTCGTAAGGGAGGTGAAAGGGATGTGGGCACCCACGTATCAGATCTCAACGGTACCCCGGGAGAAGTGACGCACCACGGGCGGGACCGGGGGAGTCGCGGACGCGGAAGCGGCGCGGGCGTGGCCTCGACCGCGTCGGATGATGGCGCGCGCGGCGACCGCGGCGCCGAGCGCGAAAGGCGCGACCTTCACGATGTTCACCATCGTCGCGTGCGATGCGCGGATGAGGAATGTTGAGTTTCCGAATATCACCGTCGTCACTTCGAGGGGCGCGCCGACCTCGCGGGATGGGGATGACGACGGTTTGGAGGCCGAGAGTCAGGATAGCCGTTCCGAATGTCGGCGATGCAGAGAACACGGATACATCGAGAGAGGAGTCGACCAAGAAGGGCACGAAGCGGAAGAGAGCCCCGATGCACTACGGGCCGTGCGAGCACGGGGTGAAGCATCGCTCGTCGTGCGAGGTGTGCAGCGCTTGTCCGCACGGTCGTCAGCGCACTCGGTGCAAGGAGTGCGGTGGGGGTGCAATCTGCGAGCACGGTCGTCGACGCACTCAGTGCAAGGAGTGCGGTGGGGGATCATTCTGCGAGCACGGTCGTCAGCGCTCTAAGTGCAAGGAGTGCGGTGGGGTATCAATCTGCGAGCACGGTCGTGAGCGCTATCACTGCAAGCAATGCGGTGGGAAGGGAGTATGTGAGCACGGTCGTCGGCGCTGTAAGTGCAAGGAGTGCGGTGGTGCATCAATCTGCGAGCACGGTCGTCGGCGCTGGGACTGCAAGGAGTGCGGTGGGTCACAAATCTGCGAGCACGGTCGTCGGCGCTATCGATGCAAGGAGTGTCGAGGCAGTCAAGTCTGTTATTAGCATCTCACGAGACGCACCCGCTACGTCTACCATCCCTTGTCGCTGACCACCGACCATCCCCCGCCCGACGACGGCGTCGCCGCCCCGCCCGCCGCGCCGCCACCGGTGCTCACGCTCCATCCCTTCCTCGACGATCCGCCGTCGCCGCCTCCCCTCGCGTCCGCGACGTCCTGCCCGAGCCGAATGGCCAGCCTCGCCGCCGAGAGCCTCGGCGCGGGTCTCGGCAGCGGCGTCTCATCGTCTCCGTCTCCGTCGTCATCACGCAGGTGAAGGACGGGTACCTCCATCGCGTGCTTCGCCGCCCATTCCTCGTTCGTGGACACGTCTCTCAGCTCGAGCGAGGCGCCCCTGAGCGCGGGCGCCGACGCGAGGATGGCGTCGCTGGCGAGCACCTCGTCGAGGGTCTCCTTCAGGCCGTCGCAGAGGCAGCATCCGGGCTTGGTGTACAGCACGAGACGCGCGGGAGATTCGTCGGAGTTCGACGCCGCGGATGATGCGCCGTCGGTGGAACGCGCGGCGACGGCGTCGCCCCTGCCCGACGGCGATGCGGTCCCAACGGACCGGCGCGACCATGGCGGGTGTGGGTTCCATCGGACCGACGCGCGTTCGGCGACGCGACCCGCGCCGCCGCGAGGGATCGACACGGAGGCGGCACGCGTACCGCCGGCCATCGCACGACTCGGTGCCGCGCGGTCGGCGACGACCCCGGCGTGACGGAGCATGGACGCCATCGTGGGCGGTCGCGCGAAAGGTAAATGACGACCGTGTTGACGGGCCCGACGAGATAAATTCAGCCGCTGCGAGTTGTGATCAAGACACACTCGGCCCGCGCCGCGCTCGTCCGCACTCGAAGATGTCCTCCGGGTCCGACGCGTTGTCGCAGGAGATTCGCGATGCGATCCGCGCGAAGCACCGTTTGGTGGAGAAGATGAAGGAGAGCGTCGTGGAAGCCTCGGACCGGCCGCGGGATCAAAAGAAAAAGGCTGGGATCTCTTTCGGCGCGTTCGCGTGGTGGAAGGTGGCGCTCGTCTGCGCGTTCGTCGCGCTCGTCGTCGTCTCCGTGCAGCAGGCGGCGACGAGCGACCGCGCCGCGGAGATCCGCGCGAACATGCGCGCTCGCACGCAGCGAAAGGCCTGGGAGAGGGCGGAGGTGAAGCGATGGAGCAGCGAGCGCATGCTGCGACACTTTGGGCTCCGCCGCGCGTCGTCCTTACGATTCACCGAGCCCGTGTACACGTTCGCGGATCTCTGGGACGCGGTGCGGGATCCCGACACGCACGTCATCACCGTCGAGGTCGCCGTCGACGCCGCCACGATGGAACCCGCGGTGCGCACGTCCACCTACGCCAAACCCGAGCGCTTCGCCATGACCCTCGACAAGCTCCTCACCTCCTTCGCGCGGACCGGCAGCAACAAAGGCCTCCGCTTCGTCTTCCGCGACCCGCGCGCGATCGAGCCGACCACGCGCGCCATCGGCGCCCGCGTCGACGACGGTAAGATCGTCTCGCCGGTCATCCTCGAGGCTGAGGTCGCCGCCGGACCCGAGGGATACCTCCCCGAGATGTCCGCCGTCTTGAGCGACGCGCACAGCTGGCAGGCGAAGGACGCGACGGAGGCGCGGCCCCCGCGGTCGTACACCCTCGCGCAGCTCGCGAACACGCGCCCGGACGCCACGTTCGTGCCCTACGACCCGACCGCGTTGATCGACGCCGCGAAGCGGGACGTGCCGGGCGCGATCTTGTCGCTCGGCGCGGCGACGCACGTCTCTTGCGCTTTGGAGCAACCCGTTCGACGCGACTCGCGGGTCGAGAAGCGACTCATCAAGGACCAGCTGCTGCGCGGGATCACGCGGGTGAAACGGTTCGGTGCGAAGGCGCGCGCGGGTGGCGCTCGGCACGGCATGGGCCCGGAGATCCCGCCCATGATCAGGAAGGCCATCGCGCGCGTGGGCGGCGCGGGCATCAAAGCCGCGAACGCGTCGGCCGTGGCATCCTCAATCGCGAACGCGCAGAGAAAGGCGGCGAGCGCCGCCAGGGATGCCGCAGCGGCGGCGACCGGCGGCGGCGGCGGCGGTGATGCGGTACCTTCAGCCGATGAGGGCGACGCTAATCCCTCCGGAGACGATCGCAGGCGTACGTTGCTGCAGCTCGACGCGGACATGAGCGCGTTCGCCGCGGAGGAGGCGGCGAAGCAAGCCGCCATGAAGGAGACCGACCTGGACGACGTCAAGGACGGCGCGCACATCTACGGCGACGGACCTAAGTCCGTGTCGCAGGAGTCAACGCGCCACGACATCCGCGCGCAGGCTGCTAAGCTGACGAATGCGCGAGGGTACGGCTGGAGAACGCACCGATCCATTTTGGATTTGATCACCGACGCGGGATGGGCCGGCGACGTGTACTTTCCGATGCACGCGTGCGTCATGCCCCGCACGGACCCGGGTTTCGTCCGCGCGTTACTGGACGTATCGTTCGGCAACGCGGCGATGATCCGCGGCCCCGCGTTGTTGACCAAGCGGCTGCGGCTGTGGATCCTTGAGGAGCTCAGCGTGTCGAGGACGTTTCTGGCGGATGACTTTGTTCGTCTGCCCGAAGGTGAGCGGGTGAGCGAGAAGACGGTGTTCCTGGATCCGGTCACGGAGAACCCTGAGGCGACGCTGGAGGGTCTGATGGACGGTGGTGCGGGCGATGGAACGGCGTCCGCGGGCACGGCGAAGGTGGTGCGAGGGTGGAAGGAGACGCTCCAGAACCTGAAGTCGTTCACCAGCAACTACGTGCACCATAACGATGTGCAACAGGACGAGGCGTGATTATTTGGTGATTATCCCTTTAGCAGTGTGTTTGTCCATACAGTATTCGAGCGCATTACTTTCGAAATACGACAAGCCAACAGTGTGGGAGTCAGACCTGTCGCACTAGTTCGAGGTTAACGAAAAATACAACTGTGGATTTCGAGTCGAAAATAAATGAGGTAAAGCGGAGAACCCCGTCATCCGTTCGCCCTCTTGCCAAGGCGCCTGTGTAGCAGCGACCATGGTGCTCAAGACGGAGGTGTGCCGCTTCAGCGGCCTCAAGATCTACCCGGGTCATGGGATGCGTCTGACCAAGATGGATTCCCAGACCTTCCTCTTCCTCAACGCGAAGTGCAAGAGGCTGTTTAACCTCCGCCTCCGCCCCGCGAAGCTCGCGTGGACCACCCAGTACCGCAAGGCGCACAAGAAGGTGCGTGTCCGGCCCGATGTATTCCATGGGCGATAGATTAAAGTTGGCGTCGCGTCGCCGGGGCGAACGCGCGGTCGATCGCGACGCGACGGCGGCCGTTCCGCGGCTCGGGCGAAGCGACGGAGATTTTTCAGAGCCACTAGGGTTTTCTTCCCGCGGACCGATCGCTGACCTCCCGCGCCCCTCCCCCGTCATCCCAACAGGACACCAACATCGTGGTTGCCCGCAAGAAGAAGCGTACCATCAAGACCGGCAAGCGCTCTCTCGTCGGCGCCTCCCTCGAGGTACGTCCCGTCCCCGTCCGAGCCGAACTTTCATCCATCCCGCGGGGTTTACAAACCCGCGTTTGCACACACGCGTCACAGTGACAGCGAGGAGACAAAAAACAGACGACCCCACCTACGTATAGCCCTACTCGACCCGCGTGCTGACCTTTCCCCGTCTCCTTCCCGCAACAGGCCATCACTAAGAAGCGCACCGAGAAGACCGAGGTCCGCGCCGCCGCCCGCGACGCCGCCCTCCGCGAGATCAAGGAGCGCCAGAGGAAGGCCAAGGCTTCCAAGAAGAAGTAAGATTGCGTCCCATATGCGTCTCGGGCGCGTGGCATCGCGGCCGAGGCGGGGACCGGTTCACTGTGGATTCTAGCTAGATTGGCTTTTAATACCCAAGTCGGAGGGCCGGCTTGACCTACAAAAAACACTCCCCGAAGCGCCGCGTTCGAATAGTCCAGTGAATAGTCCTTCGCGCCCGCGTCTCGAACCGACGAGAGCGATTTGATTTGATTTCTCAAAGAGTTTGTCTTCTCAAAGTGTTACTACGAATACATCCTTCTCCGACTAGTTCAATGCTAAGTTCGCCCGCGACGACACCATACGTTGCAGCTCCGCCGTGCGATCCGTCCCCGTCGACGCGGTGATCTTCATGATGTTCATGAACTGCGTAAACCCGAGCGCGTCGTCGTTCATGCCGCCCGCCCTCACAGCCTCGTCTACGAGTTCCTCAATCTCCGCGCTCGTCATCTTATCGCACAGGACACCGAGCACGTAGCACAGGTTGCCCTTGCTCACCCGCCCCGTCCCGCCCGTGTCCAGTAAGTCGAACGAGCGCTGTAACACGAGGTCGCTGTCGTGGTCTTTCATCTGCCGCGCCATCATCCCGAGAAACTCGGCGAAGTCAACCGTGCCGGATCCGTCGGCGTCTACGTAGGTGATCATGGTTTGTAGCTCCTCGTCCGTCATCTTCTGCCCGAGTGACTTCATCACGTTACCGAGCTCCGCGCAGTCCACGGTCCCGCTGCCGTCCTCGTCGAACAGCGCGAAGCACTCTTTGAACTCGGCGATCTGATCCTCCGTCAGCTCCAAAGCGCAGTTGACCAGGTCCTGGACGATTGCCGCGCCGCTCGTGCCCTTGCGCGTCTCGAGCTGCGCCGGGTCTGGCATCGTGAAGACCAGCGAGCCGTCGTACTTGGGCGCGCCGCCTCGTTCGCGGAGGCTTCCTCGGTCGGGGGGCGGCGTGGAGGGCTCCGGCTCGGGCGCGGGCGCCATCGCGTGGGGATCCCCAACGGAATCGCCCCGAACGGAAGCCGTCGCGTCCGCGTCCCCGACCGCGGCGGGTTCCGCGTCGGAGTCGTCGTCGGGCGGGGTACCCGGCGGCGGAGGCATGTCGTCCGGGTCGTGGTCGGATCCCATCGCTTTCTTGACTATCGGTGTTGGCTGACCGCGTCTCCAACACTGGCGGTTCGGCCCGAGGATGAGGCGATGAATTCCAACCGAACTCGACCGAACTCGTTTCGGAAATACCCGTACAACGAGACATAGATAGTTTGGCGTTAAATAGGTGATCCTGAATGGCAAACGTGGTGTAGACGAAATACAAAATACGAAAACATGCCACTAGAATGGATCTTGATCTTGATCGCGATCGTTTTTGGCGAGATCTGATTGGCGGAGACTGTCCGGGACTGTTTCTGCTCGCCGGGAATCAATCGGCTCTTATCCCCCGACACCCGTTCGTCCCACCGCACACGACGCCGACACGTACCGACGTGCGCGGGTACCGAGCAGCGACGCACTCCACTCGCTCCTTTCGAATCCCCACGATGGCCGCGACCTGCGCCGCCCCATCCGCGGCCACCCGCGCGGTGGCCCCGTCCTCCCGGCACAACATCAGGGCCGGAACCAACAACCTCCGCTCCGTCGCGAGGCCCGTCGGCCGAGCGCCGCGCGTCGCCCGCGCGGCGCCTCGCGCGGTCGCCACGGAGACCGCGACGTCCGCGCCCGCATCATCCGCCGACACCGCGCTCAGCGACTCCCTTCGCCCTTCCTCCGCGGACTGCGCGAAGACCCTCGTGACCATCGCCACCACCGGAACGATCTCCACCGCGTGCGAAGACGGGATCCCGCTCGGGACCTTCGCGTCGTACGTCGTCAGCAAGGAAGGGGAGGTGATCCTGCGCATGCGCGCGGACGCCATGCACACCGCGAACATCAACCGCGACGCCAGGTGCTCGCTCTACGTCCAGCCCGCGACGCAGCCCCCCGGAGTCCTCTCCAGAGCCACCCTCATCGGCGAGCTAGTCGCGCTCGACGATGAACAAGCCGCCAAGGCGTCCACGCAGTACAACGAGACACACGGTGAGAACGTGGGCGTCGACGCGGTCGCAGGCAGCGACGTCTACTACAAGTTCCAAGTCGACCGCGTCTTCTACGTCGGGGGGCTGGGGTCTGACAAAAGGGCCGAGGTGGTCTCCGCGGCCGATTTCGCCGCCGCCGTCCCGGATCCCCTCGCGAGGTTCGCCAACGGAGTGGTGGACGCGATGAACGGCGAACGGTACGAGGACGTCATGAACTTCGCGCGCGCGTCTCTTCCTGATGAGGCGGAGCCCGCGGAGGCGAGGATGCTGTGGGTCGATCAGCTCGGCTTCGACGTGCGGGTCATCACCAGCGGCGGGGAGGACGGGGCGAACATCGGGCAGACGCTCCCGGGGAAGGTGCTCGACGTCCGCGTGCCGTTTCCATACGCGGCGACGACGCAGCAGCAGGCGCTGTCGTCGCTGACGATGCTCGCGCAGGTGATGTGGGAGGAGGAGAAGCAGTACCAGCCGCAACCGGTGCCGCAGGAGGAGCCCGAGGAGAGCAGCGATTGAGTGAGTGCGGGTCGATCGAGAGGTAGGGAGAGGGGAGAGGGTGGGGCGGGTTCCATCGCCGTCGCGGGCGTTTCCGAATCCACATGTTTCAACACCGATTAACATTACAACCTAATCACGAACAGACCGTACCGCGTACATTCCTAAAGGCACACGGGCAGGAACGAGCACGCGCCGGGGACGTTATTCGCCGCCCAAGTTCCGATCCCCCCAGCGTCGTAGTACGCCGCGCCGATCAATGTGAAAACCGCGAGCTGACCCACTACGCCGGGCAAGTTCGTGGGATCCGGCAGGAGCCTCGAGTACATCAGCAGCCTCCGCCGGTCACCCTGCCCGGTCGTATCGAGCCAGGCGAGGAAATCGCCCCACTTCTCGCTCTCGTACGGCATACCCGCGTCCTCGATCGCGCCCGGGAGCCCGCCTTTGACGTAACGGACATCCTTAAATCCCGCCTGCCGAAGCTCGAACGCCGCGCGAAGCGACTGCGAGTCCGTCGCGTCCAGCTGTCCGGACCCCTGACGCACGGGTTCGGTGGTCAGGTCCCCGCCCTTGGTGTCGATGAGCACGACGACGCCGTCCTCGGGACGCCGCGTGGACAGTCGGGACTCGCATTCGGCTCTAAGCGACTGGACAAACTCCGGGTTGCGAACTTTCAGGCCGCCTTTGATGCTGATGGCGTACCCGACCGCCCTGCGAACTACGTTTGGGTCCGGGATGGCGTACGGGACGTTCACCGCGGGGGGCACGCGCCACTCGTCGAACTCGATCGTCTGTCTCACGTCCACCAGGATGGCCCGCCTCGGGTCGGCGACGAGGGATGGGAGTTGGGACGCGTCCACCGTCTTGACGCCCATGGCGACGCATCGGTCGTGGATCTCCGGCCACTTCGGGGAGCCCGCGCCTTGGCCCGGGGTGACGTCCGCGGACGTCAGCGCGGGGGGCTTGGACGACACCGTCGCGGCGCGGACCTTATCGAAGAGAGCGACGACGCGCGTCGGGGTGGTCGATCGGCACCTCGGCGACGTCATCACCCGACGGTCGACGCCGACGCCGCGGAACGCGGATGCGGTCAGCGACGCCGCGGTCGTATGGGCGGCGGTGGCCATCGCGTTGACGGACGCGGATATCGGCGGCGAGGCGAAGGACGATGCGAGCCGACGCGCTCTCTCGTGTGGTGATGGGGACCGAACGACGGTTCATTGCGGAACAAGAGGCTCGCATTTAATATTGGGTGCGTATAGGCAAATGGTAAGACTTGCTGTGAAATTCAAATATAGATATCTCACATAGACCTAATTGATAACAGAGTAAATGTACATTTCATCTAGTGTTAACGATGAGACTAATAGATCAACCGACCCTTCTTTATGTAGAACCGTTGTAGAACCGGCGCGAAAAAGTGTCTTCTGAAAGTTCCATTCTTCTTCGACGCGCGGGGGCCATGGCGCGTGCTTCCACTGCGTTCATCTTCCTCGCCCTCATCGCGGCGGCCGGCCATGTGGACGCCTACACGCGGTGCGGCATCGCAAACAGAGGCTGCAACGCACCGGAGCAATTCTCCGGAATGAAGAAGTCCAAGACCTTACCGACAATCGTCGCATCCACGGGAATCACGCAAGACTTCAAAGACAAGCTCATCGAGGGGCATCAGGTCCTCATCAACTTCGCCGGCGGAGCCAGCACTACTTACGCGTACATCCTGGAAGGCGGCGGTGCCGACGCCGCCTATGCCGACTTCAAAACCAAGAACTGCGAGCAGACGACGTTCGAAGGTTACTGCGGAGCGGATAACTTGATCACCAAGGCCAAAAACTCCGAATCCGCGGCCATGAAGGGCGCCGGCGGCAGGACCTGCTCCTGCGGCCACACGCTGGAATCGAGCGCGGCCTTGTACTATGTCCTCGGGTCTGGCACCTCCGCTCAGTACGTCGGTGAGCGCGCCGTTCACGAGATGTGCCACGTCACGCAGATGTCGCGGGGCGAGTATTTCCCGACTTGGCTGGTGGAAGGCGGCGCCGTTCACACAGAATGCCTGCTTCAGAAGAAGCTCACGTGGTCCACGCAGACCTACGAGGACTGCTTCAGATACGGCGGCGGACGCGCTGGCGTCATCAATAACTTTCGTTCGTACTACGCCTCCACCTACGGGTCCACCAACGGACTTAAGAAGGGCGAGACCAGGCCGTGCGACGACTTCGTCGGCGACGGCGACAGCGACGCGACGAAGACAGCGGGAGGCGCGGAAGCCGGCCACCTGTTCTACGACACCGGCACCGTCGCCATCGCGTACATAATCAACAAGGCTGGCATCACGAGCCAGCAGTTCTGGCAGAGCGACGTGCTCGGTAAAGGGTTCTGGAATACAATCGTTCCCTTCGCCGGCCACGACCTCGTCACTGGCTATCCAGGCCAGTGCCCCGAGGACGAGGGATGGAAGAGATCGTTGCTCGCCATCACCAAGCACGCCACCGTGGCGGACTTCTACGCCGAGTTCGACGCCTGGGCCAAGACCGCGTCGGTGGCGGACGTCGTCGCCATCCTCGAGACGCAGTCCGCGATCGACACCCAGACGGCCGGCGTGTTCGACCTGTCCACCGCCACCGAGGGTACCGACCACGACCCGTGCGCGTCGCCTCTCTCGGCGGGTTCGAGTCTGTCGGGTGTCGTGTCGGCCGTCGTCGCGACGGCTACCGTCGTTCTCGCCGTGACGGGACGGGCTTAAGTCCCGGGTCAGAGCCGGATGGGCCCGAGAGCTCGAGGAATTCCAGGAACTCCTCCTCCCGTCGCGGGATGTACAAGTATGTGCGGCGTCGTCCAGAGGGCAAAACAAGACCCGGGTGAAACGTGCCCGCGGACCCTCGCAGTAGGCGGCTGCACACGACCGCACGTGTCTATTTCATTTAAGTTTATACGTTCAAACGAGCGACCGCCGTCTCCCTCTGTCCGTGCCCGCCGTCGTCATTTATTGATCTGCGATTGTTCTCGCAGTTTTGGAATCAACGCGCGTCTGTCGTCGTCCACGGCTCCACTTCGACAGCCGCACGACGGTCGTCGCATCTCTGAGTCATGCGATACGGTGACCCGGAGTCACCGAGGCGCGGTGGCGCACCACCCGGCAGGGGCTCCCTCACCGGAGTCACGTCCGCGCCCGCGTCCTCGTCGTCCGCCTCGCAGGCGCCCGTGGATGAGCTCGACGGAGGATGGAACACGACCAAGACGGCCATGCTCGCGACGCATCTGGCGCTGTCGATCGCGCACGTCTTCGCGGTGTTCGCGTCGAGGAGCGAAGGCGGCGGCGGGGATGACGCGACCGACGCCGACGCGAAGGAACCCGCGTCGCCGTCCTACGAGTACAGCCCCGCGGTCGTGGTGCTACTCGCGGAGACGATCAAGTGGTGCTTCAGCGCGTTCATGTTCACGCGCGAGTGCCACGCCAACGCGGGCGATTTCTGGGTCACGCGAGTCAAGGACGAGGTCGTCGAGGCGACGCGGGACTACCGCGCCCTGCGCTTCGCCGTCCCCGCGGGGGTCTACCTCGCCGAGAATCACATACGGTTCATGGTGATGAAACGTTTAACGTCGCCAATCACTTGGGTCGTCTTCGCGCACGTCGAGATTCCCGTGGTGGCGATCATGTCCTGGTGGCTCCTGAAGCGCCCGATCTCCAGAACGCAGTGGCTCGCCATTTTCTTTCTGTTGGACGGCGTGATGAGCAGCGAGATCGCGCTGTGCCACTCCAAGAGCGGGGACGTCGACACTTGCGGCGGCGCCGACGCGTATCCAATCGGCGCGCTGGCGATGGTTCTCCTGTGCTCCATCCTGGCGGCGTTCGCCGGGATCGCGACGGAGCACACGTACAAAGGGGAGTACCACGTGAGCATACACCTGCAGAACGCGCAGCTGTACGCGTTCGGTGTTGTCGGTAACTTCCTCTTGGCGATGGTGCGGGACGGCGATAGGATAAGCGAGGGAAACGCGCTTCGGGGGTTCGGGTTCGGCGCGTGGGCGGTGGTGATCACGCTCGCGGCGTTCGGGCTCGTGACGAGCGTGGTCGTTAAGCATTTGAGCAACATCGCCAAGGTGTTTAACAGCGCGTTCGGCATCATCGTCACCGCGGCGTTGTCGTGGATGTTCCTAGGCGTTTCGATCTCGTTTCCATTCGCGCTCGCCGCGGGGGTGGTCATCGGAAGCCTGTACCTGTTCTACGGCGCCCCCGGGGACATCGGCGACGGGCGGCGGGGCGGGAGTGTGCTGGGGCCGGGGAGTGGATCGGGTGTGCTCCAGCGGCTGCGCGCGAGCGTCGGGGGCGGCGTGGCGGCCGCGGGTAGGAGCAAACGAACAAACGGCGACGAGGAAGCAAGGCATCTGATATGACGAACGCAGTTAGCTCCGGTTAGGGTTAGCGGACGTGGATTGCGTACAAGTAGATCGCTCGCGTCGTTTTACATCTCGTCGTGGGGGCTCTTAGTGGTGTACACGTCGTCGTCGTCTTCCTCTGGCTCGTACTCGTACTCTTCCTCGTCGTCCACGGGAGCTTCGAACGTCATCGGTGGCGCCCGGACCATCTGATCGGGTCGCTTGCCCCCCCGGTCCCTCGCGCCGAGGTCCGCGCCGTGGTGCGTGAGCACGTCGATGATCTCCTGGCTGTAGAACTCGTGCGCCCAGAACAAGGGCCCGCGTCCGTCTCCAGCGCGCATCACCGCGTAGCACGGATCGTCTTGGATGGCGTCGCGGACAGCCTGGACGTTTCCGTGCGCGATGTCCTGCCACGCCTGGCTCTTGACGTCGTTGTCGTGGAAGCCCGTCATCATCTCGTCGCACTCCAGCGCGGAGGTCGGGTGGCTCGCGGCGAGGAAACAGAGCGCGGCGAGCGCGAGGGCGGTGACCGTGCGCATAGGGTGGCGCGTTCGATCTCGATCGGGGCGCGATGCGATTTGGTTCTTTTTTCTTGGGCTCGCCCGACTTTCGTCCGTTGGATTTTTGTGATTTTCTCGGTCGGGACGCCACTTCGATAGGCGCGCGTGGACTCACCTCGGGTCGTGCTCGACGCTCGTCATGCTCGCGGATCCCCCGTTGCGTGAGATGGGTCTCAAGAAGGTGCGTCGTCAGACACGCTGTGCGCGTGACGCGACCGACGAGCGCCACGACCAAAAGACCGTCCTCGCTAGAGATCGATTCCGCGACTGATATTCCCACGCCTTTGACCACCGCGCTGACCACGACATCCCGCTTCATCGCCCGCAGCTGGAGGCGTACCGCCGTGCGAAGGAGCGCCGCGCGGAGGACGCTATCCGCCGCGCCAGGGAACGCCGCACCGGCGCCCCCGTACCCGTCGAAGAGCGCCAAACGGAGGACGGAGGAAGACCGAGGGTGCCGACTAACACGTCCGAGGCGTCGTCGTCCGGTTGGCGCCGCGCGTCCGTCGCCGGATCATCGCGGCGGCGACGGACGGACCGCGCGTGCGACCGGACCGTCGCCGACATCTCCTCACTGCGCGCGTTCAACGACCTCCTCGACGCCGCCGCGGACGACGGTCTCCCCGCACGGCGCAGGCTCCCCGAGCAGATGGGACCGGCGGAACTTCGAAGAGCTCTGGGCGAAGCGGACGCGCAGAACGACGGTTTGAGCAGCGAGAACGCGCGGTTACGAGAGGAGGTGACCAGGTTGGAGGGTATGGTGGACGCGTTGATGTTGCTGGTGGACAGACACGGCATCGACGCGGAGGCTAACGACGCGGGGGAGTCAAAGGAGACGGCGCTAAAGGTAGTTGACGTCGATGCGGAGACCAACGACCGAGCCGAAGTCGAATCATCTCGGCCGATAGGAGATTGCGACAGCATGCTGGAGCACTGGCTGGAGAACCACTGCGTCCCCGCGGCCGAGACGCGTCATCTCGGGGAGTGTGAAGGGACACCCGCGGCGGCCACGCGCGAAGTGGAGGATACGGACGGCGACGGAAAGGAGAACAAGTTTGTTGACTCACCGTTTGACTACCACGCGCGGGACACCGGCGCTGTGGATGGGAGTAAGGGTGCCGCGGTGGACGACGAGTGGGAAGGCAAGGTGCTCGAGCTGGAGGGGTACGGCCGTGAGATGACGGCGAAGAAGGAGAACGTCGTGACCCCCGCGTTGGCCGAGGTACTCACGCAGCTTAACGCGTTCTAGTGCTCATCAGTGTTAACTCTTGAAATGAAAACAGGAGTCACGCCAGCCCCTCGGTGGAGACGACGCTCACTCGCCATGCGCGCGTGCCTAGCGCAGCCGACTCGCACGACGACCGCGGGTCCATCGCGCCCGCACGATCCCGATTCGCTGCGACGCCTTCGCTCGGTCGCGCGCGTCCCTCGTCGTGCGCGCGTGACCGCGCGAGCCGTGAGCGATGGGCCCGACGCCGCCGACGATGCCACCGCCCCCCTTCGCCCGCCGTGCGTGATACACGAGGACGACGACGTTCTGGTCATCGACAAACCCGCGGGCATGAGCTTCCACAACGACGACCTCGTGACCAACCTCCCCGGGGTCGTCTCCACCGTCAGGGCGCTGCAGGCGTCGGGCACGCTGCGCGGCACCGACTACGCGGGCGCGGTGCATTCAGTACACCGATTAGACAAGACCACCTCGGGGATACTGCTGCTGGCGAAGAACGAGCGCGTCGCGTCCTGGCTCACGGCCCAGTTCGCCGCCCGGCGCGTGCACAAGTACTACGTCGCGCTGAGCGCCAAGAGACCGTCGAAGAAGATGGGCACGGTGCGCGGGGACATGGCCAAGTCGAGGCGGGGCGCTTGGAAGCTAACGCGGCCCGAGTCGGGGAAGACGCCCGCCGCGGTGACCAAGTTCGCCTCGCGCGGTGTCCGCGGCGCGTCACCGGACGGCGAGGGCGAAGAGGGACGATCGCTGCGCATGTTGCTGATGCGGCCGCTGACGGGTAAGACGCATCAGCTGAGGGTGTGCGCCAAGTCCCTCGGTGCGCCGGTGCTCGGCGATGAGAAATATTCGGGGAAGAGCGCGGGTGCCGACGAGGACCGCGGGTACCTGCACGCCGCCGCGCTTCGCGTCGCCATGCCGGGCGGGAACGTGATGGACGTCGTGTGTAAACCGAGTGAGGGGAACGAGTGGGCGGACGTGTCGTCGGGGTTTCACGACGCGTGGATCGAGTGCGGCTTTCACGAGTTGCTCGGCGCCGACGAGTGGTTCGGTGGCGTCGCCGCCGGGCTGCTCGCGTCGAGACGCGCTGAGCTGTTCGAGAAGGGTCACGAGGACGACGAGGGTGACGATGAGGACGCGGGGTAGGTAGCCAGTCAGTTTTTCCGGTCGTGTGCATCGATGTGAGCGAGGTTTAGTCTAGTCGGCGGCCTCCGTCAAACGAGCGCATGTACAAGTATATGGCCAAAACTCTGCCAAAACTTCTCATAAATCCGAGCTCATGGGAGGCGAGGAGACCGCCGTGACCGCCGTGCGGACCATCGAGGATGTGCAGAGCGACGACGCCGCGTTCCGCGCCGCCGAGGCCACCGCGCCACCTATGATCCCCGCCGAGGAGGGCGCCGCGCTCAAGGGGATGTTGTCCGACGCCGGGACGTGCGATCGGTGCGGGCGCGTCGCGGCGGGAAGGTGGGGCTCGTGCGAGTCCGTCGCCGAGGCTGTCCGCGGCATGGGCGACGAGGAGCTCGGACGGAAGATTGGACGGGTGGTGGAGGATCTCGACGCGTCGCACCTGCGACCGACGAGCATACGTAAGAGGCTGGAAGACGGCGTGGACGCCGCCTGCCACGGCGTAGTCACCCTCCTCTCCAACCTCAAGTAGCCCAACTTTATTTTAGCGGAAAGAATCGATCAGCAATGCTAAGTGTCTACGCGTTTGAACTTCAATCACCTCACGTATCGCGACGGCCGCTGGTACCCCTGCGCGATCTGTACCCTCGACCTGACGAACAGCACAGTCGCCGTTCCGAACAACCCGATGAACGCCTTGACCGGCGTCGACAACGTGAACTCTTTGGCGTCGCCCAAGACGAGCCGAGTCTTTCCGCCGTCCTCGTCGCCGCATCCCTTGAAGTGCAGCATCTTTCGGATCGCCGGCCGCTTGCACAGGTGCACCGGCGCCGCGGGCCTCGAGTACCCCTCGCAGAACGCCGTCTTCGCCTTGAACTTGTCCTTCGTGCGCTTCAACAGTAAGGCGACCATGTCCTTGTCGTCGTTCGCCGCGGCGAGATGAAGGGGCGTCCTTCCCTTCTCGTCGGGCAAGAGCTCCGCCCCGGCGTCGAGCAAGTCGGTCGCCATGAGCATGTACCCGCGGCTCGCGGCGATGTGCAGGGCGGATTTGTCGTCGTTGTCCTCGTTGCGCCCGTTCGCCGCCGCCCACCGGTCGCGCTTGTTACCGATGGACTGCAGCGCTTTCTTGAGACGGAGCGAATCGCCGTTCTCGGCTGCGCGGATGACGGGATCGGTGCCGTCCACGTACGGCAGATCTGTAGCGTTACCGAACCCCATCGTCGTTGGCGCGGCGGAGAGCGGGTATGAATGCCCCGGACCAAGTGCCGTGCCGCCGCCGACGCGTGTCGCTCTGTGTTGGGGGCGCCGTTGGTGTTGGAAACTTCGAGTTTCTTGGCAAAAAACTGAGCGCAAAAAACTGTATTTCAATGCAAAGGTTTTGCCACAATTGTGAACAGATCATTGGATTTACGTGAACTCGCACGGAATCGCCCAATGCCTTGATCATTGGCGAGGATGCATATCGGTACCCTGGGAAACGCGTCTATGAGCAAAAAGGGTCGGAAATGTAAAGTTGTCAAGTTGCTCCTGAAAGATAAAGAAATGATGGTGCCGGCACCACAGCCAATGATTTTTGTCCCAATTTGCCCATACAGATTCCAAAACACGTTGACAGTTTCAACCGATTCACGAAAAAGCACGCTGAAGCGTGAAAGTTCAAGTCGACCTTCCGAGAACCGATGTCGTTCGGTCCCTTCGAGAACTGCATTCGATAACCGACAACGTCACAGCCCCCCGCGCGGGGTGTATCGCACGCCCGGCACGCCAAAGAAACCCGACCAACGATGTCGGTCGAAGACAACCACATCCAGGAGGTGGAGACGTCCTGGGACAAGGTCGCCGCGCTGGGCGTCGAGAACGTGGGCGTCCTGCTCTTCAAGAACATCTTCACGATCGCACCCGAGGCGCTCCAGCTCTTCTCGTTCAAGGACGAGCCGGACCTGTACGAGTCGCTGGCCCTGAAGGCGCACGGCGTGAACGTGGTGAACACCGTGGGCAAGGCGGTCGCGGGTCTGAGGGAGTTCTACACGCTCATCCCCGCGCTGGCTGCTCTCGGGGAGAGGCACGTATCTTACGGAATCGTGGAGGTACACTACGACGTCGTCGGGAAAGCGCTGCTCATGACCCTGGAGCAGGGCCTCGGGAAGGACTTCACGCCCGCGGTGCGGGAGGCGTGGAGCATCGTGTACGACGCGGTGGCGACCACCATGATTGGCGACAACTACAAGAAGTAAACCCACGCCAACCGGGGTCGAGAAAGACTCGTGAGCCCCGAACTACCGATCGATCGCAATCGCATCTGTTGACTAGCACTATTAAAAAATATCACCGCCGTTGAGCCGCTATCTCGGATCCCCGTCGCTCGACGCTTCACCATCCGCGGCCGCGACCCGCGCGGCCGCCTCCGCCGCGGCCCTCGCGCGCTCCCTACCCCGCCCCACGCTCGTACCCGTATCCTGCGGGTCCGCGTAAGGCCTTCGAACCACGCTCCCCGGGCTGGTGGTCCGAGTCCCGCACATGCCGCAGTACCTCGCCGCCCGCGCCAGCTCGTACCCGCACTTAGCGCACTGTATCTCGGCGTTGGACCCGCCGGGTCCCCGGCCGTTACCGTGACCGTTACCCCCGCGCTCCTCCCCGCGCTGGTACGGGAGCACGCGCCGAGAGATGCCCGCCCCGGCGAACCCGCCGCTGGCCCACTCCGGTCCCACAAAGTCTCGACCGTTGTCTTGACCGGCACCCCCGCTCAGGGTTCCCCCCGCGTTGGCCACCACCTTGGCGCCGAACCTCGCGCGCTGCCACCCCGCGTGGAGCGCCGCGCGCTGCTCCACCTCCCCTACAGACCGCCGCCCGTCGGCACCTCTCCCGTCGAACGACCTGTCGTAAAACCGACGAGCTCCACCCGGGACGCCCGGAAGCTCTCCGGAAGCTCTCCGGAAGCGTTCGTACGTCTCATCCCCGTCCCACGTCTCGTCACCCCTCGCCGCGTCCATCCACGTCCCACCGTAGCGCCCGTCGAGCTCCCTACCTTGCCTGGCGTAGAGCGGCGATCCCGGCGCGAGCGACACGTTGGCCTTCTCCACGAACCGGTGCGTCTCGCCTCTGGCGTGAGCTCGAGTTTCACGTCGTCGCCGGGCCTTCGCCGCCTCCATCGGGGAGATCGGCGAGGGCGCGACGTAGATGAGCCCCGCGATGAATGCGAGGGAGACGTACAGCACGCGCAGGTTGCGATCGATGCGTCTCATGTGGTCTCCCGTGGTTCCTCCTCCTCGGCCGGTTCTGAATCCGAATGGATCTTCGGTCGTGTACGCCCCGGCGTTCGCGGACCCGCTCCCTGGCCCGCCGCTCGCGGCGTAGGACGACCACGGTCGCTGCCGCGTCCGCCCCGAGCTCTGCGACGATGACCCGGACTGCGGCCCGCGTCCGCCGCCGTTGGAGAGGTAGTCGTACGCGTCGTTCACAGCCTTGAACTGCTTCTCGGCGAGCGCGGCAGCTTCCGGGCCGGACGCGGTGTTTCTGTCGGGGTGCCATCGCATCGCGGCCTTGCGGTAGGCCGCCTTGATCTCGGTGTCGGTGGAGCCCGGGGGTACGCCGAGGACGTGGTACGGGTCCATGGTCACCGCGAAGGCTCACGCACGATGACGCGCCCTTTAAACACGCGTGTGCCGATGAGACCGACGCGGGTATCCGGCTCGGGTTCGCCGCTCACCCGTCACCGCGCGACCCCGACGCGCATGGCTACGTCGCCTCTGATGCTATCCGCCCGTGTATCGCCTCTCACGCGCGGCTCGTGCGCAGCCTGTAGTGACGCGACGTGAGAGGTTTATCGCGAGAAAAGCATCAGAGAATGGACCGTCGAAGTTTTGTCTGTCTCGTTTTTCGATTATCACAAGGGGAGTGCCCGTGGCGCTTACACTTACACGTCGTCTCTCACGCCTTGGCGCTGTCCCCGCCCTCCCTCCACTGCTTCATCAGTGACGCGATCGCCACCATGTCCGGCAGGAACGGGTACGACGTCACCGCCACCTTCGCGCTCGTCCTCGGCGAGAGCGTCTCGAGGATCAGCGTCGGCATGCTGTTCATCTTGAACTGCAGCTCCCGTGTCACGCTCTCTCGCAACGCCTCGACGACCGACATGGTGTCCACGAACGCCTCCCCCTGCGTCGTCTCCGCGACGATGATGTCGTCGCTACCGTCGCTGCCGCTGGGGGGCGAGTCGCCGCCTTTGCCGTTGACCGCCGCGCCCGCGAACGGCTGCCCGACTCCCGCGAGCTTGGCGCCGATGGACTGCCGCTCCTCGTAGATGTTCGATATCCCGCGGACGTACTCGTCCCGAAATCGTATCAACTTGTTTATCTCACTCGGCGGCACGTCGTCCAGCACGGTCTTCGCGACCGTGATCCAGTGCGCGTTGGCTTCATCCTCGGAAGGCGTGGACCCGTCGATGGTCACGCGAAGGGGCCCGCCGCAGACGCTCTGACAGATGGACCGGCCGGCTCCCTCGAAACCCTCGCATCGAACGTGACCCTCGTTCGAGCGTATCACCGCGTTTTTGTACTCCGGGTGCGACATGAGCCCCCCTTCCCCACCGCTGCTACCGTCGCTGTCGCTGAGCTTGCCGCGCTTACTCGAGCAAGCCTCCCGGTTGAGCATCTGCGCGTTGGATTTGATCAAAGAACTCGGGCATTGATCCGGGTTCTTCCCCATGCAGTACGCCATCAACTGCCTCAGCGAGTGCCTGAGCTCCCCGTCGGACGCCCCGCGCTCCAGGATACCCTTCATCGCCCTCACGCGCTCCCCAAACTTGAGCAGGTACTCGCGCCGGGCGTATTCGCACACCGCGGACTGAGGCTCTCGGGCATCTGCGCCGGCGAGCCTCAGTCCGCACGCGGCGGACTGCATGGCGTCGCCCGACTCGCCGTTCGTGTCGTTCGTGTGCGCCGCCGCTCCTTTCTTCTCGGACTCGAGGTCGTCGATGCGCGACTGAAGCTCGGCGACTTTGGCCTCCAGCGACGCGGTGTGCTGCTTCTTCCGCTCGCGGTATCGTTTTTGCACCGCGCGCTGATTGGCCCCCGTGGTTCGTGCCTTCTTGCCGTCGTTAGTATCGATGTCGGCATCGTCGGCGGCGGCGTCCATCGTGAAGCTCATCGGGGGTATCTCGTCGAAGCCGAGGGTGAAGAGCGCGTCTCTCATTACCGAGTCGTCCAGTTGGTCCGCGAGAGCTGCACTCACCGCCGCGGGATCTATGACGAGGTCGTCCGAGCTACCGCTGGCGAGGGTACCTAGGTCTGCCGCGGCGGGATCCGAGACGTCCATCGCCCTGAGGTTCTCGCCGTATGACTCTGCTTTCATCATAGGGATCTCGCCGTATGACTCTTCCTTTATCGACGCACCGGAGCGCCTCGTCGCGGGCTGTTCCTGTGTGAAGCCGAAGAAGATTCTCGAAAGAAAGTTCAATAACGCTATTTTCGCTATTTTTGTTGCAACCGACCTCATCATGAGTCATAAACCATCACTCCCCCGATAACGCGATCGAACTTTGGTCGGACAGTCCGAAAAAAACGTGTTGAGTGTGACACTGTCATCGATATAAAATGCACCAACATTCACAATCAACCAGTCCTCACTCTGCGGCGGGCGGGATGGAGAACGGCGAGAGCTCGCCAATCTCCGGCGTGTCCGCCACGATCTGGTCCACGTTCCACTGGTTCTTGAACAGCAACACCGGCTGGCCCCACACGTCCTTCACGCACTGCGCGTTGAATATCCGCCCCGCCGCGTCAACCGCGTCCCAGCCACCAACCACCCACCGCGCAACCGCGAACGGCAACGGCTCCAGCGTGGTCTCCACCCCGTACTCCGCCAGCATCCGCGCCTGAACCACCTCGTACTGCAACTGCCCGACCGCGGCTAAAATCGGGTCCTGTTTCACCGCGTCGCGCGAGTACATCACCTGCACGGCGCCCTCGCCGAGGAGCTCCTGAACCCCCTTCTGGAACTGTTTATACTTTCCCGTATCCGCGTTGCGCAGGTACGCGAACAGTTCAGGGGAGAACGTGGGTATGGGCGGGAGCACCTTCCGAGTTCCCATGTACAGCGTGTCCCCGATCGCGAACGACCCGGGGTTGTTCAGTCCGATGACGTCTCCCGCGAAACCCTCGTCGAGCACGGTTTTGTCCTGCCCGAACATCTGAGACGGCCGCGACAGCAACACAGCCTTCTTCGTCCGCGCGTTCGTCACACGCATCCCTCGTTCGAACCGCCCGGACACGACCCGGACGAACGCCACCTTGTCCCTGTGCCGCGGGTCCATGTTCGCCTGGAGCTTGAACACGAAACCGGTGAACCCCTCGTCGGTGGGTTCGACCCGTTCGCCGCCGAGAAGATCGCGGCCCCGCGGTCGAACAGAGTACCCGAGGAAAGAATCAAGGAAGAGCTGGACGCCAAAGTTGTTCATGCCTGAGCCGAAGAACACTGGGGTGAGCTCGCCGTCGTGCACCGCCTGCAGGTCGAGCTCCCCGCCGAGCTCGTCGAGCAGCTCGATATCCTCCATGAGCTGCGCGTGAAGCTCGGGTCCGATGAGCGATTCTAATTTTTCGTCATCCACCGACAAGACGTCCACGCCCTTTGTTCGTTTGTCCTCACCCTTCTTCACCTTGCCGTCCTTCGCGGCCGCGTTGAACAGGTGGACCTCGCGTGCGGGTCGGTGGTAGACGCCCTTGAACGTGTCACCGCTGCCGATCGGCCAGTTCACGGCGTACGTCGGGAGTTCAAACTCGTTTTCAATCTGGTCCAACAACTCGAGCGGCTCGAGCGACGGCCTGTCCATCTTGTTACAGAACGTGAAGATCGGTAGCCCGTTCAGCCTGCACACCTCGAACAGCTTCCGCGTCTGCGGCTCCAGGCCTTTGGCGCTGTCGATGAGCATCACCGCGTTGTCCGCGGCGCTCACCGTGCGGTACGTATCCTCGGAGAAGTCGGCGTGTCCGGGGGTGTCCAGGAGGTTGAGCGTGAAGTTTTTGTACGCGAAGGACAGCGCGGTGGACGAGATGGAGATGCCGCGCTGCTTCTCCATCTCCATCCAATCCGACGTGGCGGCTTTGGCGCCGCGCCTGGCGCGGACCGCGCCCGCCTCCTGGATGGCGCCTCCGTAGTAGAGGAGCTTCTCGGTGAGCGTGGTCTTACCCGCGTCGGGGTGCGAGATGATCGCGAAGGTCCGTCGGGACTCCACCTCCTTGCCCAAGTCGCGCTCCACCGCCGCCTTGGGCACCGTCTTGACAGCGTCCGGGATGTCGTCGGCGGACATGGCCTTGGCGACCTCCGCCACCTCCTCGGGGGAGGCCTGCACCACCGCCACCTCGTCGTCGGCGTCCACCGCATGCAGGCGGAACGCGGAGGGGCGGCGGGAGGAGGCGGTGCCGCGCGGAAGGCGCGAGGCTTTGGACGCCGACGAGGCACGTACGCCGGCGCGCGGCGCGGAGACGGCGCGCGCGGGTGAGGCGCCGAGCATCGAGGCCATCGTGTCGGTCGATGCGCCCGGGCGCGACGACGAATGATTTGACGCCCGGACGTGAAGATAACTTTTTGCTACGTGTCGACCACAGGAAGTCTCTGCACCAAGATCCTTGACTGTTAGCCATAGGATGTCGCCTGTATTTGTCGTTAGTGTTAATATTTCAACTCGTTTTGTTTGTGGTTGGCGGCCTATAGTTCAGGCGCCGGTGTTAATATTTGCGTTCCCCGTTCCCCAAATATGAAAACAAAAGGACAGACATTGCTCCCGAATGTGCGTGCGTGCGTGTGACCCCTTCGCGTCTGAAGTCGTGTCGCATCGTGTCGTATCGTTCGTCCCGATCCATCGGCGTACATCCAAATTCAAATCCAAATCCAAAAAAACATCATTCCAAAATCATCCGTCACCTCACCTGACGCGCCCGGAGATGGTCTTGGACATGGTCTGGATCTGGTTCCCGTGCGAGCGCAGGGACCCGGTGCCCACACCGAGCGCCTGCTCCACCTGCAGCACCAACGAGCTCCCGCGGATGGACTTACCCACACCCGACGCCCGCTTCATCACCTTCGCGATTGCCCCCTCCAGCAACCCGCCGCTCTTCCACCGGCGAAAGGTGTCGTCGGCGACGGGAACCGCGTTGGCGCGCGCGTTGCGGCTCATCGCGGGACCCACCTTCGTGGACGGCGGCGGCTTGGGAGCACCCGCGTTGGACGCGTTCGCCCGCGCGGCACCGCCCGAGTTGGGCTTCTTAACCCCCGATGTGGAGTTGGGTTCCAACTTGAGCGTCTTCCGGATCGAGTCTAAACCGAGAAAGCCGCCGAGGGAGTCCCGCGCGTTCAAAGGCGTGGACGCGTTCGAACCGGACCCGCGCTTAGCGCCGCTCGAGGGCTTGGACACCCCTCCGTTCTTAACCTTCAACGCGGCGCGGCCGGAGGATGCACCGAACGAACCCTTGACCTTACCCTTGGCGTCGTCGCCGCCCGAAGCCGCTGGGGACGGCGTGCCTGGCGCGAGCAGCCTCGCGGGGGGCAGGTCCTCCGCCTTGGTCTCGAAGTAAAAGTCCCGTAAGGTGGCGCCGCACCGCGGGTTGCTGCCGAGGTACCGCGTCAGCTCGCTCCGCGATCGAATGGGCTTGCCGTCGGGGGACTTGTACGTCGTCTCGCGAGCGCCCTTTGGGGACTTTTTGACGACGGTTCGCTTCCAACCCTCGGGGACGAGGACACCCTTGTCCCCGGCGGTGGGCACCTTGAGCCTGGGCAACGCTGGAGTGCCGCCCTTT
>Ga0302114_10000043_pt1 | contig 90360 bp, 50 predicted proteins | sample AG5_Surface_MG_FD_203107 | JGI IMG/M metagenome (GOLD analysis project Ga0302114, IMG submission 203107) | Marine microbial communities from Western Arctic Ocean, Canada - AG5_Surface | ecosystem: Environmental > Aquatic > Marine > Oceanic | place: Canada: Western Arctic Ocean | collected... | reverse complement strand
TCTTGTCGCTGTCGAAGAAACGCGGCGCGTTTCTCCTTCTCCTTCTTCGCGAGCTCCTCCTTGTCCTGCTGCTTTCGGAGCTCCTCGGCGCTCTTCACCGGGGCCATTCGTACCTCGCGCTTCGCCCCGCCGCGGCTGCGGAACAGGTTATGCCACTTGGCGCCGGTCTTGGGGTTGGGAACCTTGAATCCGGGCGCGGGATCGGGCGCCTTGCTTGGCTTGCCGCCGAACGCCTCTGACGTCTCGCCCGATTCGCCCCCGTACTCATCCTCGCGGGGATTAAACCCTCCGCCCGTCGTCTTCCTCTTACCGACGACGCCGGGGGAGAACACGCCGGCGTCGATCACGCGAGCCGTCTTCCCGGCTCCCGCGGCGTTTGAATCGGCGCCGTCGCCGTCGCCCGCCTTCTCGGCGGTGGCGCCCACGCCGAGGTTGGACCTGAGAGCCGCCATCAGCTTCGGTACCTTTGCGTTGTACCTCGGCCCGAGGGTATCCTCCACGAACTCGTGCAGCGCCTGTATGCCAGTCGGCTGCAGCAAAAAGCTGAGCGGGTTGACGATTTTCGCGAGGTGCTTCGCCGCCTTCTTCGTCCGTTTCTTGTCCGCTTCCGATGACCGGAGCGAATGAAGCGAGAGCGAGAGGTGCGCCTGAAACGCGTGCTCGCGGCGCTTCGTCGACTTGCACCCTCCCGTGCGATGCCTCGCCTCCAGTTGCGTCTGCGACAAAACCAGCGTCTTCTCCACGGTATCCACGGCGGCGTCGTTGCTCGCGGCGTGCTTACGCGCGGAGCTCACCGCGTCCGTCGCGAGTTTTTTCGCCAGGTCACCGAAGTTCGGATCCGGCGCGTCGACGTCTGACCCGAACGACGCGAACAACGCGTCGTACTCCGATCTCACGCGCGTCACCACCGCGTCCGTGTCCAGTAGGTCCCAGGCGGGATCGACCGGCGCGAACGACCGTCTGCGCTGTTTGCCCGTGCCGGGCGTGGGCGCCGGGTGGCCGTCGAAGCCGATCGAAGGTTTCGTATCTTCGCCGACCCATAAACCTTCGCCGACCATGGCGCGGAACCTGGCGTCCAGCGCCGCGTCGCTCTCCACCTCCGCATCACCCGCTTTATCATCATCCACAACACCACCATCCACATCACCCGCGGGGTTTGGTAGCCGGAGCTTGGGACTGAGCACGCCGGCGCCGTTCGTGTCGGTCACCAGCGACGCGGCGAGCGCGTCACCGAAGCGGTTCAGGCGCGGTCCGTCGCCGTACCACCGCTCCCATCGGTGCGTCCCGGGTGGTGCCTTCATCGCGTCGTCGGCGAGCGCGAGCGATAGAGGGTTACCCTTGAGCGTACCCCGCGATCCGACGACGACGCCGGCGTTCGTGTTGTTGTTCGTGTTCATCGTGTTGTTGTCCCCGGTGTTGTCGGGACCGTTCCCGGTGCCGACGCTCGCGAGTATCTTCGTGCGGTCGGTACCGGTGCCGGTCCCGGTGTCGTTCGTACCCGCCGCGTTCGACGAGGACGCGATGCGCACGCGGTCCTCGCGCGGGTCTGGAAAGATGGGCTCCAACGCACCCCAGCCAGTACCCGCGCACGCCACCGCCAACGCGGACATCAACGACGCCGCGCTCTCCCCATCCTCCGCGCGTCCCGGGGTGTCCGGCCCGCGTGAAGTGGACGTCTCGGCCGAAGGGGCGACGGCGACGAGCGACATCGTCCCCGGCGAGAGAGGCTGCAACGCGTAGAGGACGACGCGTCGACGCGTCCCCGCCGCGGTGGTCGCGTCCGTCTCCTGCGTCATCAGAGGATCCGCCCCGTCATCAGCCTCCGTCAGCAGTTCTGGGTTTGTCAGCGCCTCGTCGTCCTCCTCGTCGACCCGATCCGCGGATGCCTCGGCCGTCGTCTCCTCCACCTCGACGATCGCGCCCGCGCGTCGAATCGCGAGGAGAGCGCCGAGCGCGTACGCCGGCGACCCTTTCGCCGCCGCCGCCACCCGGTAACAACATTCGCCTCCAATGTTCGAACAATTCACCCAACACGCGGAGAGCTGGTCCACGGAGACGAGCGACACGATCGTCGCGCGCGTGACCCGGGAGGTCCTAGGCTCCGCGCCGCGCTCGCCGGGCTCGGACGGGAGAACGGCGACGATGCCGAGAGCGACCGAGCCCGACGCGGCGGTCGCGCCATCCCCGGACAAACGCACTCGCAGCTCAACGGGATCCGCGGGATTATCCACCTTGATCGCGTCCTCGGACCGCCGCGCCTGCTCGACGTCCCCGGTATCCCCGACATCGACGTACGCGGACATGAAGAGGCCGGGGGGTAGCCCGCGCGGTGCGGCGGCGTGCGCGAGCGCGGCGGCGGGGACGGAAGAACCGTCGAATCTGGCGAAGAGCTCCGCCGCTCTTTTCTCCATCGACGTCTCTTTAGCGTTGCATCCGTCGTCGCCGCCGCCCAGGCGACACAGGTAGGCCCTGGTGCGTTCTTTCCTGTACGCGTCTTCGATCCCCTTGAACGGGCGGAGGAAGTCGATCTCTTTCGTGCCCGGCGGCTTCGCGGGATCGTTCTCGTCGTTCGATCGCGCTGGGGCGTCGAAGTGCATCCTGGAGAGGATGACCACCGCGCTGTGCTGCCGCTCGGATCCGCCGCCGTCGCCGTCGCCGTCGCCGCCGGTCATGCCCGCGAGCTCACCCGCGGCGCGTTGGATCACCCCCGCCATCTGCCGCGCGAGCGTGGTGAACCAGCCGGTGCGCTCGGCGTCGGGGCCGGCGGTGGAGTCGAGATCTCCGTCTCTGTTTTCGGGCGGGGTGCCCAGGTTGGCACCCTCGTCGTCGGCGTCGGCGTTGTAGAGCTCGACGGATCGGTCGTACGCGCGCACCACCGCGGCGATGACGTCGGGGGTACACGCGTGGAACTCGTCCCGTCGCAGCGTCGGCAGCTTATCGTCCGTCCCGGCCGACGCCTTGGCGAGCGCCGTCATCCTCGCGTCGAACCTCTGCGGGGTCAGCGCGGAGTCGTAGAATCTGAAGGACCATCGCGGGGGCGCGGGGCTCTGCCGCGAGAGGTGCGTCAGGACCCGACGCAGCACCAGCCGGACCTGCGCCCTCTCCTTGGCGGTGCCCGCGCGGAGGTCCACCAGGAACGACACGCGCCTGACGCGGTCCGCCATCGTCGCGCCTCCAACACTGGTTCGAACCATGACAAATGAAAAAGCGCGCCTTTTTTCTCGGACTCGGATGTGCTTGGTCTGACTCCGTCTCCCGCACTCACTTCACTTCGGGGCGCGCTTAGCACACACGCCCGATGTCGCTCCTGGTTGAGGGTGTGGCGCTCACGCCGAGCGGCCGGCCGGTACTGGCGCCGGAGGAGCTGGAACTACGCATGATCGAGCGCGTCGACGCGGAGTTCGGCGACAAGCGCGCGGGGAACATGCGCGGGGGGCTCCCGGGCAAAGAGGCTGACAAGTACGTCGCGGGCGTCGCTATGGTCACCTCGCACAGGCTGATATGGCTGGACCAAGCCAGGGCGCCCGGGACGGAGGGTCTGAGCTGCAGCGTGCATCTCTCGCGCGTCATCGAGGCGGCGCCCGTGCCTCTGAAGATGTTCGGGTCGCGCACCAGACGGACGCGGATGGCGCTGCGAAGAGGCATCGTCGGGCCGAACGACGCGGGGGGCGCGCTCGTGCTCGCCTTCAGGGGCGAATCCCCCGACGCATTCACCCACGCAGTCACCGACGCGCTCGCGAAAAAGGCGTGGCTCGCCGAACCCCAGGGCGGCGCGTCCTCCAGCAGGCGCGGGGCGCAGGGCGGCGCGTCCTCCGTGTCAACGCGCGTGCAACCATCCGTCCCATCGGGGCAACCAGATCCGCCGCCGGGCCCGCCACCGGGTTCCCGATCCGCGTTCGCGACGGACGCGGGAGTGGGCGGCGTGTTACACAGGCAGCACCAGGAGCACAAGCAGCGGCAGACGCAGCTAGGCCAGGCGTTCGTCGACATGAACGCGCTGATGGCAAAGGCTAAGGAGATGGTGCAACTCGCGGAGCACCTCGCCGCCGTCGAACGCAGACGGGTAACCGGTTCCGATGAATCCACCGGCGCCGAGACCGCGGAGACGACGGAGATGGACGCGATGATGCTGTCGATGGGGATAGCGTCGCCCGTCACGAAGGAGACGGCGGGGGCGCTGTACCACCAGCAGCTCGCGAGGCAGCTCGGGGACTGGCTCCCGAGGATCCTCGCGAAGAGCGGCGGGATCTTGCCGCTGCCGGATGTCTTTTGCCTGTTCAACCGCGCTCGCGGGAGCGAGTTGATCTCGCCGGAGGATCTGTTGAAGGCGTGCCAGCTGTGGAAGCGGCTCGGGGTGCCGCTGCAGTTCAGGCGGTTCGACAGCGGGATACAGGTGGTGCAGAGCCTGGACAGGAGCGACGACGAGGTCTGCGCGACTCTGATGGAGATGATCAATCGGCCGAGTGAAAGTCACGACGGCGAAAAACAAACATCTTCGTCGCCATCTCGGATGGACACGTACTCGGCGTCCGTGGCGTTGGGTATAAACCCGACGATCGCGTCGGAGTACCTGCTGATGGCGGAAAGGCACGGCATCCTGTGCCGCGACGACGGCCCGGAGGCGACGTACTTTTACCCAAACTTTTTCCCCGAGTGTTCGTACGCGGCGGAGATGGCGTGATCTAGGCAATAGACTATCATACTTTAGCAAAGAGAGTCGGCGCGCCATGTTCGTTTCACATGGACATCTCGATTACAAGTACTTACTGGACACAGCCTTCGTGAACCATCCACACCCTCGACCCCACAGAGCTCAGAGCCCAAGCGATTAGATGGCGTCGACGTCATCGAAATCGAAAAAGTCGTCGTTCTCGTCGCGTTCTTCCTCGAAGGTGTCTGTTTCGTTGACGCGGATGGACTCGGGGAGCTCACCGTAGGCCTTCAGGGAACGGGCCTCGTCCGCGAGATACTTGAGGATGACGTCCGCCTTCTCGTCCTGGAAGTCGCGGAGACCGAGGAGGACGATGTCGCCCGTGTTGACCCACACCTTCTTGCGCATCTTTCCGCGAATGTGACAGAGGCGCTTCACGCCGTCGATGCACTGCGCCTCCAGGCGGCCGTTCCCGAGCATGCGCAGGACCTGCGCGTACTCCTGGCCGTCCTCCTTGAAGACGAGCTCGCGCTTCTCGTCACCATCGTTCTTGCCCCTGCGGCGGTTCTTGCCTCCCTTCCCCTTCGCTCCCTTCGGCATGGTGGCTGCTTGGTCGAGTGGTTTTCAACCCTAGCGAGCGTCGCTTTCAAAAAATACGCGCGGATCCCACGTGGATCTCCGGCGCGGCAGGCGTCTTCGTCTAGGAAGAGCCTTTGGGAGTTCACTTGGACTCCGTCGACGACGTCCCTAAGCGGCGTGCGTCTGGTAAAAGGGCGAGCCGGGCGTCCGGACGGGCTCAAGACCCATCTTCAAGTCGAGTCTTCCCAGGATACGGTCGCAGTTTCGCGGCGGCGGTTTTTGTTCTTTTGGGCCTAATAAATTTTACAGGTTACCGCTAAAAATGTCACTAGTTTCTCAAACTCGCGCCGGTTCAGGTCAGTTGAACTGGCTTCTGGTCGTCTCCATGAGCTCCTTCGGCGTGATCTCGTGCCCCGGAGTCTTGCTCAGCAGTCTCCTGCTGGTGTAATTCTCAGTACGCAGGTTCTCACGGACGATCGTCCCGGGCCTTCGCCTTCGTTGCGCAACCTTCAGATGCGCGTCAATAGCCGGGTCGATCCGCGTATCAAGTTTGGTCTTCCCCCGCGGTTTAGTGTACTCGGGAATACGCCCGATACACTCAAACACCCACGTGTTTTCCTTCGTGGTGACCACGAGTCGGCCGACTTTATCTCCGCCGTAGTCCTTTGGCCTGTACCGTATGCGCAGATCGACACCCGGGCCGCCGTCGCTGGTTTCCACCGCGACGCCCTTGTGTCCGCCAGCCTTCAGAGGCGTCTCCGGAGACTTGCCCGGAAGCATCGTGCCGACGTTGGGCTTGACGCTGAACTCCGCTGGGGAGTCCGGGGTGAAGTACGCGGTGAACGCGCACGCCTCGGGATCAGGGTTGGCCAGCGAGAAGACCGCCTCAGCCTTCTCGTTGACGTTGGCCTCGACCACCACCGATCCGTCGATGTCGGGCTCGATCGCCTCGAGGTGGATGGGAAACCGCCACCGCCCGCCGCTCGCCTTGTTCACGAGGAAGTCGATGGAGCAGGACACCGCGCGCTTGGGCCGGAACGCGACGGCGAAGCGCAGACTCCTGGTCTTCGGCGTCAGGTTCGCCATCAAGGGTTTGATGACCAAAGCCTTGCGAAGGTGGTGCTTCTCCGACTCGGGCACGACGACTTCAAAGTCGTAGTGCTCGATTGGAACGTCAACCTTCAGGCCGTGGAGGAACACCTCGAGGCCCATCTCGCACCGACGCCGCGCCTTACCCTCGATCCTGAAGTCCTGACCCTTGGGCACAGCCTCCGCGATGCCGATCAAGGGGTACCTCCACGTCAGCGTATCCCCCGCGCTCTCGGTGGTGATGACCATGTTCGCGCGGTGGCGAGTCATCGACGCGGGTGAAAACTTGAACGGGAGGGGAACCACCTGGAACCCGTCCACGCGCACGCCCTGCTTCTTCTTGAGCATGTCCTCCCAAACCCCCGGGGTGGTCTCGTCGGTTTCGATGGCGACGTCGACGAAGATGGGGTCGTGGAACGGGTTCTGGAAGCTGACGGATCCGACGCCGCTTTGCCCGAGCGTGACGAAGATGTCCGTCGCCGGGAGCTCGGTGGGCTCCGCGCCGCGCCCGCTGACGGACCACGTCCACGTCCCCGCCTCCTCGTTCGTGGCGACGATCGTCCCGTGCTCCAGTTGGTTCAACGCGCTCGGGGCGTACGTCACCTTGAACTTGCCAACGCCGAAAGGGGGTAAGGTCACGCTGGGCGGCGCGACGATGAAGTTGCGGGGATTATCCGGGCACGACAGCGTCGCCAGCACCTCCTCGTCGAGCGGGTTCTCGATGTCCAGAACGACGACACCGCGCTTGCCTCCAACCTCGGAGGTCATCTCGGGAACCAGCACGGGCGGTGCGTCGAGGGCGTCGAGCCTGAGCGCGTACCAAAACTCACCGAGCTCCGCGGAGACGAACCGAACGCTCCCTTCAGTCGGTCCCGTGAGCATCGGCGAGTACACCAAGTCGTACGTCTTCTCCGACCGCGCGTTGATTCGCATGGTGTCCGCGCCGAGCACGCCGTGGCCATCGCGGTAGATACGAAACGTCGCCGCCTGATCGGACGGGTTCGCGAGCGTGATCTGCGTCGTCAGCGCGCCTCGAACGGGAACGGCCAGGTCGAGCGTGTCCTCAACCGGCGGCGGCGCCGCTCTCACCTCGAGCGTCCACCAGACGAACGACCCGTCCGGCGCCGTGAACGTGACGCTGCCGTGGAACACGCCGGAGCACGTGGGCGCGATGGCCATGTCGTAGGTGGACGTATCGTTGGATTGAACCACGCACTGCGGATCCCCGCCGACAAAGTTGAGGTCGGAGCTCACGTCGTAAGCCGCCTCGCGCTCGGCGCCGAATACGTTGGGCACCGTGAACCTGTGCCTGGTCCGTCCCCTCGCGTCGGCGTCGATGACGACGTGGCCACGCGCCAGTGGCTCGTTGGCGATACCCTTGAGCGCGTACGAGATGCTCTCGCCGCCAGTCTTGAGCACGAGTTTGGCGTGGAAAGTTCCCGGCCTCGCGGGTTTAAACGTGAGGGGGAAATCCGCTTTTTTCTTGCCGTCGACGACCATGTCTCGGCCGTGGCCCACAAAGTACTCGCGCTGACCGGCAAAGTTGGCGGTGACGCTCATGGGCTTCATGCCGCTGTTGACCAGTGGGATGTTCTGGGTGATCGATTGCCCCGCGGCGCATTCAAACTCGAGCTGCGCGGCGTCGAGGGTGAGACCGCAGCGGTACTCGAGGTCGACGACCCTGACGTCAAACTGCGACTTCATGACAACCTTGCCGGGATAGACGCCCGCGTTGCGCAGGTTCAGCTGAAGTTGAACGGTGTTCTCGCCCGGGATGATCTGCTCGATCTTCTGGCCGTCGGCACCCTTCGTCACGGTCTTCTTACCGGCCCGGGGGGTCTTGACGAGCGGAAGCCTCGGCTTGCCGAAAATCTCCATGTGCGACGAGACAGCCTCCAGGGCGTACACGACACTCTTCGGCCACGGCTCAGCCTTTCGTATGCGGTCAGCCTGCTCCTTGACCTTTGCGAGCGGGTGTTTCTCCAGGAAGGTCCGCTTGGCGAGCTCGAGCGGGTTGTTGATGAAGGACACCACGATGTTAGACATCTGCGGTTTGATGTCGACGTCGGCTTTTTGCTCCGCCATCGGGTGCGGGTGATCGGCGGCACCCGCGAGCTCGTAGACAAACTTGCCAAAGCTGTGGTCCTCGAACGAGAGGTGCGCGGTGTGCGAGCCCATGATGAACGGGAGGAAGCTCACGCGTAGCTTCACCGACCCGCCCTTCTTGAGTCGCACCGACCTGCGATCGACCCCGAACGGTTCGGGGTAGAGCGTCGGGTCAATCTTACCGAGCGCCGGATCCGCCGGTTTGCCCATCAACTCGCGAATGGACTTTTGCGATCGTCTCGATGTCCTCGGCGTCCGCCCGGTGTACGCGGCGGAGTGCAACGCCATCTGTTCATCCTCCTTCGCGGCGGCCATCGCCTCGACTTGGTCCGCGGAGTAGTTGGTGCAGACGATGCCAAACTCGCAGTCTCCGGGGTACGGATTTTGAACCTCGACGATTTGCTCGGCAAACTCGTAGCACTTCGCCTTGAAGTCAATCTTGCGGATGGGCTCGGACGATTTCACCACGGGGTTCAGGTCGAACACGAGGGTGCTGCCGTTCACCTGCGAATCCTCCTTGACCGCCGCGAGAATCAGGCGGCATCGATCGGGCAGTGACGACGTGGGCACGCAAGAAACCGCGAGCTGCGCCGTGCTCCTCTTCTCCATTCGAACCGTCTTCGCCTCAACCGTAAAATCCGGGTTTCCCTCCAGACGCACCGAGTACACGATGGGCGCCAGCGCCGGGTTCGTCAGCTCGATGTTCTTGACAACCTTCTGCCCGAGCAGCGCCGGAAAGTCGATGACCGTCCGTGGCACGAGCTGCGGCAGGTGGTTGTACAGAAACAGGCAGAACAACAGCCGTTCGCTCGGGCTCGCGCCGGCGAGCTCCTCGGCGGTGACGTCGTCGTACGACAGCTGCACGTACCGTAACATGTCCAGCACCACCTCGTGGTTCGCCACGATCGCCTCGCGCGTCTCCGGTACGAATTTCATATCCCGAGAGAACTGCGAAAGGCTCGGCCAGTGGCTGACCAAAAGCCCGTACAGCACCGTCCCGTCGCGTAAATCATCGTCGAAATCGCACACTCGCGACGAACCCGGGAAAGCCCTGCCTCGGTGGTGCGTCATCCACTTCAGGATGATGCTCTCGGCGACGGAGAAGACGTTGGACCCAACGATGGACGTGTCCGTGGCGGAGTCGACCGCGAGGTCACCGCAGTTGGGCACCGTCCTGAACTGCTTCGGCGTGACGCGGTTGAGGACGAAGATGCGAATCGTCTGCGTCAGCACGGCGCGCCACGCCGACGCGTTCACCTCGCGGAACCTGTCGCGGTCCTCGTAGAGCGCGATCCAGTGGTCTAACCTGTCGCCGTCCACGATGGACCACTCGCCGCTCTGAACCTTGGCCATCTTGTCCCGTAAGAGCCTGTGGTAGTCCTGCTCGTCGACGAGAAACTCGGGGTATACGCCGTTGAGCAGCGCGCCCGTTCCCTTCAGGTACGTCAAAATCTTATCGAAACGATCGCAGAGCCAGAGCGCGTGCTGGCGTCTGTTCAGCCCGTGCTTCTCCACCGTCGCGACAATCTCGCGCCCTGTCCAGAACTTGATGATGTCAATCAGTAAAAGTCCTTTACTGCGGATGAAATCGCCCGGAACGTCGCGGACGGGGCCCTCGGGCGTGCAAGCGTTGAGCCACCGCGCCAAGTTGGCGTTGTCGACCCCCGCGTCCAGCCGCGCCATCGGCGGCGCCATGTATCGCGCCGTCTTCGGCAGCATCACCGGCCGGTTCACGTCCGCGCCGTCCATCGTCAGGCACCCGTCGTTCGCGGCGAGGAATTGTTCCGTGGTGAGCGTGCAGTTATCGGCGATGCCCGACACCGGAATGGAAAACCGTCCCCCGTCCTCGTCCAAAAACTCAATCGTCGCGGTGAAGCTCAGAGGTTTTTTGCTCTCAAAGCTGACGTCCACCGGGAGTTTCTGCTTGGCGATGCCGATCATCTGCCCCTCCGGCCACTCGATCTGCAGCGGCACCGCCAGCTTGTCCGCGGGCAGCTTGCACGTGATGCCCATGTTATCGAAGCCGTGGTTGATGAGCCACAGTCGCCGGGTGGTTCGCACCCCGAGCGGCGTCGGCGCCAGCCTCACCTCCCTCTCGTCGAATTTGACCCTCGGGTACGCGCCTAAACCCGCGACGCCGAAGCGGAGGTGCGCGCTCTTGGTCTTCGCCGCACCGTCCAGGTACACCGGCACCTTGCCCTCGAACTGCGTCGCCAGCATCGGCGAAAAGCTGCACTTGACGGCGACGGATTCGCCTCTTTTAAGGATGCCGAATTTGGGCTCGAATTGAAACGTGTGCATGAGGTCGTAGGGCTTTGGGGACCCATCGTCGACGACGCTCGCCTCGTCGGCGTCGAGCGCGACGGGCTTACCGAACGCCCAGTGCAGACTCTCCGGCCCGTCGCTCGGGTCGTTGTTCGTCAGGGTGAACTCCTGGACGTGGGGGATCTTCCTCATGCCCTCGCGGAGAAGAATCTTGTGCCCAAAGTCAACCAGCGACGCGCCCAGCAGCACCCGCGGCTCCTTCGACTCCGCCGTGACTGTCTTGCACAGGTTCTCCGCCGGCGTGGGCTGGTGTACGACACCTTTCAGAAGGATCGGCATCGCGAACGAAACCTTCCGAGCGGCGTCCGTGGGGTGGAACACCATGCGGAACGTCAGCTCCCGCTTGCCGGCGACGTGAATCTTATACAGCGACCCGCCGGTGCTCGGATCCGTCTCGAGCTTATACACCGGGACATCTTCGTAGTGCTCCGGGGACCACGCCTCGGGTGCGATCTCCAGGTCAAAGTCGGGATACTGGCGCAAGTCGCAGGTCATCTCCGCGTCGATCTCAGAGGTGTTCACGAGCGTCACCGGGCGCTTGGTGATCTCCATCCGGTGCGTGTCGCCGAATTTCAAAGCCTGCTGCTTGCAGTGCACCGTCGGGACGATGACGTTCGTGAGCACGGGAATCTTCACCGGTTTCCCCCCGCGCACGCCAATCTGCATGTTCACCTTGTGCGCGCCGGGGTCCGGGGACTCGAACGTCACGGCGAGTTGCTGCGAAGCGCCCGGCCGTATGGACCCAAAGTCGGGGTCGCAAGAAAACGACGGGTGCTTCGCCTTGAAATTTTCATCCAGCCGATACACTGCGTCGAACCGACCGACGTTCTTCAGCGTACAGTGCCTCGTCGCCACGAGCCCCGCCGCGATCGTCTCAAAGTCCAGCGCCTGTTCCTTAAAACGCAGCCTCGGTTCGCCGTATTCCGCGGTGCATCGCACGGACCGGGACGTGCTCCCGCCCACGACGTCCATGGTGAGAGTGGCGAAAATTTCAGTCGACGCGGGTCCACCGCCGGCGGTCCACGAGGGCGACCACGTGATCCGCACCGGCTGCATGCCGTTCCCTGGGACCGCACCTCGCGCGGGCTCGACGCTGTACACGCACCCGGGCGGGACGCGCCACTGGTACTCGGCGGCGTACATGTTCGGGTTGGTCACCACGAGCGTCTCCGTGACGGTATCTTCCCAGTTTTCGGGTACGAATTTGAACTTGAGCTCGGACGCGTTGAGGTCCAGCTGCACCGGGACGACGTCGGCGAGGACGTCGAAGGTGTAGCTCGTGGTGCGGTTGCTGTTGATGGAGTACCCGACGGTGGTTTTAAAGTTCCGTTCCACGCGATCGACGCAGAGCGCGATGCCAAAGTGCGCGGTTTTTCCCGGCGGGATGACCTGCGACGACGGGCTCGAGTTCTTCAGCTCCAGAGACCCACCCGTGTCCACGTGCACCAAAACCGCCCGGTCGTTGTCGTTCGTCACGGTGAAGAACTTGAGGTTATCGCTCAGCACGGACACCTCCCCAAAGTCCAGCGCGCTCGGGCCGCACTTGAGCTTGGCGAGCTCCTTCGGGATGAGAACCCTGGAGCACTCCTTCATCTCAATCGCCGTGCTCGGAACTCGCTTGTAGTTCGCGACGACGCCGAGCCCGAGCAGCTCGTCATCCTCGGCGAGGCACTGCGCCCTGTGCATCGGCCGACACCGTCCTTCCGGGACGTTCGGGTCCAGCCACAGGGGCTCCACCGGGTCGGGCAGTGACGGGCCGTTGTCCACAAGCCCGCTTCGGTCCACCAAACCGAGCGACGTGGGATCGCCCGGGTTGGCCCTCGCCGCCTTCGTCGTCCTCCGCCTGTTGGTGCGAATGTAGTCGACGTATCCCGCGCGGTGCGTCTCACGCGCGGTCGCCTGCTGCAGCGTGAGCGTCTCGGCGAACCGCCTGTCCAGGGTGTCGTCCGTGTACCGCCCCGTGTTCCGCTGCAACGATGAAAGTGCGGGGTTCTGGTGCTTCCGACCCGCCCGCGACCTCGCCACCGTCGCCCGCCGAACCTCCTCCGCGCTGACAAACTTCCGGGGCTTCTCGAAATCCTCCGGCACCGCCATGGTCCCGCCTGGCAACTTCGGCTTCTCCGTGACGAAATCTGAGAAGCCCTTGAGACGCACCGTCCGAACCGCCATGACCTCGCCGCTCGTGGCCAACGCCTTGACCGTGAGATCCTCGACGTGCGTCCCGAGGTTCTTGGGTTCGTATCGAACGACGACGCTGACGCTCTGACCGGGTAAAATCTTCCCACTCGCGGGCGTTGGCTTGAAGAAGGTAGTCCGGTCGATGACGTAGTCCACGGGCGCCTCCTTGCTCATGTTCTTGATCATCACGATGTTGTCGCCCACGTCGTGGCACGCGACCGCCCCAAAGTCCAGCGACGTCGGCTGCACGTCCAACGCGCCCGACACCGTCTTGGCCGTGATCGGAAGAAGGCACCGAGCCCTCGGAACCCCCGGGAACGTGATCACCCCGAGGCACGCGATCGACTTCGCGTCGCCGTCGATCTTCCTCGACACCGACTTGAAACCCTTCGTCGAGCTCGGAAGCCTGGGCGCGACGGTGACCGACACGGTGCGCCGCTCGTAAGGCTTTAAAATCCCGCGAATGGGTTCGACGACGAGCGTCCCGTCGTCGATCTCGTGGCACCGCGAGCTCCCGCCCGGACCTGGCTCCCCGCGGTACATCGCGCTGATGGTCCCTTCCAAGTCAGCCTCGTTCGTGACGTCCATGTCGAACTGCGTTTGGTTCGGGCCGTTGTTGAAGAGCGTACACGTGGCGGTCACGGCGTCGCCGTAGAGCACCGCTCCGAACGGCATGTCCGTCAGACGCTTCGGGTCACCCGCGCCGTCCACGTCGCCGTCGTCGCGCAGCAGCTCGAGCGTGTGCGGGACGCATGTGTGGTCCACGAAGAAGTGGAACGAATCCGCCTTGCCGTCGAAGAAGACCTCGAGCTGCTCGGTGCTGGCGCCCGGCGCGGTTGGCGCGCACGTGACCCTCACCTTGGCCACGCCCGGGGATGAGCCCACGGCGGGCGGGACCTGCCCTGCGGCGGGTTCCACCTGAAGCGCGGGTCCTAATGTCCTGTCGTAGTCGCAGCGGTACGTCCCGGGCGAGGACCCGTGGTTCGTGAGCGTCACCTCGCGCGTCACCGAGCACCCTTGCGCGATGATACCCATGTCGAGCTCGCCCTCAGCTTTGCACTCGGGCGCGGGGGCGTACGCCGCGAGGGGCAGCTCCGCGTCGCCAACCTCCGTCTGGATGACGATCTTGTCCCAGAAGTCGTTCTGTGAATCAGCGGCGAACGCCACCTCGAACTTCGCGGTCATCCCCGGCGCCAGCTTGACGCTCTTGAACGCGTCCGCGACGAGGAAGAACTTCTTCGTGGTTGGCTTGATCATCTTCACGGTGTGGATGCGACTGTCCGCGTTGCGCACCGTCACCTCGCTGGTGTAGACGGTGTTGGCCTCGATGCCGTGGAAGTTGACCGCGGGAGGGAAGAGCCTGAGCCACGGCAGCGGGTCGTTGGGATCGACCGATGCCGCGGTGGACCCACGCCCGGTGGGCATGGTCAGCCTCATGGACCCAACCTCGGGTGGAAATTTACTCACGGGCATCAGGCAACGACTGGATTTGGATCCGCCGAGCCGGGCCGAGAGGTTCTCGCCTCCCCGCGGCGGCGTGAAGAGCCTGAAGCGCCCTCCGGTAGTATCCGAGGGTCCGCCTCGCCCTCAAAAGACTGCACCCCGCGGCGTTCCCACCCGAACGACCGCGCAGGCGCGTATGCAGCTCGACCGACGGTGGCCATCAACAATCTCGAGAGCAGCGGCGGCAAACGGGGCGCAAATCAGCAGACTCTGCTGCGTGTGGGTTGACCGGCAGAAAAACAGTATATTTTGTCGCCGAGAGGCACGGAGAGAACGCTTTTCAACGATGACATGACAACTACAAAGGGATTCTATCAGAACTCCGCGCTGCCCGGGAACCGCGGGAACGGGATCACGTCGCGGATGTTCTCCACGCCGGTGACGTACTGCACCAGCCGCTCGAACCCCAGCCCGAAACCCGCGTGCGGCACGGAACCGTACCGGCGAAGATCGAGGTACCACCAGTAACTCTCCTTCTCCAGGCCAACCTCCTCGATCCTGCGCTCGAGCACGTCGAGGCGCTCCTCTCTCTGCGAACCGCCCATGAGCTCACCAACCTTGGGAACCAGTACGTCCATCGCGGCGACCGTCTTTCCGTCTTCGTTCTCGCGCATGTAAAACGCCTTGACGCCCTTGGGGTAATCCCGGACGATGACCGGGGTGTTCTTGAAAACCTCCTCGGTGAGGTACCGCTCGTGCTCGCTCTGCAAGTCGCACCCCCACTCGACGGGGAACTCGAACTTCTTCTTCGCCTTCAAAACGTGGTCGACAGCCTCGGTGTAGGTGATGCGCGCGAAATCAGAGGTGGCGACGCCGCGAAGGCGCTCGCGAAGGTCATCCTTGGAGATGTTCTTCTCGAAAAATTCCAGATCCTCGTCGCAGTGCTCCAGCACGTGCGTCAGGCAGTGCTTGAGGTACGCCTCGGCGCAGTCCATATCATCCTGGAGGTCCGCGAAGGCGAGCTCGGGCTCGACCATCCAGAACTCGGCGAGGTGGCGGGAGGTGTTGGAGTTCTCCGCGCGAAACGTGGGACCAAAGGTGTACACGTCGCGCATGGCGCACGCGTAAATCTCGGCGTTGAGCTGCCCAGACACGGTGAGGTACGAGGGCTTACCGAAGAAGTCCTTGGAGTAGTCCACGGCACCGGATGCGTCGCGGGGAAGCTCGCCGCCCGCCGCCGCCGCCGCCGCCGCCGGGGGGTGTTCGAGAGCCTCCGCTGTCGCCTTCAGCGCGAGGAGCTTCGCCACCGCCTCGTCCACATCCTCCTTGGTCGCCTTACCCTCCTTCTTGGCATCCTTGAGCGCCTTGACGGCGGCGCCCTGCTCGGACGCCGCGGTCTTGGCGGCGGCGATGTCCGCCTCGGACGCCGCGGGCTTGGCGGGCGCGGCCGCCGCGGACGACGCCCCGTCGATGCCGTTGATGAGCGTGGTGATCTGGAACTGCTCACCCGCGCCTTCGCAGTCGGAAGCGGTGACGATCGGGGTGTTGACGTACTGGAAGCCGTGCTGCTGGAAGAAGGTGTGCGTGGCGTACGCGAGCTGGTTCCGTACGCGGGTCACGGCGCCGATGGTGTTGGTCCTGGGTCGTAGATGCGCGATGCCTCGGAGGTATTCGAGGGTGTGTCTCTTCTTCTGGAGCGGGAACGTGGACGCGTCGGCGCCTCCGACGAGCTTGATGGACGTCACGGCGACCTCCACGGCTTGTTTACCGCCCGGGGATTCCACCACGGTACCCTCGATCATGACCGCGGCGCCGGTGGTGATGTCGCCGCCGTCGAGGTGGTCGCGCCCGGGCACGTCTCCGTTCACCACCGCCTGGATGCCGCTCAGCGACGAGCCGTCGTTCACCTCGATGAACGCGACGTCCTTCTGCGCGCGGACGGTGCGAACCCAACCGCGGAGCTGCACGGTGTCGCCGACGCGGGACTTGCCCTGGTCCTTGCCCTGGCGCGGCGGTTGGGAGAGCGGTGGACGGTCAGATAACGGGTGGTGGGTGGTGGGCGCGCCGAAAAGGCGGAATTCGTGTGGATAGGGCATGATGCGCGAACCGGCGCGCGTACCTTGATGGCGGCGATGCGCTCGTGGCGCTTGAACGGCGCCGCCGCGGAGGTCGCCGCGGCGGCGTCCGCGGTGGTCGTGACGGAGCTCGCGCGAATCGAGACCAACGATCGCCCCACGGACGCGGACTGACCGAGCCTCACGGAGCGTGTCGAAGCCCCGGGGCTGGCGAGTGAGGTCCGGGAGGATCCGGCGCATCGCAGCACGGAACGGAGCGACTGGCCGGAGCGGCCGAGGCACTCCGCGCCGTTGCGCACCATCATGCGGGTGGTCATTAGAGCCATGACGATCGAACCGGGCGCTCGCACGTGCGTTGCGTCCGTTCAGAGTGGCCTCGGTCCGGGCCTTTACTACACAGCTGGCGTGCCTTTTCAGACGCGCGAGACAGTCGACGTGTCCTGCCCGAAAGCCACACGCGTTTTTGTCAAGGCCGCTTGGGGCCGAGGCCACAACCAAACGCGCAGGTCACGCACGATGTCCGCCCTTTCTTTCTCCGCCGCAGTCGCCGCGCGCCCCGCCCTTGTCGGCACCAAGGCCCGCGCCACCTCCAAGGTGAACAAGGAGACCCGCGCCCTCGGGGGCTTTGGTCCCAACATGCCGGCCGACGAGTACCGCAAGAAGATGGAGGCGAAGAAGAAACTCATCGAGGACAACAAGAAGAAGGCTGCCGCGAAGAAGGCCGGCGGCAAGCCCGCGGCGAAGGGCGCCAAGGGTGCCAAGACAGAGAAGAAGGGCTTCTTCGGCTTCGGCAAGTGAGCAGCCGTGAGAGACTGGGTGGTCCACTAGGCGATCGGAATGTCCATCAACTTTAGATAAGAACCAACTAAACCAACTAAGCTCACACCGACGTCGGGCGCTGGGGCAGGAGGACGTTGTAGAACTCCTTCACGAACACCTCCTCGCACCGTTTCCACCCACACCACCGCGGGATTATCTTCCCCGCGTCCTCACCCTCCGCGTAGTGCGGGTCCAAGATCAGAAACGCGCACTCGCCCGTCTTCTCGTTCCAGTCCACCCCGAGCAACGTGTACGCCAGCTGTCCCCCGCCCATCATGCACGGCGTACCCATCGTGTGAAAGTGATGCGCCAGCTCCCTGGCGTACGACGGCATGTCGTGGCCACTCGGCACGTTCAATATCTTGCACGTCACGCCGAGTAACTCGTCGAGGACGTACGACAGCTCAACCGCGCCGATCCAACGCCGGCTCCCGACGAAGTCCAATTCCTTGTCCCCGATGCGGTGCAAACACCGCTGCATGTCCAGGTGAGATGGCACCGGGACGTGGGTGTAGTGCTGTAGCTTGAACCAGGAGCATATGGTCTGGCACGAGCGGTACGCGCACCCCCAACCGGCGTCGTCGACCCGGTCTTGACCGTAGTGGTAATAGTCATACGATCCCTCCACCTCGAATGCGGCGCCCCCGTCGACTCGGGACTTTGGGAGGCCCATGGTGTGCACGTCGCGCAGCCTTCGCGTCTGCGTGGACCTGTCTCCGGTGTCGGACCCGAACGCCCCGAGCGCGTTGGCCTCGCGTAGCATCGGCCGGTCGAGCGGAAGGCCCAATCTACGGTGAAGCGACCGAAGTCTCCGGTCGAGTATCCGGTCGAGGTTCTCGCCAACATCAACGTCGCTCGCTCCTCCCAGTGGATAGACCAGGCTCACCGCGTGCCCGACACCGGGCGGGGTGAAGTGAAGACACCGCGGCGCATCGGACGTCAATGAGGACGTCGACGAGGACGAGGACGAAAAACTTCGAACCCTCAACTCAGCGACGCGACTCGCGACGGAAGCCCTCAACGCCGCCGCGACCTGGCCGAGCGTGGCGCTCCTGGGCGTGTACACGAGCGCGTCCACGTGCGCCACGTACCCGCACGTCGTGGGCGCGGCTTGCGTCGCATCGCCGGCGTCCGGACGGAACGCGAACGAGGGAGCCGGGAGCGGCGAAACAGAAGCCCCGGTTGAGATTCCCGCCGACGTTCTCGCCACCGGCGTCGCCTCGACGATCTCACCCGATGCATGGAACCCGATGATGTCGTCGAGCGTCGCGTCATCTCCCGTGCCGCCGAGGCCCATCACGGCCTTGCTCGCGGGTTTCGCGTCGTCGCTCCCGCCTCCGCCTCCGCCGGCGCCGCCGCCCCTGCCCTTGCCTCCTCCCTTCTTGCCTTTCTTCCCTCCTCCCTTGCCTCCTCCCCCGATCCGCCCCGTCGCCTCTACCGCGTCTTCGTCCAATGCCGTATCGACGACGAACGCGATCGCACTCGACGTCGCCTCCTTCGCCGCGGCATCGAACGCAGCCTCGGTCGCGTCCACCGCCCAACCCCCGCACCTCAGCAACGCGTACCGGGTCTCCAGCCAGTCTTCCGGTAGGACCTCGGCGGTCACCGCACCGCGAGGCAAGTCCCCGGCGCCGAAGAGCCCGCGGGGATGCGCGAAGAACGCGATGTCGGTCCCGTCGTGGACGACGGCGATGACGAACGGCCTTGAGGAGGGAGTGTTCCTCAACCCCGTGCATCCTTGCCTCACCGAGTGCAGGAGCTCCTCGGCTTCGCCGTGCGGGTCCGTTCCGGGCTGCGCGTGGACGTAGGCACCGACCACCTCGATGCCACCCGGTAGAAGCGAGGTGGTGATGCGAAGGTCATCGGGGCTTCCGGGCGCCGCGTCGGGGTCCGCCAGCGAGCCCACGACGGCGACGATGTCATCATCGGAGGCGTCCGAGGTGGACGACGGGCCCGCGAGCCAGCCGGAGACTCGGGGGTTATCGTCCGCCTCGCCGCTCGGTGGCCGCGCTCGGAGTCGCGCCGGAAGCGCGGGTGAGATTTTGAGCTTCATCGGTCGCCCCAGCTACCAGCCGCGCCACCTCGGTCTGCGGACACCGACCGGAAATCTCACGAAACTGGACAGCTGGAGCCGACCCGTTGGAAAATAACGTTGAGGTGACATCGATGACGCAGTGCGCGTCGCGCCCACGCAAACTACCCCATCTCAACCGTCGGACGGCAGCCATGTCGACGTCGGCCCAGGTGGACGTCCAGATCAAGGCGATCTACAGCCAAATAGAGTGCGTGCCCTACCGAAACCCGCGCGCGATCCTCGCCTTCGCCAGCCCGTGCCCAGCTGAGAGGTTTTTTCAGATCGAAACGCCGACCCGCGCACCGTCCCGAACGCCCATCGCCGTCCCCTGACGCATGAAACCCTCGTATCTTCACCCATCGAACAGTGCCGGATTCGCGGACAAGAGGAAACTGGAGGGCGACCCCGCGGAGGCGACCGCGTTCGTCAAGACCCTCACCAAGAAGATGGCCGAGAGCAAGGGGCTCATAAAAGAGTTTGAGCGCGTGAGCCAGGAGGACCCTTCGGTCGACCCCGAGCAGACAGCGCAGCGCAAGCGCGAGATGGTCAAGCAGCTCAACGATTACGTCCAGCGGAAGAAGGCGGCGCAGGCGGACATCGCCGCCAGGCAGGAGCAGCTGGAGGCCATGGCGGGCTCGTCGCCGGCGCCGGGTGCCAAGAAGGGGGATCCAAAGCCCGATCCCTTCGCCGCCGCGAGGGACGCCGCGGAGCGGGAGAAGACGAACCCTTTCTCCTCGTCGGGTGCGACCGGCGCGTCCACGTCGTCCACGGAGCCACCCGCGGGGGCGGACGACGCCGGAGCACCGGGCGGCGGGTCCAAGTTTTCAAAGTTTTCCAAGAGCTCGAAGGCGGCGGCGGCGGCGCAGTCGGAGATCGTCGCGCCCGGCGAGATCGAGCTGCAGGGAATGCAGACGGAGGAGCTCTTGGTGTACGGCAGGGATAAGATCAAGGACACGGACGCCATCATCGACCGGAGCAAGGAGACGGTCGCGAGGACCATCCAGCTGGGCACGCAGACCGCGGAGCAGCTCCGGAATCAGACGGAGCAGATGGAGAAGGTTGTGGACGATCTGGACGAGATCCACTTCTCACTTAAGAAGAGCATGAAGGTCATCAAGGACCTCACGCGGGGGCTGGCGACGGATAAGTGCATCCTCACGTTACTGTTCGTGGTCGTCATGGGGGTCGTGGCGATCATCGCGGTGAAGATGGCGGGACTGGACGAGGACGACGAGGTGGCCAGCGTCAGGAGGCTGTCGCGGAGACTTTTGCGGATGGAGGCCGGGGACCCGTTCGAGCCGGCGCACGTGCCGTGGCGGGGTACCCTGCATCATTAGCCTTTGTAACAATTCGGTGTTCAAAATTACAACGTCTCATGAGGGCCCGGCCCTGTGTTTCTTTGAGCTAGGCTCCGTCGGTTCGCCCCCCGATTCGTTCTCGGTTTCTTCCTCCCTGTCCGCCGCCTCCAAAGGCTCGGCCGCCGTGTGGTCACTGAGTCGATCCGTCGGGTCTGCCTCCTCCTCGGCGTCGTGCACGTGCTCGGACTCGTTCTCCTCGTCCTCGTCGTCGGACGATGAACTCTCCTCGTCCTCGTCGTGGCGGGGAGCTCGGGGAAACCCCGTCGGGAAAAACTCGTCTTCGCTGTCCAACCTCCCTTCGCTGTCCCACAGCTCCATCTCGTCGAAACTGTCGTCCGGATGCGCCTCCGGGAGGTCGAGCAGGTGCCGCCCGTAGCCGCCTTCCCACACCCTCATGACATCGTCTATCCCGCTGGTGACCACCATCGGGAGGCTCGGGTGCGGACACACGTTGTTCACCACCTGCGAATCCGCCTGGACCTTCAACGCCAGCTCGCACGTGCGCACGTCCCAGACGAACATCCCGCCGCAGTCGCTCCCGGTGGACACGTACGCGTCGTCGCACATGAACGCCACCGACTTTAAGAAGGTTTTCACGTTCTTATGTCCGACGTACCGCCGCACCGCCGGGTCGTCGTGTTCCATCGGCCGGTGCGTCTGGTCCTCGTCGAAGAGGTCCCATCCCCGCCCTCCCCGCGGGCTCAACACCCTGTCCCGCGGCACCGACACGCTCCGTCGTCCCGCCGCGGCCGTCTCGTCGCCATCCCTGGCGGCGTTCTCGTCGTCGTCCTCGGAGTCGGTGTCGTCATCGTCGTCGGAGTCCGAACCGGAGCCGCGCCCGGATGTATCCGGCGACGCGTAACCAAACTCCGGAGACTCCGCACCCGCGGGCGGCGGCGACCCCGTCCCGCCCGGCCCGAACATGGCGCCCCGCATCGTCCGCGAGAGGTGGTCCAGTCCGCCCCACTCGGTACCCACGGCCCCGTGTTCGTCACCGCGAGCTCCGGCATCTGGAAGCCCTCTGGACATCTCCGGAACGATCGCTCGTCGAATCTCGTACGCGCGTTGGTCGATGACGTAGAGGTGCTCGCCCCGGTACGTCACCGCGAGCTCCCCGCGCTTGCCGTACGCCAGCCCGGAGACGCCGTCGAACCGCAACGACCGAGTGTTGAACCCGTGGCTCTTACCCGGGCTGTACTTGGCCACCACCGGGATCGCATCCGCGTGTTCGCGTTCGCTGGGCGATCGAGCCCGCGCTCGTGAATCCCGCGGCGTTTCGCGCAGGTGCCTCACGTCGAACACCCTGACGAACGGATCGTCGCACCCTAACGCGAACAGCGATGGCGCGCTCGGGTCGAACGCCAGGTCGCTGCATCCGCCTTGGACGCTGAGGTCCACGACGACGTCGCCGGTTTCTCGCGGCGATTGGCGCAGGTCGAATCGTCGTACCCGGCCGTCTTGATGGGTCGCGAGGAGGACGTTCGGTGCGCCCGGGACGAAGCGAACCTTCATGCCCATGACGTCGCCGAGTTCGTTCGGGTCGTCGGCACGGCCCGCGAGGAGGGACCGGCTCACGGTGCCGTCGTTGTTTTCGTCGTCGAATCCGAAGCGGCGGGTCCGGAAGGGTTGTCGTTCGGGAATCCGCGATTCGCCCCGCTCGAATCCGCGAACGAGGTCGACGATGCGAACGTCGCCGTCGCCCGCGGTGGTGACGCACTTGCCGCCGTTCGTGCCCGGCACGAACTCGGCGCTGAATATGTTGTGGTTGTGTCCGGTGTACACGGTTCCCAGGCACGGGAACCCGGTCCCTACGCTCCACACGCACACGCACAGGTCGTCGCTGCCGGAGAGCAGGAGGGATGCGTCTTCGCTCCACGCCACGGTGTTGACGCACCCGGCGTGCCGTTCCAGCTGTTGCACGAGGCGCAGGTTCTTGACGAAGTGCGAGTGGCCCACCCGCGGTCGTAGCCTGTGCCTCGGGTCCCACTCGCGCCGGAGCACGTCGCGATACGCCGACGCCGGCGTCCTGTTCCGCGCCTCATGAGACGGAGTCTCGGGAAAGGTTGCCCCTGTCGCTTCCGGAGATTGCGCTTCGGGGTGGCTGGTGGAGGGCGTCGGCTCGTTCTCCGTCCCCATGTGGGGGTCAGCGGCCCCTCCCGGCATCGCTCGAACGCGCGGGAAACGCATCACGCGCGTTTCCCCTTCCCCGCTCGCACCGCGCCGGTCACTCTGGCCGTGGGCTAGCAGACTCGGAAAATTCACGAGCTCTCGCACCTCACCCGACGAAACCTGCTCATCAGACCTGCGGGCACGCGGTGGCGACGCGCGATGACGGGGTCATCACTGCGTCGATTGGGCGGTGCCCTCGCGCGCGTCGCGAGGACCGCGTGGATCCCACCGGAGACGACGCGATGTGTGCGTTCATCGGCGACGTTCCAACCGACGTGGTCGCGATGGCACCGCGCCGTGGGCACCGCCGCCCCGGGGACCTCAGATGACGACGGTATGGTGGACATCGACGCGTTCCTCGCGCCGTACAAAAACTACGAGAAGACGGGACTGCCCAGCTATAAAAAGCTCGGGCTGCTGACCGCGACGCTCGAGATGCACAAGACCGACCCCGACGCGTACGACCTCACTCGGGTCTATCGCCTGCTCAAGGCGCTGGGGGAGCCGCACCTCTGGGAAAAGACGGAGCTCAATCGCGACCGATGGGGCCCGGGGTTCCAGACCATCCACGTCGCGGGCACCAAGGGCAAAGGGAGCACCGTGGGCTTCCTCGCCGGGATCCTCCGCGCATCCGGGTACAACACCGCGACGTACAAGTCCCCGCACGTGCACTCCGTCGCCGAGCGCATCGTCGTCGGCCCGCTCCCGGTGGACGCCCGCTACGACGAACGAGGCGTCCATCTCGATCCAACCACCCGACTCGCGACGCACGGCAAGATCGACGCGCAAACCGCACAGATCGTACTGGAAACCCAAGAGAAAGAGAAAGGCAAGCTGACCTACTTCGAGATCCTCACCGTGCTCGCGATGGTCAAGTTCCGGCAGCTCGGGACGGAGATTGCGGTGGTGGAATGCGGCGTCGGCGGCGAGCACGACGCGACGAACATCTTCACGCAAGAATCCATCGCCGCGGTTGTCATAACCGCGATCGGGAAAGACCACTGGGACGCACTCGGCGGGACGTTGGGGCACATCATCCGCGCCAAGTGTGGGATCGTGCAGATGCACAGGCCCACGTTCGTGGCGCCGCAGACGCGCGGGGATATTCTCCAGCGGGACGACGTGAACGCGTTGCTACTTTCCGAGGTTTGGTCCGAGGGCGGCCGTTGGATCACCGAGTACGACGTCGACGTTAAAGCCTTTCCGACGGGGGAGATCGAGTGGACCGAGGCGGGCGCGCCGGTTCAGATCGTGGACTATGAGATATGGACCGACGGGAGCGACGACCTGTGGAGCGGGAAGCCACACGCGTGGGTGAAGCGGGACATCGCGTCTGTTCGGATGTCGCTGGTTGGGCCGCATCAGCGAGAAAACGCGGTCAACGCGCTGCGGGTGATGGAGTTCATACGGTGCGGCGGGGGGCAAGGACCGGAGGATACGGACGGTGGCGTGCCGTGGGATAAGATCAACGACGAGACCATGCGGATTGGGCTGGAGAACGCGGTATCTCCCGGGTGTTTCGAGACGGTGTTGCCGCCGATGAAAGGACGGGCGTGGAGCGACGATTTCGCGGTTCGGGGGCGCAACGCGAGGGCGATCGACGTCGAGTGCGCGGTTGTTGCCGACGGCGCGCACACCGTCGAATCCGCGCAGGCGTTCTTCGAAACGGTCGGGGAAGTTTTCCCGGCGGAACCCCTCGCGGTCGTCGTCGCGATGGCGAGCGATAAGGACCTGGAGGGATTTCTCATGGAGTGCGCGAAGGCCAAGCCGGAGGTCATCGTGCTGACCACGGTGCCCGTGGCGGGCGCCATGGACCGCGCCACGCCAACCTCCGAGCTCAAGGCTGCGTGGGACTTCATAGAGGAAAGGATCCTCGGCGCGGAGGCGTACGCGAAGAGCACGGCGGACGAGCAGGGAACGCCGGAGCTGTTCACGCCGTGGTCGTGGGCCCCTAGGGTGTCCGTGGAGGACGACGTCTCCGCCGCCATCGACGCCGCCGTCGCGGGGCTGCGCCAAGGGGAGAAAGGGCGGGGTGGAGCGGTGTGCGTGACGGGATCGCTCAACACCGTGTCACGGGCGGTCGCGTGGGGAAAAGCGAGGGGGTACGCGTTAGATAAGTAGGTCATTTAGACGTTAAATTAGACGACGGTTAGTGCTACATCACGACGCCGTCTGAAGTTTCCGGGATCTTTCATTGTACAGCTGGAGGCCCTTCTCCCACTCGGCCACCTGCAACCCCCGCGGCGTTCGAACCACCACCGGGCCGAGTTTAGTCACCTCGTCCTGGCACCCGTTCGCCACCGCCGCGCAGTGGTCCCCCCAGTTGCAATCGTCGAAGAACAGCATGCGGTCGAATCCGACGCCCGTCTCTTTTTTTAAGATTGGAAAGTGCGTCTGCGATTTGTTGGACGACAGCGGCGGCGTCCGGCCGATCTGCATGTTGCCGTCGAACCCCTGCGGCCAGCCCAATGCGAACACCTGCCTCGCGGTCACGCCGGGGATGATCTCGAGGACATCGAGCGCGCTCCTTCCGATCCTCACGGCCAGCGGGGTATCCGCGGAGGACGCAGCCGCGATCCTCATGCCGGGGTACTTACCGGCGTGGTATTCCTGCAACGCCTTGAGGGCGCCGGGGTTGATGCTGATGGCGACGTTGCCGCTCATGGCGGACACGACGCCGACGCCGACGCCCTCGCCGAGGCTCCCTCGGACGGACTTGGCGGGATCGACGATGTCCCGGAGGGTATACATCTCCTCGTCCCAGAAGCACGCGTCGAGGTCGAAGACGGCGAGCTCGGGAAATGGCCCTGGCCCTCCAGCCATGGCGCGCGCGGCGACGACGCGCGATGAAGCGGCGCGGGCTACGGACTTTTTGGATGATGCGACCGCGGTCTTTCCACGGGTCGGGATCGACGGGGCGACCGTCGAGACGCGAGCCGCGAGCATGGGTGCCGCGCGTCGCGAAGTGGCCGACTCGACTCAACTCATCAAACCGGTCAGTCCTGGAGCGAGCCGGACAAGTTGGCACCGCTGTTGGCTGCACGTCCCCTCACACTTCATAGCACCGCTAGTCGAACATGTCCGCCCCAGACGCCCCCAACGCCTTCGCGGCGCCCAAACAGCCCGAGCTCACCAAGGAACAGGCCAAGGGTGCGTGCCCCATCCTCCCGCGTCGTCACCGCTGATCCGCCGTCGCCGTCTCAGATCCCCGCCAAAAAGCGAACCGATCAGCCGCGCGCGTTCGTTCCCCATCACCTCTGACCGTCCCGTCCCTTCCTTCTCGCCCGCCCAGATGCGCTCCAGCAGACCATCGAGCTCATGAAGCAGCCGGATAACATGGCCAAGATGGAGGTGAGCGCCCGCGTGTGACCCGTACCCGCGCACCGACGCGACGAACCGCGCCTCGATCGCTCCGCCGACGAACAGAATCCAATCGAACTCCGTGGAAACACTGACCTTTCCCGTCCCGACGTTCCACCCCCAGGCGGCCAAGGCGGCGATGGCGACCCAGCCCGACAACATCATGATGCTCATGATGATGGTCATGCCCGTCGCCACGCAGGTGTGCCAGCCCGTACTCCAGAAGTTCGGCTTCAGCGCCGATCAGGGCGGCCTGATGGCCTACGTCGCCGCGACGATGAAGCACAAGGAGGACGCGGAGATCGCCGCGCTCGGCAAGGAGATGCGCGGCACCTTCGTGCCCGAGGCTCTCGAGGGTGTGATCGGCATGATGCTCGCGGGACCCGCGGGCGGCGGCATGCCCATGGGGATGTGAACGCGTGATCAATTGAACTAATTTGGTTTCTCAATAACACTTAAATCGCACCATGTCACCGGGAGGAAACCACGACGTCGTCGGGCGGACCGTCCCTCGCGGAGAGCCCCGGCGATTTAGCGAAGCTCCTGGCCGCCGCGCCCACGCGTGCGTCCACGCCGCCTCCACCCCCCCCACCCCCCCGCCCTTCCCTCTCATCGAACGACCCGGACCCGCTCCCGCTCCCGGATGAGTCAAGCATCTTCCGAGACACGCTCTCCGGCGTCCACAAATCTCGCTCCAGGCTAAACGCCTCGTGCCCTCCCGCCCGTTCCAGCTCCTCATCGTACGACCGCGTCTGATCGAACCCCTCGCGCGTCCCCGCGTTGCTAAACAGCCCCCAGTACTCCCGGACGCCTTCCTCGAGTGAGTTGTTGAACCTAGTGGAATCCGCGGTGCCGCACGGTCCTTCGTGAAAGTGCACGAAAACCGGCGCGTTTGCCAACGACGGAGCCGTGTTTAACAGGTCCTGCTCCGCGAAGCGCAGGGTGTCGAGCACGAGCGGTAGTTTCTGCCGGAACACCAGGCTCCTGAGCTGCTTGGCCCACGCGATCCACCAGTGTCCGGCCACGGTGACGTTGCAGTGCACGTGCAGTCCGTCGTCGCACCACTCGGCTAGGACTTCGTCTCGGAGCAGCCTGGTGTACCACACGTCCGCCTGGCCGTCGGGGTTGAAGTCGGTGGCGACGGAGAGGGTGAGGTGCTGGGTGAGATCGTTGTGCGTGAGGGTGTATCGCCGGGTCCTGTCGGGTTCCGCGATCCGCCTGCAGGTGTCCTCGGCGAAGGAGACGGAGACGCGGTCGGGGTCGAACTTGAGCAGCCGGATCACCGCGAGCGCCTCCACCCGCGTGCCCTCGCCCCTGTGTCTCCGTCGCTGAGGTCGCATCGCGCGCGTGCGTTCCGCGCGTTTCAGCCGATCGGCGCCCGCCGCGGCGAACGCGCACTGTTTTTGCCCGCGCGAGGACGATCCCGCGCCGGAGCCCGTCATGGCACGCGTCGAGGCGCGCGCCTGCATCGTCACCGCGCGCATCCTCCGTATCCTCTCTCCACTTGTCACGCGAGGCAGAATTCCCAGGTTACCCCCGGCTCACCTCCGGCGTACCCCGCGGTTCACGCGTTTCCCCCGGCGGCCGGCTTCCGAGTTAGATCTGGCGGAAACCTCAGGGAAAACACGCGCGGCAAGTGCGACGGCGCCCCGTGCTCAACGGCGGCGCGCTTGTTATGGCGCGGCCGAGCTCGGGAAGAGGGACCTCGTCGTCCACCCTCTCTCTCGCCTCGTCCGAGCGCGGTCTCTAAAAAATCACACACGGGGTGATCGTGAAACGAGGGTCTTTTCCTGGTTAAAAATAATGGAGGTCTCTGATTGGTCCAACTCGCAATCGTGGGATTTTTGATTGAGAAGATTCGGATTTTTACGCACACAAAAGAGACGCTTCGGAGATCCTTCCCTGACTGCTTCACGTATGGAACATGGGCTAATTCAGGTTGAAATACGGATCAAGAACCAGTGGCCGGGAGGCGACGTGGTCGGCCGCTGTGTGAGCACCTTGAGCCTCAGAGTTTGTTTGGAACGAACTCGGCGCCGCGACGTCATCACTTCGTCGAGGCGCTGAGCAGAGGCGCTAAGCATCGAGTCAAGAACCATGGCGGCCACCATCGTGAGCTCCGCCGCGGTCGCGCGTTTGAACGCGACCAAGCGCACGGGCGCGTCCGTGAGCGGCAGGGTCGTCGCGAGGTGCGAATCGTTGCAAATCCGTCGCGCGTCGCTCGAATCTTGTCGTCCCCTTCCCCCGCTCAGACCCGCGTCAATCGCGCCCCCGACTGACGTATCTTCCCCGTCTTTCCCTTCCGATCTCAGGGGAATGACCCTTCGCACCGAGCACGCGGCTCCCGCGCGCCTTTCCCGCCGCGCCCTCGTCACGCGCGCCGTCGCCACCCCCGCGCCGGTGACCGTCCCCGAGCCCGAGCAGAGAGAGGCCATCACCGCGCCGCGACCCGACGTCGCCATGCCGAACATGCAGGACCCGTGGAACGACCCCAAGTGGAAGGACACCAAGTGGACCGTGTACCGCGACGTCGCGTACGACCTCCAGCCCTTCTACGACAAGCACCCAGGCGGCGAGTGGCTCCTGAACCTCGCCATCGGACGCGACTGCACCGCGCTCATCGAATCGTACCACCTCAGGCCCGAGGTGTCCACCGCGAGGTTCAGCAAACTCCCGGTGCTCGAAGATTTCCCCGTCACCGCGGTCCCCACGTCACCCAGGCCCAACGACTCGCCCCTGTACAACTCCATCCGTACCAGGGTGCGCAAGGAGCTGTTCCCGCGGGAGGGTAAGGCGGAGCACAGGATGGGCGGCGACGCGGCGGCGGCGACCATCATGGGCACCGCCGTCGCGTGCTACGCGCTCTACGCCAACTTCACCGGACCACTCGCGGGCGCGATGCTCGGCTTGGCGGGTGCGTGGATCGGGTTGACTATTCAGCACTGCGGGAACCACGGCGCGATGAGCCCCAAGACGTGGGTGAACAACGCGCTTGGCATGACGGACGACCTCATCGGGGGGTCTTCGCTCATGTGGCGGTACCACCACCAGGTGAGCCACCACATCCACTGCAACGACAACGCGCTGGACCAGGACGTGTACACCGCCATGCCGCTCCTGCGGTTCGACGCGAGGCAGCCCAAGAAGTGGTTCCACAGGTTCCAGCACTACTACCTCTTCGCGGCGTTTCCGCTGATGCAGCTGGCGTTCCAGGTTGGCGACTTGAAGGGTTTGTTCACGCGGGACTGCGAGGGCGCCAAGCTCCACGGCGCCACCGCGCTCGAGCTCGCGACCGTCGTCGTCGGTAAGATCGCGCACTTCGGCTTACTCCTAGGACCCCTCGCGTGGGGCGCGTCCGGCGCGGCGGTCGCGGCGGGCGTCGCGAGCTTCGTCGCGGTGCAGGGCATGGTGTTGGCGTGCACGTTCGCCGTGTCGCACAACGTGGCTGAGACCAAGGTGCCGGAGGACACCGGCGGCGAGGCGTGGGAGCGCGACTGGGGGATCCAGCAGCTCGTGACGTCCGCGGACTGGGGCGATAAGATCGGTAACTTCTTCACCGGCGGGCTCAACCTGCAGGTGGAGCACCACCTCTTCCCGGCCATCTGCTTCGTGCACTACCCGGCGATTCGCAAGATTGTCGCGGAGGAGGCTGAGAAAATCGGGGTGCCCTACGCGAGCTACAGGACTCTGCCGGGGATCTTCGTGGAGTTTCTCAAGTTTGTCAAGGACATGGGCACCGCGGATCAGATCGGGGACGTCGTCGAGGCGAAGCACAAGAACAAGTCCATGTGCCCCCTCGGATTCGCCTCCTAAGGTGGTGGGTGGCGAAGTCAGTTTCATTTTTGTTGGTTAGTTGTATAACGCACGCGAACTCTTTCAATAAGATGACCTAGTTCAATTTTACACGGAGAGTACACCGCACGTCTCACGGCAGCAGCACGTTCTTGTGCATCAGCTCCGCCTCCGCCTCCGGCCTGTCGATATCCACCGGCGGCTCCGCCGGGTACGGCTCCGGCGGCGCCTCACCCTCCGCGAATGCGTCGTAAGCCCTGACGTCCTCGCCGCCGCCGCCCCCGCTCCTCCACCCCATGACCCCTTCCGACAGCACCAAACACCTGTGCAAACCCGCGTCACCCAACAGCTGCTTCGCGTAACTCGCGCGCTCCTGCCGGCGCGAGTGCACCACCACCACGTCGTCCGGCCCTGGCTTGCGAAAGTGATGCGCTCGGAGGAAGTCATCGGGCGACATGAGTAGCGCCCGCGGGAGTTGCTCCGCCGCGAGGTGCACGCTGCCCCTTATGCTGCCGTACAGCGCCCGTTCATCGTGCCGCCGCGTGTCCACCAGCGTCACCAGCGGCGCTCCCTGCGCCTGCCCGTACTCCATCAGTAGCAACAGCGCGTCGCGCGACAGGGTCTCGCCCGGGGGCACGAACGACAGCGCCGATGACGAAGACGGCGTTCTCGGCGATGAAGACGCGAAGGGCGAATCCGCGCCGTTCCTCGGCGACCCGACGCGTCCCCTGGCACCCGACCCGTCGTGCCCGTTGACGTTGCTTTCACTGGTTACCAGTCCGTTGTGCAGGGAGGAGTGCGTTGGGGTGCTGGATGAGGACGGCGGCGCGAGCGGCGCGGCGGCTGCGAGCCCGCCGTCGATGGCCATCACCCTCTGGTACCCGAGCGCCATTGCGATGGCCGCCGCCTGCGTGGCGGAGTTGCCGTGTGTGGAGATGAACACCATGGTGTCCCGTAGCGAAGGTGGCTTCGCGTGCGGACCGTCCCGGGCGCGCAGCCTCCACTGCGTCGCCTTGTTACGCAGCACGTGCGCGAGCTCCTCGATGGGTATCCTCACCATCTCCAGGCGCTTGGAGATGCCGTCGTCTTCCGGGTGTGTGTCCGCCAGTTCCCTGGCGCTCCGAACGTCCACGAGCACGGGCCTCAGACACCGTGACTCCACCAGCATCCAGAACGCCGCGGGCGATAGCCGCGCGGGCGTCCGTCGGCTGTTGATCAGTCGCATGGAGGGGAGCCCGGTGTTCTCCCTGTACACGCGCGCCCGCGATTTCTGGTCCGCGAGCTTCGCCGCTCGGAGCACGCGGATGGACCACGCGATGAGCGACAGGCACACCGCGGTCGTCAGGGACCCGCCTATGTTGGTGATGTGCACCATGGCGGTATGCCGGGCGGTGGAACCCTTCCCTCCTCCTCGGTGGCGCCCGTCTCTCGCCTCACTCCACTGTCGTGGATGGACGGGGAGTTTGGGAGAAAAAAAGCCAAACGAAAGTTGGATCTCCTTTCAAAAAGGGCCCGTTTTGTGATTATGGGCCCATATGTGGGTAACCTTCATACAAGTTCACCCGACTTTATCCAAACAGGTTGCCCACCTGGATGAGGGTAAAGGTCGGCGCGACCCTTGGCATTACCAGAAGCGTCGCGTCGCGGACCAAGTAATCCAACTTCGCGGGAGGCAGGCAGGAAAATGGCCGCCATGACCGCCGCGAGCGTGCCCATCGCCAGGGGCGCGGCGTTCGCCCGCGCCGGACAGGAGTCGCGCAACTCCAACGCCGCTGGCGTGATCAAGGCGCGCCGATCCCTCGGCGCGCCGACGCGCCAGCGCCTCGGCGCTCGTCCCTCCAGGTGAGTCCGAACCCCGAGAGGCCCGTTCGAACGGTGAAATCGCTCCGCTCGCGAATCGATCGCGTCACGGGTGCCCCGCCCCGTCTCTCGCCCCGCCTTCATTCAGCGCGCGCGAAAGCACATCCCTACGGAAAGTTTTGGGTTTTGTACGCCGCGCCAAATCGTACCCCCGACTGACCGTCATCCCACCCACCCGCCCACTCATTCCCATCCATCGCAGGGACGTTCGCACCGACGTCATCGACCCGGCGTCCATCATGGTCGGCGGCGCGATCGTCACCGCCGGCCGCGCCTGGCTCGAGGGCCAGGACGCTCGGGAGTCGGAGAATGCTCTGGAGCTCGCGCCCGTCGCCGTCGCCGACACCGGCGCCGACCTCGTGCAGGAAGTCGCCGTGGGCGACCTGCCCGAGATCGCCCACTCCTACGAGGGCGTCTTCTCCGCCGCGGGAACCGGCGCGCTCTCCGGCGTGGTCACCAGCAAGCTCAACGGCGGCTGGTGGGACGGAACCGTGGACGCCCCCAAGGCGGGCCCGGCGCTGGAGCTTCAGGCTATCAACGCCGAGGCCCGCGCTTCGCTGTGCGGCGTCGTCCTCAAGACCCTCCAGAGCGCGTTCAAGACGTACGCGCCCGCGGTCGGCCAGGAGGCTGAGCAGGCGCAGACCCTCTTCGCCGTGGTCGCCGAGAACGCGACCCGGGAGTGGCTGCTGGAGTCGCGCGCGGCGGCTGCCGCGGCGGCGGCGGCGGGCGGCCTCGAGGAGGACCTCGACGAGGAGGAGGACGCCGTCGACGAGGAGATGGTGTCGCGCGCGGGTAACCTCGCGGCGCAGCTCGTCAACTACTACGAGGTTGAGCTCCCGGGCTCTAAATCCGCGCTCTACGTCAACCTTCTCACGCACATGGCCGGCTTGTCGCGATCCCAGGAGAGCGTTTTCGAGGTTGAGGACGGCGAGATGGCGGAGGCGGCGATCGAGCTCGCGGCGGTCGCGAAGGAGCGCCGGGACGAGGGTATGGGCTTCTCCATGGCCGCCGTGTCCGTGTCCGTGCTCGAGGATGCCATGATGCGCGTCGCCGAGGCTGTGGCGAGCGCGTACCTCAGCCGCGTTCGCGAGGGTGCCTCCGCTCCGGCGGTGACGACGCCGGGCTCCCGCGTCCTCGCGGCGGCCAAGGGCAAGTCCCGCAAGGCTGTCCAGGCGGAGCGCGCGAAGAGGAGCGCGATGCTCGCCGCGGCCGCCTCCGCGTCCAAGGTTGTGCGCTACGCGACCTCGGTTCAGCCCAGGCTCAAGTCCACCCGCTCCATGGAGAAATTCCGCAACGAGGTGAAGCTGAACGACTGGGTGGAGAGGAACTACCGCGACGTGGTGGCCATGTACGAGGACTGGCACAGCCTCATGGGCATCGACGCGTCCGGTGAGATCGTCACGAGGAGGATCAGCATCTGCAGGCACAGCGAGCTGGACCAGGTGAGGGGAGCGCGCATGCTCATGTCCATGTTCCTCGAGGTGGCCGACATCGTCGTCCCCATCGCCAAGTCGACGCTCAACAACGCCAAGAACTTCTCCTCTTGGCTCCTCGTGACCCTCATCGGTCGCTCTCTCGGCCTCGTGTACCGCGGCATTAAAGACAGCATGAACGGGAACAACAACGGGAACAACAACAACGACGCCCCTCGCTTCGCTTAAGCACTGTAAATTGGGATTGGCCCAAGAATTCTTTACCCGGCGAGAGCCGCCGGTGACTTTATAACGAAGGCTTTTAATGATGCATACCTCATGTCCGTTAAACGTTCGTGCGTACGCGTCATATCTAGTAGTGTACCGTGAGGAGAGCGTCGCTCTCCGCGCTAATTAGTTTCCTCCTTCGGGTCCTTCACCCATCCGTTCTGCAGCAGCAGCTCAAACACCCTCACCGCCTTGATGGGCTCAACCTTGAACATGTGCCTCACCTCCGATCGCTTCAGCACCTGCCCGTTCGCACTCGCGCGCATGAGCGCCTCCTTGATGGCGAGGTAGTGCACCGGCAGCAGCCTGTTGTTCACGCACAGCTCCTTCTCCCGCTTGCTCAGCAACTCGACGCCGGGGAGGTGCGTCAAATCCAGCGGCAGCGGCGCCTTCTTCCTCGCGCCGCCGCCCAACGACGTGAGCGCGCCGCTCCCGCTTCTCTCCATGCCGGTCAGCTTCTGCAGCTCCTTGGGCGCGGCGTCGCCGACGGGCGCCTGCACGAACCCGTCGCGGCCGAGGTACCTGTTCGCCCGCCCTCCGCCGCCTCTGCTCGGGTACTCCACGGCTTTGATCCTCGCAATCTCCATCATCCGGTGACGCTTCTCCGCGTCGTACACCTCCCCTTCGCTCAACGTGTGGATCCCGTTGCGCCTGTACTCCTTGAGCTCCGCGATGCGGTTCCGTATGCGGCTCTCCGCCATGAAACCCTCCAGCATGATCTCGTACTCGTCGGGGTCCAAAAATCTCGCAAAGACGCGCACCGCGCCCTGAATGTCCTTCTCCTGCGGCGTGCGCTTGCGCTCCAGCGCCTGCTGCCGCTTGATGTTCAGCAACCCTCGGTCGATGATGAACTCCTTGCGCCGGATCCGCTCCGCCAGCCTCTTGTTGTAAATCTCGAGCATGCGAATCTTGAGCTTTCGGTCGAGCTCGGTGTCCGTCTCGCGAAATTCCATCTCCGCCAGCGGCAGCTCCGCCTCGATGTCGTACTCCGGATCAAACTCGTTACGTTTCACGTTGTATCCCGTCAGCTCCGGCATGTTACCCCAGTGCCGCTCGTCCCCGGGCCTGGCGAACGACGCGAGCGTGTCCGCCTTCTCGTTCGCCTCGTCGTCGGCGCCGTCGCCGTCTCCATCCGTCCGCGCCTTCTTCGCCTTGGGCTCCTCCTTGGGCTCCTCCTTGACGTACTTGGGGCCGAGGATCTTGGACATGTCCGGCAGCGGGGTCGTGGGCGAGTTGACGTACTGGTCGAAGTAGTGCTGGTGGCACTGGTGCTTGGTCTTGGTCCCTACGTGCTCGGCGACCTCGGTCCAGTTGCCGAGGCCGTAGATCTCGATCGCCTCGAGCAGCAAGAGCTCCTCGTCGGCGCCCCAGTCCATGGTGAAGAGCGGGAAGGAGAGGTCGTCGATGACGTGGTACGCGTGCGACGCCTCGTGCGGGTTGGGCTCCACCCCGACGGAGAAGCACTCGACGCAGAGCGTGCAGTCGGGGCACACCGCGCACTTGATCCGAACCACCGAGCTGATGTCCTTGCTGCAGTAGTGGCAGTGGAACATGGCGCGCTTGGGCTCGGACGGGTTCACCTTGGTGATGGCGTTCTCCGTCGCCACGCGCGTGCGCTTGGGCTTCAGGTGGAAGCCCCCCGCGCCGAAGCCCTGCGGCCCGGACCCGGGACCGCCCATCTTCTCGCTACGAACGGGTCCTCGTGTATCACGGCTGGCGATCTCCCCGTGTTTGTTTTTTAAACCGCCGCAGACCCCGAACCGAGCCGACGGACGCCCGCGCCCCGTTCACCTCCGCGCGATGTTCGGCGCGCGTTCGCCTGAACCTTCGACGCGGCGACGGTGACACTCGATCGGTGCCGCGCGCGTCCTCCTGTGCGACTGTTGGGCGCGAGGCGGACGGTTTGAAGGCCGCCAAATTAATCTAGGTTTGAACCTTGACTTGACTCGTCCACATGACAGGCAGACAGGACTCCCGACGACTTGTGCTCCGAGGCGGGTCAGGCCATTTGGCGGGCGCGTCGAGATGGTGGGATTCGACGACTCGGTGGTGGAGGAATTCGTGGCGCAGGGCCGCGACGCCCGCGGCGAGCAGGCCGTGGAGCTCATCGCGCGCGCCACGAGCGCTCCCAAGCTCTACGTCTTCGGCGAGCTACTGGATCTGGACGGCGTCAAGGAGGTGCGCCTTCGTTGTTTGTTTTTTCCAATCGATGGCCGCCCTCCGCCCAGATCCCGCGCTTTGACCCGCACGCGCTGACCGTATCGCCCCCTTCCTTTCGCGTTACAGCTCGAGTCAACACCCGCGGCGCCGCACGTCGCGCTCCTGCGCGTGTTCGCCTACGGAACCCTGCCCGAGTATCGGCAGCACGCGTCCACGCTCCCGCCGCTCTCCCCCGCGCAGCTGCTGAAGCTCCGGCAGCTCACCGTCGTTCAGATGGCGGACGCGTCGGTGTCGATGCCCTACGACGAGCTCATGGCCGCGCTGGAGATGTCGAGCGTGCGCGAGCTCGAGGACATGCTCATCAACGAGTGCATCGCGCCCGGGCTGGTGCGCGGCAAGCTGGACCAGCGGCGACGCGCGTTCGAGGTACACTCCTGTCCGGTAGGCCGAGACCTGAAACCCGGGCAGCTCGGGGCGATCATCGCCGGACTCGCCGCGTGGCACGACAACTCCAAGGACGTCCTCGCCAAGCTCGGGGACCAGATGACGTGGACCACGGAGGAGGCGGACCGGCGCAAGGAACACAGAAAGGAAGTGGACGACGCCGTGAACGCGCTGCGAAAAGAGATGAAGGCGCCTTCGTCGTCCCAAGGCGCGGGGGCGGGCGCGGGCGGCGCGGAGGGCGGCGCCACCGGGGGTGAGGAAGGCGGCGACGGCGACGGCGACGCGGACGGGGAGGAGGGCGCCGAGGGGCTGGACCTGATGGACGAGGATACCCCGGGCACCGGCATCGGCTCCAAGCGCAGACGATGAGATTCGATCCGATTTTGTCGACTACTTGTAATCCTATCAACGCCGCAGACTACCACGCTATCACGTCCCACTCGCGTCAATCAGCCACTGGAGGTTCTTCGTGAAGTCCTGCGCGGACAGCTCGTGCATCGCGTACGCCACGTTCAGTATCTCCCGCACGTCGCTCACGTCCGGCACCAAAGAGTCGCGACTTCGATCCACGCGTTTGCGCAACGTCTCCACCTGCGAGTCGCTGAAAGCTCGCGGATCCGTCGTCAGATGCCCGTCCGCGTCCAGTACATTGAGCTCATCCCTGAGCGATACGTACAACCCCGCGCTCTCCGATGGAAGTATCCGCCCGGAACTCTCCTGTGCGAAGAACGTGTCCGTGATCCGCCGCTGGTCTAGCACGTGCTCCACCGTCTTCACCCCCGCGGCTTTCAACTCGGCGATGGATGCCTTCACGTACTCGGCGGTCCGCGCATCCTTTGGCATGTGACTCATCACCGTGGGTGGATACGCCTCCAGGCCGCCGCCCGTGGGCCCCGCCATTATCTGAATGATCAGTCCGTCGGGGCGTTTCGGCAGTTGGACTCGCGGGAGGATACCCGCGAGGGATCCGCCGCTCGAGGCTCCAAAAACGTAGAGCGGCTTGCGCGTCATCCCGCGATTGGCCTCGTGATAGGTATCCAACGCCGAGGCCAATCGCAGGACGTCCTCCTGGCTCCAGCAGTGTCCCATAGATGACACCGCGAGGAGGGCGTATCCGGCGTCGAGAGCGGCGTTGGTGATCTGCAGCTCCTGCGCCAACCCGCGACACTCGGAGCACGCGGAGGTATCCATCGGGAACCAGTCCCTCGCGTCGTGGGAGCACCCGTGCAGCGCCAACACCGTGCCCTTCGCGTCGGGAGGTACGTCCCAGATCGCCTCGACACCGCCGTCGCCGATGATCTTCCTCGTCACCCCCGTCGACGCGACGCCGACGCCACCACCAGAGCCCACGCCCCTGTGGACCACGACAACTAACAATACGAGAAGCACCGCCGCGGCTCGAGCTCCGCTCTTGGTTCGCGCGCTCGGGAACCCGTCCCGCGACGAAGCGGCCCCGGTGATGTCAGGTCCCCTCTCGGGCGACGCACGCGCGCGTCTCATCGTCCTCGCACCCAGGAATGCGGTGTGAACGACCCCGTCAAAATCTTACTCGGCCGCTAAATTTTCTTCCCGCCAAGCCTGACGAGGATCGATGGGGGGCCGCCATTGCCCGGGGCGTCGCCGGTGGACCGTGACGTGGGGTTCACACCGACCGTGAATAGGGTGTGAGGTAGAATAGGATGGCTGATGATATAATAGGTGCGCGTTCCTCCCATTCTACACATCCGCCGTCGTCGTCGCCAGATCCTTCGCCCCCGCTTTCCATCGGCGCCTTTTTCACACTTTTTTGCCCTTTTCGATCGCCTCAGGAGTCCACGTCGGGACGCCTCCCTCGGCGAACGAAGTCGCCAGGCCCAAGGCGGGATGCTCGACGGAACTCTTGTGGGACAAGGTGCGCGCGGACCCGTCGGATTTCAACTCGTGGACCGCGCTCATCGGCGCCGCGGAACGAACCGAGGACGTGCGCAAGATACGCGCCGTCTACGACGCCTTCCTCGCCGAGTTCCCGCTCTGCTACGGCTACTGGAAGAAGTACGCGGACCACGAGGCCAGGCTCGCGGGAGTGGACGGCGTCGAGGCCATATACACGCGCGCCACCGCCGCATTCCCCTACAGCGTCGACCTGTGGACCCACAGGGCGTCGCACGCCATCTCGCTGCGACGTGACGCCGATGAAGTTCGCACCCTCTTTGAAAACGGACTCGCGTACGCGGGCACCGATTGGAACGCGCGCGCGCTGTGGGACCGATACATCGACTTCGAGCAACACAGCGGGTGCGGGTCCCCGATGCACGTGTCGCGGCTGTACGCCAGGGTGCTGCAGGTGCCGGCGCGGGAGCTGGACCACTACTGGGCCGGGTTCCAGACGTTCATCGCCGATCGATCGCCGTCGGCGGTGATCCCCGCGGAGGAACTAACGGCGATCGAGGCGGCGGTGGGAACGTTCGGCGTGGCGTCGACGTCCAGTCGCGGGGGCGACGGCGCGGAGGAGGCGGCGGCCGCGGCGGCGCTGGCGGCGGCGACGACGGCGCCGGGGGGCGATCCGAGGATATTAAAATTTAAGGAATCCCGCGGCGAGACGTACCGGTCGACGGCGTCGGTGCGTGCCACGCGCGAGCCTTTCGAGCGCAACGTCAAGCGGCCGTACTTCCACGTCAGGCCCTTGGACGATGCGCAGCTGGCGAACTGGGAGGTGTACTTGGACAACGAGGAAATCAGCGGCGACGTCGCGAGCGTGACTCGTCTGTACGAGCGGTGCCTGGTTTCGTGCGCGAGTTACCCGGAGTTTTGGCTCCGGTACGCCAGGTGGCAGGCGTCGGAGAAAGGCCAGGGTGTGGACGCCGCGCGAGCCGCGTTGCAACGCGCGGCGCGTGTGTTTTGCAAGCGACACGTGGACACGCATCTCGCGCTGGCCCGGTTTGAAGAAGATCACGGCGAGACGGACGCGGCGCGGGCGTGCTACGCGACCGTCGCCGACGACGTGGCGCCGGGGCTCCTCCGATGCATCGTGCAACGCGCCAACTTCGAGCGCAGGTGCGGGAACACGGCCGCGGCGCGCGGCGTGTACGAGGCGGCCATGCAGACGGAGAAGAGCAGGGAGGGCGCGGGGAGCAAGATTTACGGCGTGTTGGCGTGCAAGTACGCCGAGATGCTTCACGAGGCGGGCGGCGACGTGGATGGCGCTCGCGCGGTGTACGAGCGCGGCGTGGACGCGAGCGACGGGGGTAACGCGGCGGTGTGGGAGGGATGGATCAACTTCGAGCGGTCCGTGGGCGAACCGTCGGCGGCGCTCGGCGAGGTGGCTAAAGTCGTCGAGCGGTGCTGCGACGGGCCCGACGCCGCGAAGAGGCTCCCGGCGCACGAGCGCGAACGGTTCTCCTCCATGTACGTCGAGCTCGCGGACCTTATCGGGTCCTCGGAGGCACTCGCGGCCGCGGAGAGGGCGCACCTGGGCCGGTTCCCCCGCGGGTCCCTCGCGGGGGGAGGCTTCCGGAACCTGAAGAGGTCGGTGTCAACTGCTGGTTTCGGGGTGGCGGACGTGGCTGCCAAGGCTGCGAAGGATTCGGCGGCGCACGCGGCGTACTATGCGCAGTACTACGCCCAGTATCAGTAGGCGGGCGGTGGGGGACGGGGGGGCTCACATCACCTAGCGGGCCGCTCCTCCCGTGTATTTCCTTTTCAATAATACGAGTAATAACGCAGGGCGCACTTTGTCGGATCGGCACTTTCTGTTTCATTCACTGTCGGTGGCGCCACCGCCGCCACGGTGTATCTAGCTTTCCGTGTTCATGGCTCCCACCGGCGTGACGGTGGTCACCGGCTTCTTGGGTGCCGGTAAGACCACGCTGGTGAACTACGTCCTGAACGCCGATCACGGGTACAGGGTCGCGGTCATCCTGAACGACTTTGGCGCCTCGCTCGGCGTTGAGAAAATGCTGGTGCAGGACAAGCCGGACGGCGACAACGCGGTGGAGGAGTGGGTGGAGCTCAACAACGGATGCGTCTGCTGCACCGTCAAGGGGTCGCTGGTGCAGACCATCGATAACCTGCTCGAGAAGCGCGCGGCGACCGGCCGCAAGTTCGACTTCATCCTGCTCGAGACCACCGGGCTCGCCGATCCCGGCCCGGTGGCGCAGGAACTCTGGGTGGACGACGAGATCCTGGAGGAGGACGGCGCCGTCCTCGACGCGGTCGTCACGCTCGTGGACGCATCCAACATCGAGCGACAGCTCGCCGAGAACAAAGAGGCGTCGCTGCAGATCGCGTACGCCGACACGGTGGTGCTCAACAAGTGCGACACGGTGTCGGAGAGGGATCTCGAACGCGTCGAGGCGCTCGTCGCCGGGATCAACGCCGAAGCTAAGGTCGTCCGGTCGACGCGAAGCGTCGTGGAGCTCGGCGTGATCCTAAACCAGGGCGCGGTATCCTCCGCGGGGCGCCGGACCGGTGTACGGCCCACGCTGACGAGCGAGTTGGCGACGGAGGCGCCGGCGCCGGGGTTCTGGGCCAAGGGCGTGGAGAAGTACGCCAAAACCCAGCCGCTCGGCGAGGTTCACGACCGAAGCATACGCACGATTTGTCTGGTGGCGGAGGGGCGGGTGGACGTGAGGAAGGTCGAGGCGTGGCTCGAGGAGCTCCTGTGGGAGCAAGGGGGTCCGTCGGGGGCGCACGAGGGTGCCGACGGGGGCGGCGAGAACCGACTCGAGATTTTGCGCGCGAAGGGCGTGCTGTTCGCGGCGGAGGACGAGGGTACCGACGGGCGGCGCGTGCTGCAGGCGGTGCGGGAGGTGTACGAGATAACGGAAGGACCGCCGGGTCAGCCCGGGGAGCGGCCGCTGAACAAGGTGGTGCTCATAGGACGCGGGCTGATGCCGCGCGAGGAGGAGCTCCTCGGAGGGTTGAAGGGAACAGTCGCCTGAATACTCGCAACTCCGACGTCGATCATCACAATTTCTACTATAGCTCTACTAGTGGGATATTTGAATAATGCGCAGCCTCTGGTTCAGCCTTTAAAAGAGGTTGAACCACGTGGGGCCCATCAAAGGATGCTGCTGATGCTCGTGGTGACCGAAGAGGTACCCCAGCGTGCTCACCTGTTCGTCCTGAATCGCCCTCGCCTCGTAATCCTTGTCCAGCTCCTTCGAATTGAACGGCAGATTTTTCGGGCCGGTATCCGCCAGCATGTTCATCCCCGGGCATGCCGCGGTACCGGTCAACGTCCACTGCTGAAGCAGCTCGGAGACGATGAACCCGGAGAGCACCCAGAGCGCGGTGAAGAAGAACCCGGCGTCGATGATGCGTTTGCTCGACCCCGCGTTTTCTCGTTGAGTGTTGATGAGCAGGTGCAGCTGCACGAACGTCTCCACCGGGGTTGTGAGGAAATACGCAACCATGAGAAACAGCTTACCCCAGAGCGTCTGCCAGTGCCCGTCCGGATCCGGGAAGAACGCGGGAATGCAGAACATGAGGTTGAGGCAGATGCCGCAAAACCCGATTATTTTGACGACGTTCGGGTTTCCCCACATCTTTCCGTCGCTGCGCACCATCAGCGGCCCGATGACGCGAATCATCGACGAGAGCGACGTGCACATGCGTATGAATCCCTTGCTGATCGGGTCGTCCGTCTCGCACGATCCCGAGACGGCGGCGGCTGTGAACGGCAGGAGCGCCGGCAGCACCGTCCACGTCAGCACCGAGTTCGTCCCCGATATCGCCAACAAACTCCTCAGATGCGTACCCTCCCGTCCCAACACCCCGACGACGTTCGTGTACAGCCCGCGCAGCTTTTGCATGGGTTTCTGCTTCCGCGCGCTGCGTACCTCCTTCGCCGGCGTCGTCATCCCGTGCGGCCCTCGCGTCATGACCCCGCCCGCCGTCCACACCTGCTCGCCGCCGCTCCCTCCGCCAACCTCCGAACCGCCGCTCTCTATCTTCTGCAGGAGCGGCTTTCGCTCCGGGTGGTCCGTATCGTCGTCCGAAAGCACGCGCGGCGAGGCTGTCGACGAGAGGTCCTGCGGTGAGTCCACCTCGTCGGCGTCGCGCCTGTATCCCGTCTGCCAGCCCAGCGAACTCCACGCGGCGCCCGCCGTGCACGTCGCGTAGAAGAGGACGGTGAAGTACGTCGACACCGTGAAGTTCTCCACGCCGACGGTGGGCGATTGTAGCAGCGCCAGGGACCCGCACGCCATGCTCGTGAGCGTCTCGCCCATGTTCATGTACGCGATGAGCTCGAGGCGATAAAACGCGTTGAAGAATGGGTAGATGATGAACCCCTGGATGTTGCCGATCGTGGCGCCCATGAACGAGCACGCCAACACCACGTACCTGCTCTCCTGCCAGAAGTTCATCAGGATGAACTGGACGCAGCAGCTCACAATCAGCACGGTCGATATGGTCCCCTCGAAGAAACCGAGCGTCCGCAAATCGTACTTTGACGGGTTGCAGTACAACCCGAGGAACGCCAGCACCAGCACCATCGACGCCGCGCACGACGACGCGAACACCAGGTCGCTCGCGAACTTCAGGTCATCGTACTTTTCGATGAACTTGTTCAGCTCCTGGAACACGCTGTCGATGCTGCTCCACCCCGTCCCGAAACCCATCGCCACGAACGTCAGGTACAGGCACACCGTGGCCAACACCGTCCGGCCGGGCAGCCTGCACGGCTCGTCGTCCGCCTCCACGTCGTAATAGTCATCCGGGTCGGCCGACGCACCTTTCCCCGGGGTACCCACGGCGCCGTAGCCGCCCTCTTTTCCTCCCATGGTCGCGCGTCGCCTCCGCCTTCGCGCCTCGACCGATGGCGACGCCAGCCTGGGGGGGTTACAGAAGTTGAACCGAAAAATCCGGGGTTGCCGAGCGGAGACACGAGAGTACACAAAAGCTGAAACGAACCCTCGAATTTATATGGGGTTTCTTGAGTTAGAATTCATGTGAGCTGTCAGTTTGGATTTCTGTCGAGTTTACGGTTATAAATATCTTATTTCATTATTTCGTGGGTTCTACCTCACCATTTGACATGAGCTTCACACGTAATTAATTCATCATAAATAAGCGTCGCCCTGTTTAATGGCTCGCAGCGCCGAGACCAACTTCGGCGCGAGCGTCGCGACGTTCGCACCCTCCGAATCCTCAACCCCCAGGTTCGCGCCCCGCCGGGCCAGCGCCAGCGCCGCCTCGTCCTGTCCCGCCTCGCACGCCACCAGCAGCGGCGTCTGCCCGACCGCGTTGACCGCCTCGACGTCGCACTTAACCGACGATCCGTCGGGCGACAAAACGCTTCCGTCCGTCAGCGACACGATCACCTCCGCGCGTCCCTGCGACGCCGCGCGATGCAGCGGCGTGGACTTGGTCATGTCGGCCACGTCCGGCTCGCACCCGGCGGCGACGAGCTTGCGTATGACGTCCATGCGGCCCTTGCTCGCGGCGTAATGGATGGGTCGCTGGCCGCCGGTGTTGGCCGCGTTGGGGTCGGCGCCCGCGGCGAGGAGCGAGGATACCACGCCGGTGTGACCGCAGCTCGACGCGGAGTGTAGCGGGGTCCAGTCCTCCTGTTGGATGCGAGTGGGGAAGGAGGGAGGAGGTCATTGGGACGTTCGGCGGCGGCGGCGGCGGCGTTGGGAAAGTTTTGGTTATGGATCTCATAAGATTTGTCTCCCTTTGTGCACTAGGAGCTAGGTGTCGTACCTCGTCGGCCTTGTTCACGGCGGCTCGGCCGGTGGGGTTCGCGAGGAACAGCTCGACGAGCTCGGTCCTGCCTGCGAATCGTGACGGGTCGGTGGGTGGGATCGTGAGTCGGAAGGACGGCGGTTCGGGTTGGGCACCCCGACGACGGTTGGTCGGGAGGAGATCTGTGCGGGGCGCGTCGGTGCCGGGCGCGTACCGGCCGCTGCGGCGACGTGCAGCAGCGTCCGCCCGTCCTCGTCCTTCCTCTTGAGCTTGGCGTCGAGCTCATCGGAGGAAAACTCCGAGAAGTACGTCGTGTTGCCCTCCGCGGCCTTCTCCTCCGCCATCGTAATCTACGCGGTCTCCAAACGTTGTGAGTTGTGGCTGCCAACCGGTGGACGAGGAGGACTTGGTTCGGGCTCGATCCGGCTGACTGAATGCCAGTCACGCGACCGCAGATTTCTCAAAAAGCACACTTCCACCGTGAAAAGATCACTGATTTCACCGCCACGCAAGCATAAAGCCCGAGTCGGATTGGGCGTACGAACCCTAAGTAGTCACGATCATTGGCCAAGTCCTTGGTTTATTGACCGTTCCCAGTGGGCCGTTGGGTTGTATATCGCCCCATGCGGTGCAAACGACACTTCACGCCGCGGTCGTCGTACCGCCGCACGCCCTTCGCGTTGCCCCGAGTGCGCACGTGAAACCTGTGAGAGGACCGCCGTACCTCACAGAAGCCATGAACGCCGGTGTCGGCGCCCTCGCGGCCCAACCCGGCGCGACCGCCTGGTGAGTCTCCGCCCGCGATGCTCGTTTCCTCAGTGTCGTTGGTTTTTTTAACCTTGATCGTTGGGGCCGACGACCGTCGCCTTGACCCCGATGGATGCTCCGTGTGGCCCGCATGCGCTGAAAATAAACAGATGACTGACCGTGACATCCCGTTTTCCACCGTCCCACCGCAGGTCGCGCCGGGTCGTCGACCCCGCGCTCCGCGACGCGTCGCGGAGGGGCGGGTCATCGAAGCCTGTCGTCGGTCCGTCCCGTTCCCGTCGAAACGCCGTCGCCGTCCGCGCGGCCATCCTCGGCGAGGTCACCGACATGATCGGCATCCCCCTCCCCGAGGGAAGGCAGCTCATCGCCACCGTCAAGACCAACCCCCAGGGCGTCCACACCATCAGCCTCCAATGCGAGCCCAACGCGCCGCTCGGACTCCTCCTCCACTGGGGCGTGATTCGATCCGCGGTGTCCCAGGACTGGCAACTCCTCCCGCCCGAGCTCAACCCGCCAGGAACGGTCGTGTACAAGGAGAAGGCCCTCCAGTCCCCGTTCCCAGCCTTCGGCGCCCTCCAGCTCGTACTCGACCCGGGCGTCGACGCCGTCGAGTTCTGCCTCAAGGTTGAAACCACCGGCGAGTGGATCAACGACGGCGGGCGGAACTTTCGCATCGAACTCGGAACCGGATCCGGAACCGGCGCATCACCCGCCGCCCCGCGCGCGCCCACGCAGTCGCAGTCGTTCGCACCCGCCATCGAGCTCGACGTACGCGCGCCGCCCACGCCCTCCTCCCAACCGGCCGCGCCGCCGCAGCACGCGGCGCCGCGGGGATCCTCCGCCGTGAACGACCTCGCCGCCGGCCTCGACGTCCTCTTCGGCGTCGCCGCGTACCTTCGATGGGAGCAGATGGGCAAGCCGGCCGTGGACGAAGACGAGAAGCACCGCATCTACTCCGACGCCGTCAACCACATCACCCAGCGGCTGAACTCAGGGGAGAGCGTCGAGGCGCTGGAGACTGAGTTTGGGGTGCCGCCCGGGTTGGTGAAGCAAACCGCCGCGCTCGCGGCTCCACCCGCCGCCTCGCCCCAGGCGAAGCCCACGCCGCCGCCCGGGTTCACCCCGCCGCCCCCGCCCAAGGCGGCGGCGGCGGCGGCACCTACTCCTGCGCCCAAATACGAGCCGGTCGTCGGCGAGGCGACGCCGATGGACGTCGCCAACCTCTGCGAGGCTCGCGCGAACGGCGCGCAGCTCCTGTGGCGCCGCGAGCTCAACCTCGGGCAGGCGAACGCGGTCAAGCTGATGGTCATCGAGGGCAGGCGCACCGCGCAGGGTACGCTACAGATGATCGTGATGGGCCGAGCCGACCAGGAGCTCGTGCTGCACTGGGCCGGCCTGGACCAGCCCGCGGGGGAGTGGAAGAACCCGCCGCACGGGTGGAGCTCTTCGCCGGAGAACTCGTGGGGCACGGGCGGCGCGAGCTGGGAGACGGAGATGGAGGCGCTCGCGACCGCCCGGGGATGGCACGCGGCCGCCATCGAGGCGCCGTGCGACCGCGACGGCCTCGTCTTTGTCATCCGCACCGGCGACAGCGCTCACTGGATCAAGGATGACGGCCAGGACTTCATGTGCTTCGCCGACGAGGCGACGACGCTCACCGACGTCAGAGCCATCGTCAAGAAGCGCAAGGAGGAGGAGCGCGCGAGGCGTAAGCAAGAGAAGGAGGAGCAGAGGCGCCGCGAGCGCGAGGAGCAGAGGTCATCCCCGCAGAAGCTCAAGCGCGGCGGGCTCAGCACCACCACCATCAAGGAGCCCAAGATGCCGACGCGGCCCGAGGTGATCAAGCGCAAGGATTGGAACCACGACGAGATTAAGATGCACGCCGGCGCGCTCGGGCACGCGGGCGCCGCGGGGAACGTCGCGGGGGGATCCGTGGATAACATCTGCAACGCGGAGCCGGGTGCCACCAAGTCGCTCATGCACCGATACAACGCCGCGTCCGACCTGATCCCCCAATGCAAGGGTGAGGGCGAGGCGGGTCTGGTGGCGATGGCGGTTTGGTTCCGCTTCATGGCGCTCAGGCAGCTGGTGTGGAACAACGATTACAACATCAAGCCCAGGGAGATTTCCGCGGCGCAGCTCAAGTGCACGACGCAGCTCGCGGCTCTGCACAAGGACGACGCCGGGATGCGCGACGTCACCCGCTTCATCATGGCCACCATCGGCCGCGGCGGCGACGGCGACGTCGGTCAGCGCATTCGCGACGAGATTCTCGTGGTGCAGCGAAACAACGAATGCATGGGCGGCTTCATGGAGCAGTGGCACCAGAAGCTTCACAACAACACGTCCCCCGACGACGTACCCATCTGCGAGGCGCTCATCAAGTTCATCGCCGCGGACTGCGACATCTCCGTCTACTGGGACCATCTCCACGCCAACAGCATCACCAAGGAGCGCATGGCTAGCTACGATCGCAAAATCTGCAGCGAGCCGTCTTTCAAGCCGAACCAGTACGAGGGTCTCACCCGCGACCTGAAGGAGTACCTCCGCACCCTCAAGGCTGTGCACTCCGGCGCGGACCTCGACTCCGCGGCGGAGAACGTCATGGGCTACCATCAGGATGCGTGCAAGGGTAAGGAGATCAACATGCCCGCCGTCTCCGAGGTTGCCACCGCTCAGATGCGAACGATCCTGCACAGCGCTCGCACCTTCCGCGACCTCGGCGAGCCCCTCCACTCCATGGAGGCCATGTTGGAGGCCAGGCGCGAGCTCTGGAACTGGACCAAGCCCGGCGGCGCCGACAACGCCCGCCTTAAGGATGTCCTCTACCTCGACCTCGCGCTCGAGTCGGCGGTGCGGCAGGTTGTGGAGGCGAACCTCTCCTCCATGGCGACCCGCGCCCCCGTGGACGTCCTCAAGATGACCGGCCTCACGCTCGAGAACCTCGCGCTGTCCTCCGGCGGTAACGACGAGCTCGTCATCTGCTTACAGCAGTGGCAGGGCGTCGTCAACAGCGCCATGAGCGGCGGGAACGACTGGGCGCTCCAGGCCAAATCCGTCGTCGACCGCGTGAACAACGCTCTCGGTGAAGTATCGCAGCGGTACATCAACGCGCTCCAGCCCACCGCGCACGCCATGGGCGGCAGGCTCGGCGTGGACGGCCACGTCCTCGACATATTCTCCGAGGAGGTTGTACGCGGCACCCCCGCGGCGCCCCTCTCCCAGATGCTTCGCGCGTTGGACCCGCGGCTGCGAGAGATGTCCAACATGGGCTCGTGGTCCATCATCTCCCCGGTGGAAGCCGCGGGGGTCATCGAGGTCATCGACGACCTCAAGGATGTCCAGAACAAGACGTACCAAATCCCAACCGTGCTCATATCCCGCAGAGTGGGCGGCGAGGAGGATATCCCACCCGGCGTGGTGGGTCTCATCACCCCCGACATGCCCGACGTCCTCGCGCACACCTCGGTTCGCGCCAGGAACGAACGCGTCCTCTTCGCCACCGTGTTCGACGCCGGTCGCATGGCCGAGCTGGAAGGTATGCACGGCCAGGCGGTGAACTGCGCGCCGGTGGGTGCCGACGACCTGCGGATCACACCCGTGGACCCGTCCTCGCTCGGCGCGGCGCCGGGCTCGGGCGCGGTGAATTTGTCCATGTCGGCGCCACCCTCCGGCGTCAACATCGCCAAGCGCGAGTTCATGGGCCGATACGCGGTTCCCTCGCCCGAGTTTGACGGTTCGATCGTGGGTGGCAAGTCCCGGAACTTGCAGGAGCTCCGCGGGCGGTTGCCGGACTGGATCAACCTCCCCGCGCAGGTTGCACTTCCGTTTTGTACCTTTGACGCGGTGCTCGCGCATCCCAACAACGGGCACGTCGGACAAAGTCTGCAGGGTTTACGCCGGGAGTTGGAACACCTCGACTTTAGCGACCAAGTGGCGTTCCAGGACCTGCTCGGGCGGATCCGGTCGTGTATCATGCAGATGGTGCCCACGCCCGAGCTCGTGGATGAGATGGCGAGGTCGTTCGCGGCGGAGCGGCTGCCGTGGCCTCAGGGGAACTTCGGCCCGGCTGGCGCGGGGGGCGACGGCGCCGCGGCGCAGGCTTGGGCGGCCATCACCGGCGTGTGGGCGTCCAAGTACAACGAACGCGCGGTGCTGAGCTGCCGCAAGGCTGGTCTGAGCCACGAGAATGTCTCCATGGCGGTGCTGTGCCAGCCCGTGGTGCAGTCGCAGTACGCCTTTGTGCTGCACACCACCAACCCGCAGACTGGCAACCCCGACGAAATCTACGGAGAGATTGTCTGCGGCATGGGAGAGGCGCTCGTGGGCAACTTCCCGGGCCGCGCGCTGAGCTTCGTGGCGAGGAAGGATGACCTGACGAACGCCAAGGTGACCGGCTTCCCCTCCAAGGCGAACGGCCTGTTCACCGACGCTCCGACGCTCATCTTCCGATCGGACTCCAACGGCGAAGATCTCGAGGGTTTCGCGGGTGCCGGTCTCTACGACTCGATCCAGATGCACGAGGCGGAGCTTCGACCGGTGGACTACTCGAAGGATCCCATCGTGAGCGACGAGATGTTCCGCGCGCAGGCGCTCGCGGCCATCGCGCACGCCGCGCACGAGATTGAGCAGGCGCTCGGATCGCCGCAGGATATCGAGGGGTGCATCGCGGCGGACGGCGCTCTCTACGTGGTGCAGACGAGGCCGCAGGTTTAGAAAACGCATCCGCACATGGTAAGGCCCGGGGCTTAAGGTCCCCGCGGCATATTCGGTTAACTTAACTCAATTTAAGGCGCAGCAGTTTAGGAGCTTTCCGCGAGGAACGCCAGTATTTTTATGTACCCATTTGTTTTCAGATTACATCCGCAGCGGCGTCGTCGGCTTGAACACCTCCGGCGCGAACGGCCAAGCCTTATCCACCACATCCGCGCTCTGCTTAATCTTCGAACGATCCGCCTGCTGCTTCTCCCACCCCGCCAGGAGCTCCTGCGCGATCCTCTTAGCCTTCTCCTGCTCTCGCGTGTGGGCCATCGCCTCTTCCCGCTTGCCCCGTTCGATTCGCTCGTTCCCCATCCGTACCCAGTGCTCCCGCTCCTCTCGCTCCTTCCGTGTCTTCTCGTCCATCTGTCCCTGAAGGAAGACGCCGAGCTGGTTCACGTGCGACTCCTCCCTCGCCGCGTCCGCCGCGTGGTTGTTCGTAACCTTGGGAGTAACCCCACCCGCGCTGCCCTTCTTGTACGCCGCAACCGCCGAAGCGTACTCCCTGTTAAACTTTGCGAGTTGATTCCTGTCCTGGCCCTTCGCGCCCGATCCCGCCGTGTGGAACAGGTACCCGATGGACTCCGCGGGGTCCACGGGCCTGGAGATTACGTTCGTGATGGCGCGAGCCGCGAGCGCCTTGGCCGCCGCCGCGGCTTCCTCCTCGGCCAGCGCCTTCGCCTCCGCGACGACCCTCTCCTCCTCCTCGCGCCGCGCCAGCTCGATGGTCCTCGCCACCGCCGCCTCCTCCTTCGCCCGTGTGATGGCGACGTTCTCAGCCTCGAGGTCACGCAGAAGGGGAAGGTAGTGGACGAACCGGCCGGTGCGGCCACCCGCGTGCGTTTTGAGCAAATCGAAGAGGAACCCCGCGGTGACGTCGTGAATCAACCCGCGGCATTCCTCCCCGTTGAGCACGCGCTCCAGGACGAACCTGTCGATGCATCCGCTGCCGATGCGGTCGAGCTTGCCGCAGATGGCGATGAACCGGTCGCCCGGGTCCGTCGCCGCGGTGGGCGCCGCATCGATGGGGCGGTTGTGAAGCGGCGCGGGGAGTTGAGTCGTCGATTCCTCAACCTGCGGCGCGACTCGCTCGGCGACAGCCTTGAGCTCCGCCGCCTTCTTCGCCGCCTCGTGCTGCGCGAGTGGGTGGACGTTGGTCACCTTATCGGTGAGTTCCTTGGGCTCGCCGATCTTGAGATACCGCCTGCGGACAACCTCGGGCTTCTCCTCGCCCATGATGTCGTAATCGTTGAGGAAGGATTGGTAAAAGACAAACTCGACGCGGCCGTGGACGTTGGTCAGACGCGCAAAGGTGAAGTCGACGTCGACCGGACGTTCGGTGTCGAGGCACTGCGCGATGCGATCGAAGAACTCTTTGAGGACGTGCGTGACGCCGGCTTTGTGGAAGCCGCATCGCTTGGAGAGGCCGAGGGAGTTTATGCGCGTGTACGTCGCGGGCTTCTTGAGGAAGAATCGAGCCCTCTTCTGGGGCAGCACGTCGAACTTGGGGTGGAGGACGAAGACCGGCGCGCGGACCGACGCGCCGCCGTGAAGAAGGTCGGTACACCGACCCACGGCGAAGCTGCCGAGGCCGGGAAGCGATACGCCCTGGGGAAGGATAGGAAGGAGGTTGGGGAGTGGGGAGTGCGTTAGAACTTTGCGTTAAAAAACGGACGCGTGGACAGCTGTGCGCGCGGGTGGGCTCGATCGCGCACGCTCGACGGGCCGAACGCGCGGCTCGCCCGCTCGAGTCGTCATATCACGGTGATGTAAGCCACGCGAGAACCGATTGGGCGCCGGCCGTGCGACGCACCTTGTTGTTCCTGATGGCGTTGAGGATGAAGTCCATCAGCCCGAGCCACGCTGCTCGGCACTGGACGTCGCTGATGCGCATGCGCTCGCAGTACGCCCCGGCGCTCACGTCATCGGAGATGCTCGCGATGGTGACCACAGGTGTTTTCGCATCGTCCGTCATCGTCAAGGGGTTGGCGAGCTTCCGTGGGAACGGCTCAGCGCCTGGCGATATGCGCACAGCGCCGTCCAAGCGCAAACAACAACGAGAACCTCGCAACGGTCACGGCGGGCCAAAAAAAACAAAGTCTGGCACGAATTTCCATCTGAGAGCACTCTGGAGGGCGTAGCGTTAAGGACCCCTTCCATCGGCGTTCGGGGCGAGATGGACGGGTCCGCGGGTCCCATGGGGACCTCTAACCCGCCTCCGACCGCGCCCAAGGCTCCCCCGCGGTACAAACCCGGCCCTTGGAAGCACAACACGAGAGTCGCGCTGGCCCTGATCCCTTCGATCGTCGTGGTCGTGAGCGACGGCGGGAGGCTGATGATGGGCACGCTGGTGGTGGGCATGATGGTCGTGTACATCCTCGACGTGCTCAAGATGGCCGAGGCGGCGCTCATCTCGCTGTGGTGCACCCTCGTGGGCGTGTACCTCGCCATGCTCGTCGCCACCGACCTCTTCACTCCCGCGAGATCGCCCCTGAGCTCCATCGCGCTGCTCCTCTCCAACTGCCTCTGCCTGTTCCTCGCCGGGATCTGGGCCACGCTGCAGTTCCGATGGGTCCAGCAGGGCTACCCGGGCGTCGCACTGGCATGCGAGCGCGCGCTCTTCGCCGCGATACCCCCCGTGTGCGGCGCCATACTCGGCTGGACGGTGATCACGTCAGTGGGCGCGGGCTCGGCGCCGTTCTACGCCGCGGGCGTCTTCGCGTGGCTCTACGGAACCTTCTCGTTCCCATTGCCGAGCTCGTTCCGTGGACCTAGGCAAAGCTCGAAGGCGCCGCGGCGAGGCGGGTGGAACGGCGCGGATCCCGACGCGATGGTCCTGAGCGCGGGTGAAGCCGCCGCGCATTGCGCCACGCTGTGCCTGGCGCCGGCGGCGAGCTACGTCGCCGCGCATCTACCCACGATGAACCCGACCGTCGCGAGTTACGGGTCTTTAATCGACGGGTTCGAGCACGTGTGTTCCGTGGCGTTGTTGCTATCGTTCCCGATGTTGTTCCTGTGCGTGTTTGCGGGCAAAGGCTCGCTGTGGTGGGTGCCCGGGATGGAGGATGCCGACTCGATGAAATTCGCGAGGTCGACGGCGGCGGCGCTCGCGCTGGTGCTGTTCACCGGCGGGCTGGAGGGCCGGGTGATTTTCCACGGATTCGGGGAGTACGTCAGGCTGCCCGGCGTCGTGGGTATCGGGATGGTGACGCTGGCGGTGTACGGCGGGTTACTGGCTGCGATCGCGGCGCTCTCCGGCGTCGTGGGCGCCAAGAACGGGGTACCGACTGAGATTTACCAAAGCGTGCTGGTGATGTCCGGATGCGCCGCGGCGTTGGCGACGGGCGCACCGCCGTGGATGTTGCCTTTCTCGGCGCTCGCCGCGATCGGGGCGTCCAGGTTTTATCTTCACAGGAACGTGGGTGACCTCGTGATGTTCGTGAGCGGCGTCGGCGCGTGCGGCGGGTGGTTTCTGTGGTTTAACTTTTGGAACCTCGACGTGTCCATCGACGGGTTACCGCTATCCGAGCTCTGCCAGCTCATGTTCCTCGCGCTCTGCGCCGCGGCGTTGGCGCCCGGGTTAGCGCACGTCCGCGTGGATCCCTCCAGTCTCGGTTTACTCGTGTGTCTCCACGCGATGGTGTTCGCGCGGTGCGAGGACGCGTTGCACTCCGAGTCGCTGGAAGACGGAGAGCCCATGTACCCCGCGTACCTGGTCCTCCTCACCTCCGCGCTCGGCATTCTTCTCGCGCGGAGGCTGGAGCGCGGCGGGCAGGTGACGGTGCCCACCGCGTGGATGATGCGGTGCGTCTACGCGGGTAAGCTGGCGCTGGTCATGTTACCCGGGTCCAGGGCGCTGGTGCCCTGCGTGCTGGTGTCCATGGCGGCGACGGCGCCTTTCGCGTTTGACCCATCCGCGGGGGGGAGCTCGGACGGGCTCGCGCGGTCCGCCCGGATGTCCACGTGGCGGGGTTTGGCGCACGTGGCGTCACTCGGCGCGGCGATGGTCCACGCGCGTTTCGCGGTGTTCGACGTGGTGTTCGCGGTGACTGGCCACCGTCCTTCCGACGCGACTCTCTTCGGCGGGTTGCTGCTCTGCACCGGCGCGGGGTCGACGCCGCTGGCTAAAAAGTATTTCTCGCACGTCCCCGGCGCCCGAAGGCTGCTCGCGCTCGTGGTGACGTGCGGCGGGACGTTGGTGTCGTTGAGGCCGCCGATGCCGTGGAAGGGTGAGCTTGGTTTTTGGTACGATGCGGATCACGTGCCGGACACGGAGCCCGACGACGAGGACGTCTACGGCGATCGGCGCGACGCGAGCGGCCGCGGGTACAGCGCTTGGCTGCTCATCGCGTGCGTGTTGATGGGCGTGTTCGTGGCATCCGCGCCCAAGCCCCGGCGCGGCGCGACCGGGACGCACGCGACGCCCGCGCCGCTCAGGGCGGTGCTCTCCGCCGCGTCCGGTGCCTCGCTCGGGCTGTACCTGTCCGTGGAGTACTTCCCGGGTTTCCGCGGCGATTTCGTCGCGAACGTTTGCCTGTGCGCGGCGTGCGCGTTGTGCGCGGTGTTCCTCGCGTTCACGTACGTGCCGTCGGCGTCGTCACCGGCGGTTATGCCGCACGTGTTCGTGGCGTACCTGGTGTGCCTGGGTGTCGCGTTCTGGACCAGGCGTGAGGGCGGGTCCGGGTCGATGTTTGACTCCGACGGCGGCCGGTACGATTTCGCGGCTTCGTCGCGGGCGGAGGAGGCGCGTCTCGGGCTCGTGGGCGTCTGCGCGGGTCTCACGGCGCAGATCGCGTTCGCGCTGAAGCTCAAGGTGGCGGCGGTGTCCGCGCACCCACACGGTAAGCGGCATGTTCATCACGGTGGACGTGGGACCATGAAGGGATCCATGAACGCGAAGGGGTCGAGGTTCCGCCCGTTTGCGGGCCGGTCCCCCGCAAAGTTCAAGTCCTCCTCCGCCGCGCTGGCGCAACGCGCCATGCGTGCCATGCGCGTGGGGTGGATGCCGGTGGTGGGCAACGTCGCCACGTTCGTCACCTTCGCGTCGTGTACGATATTGGCGACGTGGGCGCGCCCGGAATCCCCGTTCGTCGTCTTCGCCGTCGCGCCCGTGTTGCTTTTACTTCACGAGGATGAGTTCATCTTTGACGCGTTGTCGGGGACCCAGCGGTACGTCCCTCCGTTGGCGGCGATCGTGATATCGTTGACGTACAACGCGGTGGCGGATGCGTTGGACGGCCCGCCCACCGCGCACGCCGCGTTGGGCGTCGGCGGGGACCTCGGGTGGACGGTCAAGAACGCGCTGTGCGCGGCGCTCGCGTTGCCGAATTCGTGGTTTTTGGCCGAGTATTTGTGGAGCTTCTCGGCGACTGGCGGGTTGGTGATGGCGACGTTCGCGCCGCTGAACGTGCTGGTGGCGACGGTGGGTGACGTGTTGTCCGCGAGGGTGTTGGCGTGCGTTTCGTTGACGTGCGCGATCGTGCAGTGGGGCACGCAGCGAACGGTGCGAGTCGCGGGTCTGAAGGCGCTGTGATGAGTCGAACGGTTTTTCCTTATTAGAGCTACAGTGGTATTAGATGGTAAAAGCTATTGCGAGCGGTCTAGTTGCGTGCGATCAAACAGTCAATCAAAGCGGCGTGCGGCGTGCGTGCGGTCTGGTCGTTAGACTTTACATGGCATCCTCAGCCATGGAGACGGCGCGGCCCATGGCCATGGCCTCCTCCTCCACGACGGCGTCGACGGCACCCTCCACGCGAAGAGGCTCGGCAGCCTCGGCAGCCTCGTACGCGGCGACGGCTTCGACGGTCTCCTCGGCGACGGGCGCGGGGGCGACGACGGCGGAGTCGAAGTCGACAAACTTGGACACGGGGGCCGCGGCGGGGGCCTCGACCTGGGCGGCGAAGGACTCGTCGTAGAAGGTGGAGGTGAAGAGCTCGTCGTCGGAGGATGAGAACATTCCGGTGATGGGGCCGCCGATGAGCTTCTCGACGATGAACATGGCGACGAGGCCGACCATGGCGCCGCGGCCGTTGGTGCGCTCAGCCTCGACGGTGAAGGGGCGCTCGATGTTCTTGAAGGTGGTGGGGTTGGCCTTGTACTCGTCGGTGTTCTGCATGTTGGGCATGAACGACGCGAGGGTGATGAGGCCGGACGCGAACACGATCGAAGGAACGTGGTGCGCGAACTGGGCGGTGAAGGACTCGCCGGTGGAGAGCTCCGCGCCGAGGCCGGCGACGAAGGCGATCTGCGCGACGCGGCCGTTGATGGTCTCGGGGGCCCAGCCGCCGAAGGACATCGCGCCGAGGAAGCTGTCCTTCATGGAGACGGGAGGGGCCGCGACGGCCGCCTCGACGACGGGCTCGTCCACGGACATCTCGGCGCGGGCCACGATCGCCGCGCGGCGGGTGGACTTGGTCGCCTTGACGGCGGGGCGAGCGCCGAGGGCGACGCGGGAGGTGAGGGAGAGGGACATGGCCATTGTTGTTGAGGTGTTTGGTGTTGGTGGTGTGCGTGTGTGCGCGTGGAAGTGTCCGCTGAGGATAGCGTAACGCGTTGGAAAAAGCATCCGAAACGTTGTGGTCCTCGGAAAGTGGTGCGAAGCGACGTGGCCTTCTCAGCGACTCCCACTCGTCACTTGTTTTCGCATTTGGTCGTGTGCATCGTACGTGAACCAGTATGGAATCGTAGCCAAATGAAGAATAAGAAAAACGGCATCGCCACCACAGAGTATTTCGGTTACGTGTATTTTCCAATTCAATGCGAAAATTGGGCTTCGGTACCAGACCTGTATCGGCAGAAACGGAAAGCAAAAAGTCCAACATCCTCTCCACATTCGAGGCCGCGCGAGGTGAAGGAAGATGAGGGATGTCGAGGAGGGGACCGCGTTGCTCGGGGAGCGGCGGTGGACAAAACCCAGGGAGGGAACGTCCGCGGCGCGGGTAGCGGCCGTTGCGGTGTCTGCTCTGGCGACCGCCGCGCTCATCGCGGTCGTCGGCGTCTCCGTGCTCTCCGCGCGAGGAGTGACGCGCGAGCCAATCTCAGAGTTGGGCACTGGGCGCCAGCAGGCGGGGAGTTTTGTAACCGCAACCGCGCGACGCTCGCTGGGCCCGATGTGCACCGAGGACGACCGGCTGATGCCCAGCGTCTTCCTCATCGGCGTGGAGAAGTGCGGCACGACGTCGTTATACGACGACATGACCGCGCACATCCCCGCGCTCAGGCCCATGCACGACGACAAAGGCGCGCCCGCGAAGGAGATGCGATACTTTGACACCGGCGGGCGATTCGTCAACATGCTCAAGTGGAACAAAGACCCGACGCCGTTCCGCGAGTGGCTCACGCAGCACGCGGACACATGCGGAGCAGTGGCCGATACGTTAGCGGACGAGATGCGACGGCACGACAAACAAGACCCCTTCGACATGGCGTCGTCGAGCACCCCGAGGCTCCACGTCGACGGGACACCCGCGTACTTCAACGCCGGGATGGCCGCCAAGATCGCCGCGGAATACCCCGAACCGGCGCAACGCCAAAGAATCAAGTTCATCGCCACGGTGTGCGACCCGACGACGAGGTTACAGAGCGCGTTCACGTTCTTCAAGACGCTGTACCAGGGATGGGGAGGTGAAGAGGCGGCGCTGCTGGAGAAGAACCTGTACACGCATTACTTTCGAACGTACGCCGACTGGCTCAAACAAACCGTCGCCGCGTTCCCAGAGGCGAGCGAACCGGGCGGATTGTTGGAGAACCCGGCGGCGCACATGGACGAAGGCGACGTGGACGAGGACGCGGGAGAAGGCGAAGGGGACGAGTGGGACGAGTCCAAGGAGGAGCACGTCCGTATGAAGAACATGTTCGGCGAGGTTGTCAAGACGCGATACGCGGCTGTGTTGCGGGAGTACATCGACGCCGGGTTCACCGCGGACCAGTTCCTGGTTCTTCCCAACTCGTACTACTTCGATGACCCGGGCGGTGCGCTGCGAGACATCGCGTCGCACGTGGGTGTCACGTCCGTGGGTTTGGATTCGATCGAGGGTGCGGCGCACAGTAACAAAGGGCACGCGAGCGCAGCGGCTAAAAAGAGGCTTGTGGGCGACGTGCCCGAGGTCGACGCGGCGGCGTTGCGGGGGTACCTCGAGCCGCAGCTGGAGGGGCTACGGGACCTGCACTGCGAGGAGGGTTTGAAGATGGCGGCGTGGGGCGGGGGTACGTCGGTGGAGAGAGAGCGGTACTGGTCGTTCATGCCAAAGGGTGCGAAGGCGGACTGCGAATAGAACCGGGGATGAACATCCCCAGCGGTCAAAATATTTTATTGAAACTGATAAAATTTTGACAAGCGCAAGCAATCCGCCCCCGCACCGCTGTGTCGTACGCAGCGATGGCGAGCGAGTCCACTCCGCCGGTCGAAGGCGCGGAGGCATTCCGCGTGCCCGATGGCGCCACCTCCGTCGAGGTCGGCAAGGAATTCGCGGCGCTCAAGGTGGTCCCCAAGGATGACGAGAAGGGCGACAAGAACTTTCCGCCGCATCTGCACGCCGCCGTCGAGCTCTTCTGCTTCGTCAAGCGGCCGGAGTGCGCCAAGCGGCTCGTGGACCGGGTGAGCGGGTACCTACGCGTGCTCAGAGAGGGACCCGACGGAAAGGGCACCAACGGGATGGGCCAGGCGGCGGTGTGCTGGTCCTGCGGCCACGTGGGTCTGCCCAAGAACACGGACGCAGTCAGCAAGGGTGAATCCGCGAAGTGCGGAGGGTGCGGGGACTCGGAGCAGACGAACTTGGTCAAGGTGACGCAGCCCGACGGGACGGTCGTCCCGTGGATCGAGCTCAAGACCAAGGACGGGGACAAGAAGTGATGTACTATCGTAGCCTAACTTATTATTTTACCTATCGTGTACCTACTTGTATCGATCGACTCATTCACACGTAAAGGAAGCCGACGTCGGCGCCGAAGGACGGCATCTTCGAGTGCGTCAGCGCAACCTCCACGGCCACCGTCCCCGGCGCGTGCCCGGGGGATATGCACTCCAGGTCCATGTCAACCCCGCCGAGCTGTGTCCTCGCGTCCGCCAGTAACTCCGCGCTCTTCGCGTCCACCGCCGGATCGTGATACACCACCGGCCGGGCGGGAACGGCTATTGTTCCGAACCTGCAGTCGAGCCAGTCGGGGGGAAGCGCGGTGGACAGCGCCAATCGCACGAGCGTCCCGCCGTCGCTGAAACCTTCGTCGATGTCCGCCTTGATCGGTGACGTGGCACCCGTGCTCTGGAACCAGAGCATGTTGGTCCCGGTACCCTCGGAATCGCCGCCGCAGGACCCGCCGCGAGCGCACGCCGTCACCGGCCTTAAACCGTTCGCCGTCGGCTGAACCACGGAACCATGGCCGTTTCTGTCGTACTCGAGGTCTTTAGACGCGTCGGAAACCTCCGCGAGCGCCCTGGAGGACTCGTCGCCGTGGTCGGGTCCCCACCAGGTGACGCCTTTACCGCCCTGGCCCGGCCGTCGTACGATGGGAACGCCCGCGGGTACCTCGCACGTGATCACGGAGGACGACACGATTCGCGCCGGGGACGCCGACCCGGCAAAGACGCAGCTCGTCGAATCCGAGTTTGAATCCACGAGGTGCCCGCCTTGTGACGCGTCACCGGGCCCGGCGAGGTGCTCGCCTCCCACGGACACCACCTCGGCGCCCCACGATAGCCTCGGGAACACCACCTTGACCCTCGCGTCGGGGCTGATGGAGAACTGAACGTTAGCCGACCCGAGCGCGTTTTTTTGAGACGAGCCGTCGGCGAAGACCCGAACCGGGACGAAGCCCGCGGACGTCAGCCGCGGGGGAACCACGCACTTGACGGACCCGAGACCCGAGATGGACCCGGGCCCGCGATGAAGCCACGCGCCGGTGACGAACACGTCCCCGAACGCGCATCGAACGGGCGCGGAGTGGTCGTTGAAACCGGCGACGTTCATGACCTCGTGCGCGACGCCGCCGTGAGCCGACCCGCCGCTGGGCACGCCGACGCCGTCCACGCCCCTCGGCTCGAACCCCCGGAGGTAATGCGAATCGACGCGGATATGATCCGCCGCGGTGGTTCGTCGCCACTCGATCTCCGCGACGTTCGCGTCGAGCGACGCGCCGACGACGACGCTTCGTCCACCTAAAGAGGGCGCGACGCACGAGAGCTTCTCCGCGGATATCGACCTCGCCGCGACGGGCCCGACGGGACCGAAGTGGCATCCGTAACGTGAACCGTCGCCGTCGGCGTCGTCCTCGGCGTGATGCAGCCGCGACGCGGTGACCGTCACGACGACGCCGCCGCCGCCGGACACGCGCGCGGGTTTCACCGATTCGATCGTCGGACGCGGGACAACCGCGAACGCGCCGCGGGATTCACCGATCGCGAAAGCCTTCGCCGCTTCGGCGACGGAAACAGAGTCGGACTCGCTCGATCGCGACGATTCATATTCAGCGAGCGCGGATCGCGCGGTGGGCGGCCCGTCGGTTCCCCACGCGCACGCCACCCGCACCGCGCGCGTCTCTGACATCCACGGGGGCGGAGCCTCGGCGCACCTCGAAACCGCGGACGATACTCGAAGCATCTTCGTCGCGAAGGACGACCCGAAGAGGCACCAGCACTCGTCGTGGAGGACATCCTGGCCGTGAAGCCTCAGCGGGCGGCTGCCCGTGGTGGCGAACGGGAGCACGGTACGGAGCACCGCGTTCGATGCGCGCTGCGTCGGGGTGGACGCGACGGTGAGCGCGTCGCCGTCGCGCGACGCGGGCGACGCGGACTTACCCCCCGGCGCGCCCGACGGGTCCATCCGACTCGCGTCCACCGTGAACTCGATCGAAGCCGTCGAACTCGCCACCGAATCGGACCCGCCGGTGACGACGACGGGAACGGCGTCGCGCGCGCCGTTGTGCGCGGGCGCGGTGCACCGAACCTCCACCGCGGACGCGTGCGTCGCGGCGATGGGACCGATCGTGCCCACGCGGCAGTGCGTCCGCTCCGAGTCCACCGACGCGAAGCCTCGGCCGGTCACCGCCAACGCGGGCGACGCCAGCCAGTCCGCGCGTCCCGGCGTCACCGCGAGCGTCACGATCGGCGCGCGATGCGAGAAGGGAACCGCGCGGAGGACGCCCGGGGACTCGACCCACACCCCGTCGATCGCCGCGCCCAGCGACACGGTGTCCTCCTTGTCCACGCTCGGGGCTTCGCAGACGACCACGCTGGACGACACGACCTTCCCGACGCTCGCGACTTGCCCGAAGTGACACCACGCGCCGCGTGAATCGTCGATGCGAAACGAAGACGCGCCGGGCGCGCCGGTCAGCGTGATGAGCGACCCGCCCTCCACGCTCGCGGCCGCCGGGGACGCCGCCGCGACGATCGGATCGTCGACGTACTGCATCTCGATCGCGTTTCTTCCGCGAGACGCCGAGAAAAACGGAGAGGCGCCGGCGTCCGCCGGGTCCTCCCCGCCGAACGCGGCCGTCTCGGCGTCGAACCCGAGCGCGACGACGCGGAACGTGGGCCCGCCGACGACACGCACGCCGGGCGCGGGGAAACGCGCGAGCAGAGGGCCGGCGCCGCGGCCCCCGCACCCTCCGAGGCACGCCGCGCGTTCACCGACGCCGGATTCGCCGAGGACAGTCGCCGTCAGCCGCTCCGACTTGAGTACCCCGCCGCCGACGCTCGCGGACACGAGCATCGTCGGCCCGCCCGCGCGTCGCGCCATCGCGAAGGCACCGTTCACCGACACCGACACCGGCTCGCGGAACGCGAGCGTCGCGTTGGCGTCGAACGCGCCCAGCGCGGAGACGGCGACTACGCCGGGAGCCTTCGCCGGCGTGACGCACCGGACGACACCGGACGACCCCCACGCCGCGCTCACCGGCCCGACGCTCCCGAAGCGGCACGCCATGTCGCTGACGTCCGCGAACCCGATGCCGTGCAGCGATACGGCGGACCCGCCACCCGCCGGGATGGACGCGGGTGACACGGAGGTGAGGGCGGCGGGCGCGGGGAAATGCTTGAAGGACCGGCAGCCGGATTCGGTCGACGCGCAAGGACCGCCGCCGCCTCGGTTGGAAGTGGGCGCCGCGAGGTCCACGCGGCGCGTCCACGCGGACGCGGACGCGGACGTCTTGGACGTCAGGGACCGCGCGGGCCGGCGCTCGTCGGTACCGGGTAGGATCTCGCAGGTGGCCACCGCGGAGGATACGGACCGCGCTCGGACCGAGATTCCGTCGCCGTAAAAGCACCAAAAATCAAACCCACCGGCTCTGCGTTGATGCTCGCCCAACAGCGTCAGCGTCGCGTCGCGCCCCGAGACGACGTCGCGCGGGATCACCGCGTGAACCTCCGGTTGAGTGTACACCTCTATGTCGCCCATGGCGGCCGCGACGGACGCGAGGAGAGTGGTGGTGGTCGAGGAGTCGGCGGCGGGTCCCGGCGCGGCGACTGAAATCGTCGTGAAGCCGCTCGCGACGGATGGTAAACCTCCGCATCTCGTCCACCCCGCGCCCTTCTTCGTCGCGCTCGCGAACCCGTCGTAGTCACCCAGCACGCAAAGGTACCCGGTGGGCACCCCACCGCCCAAACCCTCGGTGTACGCGTCCACGGCGCCGTCCACCGTCCCTTCCGATGAGATGGAAACGGGCGCCGGCGACGACGCGCTTCGCCGTCCTCCGGCTCGATAGCCATCCCCGTTCGTGACGTACACGAACGTTCCCCCGCCCACGGCGCCCAACACCGCCACGGTCACCGCCCCGGATGTGTGCGCGGGCGTGGTGCATCGCACGGCGGTGTTACCGAGTGGGGAACCGGCTATCGGCCCGATCGCGCCGATACGACACGAAGCTCTGGAAAATTCCCGCGAGAACCCGCCCCCTTGAACCGTCACCGCGGAGCCACCCGAGGACGGCCCGTGGCTCGGACCCACCGCGCTCACCTCCGCCGGATGCGGCCGGGCCCAAGCGACAGGTCCGTTCGCGACGGTGCCGGATCCCAGCCCGCCAGCCTGGGTACCTCTCGGGACGAGACCCAGCGTCACGACCGATTCACCCGAGGCGGCCGCCGTCGACAACGTCTTCACCCCGGGCTGCTCGCACCGCGCCGCCGTGGACGACAGCACGTTCGCCTCCGTCTCCGCGACGCCGTTCCAGACGCACGTCAAACCGCGGAAGAAACCGGCGCCGTACACGTCGAAGACGGCGTTCTCCCCAGCGGTCGCCGTCGCCTCGCCGCCGCCGCCGCCGCCGCCGCCGGTCACGCGAACGGCGACGGGCGCGAGCCGAAACTCGACGTCGATCCCCCGCAAAACCTCCACGCCCCCCGCCGCGACGACGCGCGCGGAGGCGAACCCCGCGGGCGCGAGCGGCGGACGACATTCCATGTCATGTCCGCCGTTCGTGCCCAGAACGGCGAGGGAGGCGTCGTCGTCGCCGACGGACGCGACGGCGCCGAAGACGCATCGAGCGGCGCCGTCGTCGAGCCACCGGGCCAGCGCGGCGAACGATGGCGTGGACGCGCCCGTCGTTCGGTACACCCGCGTCGTCGCCAGCCGCACGTCGCCGTCGATCGTCTTGCTCGCGTTGGCGGTGGATCCAGATCCCGCGGAGGATGTCCTCGCGGGGAATAACGCGGGAATTCCAACCCCCGACCCGCCGGCGTCGACCACGGTTACGAAAACGTCCCCGGCGCTCGACGACACCGGACCGGCCACCGGTACGTTCAAACGTGGAGCCGCCGCGGGGGTCACGCAGCTCAGCGACCCGGACGATTCCCTGTGCGCGGTGATCGGACCCACGGAACCGACGCGGCACACCACGGCGTCCGCGGAGGGCGGAAACGCGCGTCCCCCGATGGCCAATCGGCTCCCCCCCGCGGCGGCGGCGACGGACGGCGACGCCGCGAACGTCGCGAGCGACGACGGCCACGCGCTGAGCGCCTGCCCGTCCGTGGACCATCCCAGCGCGTGCGTCCCGAACTCCACCGCGAGCGCGCGGGTATCCCCCGCGGATCCCGCGCCCTGCGTAGGAACCGCGGGCGCCTCGCAAACCGCGAGCACCGAAGACACCACGACCGCGTCGACACCCGTCGAATCCGCGCCCGTGGTGACAAAGAGACACATCGCGGGTGATTCCCCGTGTCCGAACCCGCCGCTCCCGGCGTGAAGGTCGGCACCGTAGACCCAGACCGGGTACCCGCCGTGGGACGGGCCCTCGCGGGGTGCGATGCGTCGGGACTCCGGCGTCGGCGCAAACGCGAACGAGATCGATCCTGAACTCAACCGTCCGGAACGTCCTCCCGACGCCGCCACAGCCACGAAACCCCCGCCGGGCCGCGGACCCGCGACGCACCTGAACGTATACGCGTCGCGGGTACCTTCGTCCGCGCCGGCGTCGTCCGCGCACGCGAACGCGTTGGCGAGCGCGGCGGCGACCGCCGCGGGCCGGCTCCCGAAAAAGTCAATCGCGGATCCCCCACCGATCGACGCCGTCGACGGAATCGCGATGAAAGAACCGGCGTCCGCGTCCAACCCACCTTCGCCCCCTCTATCCGGGTACTCTATCGTCCGCCAGTCGTGCCCGCCCGTCGCGGGGTCGCGCACGTCGTGGTACGCCAGCTGTGTGTCCGCGCGTGAAATGAACGGCGCGACGCACGAGACGTGACCCGGGGAGGCGGAGGAAGCCGACACCCACGCGGTTCCAACCGCGCACCCCGGACCGTTACCCGCGACGTCCGCGCCCGCGCCGTCGCCGTCGCCGTCGTTCCCGCCCGCTCCATCCGGCTTAAGTCCGTCGTCCCGGGAGGACGTCCCGGTGCTACCGACGAACCCGCCGCCGTAGACGGTCAGATAAGTCCCGCCCGCGAGAGACGTAGCCGACGACGCGACGACTCGGGATACAAACGGCCGCCGGCGCGACCCCAGCGCCAACCCCGGAACCCCCGCGTCGCTCGCGCCCGGGACCGGGTCCGAGGCGCCGCCGCCGCCGCTCCTCGCGACGACGTCATCGAGGAATTCGCCCGAGGATGCGGCGCGCGCGGTTTCCGCGGCGACGGCGTCGAACGGATCTTCCGAAACCAACGCGAGCGATCCGACGCCCGGCCTGGTCGCCGGCGCCTCGCACACCACGAGCGCTGACGACACGACGTGCGCGTTCACGAAGACGGAACCCGAACCGCCGCGACCTGGCGACCCCCCGCCTGTGGGGGAATCGAACCGGCACGAGCCAGCGGCGTGGAGGTGCGCGCCGCGGAGCGCGACGACGGCTCCGCCCGTCGAATCAATCTCGGACGGCTTAACACTTCGTAGGATCCACGCGGGGGAATACTCGAACGACCTCGCGCCGCGCGGGGTGACCACGGCGCGACCGCCGCCCTCGTTGCGCCCCGCGCCCGCCCTGTCGGGCCAGCCCTTTGGGGTCGTGATGGTGATGCCGACGGCGATGAACCCGCCGGCTGGACGACCGAACGGCGGTGTGACGCACGCGAGTGTGGATCCGTCTGTGGAGACGTGCGACGGATGGACGATGTGCGGGCCGAACTGGCACGCCATGTCTTTGGTGAACCCCGCGCCGTGGAAGGTGACGCGCGTGCCGCCCAGCGCTGGCCCGCGGTTCGGTAGGAGGTCGAGCGCGTAGACGTTCCCGCCGACGTGCGCGCCGTTGTCGATCGGGTCGTGCGAGCCCGCCGCACCGCCCGCGAGAATTCCCGTCAGCAGCGCCAGCCGCAGCAGCAGCGACGGCGCCGATATCCCGCGATACCGAGCCGAGGACGCGGGGGCGTTCCGGTGCCCATCGCGGTTTGGAAAACCCCGCGCGTCGTCGCACGTGCGCTCGCGTGGCGCCGTCCGTATCCGCATCTCCACCACCTTTTCGTGTGGGCACTCAGCAATTCACCCACCTCGCGGCGCTCCTCGGCGACGTCGTACGCGCCATGACGTCGAGACGCGCTCCTCCTCGAGCGTTTCGGACTATCCGAACGTGCTCGGATCACCGTCGAGCGCGAGGGTCGCCCGTGCTCTGCGCCGCTCGCTTGTGAGGTCGGGTTACCCTGCGGGTTTTCAAATCAAATCTATCACCTCCTTGTTGAGTCAACAACGGCACCGCAGTTGGAGATTAACGGTAAATAGAAATGTAAATAGAGCGAATTCTCGGTTTTCGGTATGAGTAAATACTATAGTATGCCGTAATACAAAGTGAGCAACTCTCCCCTCGGGGGGTAACCGACGCTAACCCCTCTCTCCTCTCCCCTCCTCACCGCTCAACGATCGTACTCCACGTACCCGCTGGGCGCCTCGTAATGACCGACGGACGCGGCGCACTCGCCGTCCTCGTCGTACCCGAGCTGGCACAGCATGCCGAGCGTGGACCCGTCCAGCTTCTTCGTGATCCACTCCAGCGGCTCCTTCTGGAAGTACTCGGACACGCCCATGCTTCTGTCGCCCTTGCTGTCGTCGCTCAGGCTCGAGTGCCACGGGTCCAGTTCCTTCACCGCGGGCAGGAACGCCTTGACCGAATCGATCACGGCGTCCATGTTCCACGCCATGTCCTCGTACCGCACCTGCAGTGAATCGACGGAAGGGTCGGATAGGATGTCCACGAAGTATTTCAAGTTGCCGGCGTAGTAGTCCTCGTTGAACGGGTGCGACTCGCTGTTCCAGCTGTACGGGTGGTGCGTGAGGACGACGAACTTGACGGTGACGCCGAGGGCGGCGGCCGCGTCGCGTATGTACCTGTGCCTGCAGAGCATGTTCGGCGTCTTGTCCATGAGCACGGGCTTGGACATGTCCCACCACTTGTTTGCGAAATCCTTGTACGCGAACGCGTACTCCGCCGGGGTGACGTCGCTGATGCTGGTGAACTCGTCCTCGCAGCAGTCGCAATCCGACTTGGGGTTCTTGAATCCCATGCGCTTGAGCAGCTGCGTGTTCTCGCACTGCCACGTGTTCGCCTTGCACAGGTCCGCGACGACCCCGGACGTTCCCAGCAGCCCCTCCAGCGCGGAGGTTCCCGAGAACGGGAGCCCGACCACGATGAGGAGGGTCTTGTCGTCGAAGTCAACGTCGGGGAGGTTGCGAAAGTCCGGATCGCCCTCCTTCTCGACCGCGACATTGTCGTTGGTGTAGTGCATGTACCCCCCCACGAGGCCGCAGACGCCGAGGATCGCCCCCGCGGCGATCATCGCGACGCGCTTGCCGCGAAGCCAACCCCCCTTTGTCGTCGCAACACCCCCTCCTTGCATCGATACGGTCGTCGACTCGCCGGTCGTCTCCGGAAGGAGCGCGGACCGTTCGTCGCCCTCACTCATCGTGAGGTTCACCATGGGCTATCGAACGTGCGCGGCACGTGGCTCTTCTCCCCTCTTCTCCGCGCGTGCCCAAGTGACGGACGGCGCCGCGACGTCGGGCTAAGATCCTCGGCCAACTCGTTTGCAAAATCCTCGGCGAAGAAGGAGGAGAGCGGAGCACTAATCTGTAACAGCTAACTCGTCATTGGAGGTTCGTTCGCGCCATAGAGTGGAAATGCAAAAACGAAGACTAAATAGTCTAATGTTTATCGACCGGAGTCTCGCCAAATTGAATTTGTTTAATTTGTAACCACCAAAATGGCCGCAACCACCTGAAATCCAACCTCTTCGTGGAGATCCGCCCCGCAGACGGCGGCACTCACGACGCGCGCGTCGTGGATCGCGGCTCGCGAGTCCGGAAACAAACGATGGTCAACACTCGCGGCGGAGCCGCCGCGGGCAGGCTGGGCGACGAGGCCTCCCCCCTGTTAGACGAGGAGGCTGGCGTCTCCTCATCCAAGCAGACTTCCTTCCTGGGCGCAACCCCCAGGCGCACGCTCGCGGCGATCGCGACCGGCGCCGTCTTCGTCTTCGCGTGCGTGGCGTTCGCCGCCAACGGCGGACAGTTCGATGGCATCCTGAAGCGCGGCTTCAGCCAGGGCGGCGGCGACGGCACCGTGACGGACCTCAACCTCAACTCCCTGCCCTACGTGGACTTCACCGGCAAGACCCTCATCATCGTGCTGGGCATGTCTTTCTCGGGAACCTCCGCGCTGGAGGGGCTGCTGGGAACCTCCGGCGTGATCACGGACCTGTGCAAGGCGAACACGTGGCAGTGCGAGAACACGGTTCTGCTCGAGAACATGGGGTTCATCAACGAGAACGTTCACTGCAACCCCGAGGACGTCACCGCCGAGGAGTTTGCGTACGCGTACAAGGATTTCGGGCACAAGTGGTGGGACATGAACAAGCCCGTGCTCATGGACAAGACGCCGCAGAACCTGTGCCGCCCGACGAAGATCAGGGACGCCGCCGCCAAGCTCGGCCTCAAGGTCAAGTTCGTGGTGCTCACCAGGCACCCTTTCTCCTGGACCAGCGATAAGCACCCCTTCAACCAAGGGTACTTCATGGAGCAGATGATCATGGCGAGAAACCTCCTGAAGGATAACTCGATGAGCACGCTGCAGGTGCGGTACGAGGACATGGCGTGGAACATGGACTCCGTGGTCTCGTCGGTGAAGGCATTCGTGCCTGAAGTCGCGAACCTCGACCCTTGGAAGTCGAGCCTGAGCGACGACAGCGGTGCGGAGCGCGGGTTGCCGGTGGGCGAGTACTTCCAGCAAAAGCCGCTGGAGTGGGTCGGGAAGCCTCTCAAGCCCGACACGTACAGGCTCCTCTGCCAGCTCAACTACAACTCCGACAACGAGTGCTCCTACGTTTAGATAAGATATTGAAATCCAATTCTCTGTATTGTTCTCAGTCACGAAGTGAGTAGTACGCGGCGAGTCCGCGGCGGCGTCAATTTTTAAAGAAAATGAATTGGTGGTTACAGGCTACTTGCCGCGCAGCTCCGCCGCGCTAACCAGTCGGCGCTCTCTCTCTACCCGTCCGTCCGTCTACGAGAACATGTGTTCCGGGCCCTTGTACTTCCCCGCCTCGCCCTTCCCGAGGGTTCCCGGCGTCTTCACGGGCAGGCCGCCCGTGGTCAGACTCGGGTTGAGCTCGCGCTGAAAGTCGCGCTGGAGAACCTGCTCCACGATGTAATTCGTGTCCGCGTCCTGGACGTTGAGCAGCTGGGCAATCTCGTAGGTCATCTGCATGACGACCGCCCTGAACGAACCCTCGGTGGTGAGTTGCGTGTAGTCCATGTCGAAGAGAACGGAGTTGATGTCGTTCTCGGCGGCGGACGTCCAGCACGACTTCCACCCGCGCCAGAGCTCAAAGTACTTGTTGAAAGTGTCCCGGCTCTTCTCCTTGGGTTGATCGAACCAACCGAGGTTCAAACCAGAGTCGAAGACCTCCTCCGAATCCCTCGAGCTCGTCAGCACGATCCGCTTGTCGCACATGTCCATCAAGGTTCCGTCGAACTCGTGCGACTTGGTGATGATGACGCTCTCCGGAGCGATGGCGTCGCGCTTCTCGTAGTAGTGGTCCATCTCGGTCAGGATGCCGGACAGCTGGCCCTTGGCGTCGGGGTCGAACGTCTGATCCATCTTCTTCGACCAGTCCAGCCTGGTGCGAAGGTACCTGAGGTCGGACGGGTACTTGCTCTCGCACCCGTCGCCGTCGCCGCACAAGGTGTGCAGGTGGTAATTCCAGTATCCGAGGTACGTCGCCTTGCTCTCCGTGGTTAAACCTTTCTTCTTTTGCGCCGATAGCATGTACTCGAGCACGTGCGTCGCGATGGTGCACTCCGCGGTGGACGATGCCCTCGGTGACCCCGCGCACACCACGAGCGCCTGGCATGACTCCGGGGGTATGTACGTACCCAGCTGGACGAGCTCGGCGGAATCGCGGAGGGAGGACTGGCACTGCCCGAGCGACGCCTGCGTGTCTTCGGCGGGTTGTTGTCCCGGCCAGGTGTTGTAGTTGACCTGGGTGTCCCAGACGTTGGTGGTGACCGGGACGTTGGGGTCGGTCCATTGCTGGTTCGCGACCCAGGTGGTGGGGTTCCAGGTGGCGGGGTTCCATGACGCGGGGTTCCATGCCTCGCCGAGTCCGGCCGAGACCCGCGCGCCGTTGCCTGATGCGGTGGGGTGGACGGAGGTGTTGGTCAGATCTACACGGATGTTTCGCGCGTTCAAGTAGTGCAGAACAGGTGCGCGATGGCGAGTGAAGTCGCGACGACCGGGGCGTGGATTGATGGGTTTGGCGGGTCATCTCGAACGGATATGGTCGGGAAGGGAGTTTGGGTGCAGATGACGTGGGTTTCATGTACGCAAAACTCACCGCTGGCCACCACCGCGGCGCCGCACAGCGCGACGGTTCCGAAGATCGACGCCCCCACCGCGATGCGCCTGCGCCAGGCGGGTGTTTCGACGCCCGTCGCGCGTAGGAGCGGCGCGCGCTCGAGGTCTACGGGCGCAGCCTCGATATCCATCATCTTCGGTGTGTGAGGGACAACTGCCGAGCCGAACGGGGCCGGCGGCGTCGCGTGTTGTGCCGCTCTCGGGGCGAGTACCCGGGTGCAGGCAAGATGAACAACAGCCCTGAACACCCCTTTTTGTACGATACATGATAGTCGAGCGACCGTTTCGTATGAAGTATAATATGAAGCGTTTCGATAATTTCTGACTAATTGCCCGTACCTCTTGAAATTACATCAACGGGTAGCATGATTGCCTGTACGATTCCCGAAATTTTGTGCCATTTCGTCAATTGGAAATTTTCCTACAGCGCTTCGGTCAGGCTCGATTGGATTTATTCGCAGATTCGTGGAACTTCGTGACTGTTTGTCCACATCAGACGACACCCGAAATTGTAACATCTCTTTGCTTTTTGTGTAGTACCCACTGAGATCCTTCGGCGCCGAGGAGGCACGCGCCGTGGGGAGACGAGGGGCGAACATGCGGTTCGCGTCGACTTTTTTGGTCCTCGCGACCTTACTGACGGTCGGCGCGCATAAGGAGGATGCGACCGATCCGATGACGCGGTTGGTGGAGAGGCTCTTGCCCAACCACGCCAAAAACAACCTCATCGAATTTCAGGGGCGACACCGCGACGGCGGGTGCGCCGAGGGCGCGCGGTGTTTCTCGATTCGCAACGGGGATACGCAAGGGACGATCTCCATCGCGGGATCCACCGGTGTCGAGCAAGCGGCGGGGCTGCACCACTACCTGCGGACGTTCTGCGGCGCGCACTTGGGTTGGGAGGCGACCGGGGGCCACCAGCTTCACTCCGTGCCTCACGGCTCGCTTCCGCCCGTCGTCGACGCGGGGGTGGTCGTGAACCTCCCGTTCGAGCGCACGGTGTACATGAACCCCGAGACGTTCAGTTACAGCACCGCGTTCTGGGATTACGAGCGATGGGAGAAGGAGATCGAGTGGATGGCGCTGCACGGCGTGAACACTCCGATGGCGCTTAACGGCGTGGAACAGGTGTGGATGCGCGTGCTGACGTCTCCGGACTTTGGCCTGACGGAATCCGAGGTGGAGGAGTGGTTCGGGGACCCCGCGCACCAGGCGTGGGCGCGGAACGGCGCCGCGCAGGGATCGTGGACCGGGGGTAGGCCGAAGAAGTGGCTCGAGCGTCAGTGGGATCTTCAGCGAAGGGCGGTGCGCTTGATGCGCGACTTCGGGATGACGCCGGTGCTGCCGGGTTTCAACGGGCACGTCCCGCCGGCGATCGCGTCCAAGTTCCCGGAGGCGAAGCTACGACGCGTGGATAACTGGCTCACGGGCGTGGGCGTCGAGCGGGACCACCCCGAGGAGCACGAGAAGAAGAAGAAGAAGGATGCCGAGGAGGAGAAGGAGGCTCATCACGCCAGCCACAGCCGCGAGGAGAAGAAGGAGGACAAGGATGAGGACAAGCGGGATGATGACAAGCGGGATGAGGACAAGCGGGAGCATCGCAGCAGCCACCACACGAGTCACGAGTCGAAGAAGGAGAAGGACGCTGAGCTCGGTAAGGTTGAACGCGAGCGCGACGACGCGATTCGTTCCGTTCACTTCGTCGACCCGAGCGACGCGCTCTTCGAGTCCCTCGGCGCCGCGTTCACCAAACAACTCGCGGCGGACTTTGGCACCGATCACCTCTACCTCGTGGATACCTTTCGGGAGATTCGAGACCCGGAGGATGACGTATCGGAGCACCACGTGGCGCACGTGGGCGCGGCGACGCTGCGAGCCATGCGCCGGGCGGATCCAAAGGCGACGTGGGTGTTCCAATCGGAAGCTTTCCGACGGAACCCGCGGTTCTGGGACGAACGCCGACGGGGCGCGTTGCTCCGGTCGGTGGACATCGGCGATATGCTCGTGCTGGACAGCTCGGCGGAGACGGATCCGTACTACCTACGCGAACCGGTGCACTTCGCCGGGCAGCCGTTCGTGTGGTGCGTGAAGCACAACCACGGGGGTAACCTCGGCATGCGGGGGCAGCTCAAGGCGATCGCGACGGGACCCGCCGCCGCGCTCCAGTCCCTCGCGTCTCACCCGGCCGCCCACCGGGTACATCACGTCACTGAGAAGGCGGGAAAGACGCACACGTCGTCGCACGCGTCTCATTCCTCGCGAAGGATGCTCGCGGACAAGAAGGGTGAGAAGGTGGCGCCCGCGTCTGGGCTCGTCGGTTTCGGTATGACCGCCGAGGGCATCGAGCAAAACCCCGTCGTTTACGAGCTCGCGTCGCTGGTGTCGCAGTCCGAGAAGGGCGTCAACCTGGACTGGTTCCTCGCGGACTACAGCAGACGCCGCTACGGCGGGTACTCCGTCCGCCAGCCCGCGCCCACCACCTTACCCGTGGGCACCGGGCAAGGCGCCTTTCTCGCCGGGTTCATCGTCGGCAACAACCCAATCGCGGGATCCCCGGGGTACCTCGGCCCCGGCGAGTGGTACGACCCGGCGAAACACGGCGAGATGGGCAAGGAGGAGGCGTACGACCGAGCGCGGGAGGCGTGGGAGGTGCTGGGGAAGACGGTGTACGGGGCGCGCGCCGTGGGTGACGACGACGACCGCGTGCGAGACGCGTGCTCGTGGCGGCCCTCGCTTCGCGCCGACGAGCTCTCGCCCGATTACTTCGACGCCGCCAAGGTTATGGAATTCGCATTCAAGCCACTCATCGACGCCGCGCCCACGCTGAGGGCCAACGGTGCGGGCGCGCGCATCGACTACGACATTGTGGACGTCGGGCGGCAGTTACTGGCCAGGCAGTCCAACGTCCTCGCGACGCAAATTCGGGATTCGTTAAACGCCAACAACGCGTCCGAGGCGAAGAAACACGGCACGCAGATGCTCGAGCTCCTCGACGACATGGACGACCTGCTCAGGTCGCACAAGGGCTACCTCCTCGGCAACTACATCGAGTCCGCGAAGTCGTGGGCGGGTAAGCACCGCACGAAGGAGACGGATGAGACGAGCTTGGAGCGATCGGCCAGGTCGCTCATCTCCGGCTTTGGTCCGTCCGGCGGGAAGCTCGGCGCGCCGACCGGGCACCCCATGCACGATTACTCCAACAGGCAGTGGTCGGGCATGATGGGCAAGATCGACGGGGGCGACCAGGGTTTGTACTACCGCCGATGGAGCGCGTTTCTGCGCCGAGTGGTGCGAATCGTGGAGAATGCGGAGACGAAGTCCGAAGAGAAAGCCGACGAAGCCGAAGAGAAGGCGAAGGTGGCGAAGATCGGCGAGGAGGAGCTCATCGAGAAGAAGGAGCTCGTCAAGGAGCTGAGCTGCGCGCCTGACGAGACCGGCAAGATGCACTGCACCACGCCGGGCGCGTTTGAACTCGAGGAGACCAAGCACTCGAAGCGTTCCCACTCAAAGCATTCGCACTCGAAGCATCATTCCTCAAAGCATTCCTCAAAGGACCGTCACGAGGACCGCGCTCCGTCGCATCACCGGTCCGAGGAGGACCCCGAGTCCAAGGAGCCCAACCCGCGCGATGGCAAGTCCACCGCCGCGGAGATGATCGAGATGATCGAGGCGGACGACGCGAAGCGCCCGTCCCCGATTCCCCACGCCACGCACCCGGACTGGAACCAGACGGCTTGGGAGGAGGAGGACGCCGACATCGTCGGAGCCTGGGTCGAGGAACGCGGCCGCGAGTTCGCCACGGAGCCCCGAGGCGACCCCCTGAACGTCGCCAAGAACGTCTACTTTAAGTACAAGGAGGCTATCAAGAACTCGCCGATCCTGGGTGATCCCGAGTACATCCGCGAGGACGAGGAGGCCAAGGCGAAATCCGTGATGTGGCTGGCGCAGTCGGAGAAGTCGGAGACGGAGGAGATCGAACCGATTCAGCACAAACACAAAAAGGTAACCGCGAAGCAGATGATCGACCGTCTGGAGAAGACGGAGCGTCATCGCCACGAGGGTTACCTCGACGCCGAGCAGGAGCTGATGATGGAGGAGAAGACGGACGTCGACGGATCCGACGTCATGCAGGTGGTGCGGTCCATCGACCAGACAGCCTGGATGGCGGCGGCGGGCGTGTGCGCGACGGTTTTCATCGCGTGCATCGCGCGCCACCGGGCCAACAAGCTCGACGCCCGCCCGTACGAACAGTACGATTCCTACAACGAACGCAGGCCTCTCCTCGGCTGAGAATTTATATGTAAAACAAGCAATCAACACGTGTGCGCTATCGCCAAGCGCCGGGGTTCCTGGTCCCCTTTCTGTACTTTGCCTTCTCACTCATCGGTTTCTGGCTGGCGTACAACGAAGTCTCAACGGCACCCTTCTTCTGTTTTTTGTTCCCCTTGTCCGCCGCCGCCGCCTCTTCCCGCGCCGTCTCCGCCGCCTTCGCCGCCGCCGCCTCCGCCTCCTCTCGCGTCATCATCGTGTACGTCTTCGGAGCCTGGAACCCCGTCATGATGTCGCCGTCCGCCGTCCGCTTCGCCCCCCGCGCGTTGAAACCGTTCATGGACTCGAGTCTCCACAGCTCCAGGGCTCCAGCCTCCCGCGGGGCCCCGCACCGCTTCATGTTGCACTTATCCTTTTGGTGCGCGCGGTTCACGTTGCCGCACTCGCCGCACCGCCACTGGCCGTCGTCTAGGTCCGCGTGTCCAGTCGCTCGCGCATCGTTCTTCTCCGCGGGACCCGCGGGCCCGGCGGCTTGATCCTCAGCCTCGGCGGGAACCGGTTTAGGTCGCGGCTTGGCCGTGTACGGACACGGCGTGGCGTCGGCGTTCTCGTTCACCCCGTCCCTCGCCGCCGCGAGCGCGAGCTGGATCGTGGGCGTCACCGCCAGCGCCACGACGCTCTTCACTTTCGTCTCGTTACCCACGGCGCCCAAGCCGTAGAACCGCGTGGCGTGCAGCTCGTTTACATACGGCGGCAGCTGTATGTGTACGTTCTCGGTGCCCGCGAGGTGGTACCTGGCGGCGACCGAGGCACCGAGCGTGGTCACCGCGGGGGAGAGGGTGTTGACCGGGCGATGCTCGAGTGGATTGGGAACGGACTCGTCGAGTAGGGTGTCGAACTTCTCGCCCCACTCCGCGGTCATCAGGATGTCCACGCCGGCGAGTTCCTCTTCCTCGCCCGTCTTCGACGCGTCCACGACGCGTTGGACGTCCTCGCGCAGGTAGAATGGCTTGAACGAGTTTCCCCCGCGGTGGAACACCGCGCTCTCATCGTATTTCCTGGAGTCGTAAGCGCCCGAGAGGTACGCCACCTTGAGGCCGTTCGGCAGGCGACGGCAGCCCGCTCGGCCGAGAAACGTGAGGTTTTTGCACAGGTCGCCGCCGTCGGTGGGGAGGCCGTCCACCGGGTTGGCGTCCTCGCCGCCGACGATGAAGTAGGTCGGCACGGCAACCTTCAATCGGCCTTGCAGGTACGGCAGAAGCTCGTCGTTGGAGCTTCCGTCCGGATGGAAGAACCTGCCGACGCAGAGGCACGCCTCGAAGGGTCCCGCGCGCTCGTTCAGCCGCTCGACGTTCGTGAAAAGCTTCTCGAAGTTGCCGTTCACGTCGCCGAACGCGAGAATCTTAACCTTGTCTCCCATCCCGCCCGCGCGTTGTGCGGGCATCGGCACCTTCGCAAAACAAAACCTCGTCGTGGCCGACGATTGGCTCGTGATGCGTGTCAACTTTTTTGACCTTCCGAGAACGAGACCGCGGCCAGAAGTAGGCGCGCCGAGGCGGGTACGCGCGTGGGTTCGGGCAAGATGGCCGTGACGTTGGAGCAGTGGTACCGATCCATGCCGGTGGTGACGAGGAGCTACCTCACACTCTCGTTCCTGACCACCGCGGGCTGCGCCCTCGAGCTCATCTCGCCCTTCTCGGTCTACTACAATTCGCACCTGATCTTCCGCAAGTACCAAGTGTGGCGCCTGTTCACGAACTTCTTCTTCTTCGGATCGCTCGGCATGGACTTCGTGTTTCACATGTTCTTCCTCTCGAGGTACTGCCGGCTCCTCGAGGAGGGCACCTTCCGCGGTCGATCCGCGGACTTCTTCTACATGCTCCTCTTTGGCAGCGCGCTGCTGTCGTGCGTGGCGCCGTTCATCAACATCCAGTTCCTCGGCGCGTCCCTCACGTTCATGATGGTGTACGTGTGGGGACGCCGGAACCGGTACGTGCAGATGTCCTTCCTCGGCCTGTTCTCATTCACCGCGCCGTACTTACCCTGGGTGCTGCTCATCTTCTCGTGCATGCTGGGCTCGTCGCCAGTCGTCGACTTGCTGGGCATGGCCGCGGGTCACGTGTATTACTTCCTGGAGGATGTCTACCCGACGATGACGAACAGGCGGGTGTTGAGCACGCCCGCGGTGGTGAGGTACGCGTTCGGGCAGGCTGCGGTGGACGGCCCGCGGGGGAGCGGCGAGGAAAGGGGCGGCGAGGGCGGGCGAGCCGGAGTTTTCTACGGAAACCAAAGAGGGATGGCCGGTCGGGCCGCAAACGCAAACGGCGTCGCGAACGGGGTCGCGAACGGCGGGCAGGGCGGTGAGGGTGCGGGCGGGGAGGGTAACGCCGATATCGCGCGTGCCCTGGGTGGAGGAGGGGGCGAGTGAGACATTCGTTTAGCGTTTTTAGACACGAGAGCCGTGCTTGAGAGGAAAATCCTCGAAAACTCTGCTGCCGTGCGAAAGGCACACATCAATCTTGGACCCAAATCAGGCACACAACACCGCGCGAGCCACATGGTTGCCGCCGTTCCCGATGAGGACGGTCTCATCTCTGGCCTCTCCGAGGACCAGCTGGTGACCGTCGATGAGATCGATGCGCTCGCCAAGGAGGTAGGCGTCGCGTCACGCACCACCCCGCCCGCATACGTCCCCATCCCACGCCTCTCTCGCGAGAAAGTCGCCCCACCGTTCCCGTGTGCCCTGCGACCGAACGACTGACCTTCCGACCCTTTCACCGTCGTCGAATCGAGCAGGAGATCAAGAAGGTGGTGGGCGAGAGCGCCTTCATGCACACGAAGGTGAACCAGTGGACGTCCAACGTGGTGGTGAGTCCGAGACCCCAGATCGCCCGAGCCAATTCCACCCCTCGAGTCCCGCCAACGGCCCTCTCTGACCCGATTTTCCCCGACTCCTTCGCGCTTCGCAGGAGGGTTGCCTCAAGAGGCTGGCGGCCTTGAACAAGCCTTTCAAGTTTGTCTGCACCGTCAACTTCGTGCAGAAGGCCGGGGCGGGGATGCACACGGCGAGCACCGCGCTGTGGGACTCCAAGGTTGACGGGAAACACACCGTGCAGTGGGAGAACAACACCACGCAGTGCATAACCACAATCTACTGGCTCGCAATCTGACGAGACCAACTCCCAACCGCCGCGGACGTGTAAACGCGTCTTATGTAATTCACAAACCACATCCTAACACCGCTAACCAGGCACCCGCGTCCTTCCTCTAACCGCAATCACGGCAGCAGCTGCGACAAGATCGCCTCCTGCACCCCAATCGCCGTCTCCGCATCCGTGGAAGCCGAGGTGACTCTGAAGATCGCGGGATTGTTAGCGTCGCTCTCCACCCTCGCGAGCGCGTACGTCTCCACCCCGCCGCCGTTCCCGTACTTGGCGTAGCTCCCCGCCGTGAGGTTCTTCTGGTTCGGGTCGATGCCGGGCAGCGGGGTCATCCGCACGGACGAGAGCGCCGCCTGGATCGCGGCCAACCCGCCTCGCGCGATCTCCGGCGCCACCGTGACAACCTTCCCCTCGGCTCGACCCGCGCTGGCTTCTTGCCACTTGGCGAAAAACTCTTGGGCGTTCGTTGGCCTCCACGGCTGCATGAACCTGTGCGGGCCGTAAGGGAGCTTTAAAGGGACCTGAACCGGCGCCTGACCCGGGACGGAGTACCGGAGGCTTAAACCGGGCGCCGCGCGGTAGCCCCCCGCGGCGGCGAGCTCGAGAAGCACCTGCGTCTGCTTCTTGGGCTCCAGCTGCGTGGGCAGCGCCGCGAGCCTCGCGTGCAGACCGTCGACGCCGCCGCTCAGTTCCAGCGCGACGTCGGTTAAGGTCCCCGGGCTCTTGTTCCCGACGTAGAACATGACCCGCCCTTGGGTACCCTGCCACTGCGACTTGACCCCGATTTGCATGTTGGGATCCTCGTAGAGCAAGCCGTTGTCCTGCGCGTACAGCTTCTTGAGGCAATCCGCCACGTTGATCGTGGGAACCGGGTTGGACTGGGGCGGCGCCGTCGCGGGTGCGGGCGCGACGGACGCGGCGAGCGGGTCCATGACGGGCTGCGCGGGCGGAGCGGGCGGCGGCTGCCCGGGGTGCACCCCGAGCCCGCTCAGCAAATCGCTCATGGGATCGACAACCGCCGATCTCACCTGGCCCCATCGCGCAGCCGCGGGAGATGCCGCCGCGCCGTTCGGGGCCCCTTCACCGCCCATCGCCGGTCCGTGTCCGTTCACATTCCCGTTCACGTTCGGCACCGGCGCGCCGCCCAGAAGGTCCGCTATGCCCATCGTGGGTATGGGCGTCCCGGGCTCGGCCGTGTCGTTCGGCGGCGGCGCTATCGGAGCGATGGCGCCGCCGCTCCTCGCCTTGTTCACCCGCACCGCGTCCGCCGCCTGCGCGTTCTGCGTCGCCAACGAGCGCTCCAGCTTGCTCTGCCGCGACTGCGTGTTCCACTCCGGCATGGGCTCCATCACACTCCGGAGCCGCTCGGCGTTGCCACCCACGTTGGTCATGACGAAGTACTCCACCGCCCTTTGTTGCAGCTCAACTTCTTTGGACGACGCGTGCTGCCTGAAGAGCATACCGAGCCTCGTGCGGAGGTCGTCGTCCGCGCCGGGGTGCATGGATATTTTGGCCAGCGCGGTGAGGATGATCTGCTGGGTCTGCGGGGATGACGTCTTGAAGTGTTCGAAGAGGAGCTTGGCGTACCCGAAGGGCGGCTCGTTGGCGCCGAGTTTGTGACCGAATTCGCCGAGAAAGTAAGCGGCGAGTCGGACAAACTTCTCCTCGTACGAGTTCTGCCGGAGCTTCTCGAGCGCCACGCGCGCGGCGTGCTCGTGGAGCTCGGGTGCGTCCGTCACCACGTGCACCACCCTGTGCCACACGTCGTCGGAGATGAAATCGCCAGCCTTCTCAACCAGTTTCAAAGCCACGTCTAGGTACCAACGCGCGTTGCCGGCGCTGTACTTCTCCGCCAGCACCGCCGTTTTGAGCGCCAGTTCCTCCCTGATGGCGAAGTCCGCGGTTATGAGGTACCGCAGCAGCGAGTCCACGATGTCCGTCGCGACGTTCGCGTCGCACATCTCGTAGAGCAAGTCGAGCGCCCTCTTCCGGATGGAGATGTCGGCGTCGTTTAGCTTGTCCACGACGACATCCTTGAAGGACTGAACCGCCTCGATCGTGTCCGGCGCGCACACCCGCGTGAGACCGGACATGCCGAGGTAGACGATGTTCGGTTCGTTGACGTCCAGGAACCGCCCCAGCGCGGCGACGGACTCGGTGAGCAGAGACTTCTGGTTCGGCAAGTCGAGGTTGGTCACCAGGTTCACCGCTTCGAAGAGCACGGCGTGTAGAGCGTTGTTCTTGTTGACGTTCTTGACCGTGCCGGTGTTGGTGAGGACGTGGTGGATCACCTCCGTCTCCGCGCGCACGTAGTCGGGGTCGGACGGGGTGGGGAAGTACTGCAGCACCTTCATGCACTTCACCTGCAGCCACGGGGAGGGGATCCCGTAGTAGAGGTAATCCTGGGGCACGGATTTGGCCCTGGCCAGCCGCTGCATCACCGCGCAGACGCTCGGGATGCACCCTTCGTACCCGCGGTAGTCGTGGCTCACGATGCCGATGAGCAGTGACATGACCCCGAGTAATATCCCGAGGTCGTCCTCGTTGTCCAGCAGCTTGACCATCTTCGGCGCCCACGTGTCGGCGATGACAATCTCCTTATTTTTGCGGTAGAGTCGAAGGAGGCACAGCGCAGCCTTCTTTCGCACGACCGGGAGGATGGACGGCGAGCACAGGATTCGCTGGACGTCGGCCGCGATGCTATCGGAGAACTCGCGCCCGCCCACGTTCGCCACGAGCGCCAGGCCCAGGCACTGGTTGTGCTCCACCTTCCCTATGATGTCCTCCCTCACCGAGTTGATGACCATGCGAAGAAATTCGTGAGATTCGTTGAGGAGCACCGCGGTGGCGGTGTATCCAACCTGCTTCTCCTCGAACTTCGTGGCGTTGATCAGGCTCACGACCATCGTGTGACCGAACTCGATGTCGTACCCGAGCATGTAGATGTACAGGAGCTTGAGAACGTACCTGCGAAGGCGAGGGCGGGAGAGGCGAAGGGTTAGTTGTCGTTGCCGGAGATCCGACGCTCGGGGGTGAATTTTAAGGTTGCATCGAGCGAAGCCTCCGGGGTGGCGGGTTCGAGCGCGCGCGCGTCGCGGCGCCGTATCCGCCGCCGTCTTGGGGCTCGGTGACGAGCGGGTTCAGGGGTTTTGCTCACTTCTTCTTGTCGTAGGAGCTCAGGTCGGTGTTCCTGAACTTCTTGCGGATGTTCGCCAGCTCCTTGTCCACGCGCTTCTGCTCGTGCTCCTTGCTCGGCGCGTTGCGAATGTCCTGGATGAAGACGTTCAGACCGCGCATCCCGAGGATACCTCCCGTGGAGAGCCCCGTGGAGAGGCTCGAGAAGGTCGCCATGGCCCCTGGCGGCCCCCGACGCTCCGCTGAGATCCGCGTGCACGCCAGGAATGGCGGTTTTAGGGCATCCTATGGGCAAATGGTCTCAAACGGGCCGATGGTGACTTGGTTCTGTGACGTTAAAGTCGAGGTAGAATATAAAAATCTTGAGCTTGCGTCGCTATGCACACTCCGCCTGCTTCGCGAGCCGCGCATCTCGCGCGTTTGCACCGACGCGTGATCACTTGCCGTACATCGCCTCTCCGTATTCCTCCGCCTGGGGCATGAACCCCGTGTCCACGCCCTCGAACGCGACCTGTCCGGGGGGCGGGCTCGGCGGCGGAGGCGGCGGGTTCCCGTGCTTCCTCTTCATCAGCTTCTGCAGCGCGTTCTGCTCGTTCGAGGTGGCCCACTCCACCGCGCGTTGCTTCGTCTCGATGAAGTCTTCCAGCTCCGCCGCGCAGACGTCCGCGTCCGGTCGAATCGCGCACGGGTCGGGGAAAGGGCCGCCGATGACGTCGAAATCCGCGGTGAACAACCCGCTTTTAAACGTCGTCTGCAGCGCGTCCTCTTTGAACAGTGGAGCTCCGTCGAAAGGGATTCCCATGGCGCGGTTGTGGTCCACGAGTGACTTGATGGGAAAGCCGGCGAAGTGGTAGTGGCCGGAGAGGGACCAGTCCTCGCCGGTGCCGTCGCCGGATTCGTACTTTCCGCACGAGCCGTTGTCGCTCTTGCACCAGAGCTCCGCGGGGACGTGGTGGTACATGGGGTAGTGGGGGACGTGCGGGACCTTGTCGTTGTTGTTGACGATCCTCCACGTGCGGTGGCTCAGGGCCTGCGCGTACGCGGACGCGAAGGACTCGGAGCCGACGCGGGGGGAGCCGAAGGTCCACACCTCCGCGACGTTGAAGCCGGAGGCGTAGAGGTCGTACGCGGCAAAGGTGGCGAGCGCGCCGCCGAGTGAGTGGCCGACGACGATGACGGGGTAGTTCTGGTCGTGCAGGATGTACGTATCCTCCGCCACGGTGCGGATGACCTTCTTCTGGTACATCTGGTACAGCTTGAAGAAACCCGGGTGAACGTCCACTTCAGTCGGGAGCCAGCTCGCGTCTTGCTTTTTGCCGAAATGATCGTTGGTGTGCTTGCCGATTCCGGTGGACTTCATGTAGAAGAAGTCCAGGTCGGACTCCCACGTCGACGCGGACTCGAGCAGGGTACCGCGGAGGGTGAGCACGAGCGCGCCGTCGGGATAGGCGTCCGTCTTGATCGTCGACGTGTAGAACAGGCCATCCGCCTCGTCGATCGCCGTCACGGAGACGTCCTCGGGCTTGGGATGCGCCTTCTTGCACGGCTCGCAGGTCCACGCGGTGATGGCGTCGACCGGTCTGTACGCCGCGGATGCCATCGCGGCCATGGATTTGGCGTGCGCGGGCTCGAACTTGAGCGCCCGTGCGTCCCCTGCCGCGGGCGGGATGAGGAACGTGAGGCAGAGGTACACGATGACGAGCGCGACGACCGCGCCCGCGATCCACGAGCCCATCACGCCGAGCGCGTTGGTGACGGCGTTGAAGCAGCTACCGCACGCGCTGAACGGGTTGCCGCAGCTGATGGTGCAGCACGAGTACCAGGGTTTCTTGGGCACGCCGCCCTCGGGCTCGAGCAGCGGGGTGGATTCGTCCCCGGTTGCCTTCATCGGCGCGGCCGGGCTCGGTACGGCATCGACCGTGGCGTCGGCGGACTTGGCGTTCATGGCCAAGAGCCGCTGGACCTCGGCCTCGAGGTCCTCCTTCTTCTTGCTCATCGCGGCAACCGAGCGCGATTCGAACGAATGTCACTGCGGTGCGCCGGTCGCGTCTGGCGCGGCCCGGGCGGATTTCGTCAGTTCCGAGAGGCGCGGCCCGAGAAACGCCTTTTTTTTCTTCAACACCCCTGATCGACCGAGGTTGTGGGTTTTTGTATTTCGAAATGGGTGCCGAGCGAAAGTGTATGGGTAAATAGAATGTGAATCTGCAAATTTAAGTTCGGTAATGGTAGTTATACGTTTCGTTCCTTCTTTCGTATGAGATTCCGGTTAGGTATATCGTGGTCAATATCCGAGCAGTCGAGCACCTCGACAGCTCGAACTTTGTTGTTTCCCAAGCAGGCCTTCTTCCCCTCACATCGAACGTCGCCTCACTGGCTCAGGGTCGCCGGAAAGCGTGCGCGGCGTCGAACGCTTCGGAGGGCGACGAGCGTAGGGCGCTCGCGCGTTCGTCGAACCCCAAACCCCGTCGAAGATGCCCGGCATACCGGGCTTCTTCGACGGGGACTTCAGGTCCGTTTCCAAGTCCCGGGTGGCGCTCGGCGGGGCGTCCAGGCGGGAGCAGCAGGACAAGAAGGCGCTGCTGGAGCAGGCGCGCAAGGACCGGGAGAAGCGATCGCAAAACCGCGCGGAGGTCAGATCCGCGTCGCGCATACAGGTCAGCGCCCCACGCCCAGATCCCGAATAACGTCAGATCCCGTTGGGCACCCCAGCTTTTACCTTTTCGCCTCCTACCGCTGACCACGTCCCGAACCCCGTCCCCATTCTCGATTCAGGCAGCATGGCGCGCGAGCCGCGACCTGCAACTCGCGAGGGCCCGTGTCCGCGACGAATGGCGAGCGCGATACGGCGTGGATCCCAAAACGTGGGCCACAACCCCGCGCATCGCCCACGACGTCGTAAATCCCGACGGCGACTTTCTCCCCATGCTTCTCTTCTTCGCCAACGCCAGAGCGTGGTCGCACCACGCGGGAGGCGTGAACCGAGAAGACGCCGAGCTGCTCGCGTCCGCGTGCGACGCGGTGTTCGCCGGGCACAGGAACCCGGCGGTCATGAACCCGCGCGAAGGCGAAACGTTCGACGCCAAGACCGTCGCGAGGATCCGACTTCGATGTACGCAAGTCGCGAACTTCGCGCTCGCCGCGTTGGCGACGCCGCAGTTGACGCACATGTGGGGCGGGACGATCGCCACCGCGGACGGCCGGCGCGCCGAGGTGGCGCCGTCCTTGGTGCAGACGGTGCTCAGGGTGACGGACCCGTGGGCGTGGGGCGCGGGCGCCGGTGGGTCGCAGTCGGCGAACGCGATTCTCCGGGAAGTCGTCGACGGGAACGGGATGAAGACTTTGGCGGATGCGATTGAACGTCACCTCCCCGACGCCCACGCGCCGGGGCACAGGTCCACGCCGGCGACTAAGGCTGCCGTGGAGGAGCTGGCGTGCGCGTTGTGCGAGCGCGTGGCTCAGAGCCGCGCGGACGCGTTCGCGAGGTCGGACAGGACGCTGGTGGCGAGGGTGATGGGTGTTAAAAATTTATGGTCGCGGTTCTCGCCGGGCGGCGTCGCGGAGAGGACGGCGCCGGTGCTGTGGGCGTACGCGGTGGATACGCTGCACGAGCGCGGGGTCGATTCGCTACCGGACGAGCGTTTGAACGACACGTCGGACTGGCACTTTCACAAGCGCGTCGACGCGGGTTTTCATTTGGGTAACCTCGCGGAGGCGGCGCCCGCGGGGTTGGCGCGGTTCTCTCAGTCCAACCCGGAGGGACGGTGGAAGATCGCCGTGCGTTTCGCCGCCGTGACGTCCGCGCTGCTGGATAAGCTGCCTCCCGGCGCGTCGATTCGCGGCGTCGGGGACGACACGAGCGGCGACGACGATCCGACGCGGATGGACTTGGGGGACGACGTGAGCGACGAGGACGAGTACCCCTCGGACGAGGATGACGAGGCGGAGCAACGAGCCGCCCGGCGCCGCCGAGCCGCCAAACATTCTTCGCAGACGACCCACGCGACGTCGTACCCGCCGTTGCGTCGCGAGGTGACACGCCAGCTCGCGTCTTTACGCGCCGCGGATACGTACAGCGCGTTGGTACACGCGGCGTTGCCCGGGGAGGGTGCGTGGCCGGATGCGACTTTCCCGGCACCCGCCTTTGGCTCCTCGGGCGGCGTCCCCGCCTTCGGGTCTGCTGCATCCACGGCGGCGTCCGCGTTCGGGCCGGCGCTCGCCGCCGAGCTGGGCTTGAGGACCGTCGCGAGTCTGGTCAACGCGGCGTCCGCGCGGCTTCGCGCGTCCGACCGCGGCGACGTGATGCGATCGTTAGCGTTTGGCGGGTTCGTCCCCGGCGCTTGGTCGGTGCTGGGTCGGTTACAGTCGCGCAGGGCGTGGCCGCTCGTGGGTGGGGGCGGGGTAAATAATTTGGGTTCGACTCGGTCGATGAACGAGGCGTGGGTGGAGTCGTTGGGGGTCTTCGCCGAGGCGTACGGGACGTTTTTGCTCACCGGCGACGACGAGGAGTTCAGGGACGGGCGGCCTTTACCGGCGAGCGAATTTCCAAACTTGGTCGCGTGCCTTCGCGACTCGCTGTGGCACATCTTATGGGTGGAGAGCGACCCAGACGCCGTCGACGCCGCACCCTCATCTTCGAAGATGATCATGCGCGGCCCCACGACGCGGGCGCTGGCTCGCGCGCTCGCGCAGCTTCACGACAGGAACGGGCGGCTTCGTCTGGTCCCGCCCGACGACTTCATCGCCACCGAGTTCCGCGGCGGATCCCTCGGCTCCAACGGTACCGTGGAGACCTTCCTCGCCGAGGCGGGCGGCGGCGGGCGAACGCGCGCGAAGGAACTCCTGCGACGCGCGCCCAGCCTCGTCCCGTTCGGCGCGCGCGTGCGGTGGTTCAAGGCGGAGGTGCTTCGCGATCGAGCGAACAGCGCGGGCCGCGGCGCGATGGTCGAGTCGTGGGGCTTGTCCCGCGAGCACCACATTCAAATCAACCGCGGACGGATCTTCGACGACGCGCTCGCCGCGCTGGGCCCCGCGGTGCTCTCGGGGGATAAGGCGACGTGGCAGCGCGACCATCCCGAAGAACGCCCGCCCGGGAGCCTCAAAGGGATCGTCCGCGTTCAGTTTACGAACGAACACGGCGTGGAGGAAGCGGGCGTGGACGGCGGCGGCTTGTTCAAGGATTTCCTAAACGATCTCATCGCGCAGGCTTTCGACCCCGTCACCACGGGCCTGTTCGCGGAGACACCGGACAGGACGCTGTACCCGAACCCGGCGTCGGTGCGAAGGTGCGGCGTGGACCACATGCGAAAGCTCGAGTTCCTCGGCGCCATGTTGGGCAAGGCTGTGTACGAGGGGATACTGGTCGACCTACCCCTCGCGGGTTTTTTCCTCGCCAAGCTTCGCGACGGCCGGCCCCCCGAGCTCAACGACCTCGCCACCTTGGACCCCGAGCTGTACCACCACCTGCTCTCGCTCAAGCGCCTACCCCCAGACCAGGTCGAGGACCTGTTCCTGCACTTCACGGCGACGGACGCGGCGACGGGCGGCGACAGGGAGCTCATCCCCGGCGGCTCCGACGTTCGAGTCACATCCGCCAACAGAACGCGATACGTCCACCTGATGGCGCACCACTTACTCCACCAGCAGGTTCGCACGCAGGCTGACGCGTTCGTCCGCGGTTTCCGGAGCCTGATCGCGCCGGCGTGGCTGAGGGTGTTCGCGCCCGCGGAGCTGAGGCTGCTCATCGCGGGCGCCGGCGGTCGCATCGACGTCGACGACTTGATGAACCACACCGCGTACAGCGGCGGGTACGACTTGAATCACCCGACGATCGCGGCGCTGTGGCAGGCGGTGCGCGAGTTCACGGAGGAGGAACAGCGGGACTTGTTGCGGTTCGTGACGGCGTGTCCCAACACGCCGCTGTTGGGTTTCGGGCAGCTCGCGCCGCCGTTCTGCGTGCATCGGTCGGGGATGGTCGGGGGTAGCTCGTCGTCCGAGGCGGACGCGGACACCGCTCGGCTGCCGACGGCGGCGACGTGCATGAATTTGCTGAAGCTGCCTCCGTACGGGTCGAAGGAGCAGGTGCGAAAGAAGCTGCTTTACGCGATCAAGTCCGGGTCGGGGTTCGACCTGTCGTGAGACGAGTGGGGTGTCGTCATAGCCGTAGTGGGTGAAGGTAACTCTCTGAGCCTTCCGAGAACGAAACAGTTATTTCGGGAAAATTATTTTCACAGATACGGGTTCGTGTTTTGCCAGATACGGGGGTTTTTCCTCCGGGTATATTTAGGTTCAGGGTTTAGTGTAACGCCGCGCCGCGGCGTCATCCCGCCGCTGCGCGGCGGGAAAAACCTTAAACCCCAACCACCACCCCAACCATAGCGTGGAACGGCACCCTAAAGTCCCAGCACGCCGTGCCGCAGGTCGCGCCGCGGCACGCGCGTCGCGCATCGCGCACAAAAAAAACTCGTCGCGGCCAAAAAAACACTCCGTATCTGGCGAAATGCAGTTCTCGTATCTGGGATAATATTTTTTCGTTATTTCGGACCTATTTCTCTCGTCAAAGCAGTTTGGCGCGAATAGACGACAAAATCCAAAATATCCTTTGTTGAACGTTGGCGGCGCGCATCACCGATCGCGCGGCTGACCTGCACGCAGGCGACCGCTGGAACCATGGGAGACACCGTTCCCCTCATCGACGCGCAGACCGCGAACATCCTCGGGAGCATCAACAAGTTCACCGTCCAGCAGCATGTCAAGGTGTTCGACAACTGCATCGAGCAGCCCAACACGTACACAATCTACAACTTGGAAACGAACCAGGCGCTTATCCGTGTTCAGGAGAGGTCCGAGTGCTGTCCGCGAATCTGCTGCGCGCCCCACCACAGCATCATCCTGGAGTTCAACGCGCTCGACCCCGCCGGCAACGAGATGTTCCCAGGTGCACCCCCCATCCCGCTCCCCGCCCCCGCGGCCCGACCGAGAATTCGGGCAAATGACCAAAATTGAAAACGCGTCGTTGTTAACGCGCTCTTCCAACCCCCCTCCTCGCCGCAGTCATCACCATGGAGCGCGAGGGTTGCTGCTCCAAGCCATGCACAGGGGGTTTAGTCTGCATTGACTGCTGCGCCCAGGAATCTTTCGTCCACGCCGGCGCCGTCCCGGGCGTCGAGGGCGGCCAGGCTGGCAAGCTCCCCAAGGATCGCGTAATCGGCCGAATGAAGCAGCCCGTGCCCTTCGCCGGCGGCCTGACGCCCACGATACAAATCATGGACCGCGCCCTGACCACTGACGAGCACTGGGCCTCCCTCACGGGCCCCACCCTCTTCGGTGGATGCTCCGAGAACTGCTGCAACGTGCCCTTCGGGGTCAAGCGCGTCAACAAGGACGGCAGCGTGGCTGTGGACGTCGGCAACATCGCGACCATCACCAAGCTCAAGCCCAAGTCTCTGACCGGCGCGATCCGCGAGATGCTCACGGACTCCGACATGTTCCAGTTCGAGGTCCACGATCCGTCCGTGACGCCCCAGCAGCGCGCCACCCTCCTCGGTACGCTGCTGCTCGCCGATTACATGTTCTTCGAGCGCGACATCGACCAGTGCGGCTACAACGACGGCTGCTACATCAACCTGTGCAACTGCTACTGCTGCGGCGCCCTGTACCCGTGCCAGCTCAAGGTCAAACAGTAATGGATGGCCCAATCTCAACATCACATTCCCTGTTGATGTCAACTCTAATAATGTAATACGAACGCTAATACGAACGCTAATACTGAGACGCGACGAGCCCGCCCGCGCCTCACCGCCGCTTTCCTTTTTTATCCTTGGCCATCTGCTTCTCCAGCGGCTCGATGTACCGCTCCCTCACCTCCGGCGCGTGCTTCTCCGCCTGTTTCAGCGCCTCCATCGCCCCGGCCGCGTCCCCGTCCGTCTTCCTCACCGACGCCAGGCTCAGCATCGCCTTCACGTGCGCCACCCCCGCGCTTTGACTCGCGTCGATGGCCTCCTCCAGGCACCGCGCCGCGCCGCGCAGATCCCCGAGCCGCGCCCTGGCCACCCCCGCGCCGTGAAGCGCCCTCGCGCGCTGCATCGGGTGAACCTCCGCCGCGGCGCACGCGTCGTACGCCTCGACCGCGGGTTTCCACTGCTTCAGCGATTGACGCGTCTGACCCAGCGCGAAGAGAAGGTTGGGATGAGCTCCGTCCGTCGCCGCGAAAGCTTTCCCCGCGTCTTTTCCCCCACCCGCGACCGCCTCCAGGAGCTTCGCCGCGTCCGCCTCCTTCTTATCCGCTATGAGCTTCGCAGCCTCAATCATCGCGCGCTCCTCGTCCTCCTCCAGCGGCCGCGAGAACCGCAGGTTCGACGCGTCAGAGGCTGAATCGACGGACGCCGCCGATCGCGCCGGCAACCTCGGATCGGCTCGAATCATCCGCCGGCCCCACTCCGACCGCATGAACTGGCTCTGCGCCAGCGCCGACGCGCTGCTCGGCAGCCAGTAGCAGTGCACAGCCTGCGGCAGCACCATGCCCACCAGCAGCGTGGGCAGCGTGAGCCACTCCAGCGCCAGTTTCACGAATTGGAACCCCGCGTTGGACTCCGCCATCTTACCCCAGGCGCTGTTGACGTTGAGGAACAGCGCCGCCGCCGTGGCGCACGGGAGGACCGCGCCCGCCATGCCCATCGGCGCCACGACCGCGTCCATGTGCAGCGCAACCTCCGTGAGGTTCGGGAACCAGAGCGCTCCGCCGGTTTCCATGCCTATCCCCGGGGTCACCGCGAGCCTGCGCACCGCGAGGACGGCTGTGATGAAGACTGGGAGTTGGATGACTGGGCCGGCGACGAGCCAGTAGAGCGGGGTGCCGTTCGTGCGTCGCCGGAGCTCGCCCGCGGCTGTGAGGACCTCCTGGAACGTCTCCGGGGGCTTCCCGTCGGGTCCACGCGCGCGCGCCTTGACCGTGTTGAGCAGCACGCCGGCCCTGGTCTGCTTGAGGACGAACGGGAAGAGCGAGGCGCGCACGGCGAGCGCGGTGCATCCGAACGTGGCCCACCACGGGAGGCCGGTCATCACGTGCGCCTGCTCGATGGCGGTCGCGGCGATGCCCACGGGATCGAACGATGACGACGCGTCGATCAGGCCGCTCGTGGCGGCGACCGCGGCGTCGCCCGAGATGGTCTCGCCCACGCGCTCGGTGACGTCGACGACCAACTCGCCCGTCGATGCCCCGTCGGCACCTTTCGCGCCGAGGTGATCGTCGCCGTCCGATCCGGACCACCAACCCCGCGCGGAGGCGCTCGAGGCGATTCCCCGGTGCGATCCGGACGCAAACCGGGTCACCGCCGACGTCGCCACGCGCCTGAGCATATTATCCCGTCCCGTCCCGTCCCGCGGGTGGGCTCTATGCGCCCGACGAGAGTGCCAGTTCAAAACAGCGATGTCGACGTCGCGTGTCCAGTCGGATCTCGGACGGATCGACCAACGCTCCGCTTTTTTCGACGATGGCACCCCCCCAACACACACAACGAGTACGCGCATGAACCTGACTCTCACGCCGATATATTTTCCCGTCACGCTCCCTATCGTCGCGCCGGTGGGTGATACCGCCGCCTGCACCGCCGTGGCCGAAACATCCCTCCGCGAGAGCGAGAGGCGCCTCCGAGCCTTCGTAAGTTGCAACCACAGAAAGAAAGCTGGGCACCCCCGAGCGTGTCCGATTGACAAAAGAGCCCCTCCCGTTCCCCCCCAAAACGCAGCGCGCGACGACTCGGTCCGGACGTAACAACCCGGTGCTCAGCGAGGATCCTAAATACATCGGACAGCGGACGTATCGCAGGCCGCCGCTCTCCGTCAAGGGCGACGACAGCGACAACGGCGAGGAGTATTGCTCGACGGAGGATCTCTCCACTGATTCCGAGGGCGACGACAGCGAAGAGGAGAACAGCGACACCTCCGAGGACGATGGGCAGCCCGCGACGTGAACGTGTATAAAACGAAGACATGGAAGAGACGAAGAAGAGCCGGCGGACAAAGCGAGACGCGCAGGATCTCTGCGCGAGCATTCCCTTAGGTGCGCCCCAGTCAACCAGACGCCCCGCATTAATTTTCGGGGCTCAATTGCTAACAACCCCTAACAACCCCGCCCCCTCGTCGTCGTCGCAGCCTCGCCG